>Ga0075520_1000117_pt1 | contig 27552 bp, 9 predicted proteins | sample NGEPerB_FD_75100 | JGI IMG/M metagenome (GOLD analysis project Ga0075520, IMG submission 75100) | Arctic peat soil microbial communities from the Barrow Environmental Observatory site, Barrow, Alaska, USA - NGEE PermafrostAB12-B | ecosystem: Environmental > Terrestrial > Soil > Wetlands > Peat ... | reverse complement strand
AGAGGCGACCCGGGGTCCAGGGAGCGCCGGCGGAGTCCAGAGCGGCATCGAGCTTGACGAGATCGCCGTCGAGGATGGCCCGCAGCTGGGCGAGCACCGGTGCGAACGCGTCAGAGGCGTCGAGGTATGCCGTCCGCATGGTGGCGGTCGGCGCCTGGGTCGTGGCCCACTGCGAGTTCACGATCCCCTGAACACGGTCGACGATCGAGGGTGGCACCGGCTCGTTGTAGCGCTCCATCACCTTGTCGCCGGACAGCACCCGCTGGATGCCGGCGAGCCGTGCGTCGAGGCTGCGCGCCTGTTCGGCCAGCGCCGCCATCGCCGCCGGGGTGTCGGCAAGCGCCACCTGAATCCGGGCGAGGCGCCCGCGCGCCTCCTTGGCGGCTTCGACGGCGCCGAGGACGGCGCGCTGGAGATGGGCGATCTTCGCCTCGAAAGCGAAAACGGCAGCCTGGTCGTCGGCCTTGAGGGTCGCCAGACCGAGCGGAACGACGCGGAACTGCTGCGGTCCCATCGTCTCGGTGATCACCCCGTTGACGCGGGTGGCAAGCCGCACCCTGTAGACGCCGGGCACGGCCATCGGCCCGCGGTCGGGCGCGTCCCACGGGTCCTTGTCTTTCTTCTCGGACGGGAGCTTCGCCGGGGTGGAGGGCGGGAAGCGGAGGTCCCACGCGACCCTGTGGAAGCCCTTCTCGGCCGGGGCCTCGATGCGACGGACCACGTTCCCCTCGCTGTCGGCCACGGTCAGGACGACGGCGGGTTTCTCCTCACGGGCTTCTTCCCGCAACTGCTCGGGGGTGGGATAGGCGGATGCCACGCCCTTGCTCGCGGCTTCCTTCTCGGCCTCGTGGCGAAGCTCCCTGGCGGTCTTGAGGGTTGCGTCGAGGTGGTACGTGAGGAGCGCGCCGAACGGGGGGTTGTCGGCGGTGAAGAAGGCGTCGCCCTGGAACGACTTTCCCCTGCCTCCGAGCGGCGATCTCTCGATGTAGGCCGCAGCGTCCCGCACCGGGAAGAGGACCGCGGGCCGCTCGAGCATGGCGCGGGTGAGGCCGCGCAGCGGCGCAATGTCGTCGAGGATGTAGAACCCGCGCCCGAAGGTGGCCAGCACGAGGTCGCCGTCACGCTGTTGGACCGTCAGGTCGCGCACCGCAATCGTCGGCAGGCCCCCGTTCAGCTTGATCCAGTGACCGCCGGCGTCGGTGGAGAAGTAGACGCCGAAGTCGCACCCGGCGAACAACAGACCGGGGTCCACGGGGTCCTCGATGACCGCGTAGACGACCTCGCCGTGCGGCAGGTCGGACGCGATCGAGGTCCAGGTCCGGCCGCGGTCGGCGCTGCGGAGGAGGTACGGCTTGAAGTCCGCGTTGGTGTGGTTGTCGAACGCCGCGTACACCGTGTCGGCGGCGTGCCTCGATGCCTCGACGCGGCTGACGTACGTCCGCAACGGCACTCCGGGGAACGTTTCCGCTCGCCGCCAGGAGGCGCCGCCGTCCTCGCTGACGTCGACGAGGCCGTCGTCGGTGCCGACGTACAGCAGCCCCTCGACTTTGGGCGACTCGGAGATCGTGGTCGCGTTGCCGTAGAACGACGTCGAGGCGTTCTTCGCCACGGCGTCCGCAGGCCACACGCGGCCCATGACCGGCAGCGCGTTGCGGTCGATGCCGCGCGAGAGCTCGCCCGAGATGGTCTTCCAGGTGTCGCCCCGGTCGTCGCTGCGGAAGAGCTTGTTGGCCGCGAAGTACAGGCGCGTGTGCGAGTGGGGAGAGATGATCAGCGGGGAATCCCAGTTCCAGCGGTAGGGCGGCTCGCCGTTGCCTTCCTGCGGCTTGACGTCGACCTCCTCGCCGCTCCTGCGGTCGTAGCGGACGAGGCCGCCGTACTGCGCCTCCGCGTACACGATCGCCGGATCGGCGGGGTCGATGCGGCTGACGAACCCGTCGCCGCCCGTCGTCACGAACCAGTCGGCGTTCGTGATGCCGTTGACCGAGGCGGTGCGGGACGGCCCGCCCAGGGAAAAGTTGTCCTGGGTGCCGCCGTAGACGTTGTAGAACGGCCGCGCATCGTCCACCGCCACGCGGTAGAACTGCGCCACCGGCAAGTTGGACTTGAACTCCCAGGTCGTGCCGCGATCGCGCGTCTCGTAGATGCCGCCGTCGCACCCAACGAGCAGGTGCTCCGTGTCGGCCGGGTCGATCCACATGGCGTGGTTGTCCACGTGCTTGGTCTTCTCGCCGACCTTGACGAACGTCTTGCCGCCGTCCTCGGTGACGTGGAGCCACGTGTCCATCGCGTACACGCGGTCGGGGTCCCTGGGGTCGCAGAAGAGCTCGTTGTAGTACTGCGGCGAGCTCGGCATGTAGGCGCTGCGCCTCTCCCACGACTCGCCGCGGTCGGTCGAGCGGAAGAAGCCGCCCTTGTCGCCGGCGGCCTCCACGATCGCGTACACGACGTCCGGTCGAGACGGCGCCACCGCCAGGCCGATGCGGCCGAGGTCCACGTCCTTGGGCAGCCCGTTGGCGAGCTTGCGCCAGGTCTTGCCCGCGTCGGTGGACTTGTAGATCGCCGACTCCGGGCCGCCGTCGATGATGGTCCAGGCGTGCCTGCGGCGCTGGTAAGCCGCGCCGTAGACGGTATCCGGGTTGCGCGGGTCGATCGCGACGTCGCTGACGCCGGTGTTCTCCGAGATCGTCAGCACGGCCGTCCAGGTCGCGCCGCCGTCGCTCGTCTTGTACAGACCGCGGTCGCCGCCGGGTCCCCACAGCGGTCCCTGCGCGGCCACGTACACGACCCGGGAGTCGCGCGGGTCGATGACGATCCGGCCGATGTGCTCGGAACGCTTCAGCCCGACGTTCCGCCAGCTCCGTCCGCCGTCGTCGGACCGGTAGACGCCGTCTCCCCACGACACCGAGCGCTGGCTGTTGTTCTCCCCGGTCCCGACCCAGACGGAGTTGGGGTTGCCGGGGTCCAGCGTCACGCACCCGATCGAGTAGGAGCCCTCGTGGTCGAACACCGGCGTCCAGGTCGTGCCGGCGTTTTCGGTCTTCCAGACGCCGCCCGACGCCACCGCGACGAAGTACCGCTCGGGGCGCGCGGGATCGACGGCGAAATCGCTGATCCGCCCGGACGTGAGCGCGGGGCCGATGCTGCGGAACGTGAGGCCGGCGAATGTCCCGGCGGACATGATGTCCGCCTTCGGGGAGCCGGCGGGCGCCGGCTGCCGTCCCGGCTCGACGGCGACGCACGGTGCCGCCAGCGACAACGTGACCACCAGTGCGATTTCGAGGCTCTTCATCGTGGTCCTCCTGTGTGACTGCGCCGCGTGAACCCTAGCTCCACCGGCGCCCGGCGCGCAACCGGCCCGGGCGCTCCGGGCCGGTGGGCGGCGCCACGCCCCGGCCTTCACCGGCGCTTGGCCCGGCGGAGTCAGCAGGAGCGTCGCAAGAACTCGGCCAGACCTTCGGCGGGGAAGTCGACCGAGAGGTACCACCCCTGGCCGTAGGGGCACTGGAGCGCGGCGAGCGCGTCCGCCTGCGCCTGGTGCTCGATGCCCTCGGCGATCACCTCGATGTTGAGGCCGCGGCCCAGGCGGACGATCGCCTGCACCAGCGCGCCGGCCCCCTTGTCGGTCGTGATCCCGTCCACGAAGACGCGGTCGATCTTCACGATGTCCACCGGGAAGCGCCGCAGGTGCGAAAGCGACGAGTAGCCGGTCCCGAAGTCGTCGAGGGCGAGCTTGACGCCGAGCGCCTTGAGCCGGTTGAGGTGGAGGGCGGTCTTCTCCGAATCGAGCAGGATCGCCCCCTCGGTAATCTCGAGCACGATGCGCTCCGGCTCGATGCCGGTGTCCTTGAGGATCCCCGCCACCTCGTCCACGAGCGCCGGGTCCTGCAGGTAGGTGGGCGAGATGTTCACGCTCAACAGGAAGCCGGTGGGCAGCTCCACCCCCGGGCGGAGCGCCTGCAGCGTCTCGCAGGCATGGCGCAGCACCCAGCGGTCGATCTCGACCATGAGGCCGGCCTGCTCGGCGAGAGGGAGGAACGCCGCCGCGGGCATGAGGCCGCGGGCGGGGTGCTCCCAGCGCACGAGCGCCTCGACGCCGATGGCGCGTCCGTGGGCAAGGGAGAACATCGGTTGGTAGTGGACCGCGAGCTGTCCGTGCTCGAGGGCGTGCTTCAGCTCGCCCTCGAGCTCGAGCCGCTGCAGGGCGTCGGCGTGCATCGTCTCCTCGAACGTCACGATGCGTCCCTTGCCCTGCGTCTTGGCCACGTTCTTCGCGGTGTCGGCGTTGCGCAGCAGCGCCTCGGCGCTCGAGGCGCCGAGCCCCTCCAGTGCGATGCCGATGCTCGCGCGCAGCCACACCCGCCGCTCGCCGACGCCGAACGGCTCGGCGAAGAGGGCGAGGATGCGCTCGGCGCTGGCGATGGCGTCGGCCGGCGAGACGACGTCCTCGAGAAGAACGGCGAACTCGTCACCGCCGAAGCGCGCCATCGCGTCCCCGGAACGGACGCAGGTGCGCAACCGGTCCGCGAACGTGATCAGCACCTCGTCGCCGGCGGCGTGACCCAGGCTGTCGTTGATGAGCTTGAAATCGTCGAGATCGAGGAAGAGGAGGGCCACGAGCTGTCCGGACGACCGCCGGCGCGAGAGGGCGTGGTTGACGCGGTCGAGGAAGAGGGGGCGGTTGGGAAGGTTCGTCAGCAGGTCGTGAAGCGCCTGATAGACGTTCTGCGAGGCCAACAACCGTTGCTCCTCGTACAGGCGGGCGTTGGCGATCGCGGCCGCCGCGTGCTCGCCGAACAGGCTGAGCGCGCGGAGTTGGTGGCGGGTGTAGGCATGACCCGGCGTGGCGTTGACGTTGAGCACGCCGAGGAGCGCGTCGCGGTACACGAGGGGGACCGACATCGAGCTGGTCGGCGGCTGCGCCGCCCCGCTGCCGGTGGACCATTTATCGGGATCGAGGACGCCGGTGACGAGCACCGGCTCCAACGTCTGCGCGACCTGTCCGGCGACCCCCTCGCCGAACTTGAGCCGCGCCCCGCGCGCCCCGCTGCTCCCCGAGACGCTGACCGTGCGCAGCTCGCCATCGCCGTGGACCAGCATGATCGAACCGTCGTGGGTGTCGAGCAGCTCGTTAGCGCACTCCAGGATGGTCCCGAGCACCTCCTCGAGGTCGAGGACGAGGTTCATCGCCTTGCCGGCCTCGAGCAACGTGCTCACCTCCCGCAGGCGGTTGGTGAGAGCCGCGGTGAGGACCCGCTCGTCGACCAGCAGCTTGGTGAGGCGCCGGAGCTGGAGCTCCTTCTCGATGGCGTACGCGCAGAAGAGGATGACGGTCCCCAGGAGACCGGCCTGCAGGACGATCGGCGGGACCCATGCGGGTGCCCGGACATCGCGCCAGAACGTGACGGTGACCAGCGCCACGACCACCAGGAAGAAGAGCGAGAGGGTCAACAACCACAGCTGCAGGCGGCGATGCTCGACCGCTTCGAGAGTCGGGGTCTCGAAGCTCCGCAGGCCGGCGATGCGCGCGGCCCGCGCCGTCAGGCTCCCCTTGGCGTCGGTCCCGGAGGGGATCACGGCCGCAGCGCGCTCCTCTCCGGGTTCCTCCGGCCGCGGACCGCCGGGGGGATGCACGCCGGCGCGGTGCAACCTGTCGGCCACGATCGGGCTGATGCTGTCATGCACGAATATGCTACTACGGCGCAGGAGGCAGCGTCCACCGCGCGTTTGCGGGTGGCCGCCGTGGCCGCGGCCGGCGTCGGATCACTCCTGCAGCAGGTAGCGGGCCAGCGCTCGGACCCGTCCTTCGTCCGTGGAGAACAGCGGTGGCATGTCCGATCTGAAGCGCTGCGCCAGCGCGGCCAGACGCGGGTCCGCCAGCTTGAAGGCGGCGGGGTTGTGCAGGAAACGGACGAGCGTGTCCTCGTCCCAGTGGCCCCGCAACCCGTCCAGGGCGGGCCCGGTGTTGGTCCCCTCGCGGCCGTGGCCGTGGCAGGTCGGGCACGTCTCGGCGAGGAAGACCAACCGGCCCGGGGACGGGGTGGCGACGGCGGGCCCGCGCGGCGCCCCTCCGGACGGCGAACACGCGGCCGCGCCGAGGCCGACCGACAACGCCGCGGCAAGCGCTAGAGCCCCGCCCCTCATGGATGGCATGGTACCGCGCGCGCTTTACCGGCGGTCCTTCATCGCGGCGGCGGCTTCGCGGTCGAGGGTACGTCGCCTGAGCGTCTCGCGCTTGTCGTACAGCTTCTTGCCGCGCACCAGGGCGAGTTCGACCTTGATCCAGTTGCCCTCGACGACGATCGCGAGCGGCACGACGGTGAGGCCCTTCTCGGCCACCTTGCTGGCGAGACGGATGATGTCGCGCTTGGCGAGGAGGAGCTTGCGCCGCCGCGTGGGGTCGTGGGTGGCGTACCCCGCGTTCTCGTAGGGTGGGACGTGGACGTCGGCAAGGAACGCCTCGCCGGCCTCGAAGGCCACCCACCCTTCCTGGATCTTGGCGTGGCTCTCCCGGATCGACTTGACCTCGCCGCCGGTGAGGACGATGCCGGCGGTGACGCGCTCGAGGATCTCGTACTCGAATCGGGCCTTGCGGTTCGAAGCCAGCACCTTCATGGGCGGGCGGCCTCGACCAGCACCGGGACGAGCTCGGGATCGAACTGGCGGCCGGCCTCGGCGCGGATGGCGTCGAGGGCAGCCTCGCGCGGCAGCGGGTGGCGGTACGACGACGGCGAAGTGAGGACGTCGTAGACCTCCGCCAGATGGATGATGCGGCTGGCGAGCGGGATCGTGCGTCCCGCGAGGTGTTGCGGGTAGCCGCCGCCGTCCCAGCGCTCGTGGTGATGGCGGATCGCCCCCGCGAGGTCGCCGGGAAACTCGGAGGCCTCCACGATGCGGGCGCCCACGACCGGGTGGCGGTGGTAGAGGCGTTGCTCGGCCTCGCCGGGGCGTTCGAGGCGGTAGGCGCGGGCGTAGTCGAGCTCGCGCATGCCGACGTCGTGGAGGTAGGCGGCGACCGTGACCAGCTCGTCCAGGTCGTCGGCCAGGTGCAGGGCGGCCGCCATCCGCTGCGCGACCTCCGACGTCGCCTGCGAGTGCTGCCGGAGGTGCGGGAACGAGGTCTCGCCCGGCTCGAGCAGGACGCGGGCGAGGTTGCGGGCCGCCCGCCGGTAATCGCGCAGCGACCGGGCGAGCTCGAGGCTGTGGGCCGCAGCGGCGAAAACGGCGTCGGGGGCGGCCGCACCGGCCGGGGTGACGAGCGAGAGCGCGACCCAGACGGGCGGCCCGGTCATCAGCACGGCGGTCCGGATCTCTTCGGCGCGCGTCTGGCTGCCGCCGCTCGCCTGGTCGTCCCAGCCCCAGCGCTCCGCCGCCGGCGCCTTCACGCCCGATCCCAGGAACGCGCGCGCCTGGTGCGCGGCGACCGCATCCCGGCGCTGCTGGTCGAGGGGCACGGCGTGCAGCGCGAGGGCGCGGGCGCTGCGCCCGTCGGTGATGGTGAGCACGGCGGCCGCGAACTCGGGGAGGCGCGCCAGCGACCGCACCAGTCCGGTGAGGTCCTCGATGATCCGGCGGTGGGAGAGGGCGGCGACCTCCATCGTGGCCCGCGCCGGCCCCGGCGGCTGCGCCGGTGCTTCAGCGAGCGGGGGTGAGCCGCCGAGTTCGGCGATGAAGCGCTCGAGCGCATGGCCGATGCTGCGCCCCACGACCACGTCCCCGGGGCCGTACGCCGCCCTGCGCGACTTGTCCCGCGCATCGACGAGCCCCACCATGCGGCCCGCGACCGCGAGCGGGATCGTCATCAGGCGCGAGGTGAGGGCGCTCTCCAGGAGCGGCCCGAGAGCGGGGAACTCCTGCGGCGCGTTGAGGTACGCGGGACCGGTGCGGTTGCGGCGGGCCCAGTCCATGAGCGGGTGGCCGAGAGGCAGGGACGGCGCCAGCGCATCCCGGCGTCCGAAGCCGTAGCTGGCGGCAAGCTCGAACGCGCCTTCGCTCCCCTCGAGGTAGAGCGCGGCCTTCGTCGCCTGGAGCTCCTCCATGCAACGGTAGAGGATCTCCTTGGCGCGCTTCTCGCGTTCGTTGTCCCATGCCGGCAGCATGCTGGCTCCCGCGACGAAGTCTAACACCGCGATGTGTGGTCGCCGAACCACACAGCGCGGTGCGTGCGCCACAGGGCGCCGGCCGGTGCCGCCCCCGAAGCTGGCACGCTCCTCGCTTGGCGGATCCCGGAGGCGAGTCATGGCCTGGCAAAGAACGATTCTCCGAACCGCGAGCGCCAACGGAGTCGGCATCCACGGCGGCGAGCAGGTGGCGCTGCGCCTGCGCCCCGCCCCGCCGGGCACCGGCGTCGTGTTCGTGCGCACCGACCTCGGGATCGCGATCCCGGCGCGAGCGGAGAACGCCCGCGATCTCGCGTACGCGACGACGCTGCGCCTCCGCGGGGCCGAAGCCCGGAGCGTCGAGCACCTGATGGCGGCGGTGTCAGGGACCGGCGTCACCAACCTCTTCATCGACCTTTCCGGGGCCGAGGTGCCGATCCTGGACGGGTCGGCCCTCCCGTTCGTCGAGATGCTGCACCGTGCCGGCCTCGAGGATCAGAAGGTCAGCCAGCCGGAGTTGCGGGTCCGGCGGGTCGTGCGCGTGGGCGACGACGAACGCTGGATCGAACTGCGCCCCGGGGACGAGCTGGAGGTGGACTACCGGGTAAGCTACGACTCGCCCGCCGTCGGGCGGCAGGGCTTCGCGGGCACGATCACGCCGCAGCGTTTCGCTGCCGCCATCGCTCCGGCGCGCACCTTCGGCTTTCTCGAGGAGGTGCCGGTGCTCCGGGAGCGCGGGCTCGGCCTCGGCGGGTCGCTCGAGAACTGCATCGTGGTGGACCAGGGGAGGGTGCTCTCAGGCGAGTTGCGCTTCCCCGACGAGTTCGTGCGTCACAAGGTGCTCGACCTGATCGGCGACCTGGCTCTGCTCGAGTACCCGCTGCTCTCGCACGTCGTGGCGCACAAGGCCGGTCACGCGCTGCACGTGGCGGCCGTCAACGAGTTGCTCGCCACGCCCGAGGCGTGGGAGCTCGTCGAGCCCGACCGGCTCGCGCCGTTGAGCGTGCGCCCGTACCCCGGCGAGGTGGAATCGGAGACCGCGCTGGCGGGCTGAACGGCCTCACCGGCCGGCGGTCGACGGCCGGACATGGACTCGCACGGACGGCTGCGGACGCGGCGGGCGCGCCGTGGCCCGCGAGTTCGGTTTCGGGTTGGTGTGGTACGATTGCCACACCATGTTTCTGGCCGCGATCCTGCTGGCCGCGGTGGCGGCGCCCGACCTCGATGTGCTCTTGACGCCCGCGCCGGGCCGGCTGGCGGTGCAGGTCGTCGTCGGTAGGGCGCTCCCCAGCGACTGGACCGAGGCGCTCGCCGCGGGGGCCCCGGTCAGCATCACGTACCGGCTGCGCCTGTACCGCAACCGGCACTGGCTCTGGGACCAGCGCGTCGCCGCCCACGAGCTCGTCGTCAAGGCGCAGCGCGATCCCCTCACCGGCGTGTTCTCCCTGGTGGCCGAGTTGGACGGCGAGATCCTCGCCTCGGGCCAGGTCGGTACTCTCGAGGAGGCGGTGCGCTGGGTGACGCACCCGCCGCCGTCCGAGGTCGCGGTGCCGTTGCGCCGCGAGCCGCTGCTGCTGTTCGTGCGCGCCGAGTTCCTGACCCGGTACAAACTGCTCGTCATCCCGACCACGGTCGGGACGGACTGGGTCCAGCTCTCGGTGCCGGAGCTGCCGTGAAGGAGTGGCGGCGGCGCTGGCAGCGCTACCGGCGGCAGAACCGGTTCCTGGCTGCGGTCTACCTGGGCCTGCTCGTGCTCGCCGGCGGCGCCTACGCGCTGTTCGCGCGCATGGCCGGGCTTCCCGCCGAGCAGTTCACCAACCGCCTGCTGACGTTCCTGCTCTGGTGGTTCGACCTGACGTTGATCGCGATCCTGCTCTTCATCCTCCTGCGCAACTTCCTCAAGCTGGGCCTCGAGCGCCACTACGGGATCCTCGGCTCCCGCTTCCGCACCAAGCTGCTGCTCTCCTACCTCGGGTTGATCCTGATCCCGACCTCGCTTCTGTTCCTGCTCTCGGCGGCACTCCTCTCCGGGGCGGCGAAGGCCTGGTTCTCCGAGCCGGTGGAGCGCATGGCGCGCGCCGGGGTCGAGCTCGCGGACGGGATGCGGGCCGAGGCCGAGGCGCGCGCCGCGCGCGCCGCCGGCGTGATCGCGCAACGGGTGCGGGGGATCACCTCCGAGCCCGCGCGCCTGGCCGAGATCGAGCGGCTGCACGCCGAACTCGGCGACCACCTCACCGGGTTGCTGCGCGACGGCATCCCGGTCGTCGAGTTCGCGGACCCGCGCCAGCGCATCCTGCAGAAGCTGCCGCCGCTCCCCGCGGAGGCGTTCAAGGCCGACGGCGTACGCGGCGAGCGCTTCGGCGGGACGCTGGTCGTGCGCGCCTGGCGGCGGTTGCCGGACGGCTCCGCCGTCCTGGTCGGCGAAGCGCTTCCGGCCGATCTGGCGAAGGCGCAGGCCCGGCTCGCCGCCGGCGGGGTCGCTTACGAACGGCTCAAGATCGAGCGTCCAACGATCACCGCGACGGTGGTGCTGGGGTTCGGGGGGCTGGCCCTGCTCGTGGCGTTCGCGGCGATCTGGCTCGGCCTCTACCTCTCGAGGAGGTTCACGGCGCCGCTGCTCGCCCTGGCGGCGACGACGCAGAGGATCGCCGGAGGGGAGTCGCTGGAGCCGGTCCCGCTCCCGGCCGAGGACGAGGTCGGCATGCTCGTCGGGTCCTTCAACTCGATGGTGCAGCGCCTGCGGCAGCGCGACGAGGAGCTCAACGCCACGGTCCGCCAGCTCGACGCCGTGCTCGGCGCGGTGCGCACCGGCGTGCTCACGCTCGACGCTCAGCGCGCTCAGGTGCGCGGCAACCCGGCGGCGGCCGCGATGCTCGGCGTGCCGGAGTTGGCGACCGCGGCGCTGCCCCTGGATGCGCTGGACGCGGCGGGACTGGCGCGCATCGCGGAAACGATCCGGACCGCGACCGGACCGGTGCGCGGGTCGCTCACCGTCTACCCGGGCGGGCTGGCGCGCCACCTCGAGATGGCCGTCGTGCCGCTGGGTGGGGAGGAGCGTCCGGAGGGGTGGGTGGTGGCGCTCGAGGACCTCACCCAACTGCAGCGCGCCCAGCGCCTGGCGGCGTGGAGCGAGGTCGCCCGGCGCATCGCGCACCAGATCAAGAACCCGCTCACGCCGATCCGGCTGGCGGCCGAGCGCATGGCGCGCCACCTCGAGCGCGACAGTCCGGAGCTCGGCGAGGTCGTCACCCAGGGGAGCCGGGCGATCGTCGAGCACGTGCAGGCGATGCAGGAGATGGTGGACAGCTTCTCGCGCTACGCCAAGATGCCGCCGCTGGCGCGGCGGCCGGTGAAGATCGGGGAGCTTGCGGGCCACGCGGTGGCGCTCTACCAGGGCGTCCGCGAAGGGCTCCGCGTCGAGCTCGTCGACGGCTCCGGCGGGCGGGAGGTCCTGCTCGACCCCGACCAGTTCCGTCAGGTGCTCACCAACCTCATCGACAACGCCGTCGAGGCGTCGCCTCCCGGCGGCGCCGTGACGGTCGAAATCGGATGGGAGGGGGACGAGGCCGTGGTGACGGTGTCCGATGAGGGCTCGGGGCTCAAGGTGGACGACCCGGACCTGCTGTTCCAGCCGTTCTACTCGACCAAGGGGAGGGGTTCCGGCGTCGGTCTCGCGATGGTGCAACGGATCGTCACCGACCACGGCGGCACGGTGCGGCTCGAGCCCAACCGGCCGCACGGCGCGGTTGCGGTCGTGCATCTCCCGGGGGGCGAACCTTGAGCCACGCGCACATCCTGTTGGTGGACGACGAGCGCGGCATCCTGGAACAGCTCGGCGGGATCCTGCGCGACGAGGGCTTCGCGGTCACGACGGTGGGGTCCGGCGAGGAGGCGCTCGACACGGTGGCGCGGGAGCTCTACGACCTCGTCCTGCTCGACGTCGCGCTGCCGGGGATGGACGGGATCGAGGCGCTGCGCCGGATGAGCGCCGCCGGGCACCTGGTGCCGGTGGTGATGATCTCCGGCCACTCCGGCGCCGAGCAGGCGGTGCGGGCGCTGCGCGAGGGCGCCATCGACTTCCTGGACAAGCCGCTGGCGCTCGAGCGCGTGCTGGTCACGGTGAACAACGCGCTGGCGCGGGCCCGTCTGACCGAGCGCCTTGCGGCCGAGCGCGAGGAGGAGGAGCCGCTCCTGACGGGCGCGTCGCCGGCGGTCGTGGAACTCAGGCGCCAGATCATGCTGGCCGCGCCCACCGACTCGCGGGTGCTGATCTCGGGGCCGAACGGGGCGGGTAAGGAGGTCGTGGCGCGCCTGCTGCACCGCAACTCGCGGCGGGGTGGCAACCCGTTCGTGGCGGTGAACTGCGCCGCGATCCCGGCCGAGTTGATCGAGAGCGAGTTGTTCGGCCACCTCAAGGGGGCGTTCACCGGGGCGGTGGAGAACAAGCGGGGCAAGTTCGAGCTGGCGGACGGCGGCACGCTCTTCCTCGACGAGGTCGGCGACATGAGCCTGCTCACCCAGGCCAAAGTGCTGCGGGTGCTGCAGGAGTCCCGTTTCACCCGTCTCGGGGGCGCGCAGGAGGTCGGGGTGGACGTCCGCGTGATCGCGGCCACCAACAAGAACCTCGAGGACGAGATCGCGGCCGGGCGCTTCCGTCAGGACCTCCTGTTCCGCCTCAACGTCATCCCGATCCGCGTGCCGGGCCTGGGCGAGCGCTGTGAGGACGTCCCGCTGCTCGTGGAGGAGTTCATGCGGCAGTACGCCCAGCGCACCGGGGTCAAGCCCAAGCGCGTGAGCCCGGAGGCGATGGCGATCCTGCAGGCGTACTCGTGGCCAGGCAACGTCCGGGAGGTCAAGAACGTGGTCGAGCGCCTCATGATCATGGTCACCGAGGACTCGATCGCCCCGGCGGCGCTCGACCTCTCCTCGGGCGCGGCCCTCGTCGACCGCGACGGCGAGTTCACCACGCTCAAGGAGGCGCGCGAGCGGTTCGAGCGCCGGTACCTCGAGCGGGTGGTGGCGGCGTGCGGCGGCAACATGTCGCGCGCCGCGCGGGTGCTGGGCCTCGAGCGCTCCCACCTCTACCGCAAGCGGCGCGCTCTCGGTCTGCGCTCGCGTTGACCGTTCCCCGCCCGGGCGGTAGCATGAACGAATGGCGTACCCAGGCGACGCGAACCTCGATCCGGCCGTCCAGCAGCGCATCCTCACCGCCTTCAAAGAGGCGGTTCGCCTGTACCGCGACGGGCACGGCGAGGAGGCGCGCACCATCCTGCGGTCGATCACCGATGTCGACCCGCGGTTCACCCCGGCCCAGCGCCTCGAGCAGGCGATCGCCGCCGGTGCGCCGGTGGACCTCGGCCAGCTGATCGGGGAGGTCACCGCCCAGGGCGGCGTGGACGCCGCGGGAACGATGGCCAAGGCGAACCAGGCGTTCGCCGGCCGCGACTTCCAGGGGGCGCTGACGCTGGCGCAGTCCGTGCTGCGGGACATGCCAGGCCACGCCCAAGCCCGCCAACTGGCGTTCGAAGCGCAGAACCGGCTGCGGGCCGCGGGCGAGATCCAGACCCACCTGGGCCGGGTCCGGCAAGCCCTCGACGCCGGCCTCGCCGAGGACGCCAGGGGTTTTCTCCAGGTCGCGAAGACGCTCGACCCCGGCCATCCCGATCTGGCGCTGCTCGAGCAGCGCCAGATCGGGATGGCCGGGGTCGAGCGTCTTCGCGACCTGGAGAAAACCCCTGGCGTCCTCGGCGAGGCCGGCGTCGAGGGCTTGCCGGACCCGGCCCAGGTGGGTCTGGATCTCGCCCGCGGCCCGCAGCCGGTTCTGCGCTTCGAACGCCAGTTGGCGGGCTTGGGCGTGGCCTGGCATGTCCCGCAGCACGGACTGCGCCAGCGTCAGCGCCCCCTGGAAGTCGCGGCCGGCGAACGCCTGGTTCGCCTTGGCCATCGTTCCCGCGGCGTCCACGCCGCCCTGGGCGGTGACCTCCCCGATCAGCTGGCCGAGGTCCACCGGCGCACCGGCGGCGATCGCCTGCTCGAGGCGCTGGGCCGGGGTGAACCGCGGGTCGACATCGGTGATCGACCGCAGGATGGTGCGCGCCTCCTCGCCGTGCCCGTCGCGGTACAGGCGAACCGCCTCTTTGAAGGCGGTGAGGATGCGCTGCTGGACGGCCGGATCGAGGTTCGCGTCGCCTGGGTACGCCATTCGTTCATGCTACCGCCCGGGCGGGGAACGGTCAACGCGAGCGCAGACCGAGAGCGCGCCGCTTGCGGTAGAGGTGGGAGCGCTCGAGGCCCAGCACCCGCGCGGCGCGCGACATGTTGCCGCCGCACGCCGCCACCACCCGCTCGAGGTACCGGCGCTCGAACCGCTCGCGCGCCTCCTTGAGCGTGGTGAACTCGCCGTCGCGGTCGACGAGGGCCGCGCCCGAGGAGAGGTCGAGCGCCGCCGGGGCGATCGAGTCCTCGGTGACCATGATCATGAGGCGCTCGACCACGTTCTTGACCTCCCGGACGTTGCCTGGCCACGAGTACGCCTGCAGGATCGCCATCGCCTCCGGGCTCACGCGCTTGGGCTTGACCCCGGTGCGCTGGGCGTACTGCCGCATGAACTCCTCCACGAGCAGCGGGACGTCCTCACAGCGCTCGCCCAGGCCCGGCACGCGGATCGGGATGACGTTGAGGCGGAACAGGAGGTCCTGACGGAAGCGCCCGGCCGCGATCTCGTCCTCGAGGTTCTTGTTGGTGGCCGCGATCACGCGGACGTCCACCCCGACCTCCTGCGCGCCCCCGAGACGGGTGAAACGGGACTCCTGCAGCACCCGCAGCACTTTGGCCTGGGTGAGCAGGCTCATGTCGCCGACCTCGTCGAGGAAGAGCGTGCCGCCGTCCGCCAGCTCGAACTTGCCCCGCTTGTTCTCCACCGCCCCGGTGAACGCCCCCTTGAGGTGGCCGAACAACTCGCTCTCGATCAACTCGGCCGGGATCGCGGCGCAGTTCACCGCCACGAACGGGTTGCCACCCCGCCGCGAGTTGCGGTGCAGCAGGCGCGCCACGACCTCCTTACCCGCCCCGTTCGGCCCCGAGATCAGCACCCGCGAGTCGGTGGGCGCGGCCAGCATGATCTGGCGCCTGAGTTCCACGACCGCCGGCGACGCGCCCGTCAGGAGCGGCTCCTCCTCCTCGCGCTCGGCCGCAAGGCGCTCGGTCAGACGGGCCCGCGCCAGCGCGTTGTTCACCGTGACCAGCACGCGCTCGAGCGCCAGCGGCTTGTCCAGGAAGTCGATGGCGCCCTCGCGCAGCGCCCGCACCGCCTGCTCGGCGCCGGAGTGGCCGGAGATCATCACCACCGGCACCAGGTGCCCGGCGGCGCTCATCCGGCGCAGCGCCTCGATCCCGTCCATCCCCGGCAGCGCGACGTCGAGCAGGACGAGGTCGTAGAGCTCCCGCGCCACCGTGTCGAGCGCCTCCTCGCCGGACCCCACCGTCGTGACCGCGAAGCCCTCGTCGCGCAGGATCCCGCCGAGCTGTTCCAGGATGCCGCGCTCGTCGTCCACCAACAGGATGTGCGCGTGGCTCAAGGTTCGCCCCCCGGGAGATGCACGACCGCAACCGCGCCGTGCGGCCGGTTGGGCTCGAGCCGCACCGTGCCGCCGTGGTCGGTGACGATCCGTTGCACCATCGCGAGACCGACGCCGGAACCCCTCCCCTTGGTCGAGTAGAACGGCTGGAACAGCAGGTCCGGGTCGTCCACCTTGAGCCCCGAGCCCTCATCGGACACCGTCACCACGGCCTCGTCCCCCTCCCATCCGATTTCGACCGTCACGGCGCCGCCGGGAGGCGACGCCTCGACGGCGTTGTCGATGAGGTTGGTGAGCACCTGACGGAACTGGTCGGGGTCGAGCAGGACCTCCCGCCCGCCGGAGCCGTCGACGAGCTCGACGCGGAGCCCTTCGCGGACGCCCTGGTAGAGCGCCACCGCGTGGCCCGCAAGCTCCCCGATCTTCACCGGCCGCCGCGCCAGCGGCGGCATCTTGGCGTAGCGCGAGAAGCTGTCCACCATCTCCTGCATCGCCTGCACGTGCTCGACGATCGCCCGGCTCCCCTGGGTGACGACCTCGCCGAGCTCCGGACTGTCGCGCTCGAGGTGGCGCGCCATGCGCTCGGCCGCCAGCCGGATCGGCGTGAGCGGGTTCTTGATCTGGTGCGCGATGCGCCGGGCGACCTCGCTCCACGCCGCCAGGCGCTGGGCGCGCTGCAGTTGGGTGAGGTCCTCGAGCGCCACCACCCACCCCTCCGGACGCTCCTCCCCACCCAGCGGCACGACGGCCATCTCGAGGTGGCGCGCCAGCCCGCCCGGGTAGACGGTGAGCGACCCGCGCACCGGTCCGGTCGCGGTCCGGATCGTTTCCGCGATGCGCGCCAGTCCCGCCGCGTCCAGCGCATCCAGGGGCAGCGCCGCGGTCGCCAACTCCGGCACGCCGAGCATCGCGGCCGCCGCCGGGTTGCCGCGCACCTGAGCGCGCTGAGCGTCGAGCGTGAGCACGCCGGTGCGCACCGCGCCGAGCACGGCGTCGAGCTGGCGGACCGTGGCGTTGAGCTCCTCGTCGCGCTGCCGCAGGCGCTGCACCATCGAGTTGAAGGACCCGACGAGCATGCCGACCTCGTCCTCGGCCGGGAGCGGGACCGGCTCCAGCGACTCCCCTCCGGCGATCCTCTGCGTCGTCGCCGCCAGGGCGAGCAGCGGCGCCGTGAACCTCCTCGAGAGGTAGAGGCCGAGCCAGATCGCCGCGAACGCCACGAGCAGGGCCAGCCCCCCGAACCCCAGCACCACCGTCGCGGTGATCGTTGGACGCTCGATCTTGAGCCGTTCGTAAGCGACCCCGCCGGCGGCGAGCCGGGCCTGCGCCTTCGCCAGATCGGCCGGAAGCGCTTCGCCGACCAGGACGGCGGAGCCGTCCGGCAACCGCCGCCAGGCGCGCACGACCAGCGTCCCGCCGAAGCGCTCGCCGCGTACGCCGTCGGCCTTGAACGCCTCCGCGGGGAGCGGCGGCAGCTTCTGCAGGATGCGCTGGCGCGGGTCCGCGAACTCGACGACCGGGATGCCGTCGCGCAGCAACCCGGTGAGGTGGTCGCCGAGTTCGGCGTGCAGCCGCTCGATCTCGGCCAGGCGCGCGGGCTCGGAGGTGATCCCCCGCACCCGTTGCGCGATCACGCCGGCGGCGCGCGCGGCGCGCGCCTCGGCCTCGGCCCGCATCCCGTCCGCGAGCTCGACCCCGGCGCGCGCCATGCGCTCCACCGGCTCGGAGAACCAGGCCTTCGCCGCCCCGGAGAGGAGTGCCGCCGAGAGCAGGAACAGAAGCGAGGTCGGGATCAGGATCAACCCGAGGTAGGAGAGCAGCAGCTTGGTGCGGAAGCGGGAGCCGAGGATCCCGTAGTGGCGCTCGAGGCCCAGCTTGAGGAAGTTGCGCAGGAGGATGAAGAGCAGGATCGCGATCAACGTCAGGTCGAACCACCAGAGCAGGAACGTCAGCAGGCGGTTGGTGAACTGCTCGGCGGGAAGCCCGGCCATGCGCGCGAACAGCGCGTAGGCGCCGCCGGCGAGCACGAGCAGGCCCAGGTAGACCGCAGCCAGGAACCGGTTCTGCCGCCGGTAGCGCTGCCAGCGCCGCCGCCACTCCTTCACGGCAGCTCCGGCACCGAGAGCTGGACCCAGTCCGTCCCGACCGTGGTCGGGATGACGAGCAGTTTGTACCGGGTCAGGAACTCGGCGCGCACGAACAGCAGCAGCGGCTCGCGGCGCAACGGCACCGCGACCTCGGACGGCGGCGGGTGCGTCACCCAGCGCACCGCCTCCTCGAGAGTACCGACCTGGCCCGAGGCGAGGATCTCGCCGTCCAACTCGGCCACCAGGGAGAACACGCCGGTGAGGGGATCGCGCTGCGCCTTGACGACGAGCTCGTGGGCGGCGACGCGCTGGTCCCAGAGCCAGTGCCGGTTGCGGTACAGGCGCAGCCGGTACGTGATGCTGACCGGGGCCCCCGCGGCGAGCGCCTCGGTCCAGTCGCTGGGGAGCGCCCTACCGACGACGACCTGCACCGCCAGCCGGCCCGGCGCGGGCGTCAAGAGCACATCGAGGTCGGGCGCCGCCACCGCGGCCAGCAGGATCGCGGCCAGAAACATGGTGTGGCAATCGTACCACACCAACCCGAAACCGAACTCGCGGGCCACGGCGCGCCCGCCGCGTCCGCAGCCGTCCGTGCGAGTCCATGTCCGGCCGTCGACCGCCGGCCGGTGAGGCCGTTCAGCCCGCCAGCGCGGTCTCCGATTCCACCTCGCCGGGGTACGGGCGCACGCTCAACGGCGCGAGCCGGTCGGGCTCGACGAGCTCCCACGCCTCGGGCGTGGCGAGCAACTCGTTGACGGCCGCCACGTGCAGCGCGTGACCGGCCTTGTGCGCCACGACGTGCGAGAGCAGCGGGTACTCGAGCAGAGCCAGGTCGCCGATCAGGTCGAGCACCTTGTGACGCACGAACTCGTCGGGGAAGCGCAACTCGCCTGAGAGCACCCTCCCCTGGTCCACCACGATGCAGTTCTCGAGCGACCCGCCGAGGCCGAGCCCGCGCTCCCGGAGCACCGGCACCTCCTCGAGAAAGCCGAAGGTGCGCGCCGGAGCGATGGCGGCAGCGAAACGCTGCGGCGTGATCGTGCCCGCGAAGCCCTGCCGCCCGACGGCGGGCGAGTCGTAGCTTACCCGGTAGTCCACCTCCAGCTCGTCCCCGGGGCGCAGTTCGATCCAGCGTTCGTCGTCGCCCACGCGCACGACCCGCCGGACCCGCAACTCCGGCTGGCTGACCTTCTGATCCTCGAGGCCGGCACGGTGCAGCATCTCGACGAACGGGAGGGCCGACCCGTCCAGGATCGGCACCTCGGCCCCGGAAAGGTCGATGAAGAGGTTGGTGACGCCGGTCCCTGACACCGCCGCCATCAGGTGCTCGACGCTCCGGGCTTCGGCCCCGCGGAGGCGCAGCGTCGTCGCGTACGCGAGATCGCGGGCGTTCTCCGCTCGCGCCGGGATCGCGATCCCGAGGTCGGTGCGCACGAACACGACGCCGGTGCCCGGCGGGGCGGGGCGCAGGCGCAGCGCCACCTGCTCGCCGCCGTGGATGCCGACTCCGTTGGCGCTCGCGGTTCGGAGAATCGTTCTTTGCCAGGCCATGACTCGCCTCCGGGATCCGCCAAGCGAGGAGCGTGCCAGCTTCGGGGGCGGCACCGGCCGGCGCCCTGTGGCGCACGCACCGCGCTGTGTGGTTCGGCGACCACACATCGCGGTGTTAGACTTCGTCGCGGGAGCCAGCATGCTGCCGGCATGGGACAACGAACGCGAGAAGCGCGCCAAGGAGATCCTCTACCGTTGCATGGAGGAGCTCCAGGCGACGAAGGCCGCGCTCTACCTCGAGGGGAGCGAAGGCGCGTTCGAGCTTGCCGCCAGCTACGGCTTCGGACGCCGGGATGCGCTGGCGCCGTCCCTGCCTCTCGGCCACCCGCTCATGGACTGGGCCCGCCGCAACCGCACCGGTCCCGCGTACCTCAACGCGCCGCAGGAGTTCCCCGCTCTCGGGCCGCTCCTGGAGAGCGCCCTCACCTCGCGCCTGATGACGATCCCGCTCGCGGTCGCGGGCCGCATGGTGGGGCTCGTCGATGCGCGGGACAAGTCGCGCAGGGCGGCGTACGGCCCCGGGGACGTGGTCGTGGGGCGCAGCATCGGCCATGCGCTCGAGCGCTTCATCGCCGAACTCGGCGGCTCACCCCCGCTCGCTGAAGCACCGGCGCAGCCGCCGGGGCCGGCGCGGGCCACGATGGAGGTCGCCGCCCTCTCCCACCGCCGGATCATCGAGGACCTCACCGGACTGGTGCGGTCGCTGGCGCGCCTCCCCGAGTTCGCGGCCGCCGTGCTCACCATCACCGACGGGCGCAGCGCCCGCGCCCTCGCGCTGCACGCCGTGCCCCTCGACCAGCAGCGCCGGGATGCGGTCGCCGCGCACCAGGCGCGCGCGTTCCTGGGATCGGGCGTGAAGGCGCCGGCGGCGGAGCGCTGGGGCTGGGACGACCAGGCGAGCGGCGGCAGCCAGACGCGCGCCGAAGAGATCCGGACCGCCGTGCTGATGACCGGGCCGCCCGTCTGGGTCGCGCTCTCGCTCGTCACCCCGGCCGGTGCGGCCGCCCCCGACGCCGTTTTCGCCGCTGCGGCCCACAGCCTCGAGCTCGCCCGGTCGCTGCGCGATTACCGGCGGGCGGCCCGCAACCTCGCCCGCGTCCTGCTCGAGCCGGGCGAGACCTCGTTCCCGCACCTCCGGCAGCACTCGCAGGCGACGTCGGAGGTCGCGCAGCGGATGGCGGCCGCCCTGCACCTGGCCGACGACCTGGACGAGCTGGTCACGGTCGCCGCCTACCTCCACGACGTCGGCATGCGCGAGCTCGACTACGCCCGCGCCTACCGCCTCGAACGCCCCGGCGAGGCCGAGCAACGCCTCTACCACCGCCACCCGGTCGTGGGCGCCCGCATCGTGGAGGCCTCCGAGTTTCCCGGCGACCTCGCGGGGGCGATCCGCCATCACCACGAGCGCTGGGACGGCGGCGGCTACCCGCAACACCTCGCGGGACGCACGATCCCGCTCGCCAGCCGCATCATCCATCTGGCGGAGGTCTACGACGTCCTCACTTCGCCGTCGTCGTACCGCCACCCGCTGCCGCGCGAGGCTGCCCTCGACGCCATCCGCGCCGAGGCCGGCCGCCAGTTCGATCCCGAGCTCGTCCCGGTGCTGGTCGAGGCCGCCCGCCCATGAAGGTGCTGGCTTCGAACCGCAAGGCCCGATTCGAGTACGAGATCCTCGAGCGCGTCACCGCCGGCATCGTCCTCACCGGCGGCGAGGTCAAGTCGATCCGGGAGAGCCACGCCAAGATCCAGGAAGGGTGGGTGGCCTTCGAGGCCGGCGAGGCGTTCCTTGCCGACGTCCACGTCCCACCCTACGAGAACGCGGGGTACGCCACCCACGACCCCACGCGGCGGCGCAAGCTCCTCCTCGCCAAGCGCGACATCATCCGTCTCGCCAGCAAGGTGGCCGAGAAGGGCCTCACCGTCGTGCCGCTCGCGATCGTCGTCGAGGGCAACTGGATCAAGGTCGAACTCGCCCTGGTGCGCGGCAAGAAGCTGTACGACAAGCGCGAGACGCTCAGGCGACGTACCCTCGACCGCGAAGCCGCCGCCGCGATGAAGGACCGCCGGTAAAGCGCGCGCGGTACCATGCCATCCATGAGGGGCGGGGCTCTAGCGCTTGCCGCGGCGTTGTCGGTCGGCCTCGGCGCGGCCGCGTGTTCGCCGTCCGGAGGGGCGCCGCGCGGGCCCGCCGTCGCCACCCCGTCCCCGGGCCGGTTGGTCTTCCTCGCCGAGACGTGCCCGACCTGCCACGGCCACGGCCGCGAGGGGACCAACACCGGGCCCGCCCTGGACGGGTTGCGGGGCCACTGGGACGAGGACACGCTCGTCCGTTTCCTGCACAACCCCGCCGCCTTCAAGCTGGCGGACCCGCGTCTGGCCGCGCTGGCGCAGCGCTTCAGATCGGACATGCCACCGCTGTTCTCCACGGACGAAGGACGGGTCCGAGCGCTGGCCCGCTACCTGCTGCAGGAGTGATCCGACGCCGGCCGCGGCCACGGCGGCCACCCGCAAACGCGCGGTGGACGCTGCCTCCTGCGCCGTAGTAGCATATTCGTGCATGACAGCATCAGCCCGATCGTGGCCGACAGGTTGCACCGCGCCGGCGTGCATCCCCCCGGCGGTCCGCGGCCGGAGGAACCCGGAGAGGAGCGCGCTGCGGCCGTGATCCCCTCCGGGACCGACGCCAAGGGGAGCCTGACGGCGCGGGCCGCGCGCATCGCCGGCCTGCGGAGCTTCGAGACCCCGACTCTCGAAGCGGTCGAGCATCGCCGCCTGCAGCTGTGGTTGTTGACCCTCTCGCTCTTCTTCCTGGTGGTCGTGGCGCTGGTCACCGTCACGTTCTGGCGCGATGTCCGGGCACCCGCATGGGTCCCGCCGATCGTCCTGCAGGCCGGTCTCCTGGGGACCGTCATCCTCTTCTGCGCGTACGCCATCGAGAAGGAGCTCCAGCTCCGGCGCCTCACCAAGCTGCTGGTCGACGAGCGGGTCCTCACCGCGGCTCTCACCAACCGCCTGCGGGAGGTGAGCACGTTGCTCGAGGCCGGCAAGGCGATGAACCTCGTCCTCGACCTCGAGGAGGTGCTCGGGACCATCCTGGAGTGCGCTAACGAGCTGCTCGACACCCACGACGGTTCGATCATGCTGGTCCACGGCGATGGCGAGCTGCGCACGGTCAGCGTCTCGGGGAGCAGCGGGGCGCGCGGGGCGCGGCTCAAGTTCGGCGAGGGGGTCGCCGGACAGGTCGCGCAGACGTTGGAGCCGGTGCTCGTCACCGGCGTCCTCGATCCCGATAAATGGTCCACCGGCAGCGGGGCGGCGCAGCCGCCGACCAGCTCGATGTCGGTCCCCCTCGTGTACCGCGACGCGCTCCTCGGCGTGCTCAACGTCAACGCCACGCCGGGTCATGCCTACACCCGCCACCAACTCCGCGCGCTCAGCCTGTTCGGCGAGCACGCGGCGGCCGCGATCGCCAACGCCCGCCTGTACGAGGAGCAACGGTTGTTGGCCTCGCAGAACGTCTATCAGGCGCTTCACGACCTGCTGACGAACCTTCCCAACCGCCCCCTCTTCCTCGACCGCGTCAACCACGCCCTCTCGCGCCGGCGGTCGTCCGGACAGCTCGTGGCCCTCCTCTTCCTCGATCTCGACGATTTCAAGCTCATCAACGACAGCCTGGGTCACGCCGCCGGCGACGAGGTGCTGATCACGTTCGCGGACCGGTTGCGCACCTGCGTCCGTTCCGGGGACGCGATGGCGCGCTTCGGCGGTGACGAGTTCGCCGTTCTTCTCGAGGACGTCGTCTCGCCGGCCGACGCCATCGCCAGCGCCGAGCGCATCCTCGCCCTCTTCGCCGAGCCGTTCGGCGTCGGCGAGCGGCGGGTGTGGCTGCGCGCGAGCATCGGCATCGCACTGGAGGGGCTCGGCGCCTCGAGCGCCGAGGCGCTGCTGCGCAACGCCGACACCGCGAAGAACGTGGCCAAGACGCAGGGCAAGGGACGCATCGTGACGTTCGAGGAGACGATGCACGCCGACGCCCTGCAGCGGCTCGAGCTCGAGGGCGAGCTGAAGCACGCCCTCGAGCACGGACAGCTCGCGGTCCACTACCAACCGATGTTCTCCCTTGCCCACGGACGCGCCATCGGCGTCGAGGCGCTCGTGCGCTGGGAGCACCCCGCCCGCGGCCTCATGCCCGCGGCGGCGTTCCTCCCTCTCGCCGAGCAGGCCGGCCTCATGGTCGAGATCGACCGCTGGGTGCTGCGCCATGCCTGCGAGACGCTGCAGGCGCTCCGCCCGGGGGTGGAGCTGCCCACCGGCTTCCTGTTGAGCGTGAACATCTCGCCCACCTACCTGCAGGACCCGGCGCTCGTGGACGAGGTGGCGGGGATCCTCAAGGACACCGGCATCGAGCCGGAGCGCATCGTGCTCGAGATTACCGAGGGGGCGATCCTGCTCGATTCGGAGAAGACCGCCCTCCACCTCAACCGGCTCAAGGCGCTCGGCGTCAAGCTCGCCCTCGACGACTTCGGGACCGGCTACTCGTCGCTTTCGCACCTGCGGCGCTTCCCGGTGGACATCGTGAAGATCGACCGCGTCTTCGTGGACGGGATCACGACCGACAAGGGGGCCGGCGCGCTGGTGCAGGCGATCGTCCGCCTGGGCCGCGGCCTCAACATCGAGGTGATCGCCGAGGGCATCGAGCACCAGGCGCAGGCGGACGCGCTCGCCGCGCTCCAGTGCCCCTACGGCCAGGGGTGGTACCTCTCGGTCGACTTCCCCGCCGAAGGTCTGGCCGAGTTCTTGCGACGCTCCTGCTGACTCCGCCGGGCCAAGCGCCGGTGAAGGCCGGGGCGTGGCGCCGCCCACCGGCCCGGAGCGCCCGGGCCGGTTGCGCGCCGGGCGCCGGTGGAGCTAGGGTTCACGCGGCGCAGTCACACAGGAGGACCACGATGAAGAGCCTCGAAATCGCACTGGTGGTCACGTTGTCGCTGGCGGCACCGTGCGTCGCCGTCGAGCCGGGACGGCAGCCGGCGCCCGCCGGCTCCCCGAAGGCGGACATCATGTCCGCCGGGACATTCGCCGGCCTCACGTTCCGCAGCATCGGCCCCGCGCTCACGTCCGGGCGGATCAGCGATTTCGCCGTCGATCCCGCGCGCCCCGAGCGGTACTTCGTCGCGGTGGCGTCGGGCGGCGTCTGGAAGACCGAAAACGCCGGCACGACCTGGACGCCGGTGTTCGACCACGAGGGCTCCTACTCGATCGGGTGCGTGACGCTGGACCCCGGCAACCCCAACTCCGTCTGGGTCGGGACCGGGGAGAACAACAGCCAGCGCTCGGTGTCGTGGGGAGACGGCGTCTACCGGTCCGACGACGGCGGACGGAGCTGGCGGAACGTCGGGCTGAAGCGTTCCGAGCACATCGGCCGGATCGTCATCGACCCGCGCGACTCCCGGGTCGTGTACGTGGCCGCGCAGGGACCGCTGTGGGGACCCGGCGGCGACCGCGGTCTGTACAAGACGAGCGACGGCGGCGCGACCTGGACGGCCGTGCTGACGATCTCGGAGAACACCGGCGTCAGCGACGTCGCGATCGACCCGCGCAACCCGGATACCGTCTACGGCGCGGCTTACCAGCGCCGCAGGCACGCCTGGACCATCATCGACGGCGGCCCGGAGTCGGCGATCTACAAGTCCACCGACGCGGGCAAGACCTGGCGCAAGCTCGCCAACGGGCTGCCCAAGGACGTGGACCTCGGCCGCATCGGCCTGGCGGTGGCGCCGTCTCGACCGGACGTCGTGTACGCGATCGTGGAGGCCGCCGGCGACAAGGGCGGCTTCTTCCGCTCGACCGACCGCGGCGAGTCGTGGGAGAGGCGCAGCGCCTACATGCCGAGCTCGCCGCAGTACTACAACGAGCTCTTCTGCGACCCCAGGGACCCCGACCGCGTGTACGCGATGGACACGTGGCTCCACGTCACCGAGGACGGCGGCAAGACGTTCGTCAAGGTCGGCGAGAAGACCAAGCACGTGGACAACCACGCCATGTGGATCGACCCGGCCGACACGGAGCACCTGCTCGTTGGGTGCGACGGCGGCATCTACGAGACGCGCGATCGCGGCACGACCTGGGAGTTCAAGTCCAACTTGCCGGTGGCGCAGTTCTACCGCGTGGCGGTGGACGATGCGCGGCCGTTCTACAACGTCTACGGCGGCACCCAGGACAACTTTTCCCTGGGCGGGCCGTCCCGCACCGCCTCGGTCAACGGCATCACGAACGCCGACTGGTTCGTGACGACGGGCGGCGACGGGTTCGTCAGCCGCATCGACCCCGCCGATCCGGCGATCGTGTACGCGGAGGCGCAGTACGGCGGCCTCGTCCGCTACGACCGCAGGAGCGGCGAGGAGGTCGACGTCAAGCCGCAGGAAGGCAACGGCGAGCCGCCCTACCGCTGGAACTGGGATTCCCCGCTGATCATCTCTCCCCACTCGCACACGCGCCTGTACTTCGCGGCCAACAAGCTCTTCCGCAGCGACGACCGGGGCGACACCTGGAAGACCATCTCGGGCGAGCTCTCGCGCGGCATCGACCGCAACGCGCTGCCGGTCATGGGCCGCGTGTGGCCTGCGGACGCCGTGGCGAAGAACGCCTCGACGTCGTTCTACGGCAACGCGACCACGATCTCCGAGTCGCCCAAAGTCGAGGGGCTGCTGTACGTCGGCACCGACGACGGCCTCGTCGACGTCAGCGAGGACGGCGGCGCCTCCTGGCGGCGAGCGGAAACGTTCCCCGGAGTGCCGTTGCGGACGTACGTCAGCCGCGTCGAGGCATCGAGGCACGCCGCCGACACGGTGTACGCGGCGTTCGACAACCACACCAACGCGGACTTCAAGCCGTACCTCCTCCGCAGCGCCGACCGCGGCCGGACCTGGACCTCGATCGCGTCCGACCTGCCGCACGGCGAGGTCGTCTACGCGGTCATCGAGGACCCCGTGGACCCCGGTCTGTTGTTCGCCGGGTGCGACTTCGGCGTCTACTTCTCCACCGACGCCGGCGGTCACTGGATCAAGCTGAACGGGGGCCTGCCGACGATTGCGGTGCGCGACCTGACGGTCCAACAGCGTGACGGCGACCTCGTGCTGGCCACCTTCGGGCGCGGGTTCTACATCCTCGACGACATTGCGCCGCTGCGCGGCCTCACCCGCGCCATGCTCGAGCGGCCCGCGGTCCTCTTCCCGGTGCGGGACGCTGCGGCCTACATCGAGAGATCGCCGCTCGGAGGCAGGGGAAAGTCGTTCCAGGGCGACGCCTTCTTCACCGCCGACAACCCCCCGTTCGGCGCGCTCCTCACGTACCACCTCGACGCAACCCTCAAGACCGCCAGGGAGCTTCGCCACGAGGCCGAGAAGGAAGCCGCGAGCAAGGGCGTGGCATCCGCCTATCCCACCCCCGAGCAGTTGCGGGAAGAAGCCCGTGAGGAGAAACCCGCCGTCGTCCTGACCGTGGCCGACAGCGAGGGGAACGTGGTCCGTCGCATCGAGGCCCCGGCCGAGAAGGGCTTCCACAGGGTCGCGTGGGACCTCCGCTTCCCGCCCTCCACCCCGGCGAAGCTCCCGTCCGAGAAGAAAGACAAGGACCCGTGGGACGCGCCCGACCGCGGGCCGATGGCCGTGCCCGGCGTCTACAGGGTGCGGCTTGCCACCCGCGTCAACGGGGTGATCACCGAGACGATGGGACCGCAGCAGTTCCGCGTCGTTCCGCTCGGTCTGGCGACCCTCAAGGCCGACGACCAGGCTGCCGTTTTCGCTTTCGAGGCGAAGATCGCCCATCTCCAGCGCGCCGTCCTCGGCGCCGTCGAAGCCGCCAAGGAGGCGCGCGGGCGCCTCGCCCGGATTCAGGTGGCGCTTGCCGACACCCCGGCGGCGATGGCGGCGCTGGCCGAACAGGCGCGCAGCCTCGACGCACGGCTCGCCGGCATCCAGCGGGTGCTGTCCGGCGACAAGGTGATGGAGCGCTACAACGAGCCGGTGCCACCCTCGATCGTCGACCGTGTTCAGGGGATCGTGAACTCGCAGTGGGCCACGACCCAGGCGCCGACCGCCACCATGCGGACGGCATACCTCGACGCCTCTGACGCGTTCGCACCGGTGCTCGCCCAGCTGCGGGCCATCCTCGACGGCGATCTCGTCAAGCTCGATGCCGCTCTGGACTCCGCCGGCGCTCCCTGGACCCCGGGTCGCCTCT
>Ga0075520_1000116_pt1 | contig 27572 bp, 27 predicted proteins | sample NGEPerB_FD_75100 | JGI IMG/M metagenome (GOLD analysis project Ga0075520, IMG submission 75100) | Arctic peat soil microbial communities from the Barrow Environmental Observatory site, Barrow, Alaska, USA - NGEE PermafrostAB12-B | ecosystem: Environmental > Terrestrial > Soil > Wetlands > Peat ... | reverse complement strand
GCCGGCCTCGCCGCATCGGAGATCGACCTCGTCGTCAGCGTGGCCAACGGTATCCCGGCTCTCGCCACCCTGGAATTGGCTGCGATGGACGCCGTCTTCGGCGGCCACCGCCCGCCGGCCGTGGGGGTCGCCGACCGCCTCGGCGAAGGGGCCGCCGGCGGGGGTTTGCGGGCGGTGATCGCGGCGCTGACGGTGGCCGGCGCCGTGCTCCCGGCCTGGGGTTGCCCGCCCCACCTCGCCGCGGCTGGCTACCGTGCGCTCGCCTGCCGCCCGCGCACGGCCCTCGTCGGCGGCCTGGCCGGCGGGGGTTCGGCGGTCGCCCTCGTGTTCACGGCCGCCTGAGCCGTGGCCCCACGGCGTCAGCCACCCAGCCATTCCTTCAACTGCCGCGCGATCCGTCCCGCGTGAGTCCCGGGCCAGTAGAGCCAGCCGCACCGGGTGCAGGCCATGAAGCGGGTGGCGTGCGCGGCGACGTACGGCGGAACCCGGTCCCGCACGGCCTCCCGCGCGACCTCCTCCAGCGTGCCGTTGCAGCGCGAGCAGCGGGTGAGGAACCGTGCCGGCTCCGCCGCCAGCGGCAGGCGCTCCCGCAGCTCGCGGATCTGCGCCGCCACGCCCGCGCGGCGCAGGAGCACAACCCGGGGACCCGCGAGGGCGGCAAGGCGGCGGTCGCAGGTGAGCAGCCAGCGCCCCTCGGCCCGCGCCCGGCCCGCTAGCGGCAGATCCGGCAGCGACGGGTCGAACGACACGTCGAAGCCGGCGAATCGCAGCCAGCGGGCGAGGCGCCCGAGCATGGCGTCGCAGGCGAACCGCAGCTCCCCCACGCGCCAATTCTAGTGTGCTAGCATGCCTTCGGATGCGGCCGACCACCCCACAACCTCGGAGGCGTGCATGACTTCGATGCAACAACTGCGCGACCAGATGGCGGATCAGGACCCAGAATACCGTCGGCTCCTCGAGGAGCACCACAAGCGTGCGCAACGCCTGGAGGAGCTTGCCCGCAAAGGCTGGCTGACCACCGAGGAGGAGCAAGAGGAGAAGCGTCTCAAGAAGGAGAAGCTCCAACTCAAGGACCAGATGGAAGCCCGCGCCCGCAGCCACGGCGCGTAGAGCCCCGATGGTGCCGTTCGCTCCGGAAGGCTATCCCTTCGTGTTGGTCCCGGCCGTGGCCGGGATTGTTGCCTGGGTGTTCGGATACCACCCCGTGGCGTGGCTCTGCTGGATCGCGATGCTCGCGTGCGTGGCGTTCTTCCGCGACCCGGCCCGGCACGCCGACGCCGCCCCCGAGGTCGTCCTCGCCCCGGCCGACGGCAAGGTGCTCTCGGTCGGCGCCGCCCCCGCGGCGCTCGCCGGGCGCGGGCTGCCGCAGCAGGTCTCGATCTTCATGTCGCCCGCCAACGTCCACGTCAACCGGGCGCCGGTGAGCGGGACCGTGCGCGAGGTGCGCCATACCCCGGGCGCGAACTTTCCGGCGTTCCGCGACAAGGCCTCGGAACTCAACGAGCACAGCTTCGTGCTGATCGAGGGCGACTACGGGACCGTCGCCTACAAACAGATCGCCGGTTCGCTCGCCCGCCGCGTGGTGTGCGACCTCGCCCCCGGCCAGCGCGTCGAACGGGGCAGCCGGGTCGGGATCATCAAGTTCGGGTCGCGCGTGGACCTCTTCCTACCGGCCAACGCGACTGTCGAGGTCGCGCCCGGCCGCACGACCCGTGCGGGCGTCACCCCGGTGGCACGATTCGCTGCGGAAAACCGGCCATGAGGATCGGCCAGCCGCGCCGGCGCGCCGCCAGGCGCCCGGCCCGCGAGTCGTTGCGGCGCGGGATCTACGTCCTCCCCTCGCTGTTCACCGTGGGCAACATGCTGTGCGGCTTCGCGGCGGTGCTGTACGCCCTCCACGGCCAGCTCGAACGGGCGGGGTGGCTGATCATCCTCGCCGGCCTGCTCGACGGCCTCGACGGGCGGATCGCACGCATGACCAATTCCACCTCGGAGTTCGGCAAGGAGTACGACTCCCTAGCGGACGTCGTCAGCTTCGGCGTCGCTCCGGCGATCCTCGCCTACCAGTGGGGGTTGTGGGGCGTCGGCCGCTGGGGCTGGGCGGCGGCTTTCATGTTCCTCGTCGCCGGCTCGGTGCGCCTCGCCCGTTTCAACGTCAAGGCGGGCCTCGGCGACCGCCGCTTCTTCACCGGTCTGCCGATTCCCGGCGGGGCGGGAGCGCTGACGATGATGGTCCTGGTGGCCCTCTACTTCGAACTCTCCGTGCCGCGAGCGCTCTCGGTCGTCGCGTCGATGTTCGTGTTCCTCGTCTCCGTCCTGATGGTGTCCACGATCCCCTACCGCTCGTTCAAAGAGTACAACCTGCGCCAGCGCTGGCCGGCGACGGCGTTCTTCGTGATCGCCCTGGTCGTGGCCGTGATCGCCTTCACGCCGCTGCCGGCCATGGCGCTCCTGCTCAGCGTCTACCTGGTGGCGGGCCCAGCCGAGTACGTCCTCCGCCGCCTCCGCCGCCGGCCCGCCACCGCGGCGCAACCGCTCCAGCCGGCCGCCAAGCCGGCCCCGCCCGCGCATGCTGACAATCCTTGACCCCACCTCGCTGCTCGGCCACGAGGTCATCGAGAGACTCGCGAGGGTGTCGCCGGGCGTCCGCCCGCGCCTGTTCCACACCGGCGCGGACCCCGAGCACTTGATCGCCGAGGTGGCTGGCGAGCCCGCGCTCGTCGCGCCGCTGGCGGACCTGGACGAACTCGAGGGGAGCGCCATCGTCATCCTCACCGCGCCGCCCGCGGCCGAGGCGGCGTCGGAGCGCCTGCTCGCCTGGTTGCGCGCCCACCCGCGCGTTGCGCTGGTGGACTGCACGCAGCCGGGGATCGCGGGGCACGCGGCACGCTGCGTCGTCAACGCGGCGCCGCCGGTCCGGCCGTCGCCCCCGTGGTATCACCTTCCCGACCCCGCCCTGGCCGCTCCCGCCCGGCTGCTCGCGGCCCTAGCCCCGCTCGCGCCCGAGGCGGCCCACCTCACCGTGCTGTGCCCGGCGGCGGGGTTCGGTGCGGACGCGCTCAACGAGCTGGCGGCCCAGGGGGGGGCGCGCCTGTCCGGACACCCCGAGGGCAAGGCCAGCCACCTCCCCGGCATCCTGGCGTTCGACTTGTCCCCCGCGCCGGTCGAGCGCTCGAGGCTCCTCGAGACCCAACTCGCTGAGATCTTCCCGCGCCTGGAGGTCACGGCGAACGCCATCGACGCCGGCGTCTTTCACGGCCACCTGGCGACGGTGCTGGCGTCGTGCGCCAACGAGTCCACTCTCGAGCGCGTCCGCGCGCTGATCCGGTCCGCCCCCGGGATGCGCATGCCGCGCCGCAACGAGGTCACGACTGTGGCGGGCGCGGTCAAGCAGGGTGGGATCGTCTGCGGCGATCTCCGCGTCCGCGGCCGGTCGGTGAGCGCCTGGTTGTGCGCCGACGGGCTGCGGGTCGGCGGCGCCGAGGCCGTGGTCGACCTCGTGGGTTCCCTCACCGCTTCGTGAGCGGCACACCCTCCAGCGGCCCCGTCACGGTGCCGCCGTCACCGACCCGCATTCCCCAGCGGGTCTCCACCCCACGCGGGCGGGAGATGAACGTGACCAGGGCGCCGGCGACGCGGGCCCGCGGCGGGATGACCGTGAGGTAGAACCGGAGCGCGGAGGCGCCGCGCACCGCCGTCCGTCGCCAGGCCCCGCCGGCGCCGGTGGTCCCGTACTCCATCCCGGAAAACTCCCCGAGCTGTGCGTCGCGCACCTCGGTGCCGGCGAACCGGAGTTCCACCCAGTTGCCGGTCGTCGCGAGCGCGCTGGTCTGGGCCGTGGGGTTTGCCAGCGCGACCCGCATCGTCGTGGGACCTGCCCACTCCACGACCACCCGCGGCAGCGGGTACGGGCTTCCCCCCTGCAGGTACTCGAGGAACGCCTCGCGGCTTATCCCGAGTGCCGGCTCGGGGGCCGGTAGGCCGACGGTGTCCCACCCCTCCAGCGCCGGCCGGGCCGGCCGCAGCAACAGGCCGAGGTCGTGGTGGTACCTGGCGGTATCGACGGTCTCCACGGTGATGCTGGTCCCCGCCGCAACCTCAACCCCTCCCCAGTCCACCGACTTGCGCAGCCGGAAGGTGTCGCCGCGCTCCCCAGGCGCGTACACCGCCGTCTCCCCGCTCGCGAGCATCGCGAGCGAGGCGCCGGCGGGCCCGGGGGTCGGGCGGGCGAGCGGGGCGACCACGACCGCCGCCCTGTACGGCGTCTGGGTCGCGTCCAGCCGGTCGAGCGCCACCAGGTCGTCCTGGAGCATGGAGGCCGGAAAGCCGAGCGCGCCCGGGTTGCCGAGGGCAACCGCCACCGGGCGGACGCGCGTCCACCCCCGCGGCGGGAGGTGCGCGGCGAGTTCCTGCGCCGGCGCCGCCAGCTCCACCGTTTGATCCAGGCGGGACGCGACACCGGCTGCGAAGCCGGCGAGCCCGGGGAAGAAGCGCCGCGCGGCGAAGAGCAGACGCGGGGACCCGGGGATGCCGCGCTGCGCAGGTGCAAACTGCGACACGAACGCCTGCGGATCGCCGCTCGCCTTGTCCGCACCGTCGATCCAGACGAGGGCGGTCAGTGGCCAGCCGGCGAGCGCGTGCAGGTCCGGAAGCGGTGCGAGGGTGAAGCGCGACGAAACGTCGCCCACCTCCACCCGCCCCACCGGCACGACCAACCCGTCGACCCCGGCCGCGCGCAGGGCCGTGAGCGTTCCGGCATCCGGAACCCCGGACAGCAACCAGACGCGGTGCGTCAGCACACGGGGCGGCTCCGCCGCCGTTGGCGCCGCGGCGGCCGCGACCAGTAGGGTGACGGCCAACGCCAGACGTCCCTTCACCATGCCCGTCATGCTAGCAGCCTGCTCCGAAAATGCCGATCCCTCATCGATGGTCCGCCGTCTTCCCTTTCACTGCGTGAGGCTGTCTTGTCTTGCCCCGCGGGCCGAGGCTGTGTCGCTGAGGCTCACCGTTGCCTATTCCACTTCCGTGGAGGCTCTCTTGCTTGCCGGTCCCGCGGGTGGCCGGATGCGGGCCCGGGCGCCCCCGCGCCCGAGCCCGCATGCTCCTGTGCCCGCGACCGGACAGGGCGATCCGCGCCGGGGCCCCTCGCGGTCCGCATGAAGCCGCGGCCGCGACACCCCGGCGCGGCTCGCCCGTCCGGAACCCGCGGGCGCAGGAGCGGATGGCCACCCGCGGCACCGGCGGAATGGACGACCCCACCTCGCCCAGATTGGAGGCCCTGCTGCAGGCCGAGAGGCTTGGTGACGGAGAGGAAGTACAGCAGGGCTGCCGCGGAGTGAGGGGGTGGGTGGCCAAGACCGCCCAGCGGGCGGAGGCCGATGGCGCCGGAGCGTGCGGGCCCCGAGCGGGCGTCCCGCGGTGGGGTGTCGATGCTCCCGCCCGAGCGCAGCGAGCGGCGGGAGACAGCGAGGGGCCCCGCCGCGGGACGCCCTGCTCGGTCGCACGCGGAGGCGCGTCCGAGGGCGGCGCTCGATGCGCCGCCCGAGCGACACGGCCGTAGCCCGCGGGGCAAAAGATAAGGCCTCACGCAGTGAACAGAGAAAAACGGGGGCGGCGGCGAGGCGCCGCACTCACGGCTTGGCCGGGAAGAGAATGCGGACCTCGAGCCCGCCGCCGACGTTGGCCGCCTCGACGCTGCCGCCGGCCCTCACCGCCACCCGGTGGACCACCGCGAGGCCGAGCCCGCTGCCCTCGCTGGTCGTCGAGAAGTGGGGCTCGAACAGCCGTCCGAGCAACTCGTTCGCGACCCCCCCGCCGGTGTCGCGCACCGCCAGCACGACCTGGCGGTCGAGACGCTGCACGCGCACCTCGATCTCGCCCTCGCGGCCGGTCAGCACGCGGGCGCTGTTCTCGAGCAGGTGGCGCAGGGCGCGGCGGACCCACTGTGCGTCCGCCACGATCTCGGCGCGGTCGTCCCCGCCGAGGCGGATCGCCACGCCGCGCTGCCGCAGCACCTCGTACTCGGCGACCACCTCGCCCGCGAGGGCCTTGAGCGCAATCGCCTGCGGCTCCCAGTGCTCGAGTGCGACGAGGTTCGAGAACCCCTGCGCCACCTCGCGCAGGTGCTCGACTCGCTCGAGGATCTGCGGCGCCGCGACCTGCGCCACCGCCGCCACCGCGGCTGGGCCCTGAGCCAGCGCCGCTTTGAGCTCCTCCGCCCAGAGCCGGATCGGCGTCAGCGGGTTCTTGACCTCGTGCGCGGCGATCCGGGCCAGCTCCGCGAACGACGACAACCTCTCGGCGCGCGCGAGCTCCGAGAGGTCCTCCATCACGACGAGGACCCTGGCCACGCCACCCGGGAGTGGGAGCGCGGTCACCCGCCAGAGCGCCTCGGGCGACGCCGTGGGGTGGACGGTGCCCTCGGCGCGCTCCCCCGCCCCCGCCCGTGCCGCCATGCGCGCGATTTCCGGCGCGAACGAAGCGGCGAGAGCGGCGATCGTCCTGGCCTCGCCCAGCAGTCTGACGGCAGCCGGGTTCGCGAGGCCGACGTTGCCATCACCGTCAACGACCACGACCGCGGCCGAGAGCGTCTCCAGCACGGTCTCGAGGAAGTTCCGTCCGCGGCGCAGCTCCTCCTCCCGCCGCTGCACCTCGTGCGCCATCGTCGAGAACGCGCGGCCGAGCGCCTCTACGTCCTCGTCGCCGCGGGTGTCGAGGCCGGCGACAGGCTCGCCGCGCTCGAGGCGGTGGGCGGCCGCGACCAGACGGCGGAGCGGCTTCCCGAGCCGCTGGCCGAGACGCTCCGCCATTCCGAGCGCGACGAGCATCGCGAGGATGCCCGTGATCACGAACCACTCCCCTGGAGAAGGGCTCCGGCCGAGCGCCTGCAGGCGCAACCCCACCACGCCGACCACCACCGGCTCGCTGCCGCGCATCGGGGCGAACACCCCCGTTTCGTCGCCCGAGTTCACCACCACCGGCTCCTGCCAGCCGCGGATCGAGCGCACGTAGGCCTCGGGCGGAGGCATCCAGGGGATCTGGCCCAGCGCGGCAAGGTCCGGCCGGGTCGACGACACGAGCTTGCCGGAGCGATAAACGGCCACGGCGCCGCCGAGCTCGCGGACGAGCCACGAGTTACCTTCCTGCCAGCGCTCCGTCGCGAGCAGCTGGCTCACGGCCCGGGCAAACTCCAGCCGCGCCTTGCCCTGCTGGCGGTCCCACTGCTGCGGCAGGAGTTGGCCCAGGAGAAGGACCGGCAGCACCGCCGCCGCCACCGACAGCACGCGCATGCGCCCGCCGAACGTTCTCCGCTGCGCCCACAAGGCGAGCCAGCGCCGGCGGCGCTCCCAAAGCGTCAGCGGGAACAGCCCCCAGAGCGTGAGCGCGGCCACCATCAGGCCCGCCTCGGCCACGGGGGGACGCACCCAGGGAACGACCAGGACGGCGTCCCGGCGGGCGTGGAAGTACGCCCTGAACTCGCGCTCCCCAACCCCGACCCGCAGCCATCCCCGGCCGGCGGCCAGTGCGCGCCCAACGACTGACGGCGACAGCGGCCGAAACGTCGCGCCGCGGCTGGTCGGCGCGCCGGAGCGGTCGAACACGGCCACCGGCGCGGCGACCCCGGCCGCCCCGAGCCCGGCAAGGAGGTCGTGCGGCGGGGGCGGGGCGAGGACTGCGACTTGCCAACCACTGCCGAGCGCCCGGGACGCCAGTTCCCGCGGCCGTTCCTCGGTCCCGATCGTCGCGTCCCCCCAGCTTCCGGCCGGCTCGCCGCTCGGATCGGTGAGGTCGAGCGATGCGCCCGGCAGGGTCTCCCGCAGCCCGACCCAGGTCGCGAGGCGGCCGAGCACGACGAGCCGCTCCCCGGGATCGAGCCGCACCATCCGCGCCAGCGCCCCTTCCGGGAGCGAGGCCAGCAGCGCCCGCGCCGGGGCCTGGACGTTCTCGAGGCGCGCCAAAGTCGCTTCGGTGGTCGCCACCAGGCCGGTCCGACGCGCGGCGTCGCCGCCACCCGCCGCCAAGCCGGCCGCCACCAGCGCGGGCAGCAACAGGCCCCGTCCGGGAAGGCCGATCAGGACGACCGCCGCCGCTCCCACCCCGAGAAGCACGGGGTCGGCTCTCGCCACGCCCGCCGCCAGCGGCAGCCAGCTCGCCAGGCCGAGCGGCCAGGGCACGGCACCACGCCCCTTGGCGGCGTTGCGGAGCAGGACCGCGAAGGCGGCCACCAGCGCCCAGCGCATCGTCCCAGGCCACAGCAGGCTCTGTGGCAGCCCGACGATGTGGAGGCGGTCAAAGATGCCGGCAAGCGCCCACCCGGCCACCCCAATCCCAGCTGCGACGAACGAGCGCCAGGCCCACCCGCGGGGGAGCCAATGGACCGCCAGGGCGCACGCCGCGACCGCTCCGACCAACCACCAGCCGATCGGGAGCCACCCCAGGAGCGGCACGATGACCACCGCCGCGGCCACGACGGCGGTGACGGCCCACGCCGGTCCCCCCACCACGAGCATGAGAGAAGCGACCAGGACGGCGAGGCCAGGCGCGCTCCAGGGGACCGGCCGGACCGGCCGGACCTCAAACCCCATGGCCGGCGCCGGCCCGGGGGCCAGGCCCTGCCTCCACCCCTCGAAGTGGGCCGCCGCCACGGCCGCGCGTCCGGCCCATACCCCCAGGACCTCCCTCGCCCCCCGCTCCGGGACCTCGACCCCGGCCAGCACGGCGCCGAGCGACCGGCCGCTCTCGAACACGCTCTCCCGCCACCACAGCCAGACCGAGCCGACCCCCGGCTCGGCCGCCACCGCGCGATCGCCGAGCGGCCGCAAGTGGACCGGGAGGCGGGCGGACGGACCCGCCCACGCGACCGGCAGCCCGTGCTCGTCCACGACCACGAGGACGTCCACCGGGAACGGCAGCGACCGCCACCCCTCGGCGGCGAGGGGAAACGGGGCTTCTGGCTCTGCCTCGCCCCCGCCGGGGTAGAGAAGGAGGTGGAGACGGGGGTCGCCGGCGATGGCGGCGAGGCGACTCTGAAGCTTGGCCGAGCGGGCGTTGGCCAGGGCCGCGAACTCAGGAGAGCTCCGCCCGGCGGGGAGGAACGCATCGAACGCCAGCGCGGCCAGCGCCACGCCCGCGACCCACGGCGCGCGGCGCGGCAGACGACGCCACGCGAACGCCAGGGCGACGGCGGCCACGGGTACCCGCCAGAACAACGACCCCACGCCCAGCCCAGGCCACGGCCCGGCAGCGAGCGCTGCGAGGAGCGCGACAAGGGACCCCGTCAGCCTCAGCCGGAGGGTGTGCCGGGCAGCATCGGGATCTTGATCCCGGTTCGGCGTGCGCAGTCGATGGCCTCCTGGTACCCGGCGTCCGCGTGCCGCATCACGCCGGTGCCCGGGTCGGTGGTGAGCACCCGTTCGAGGCGCCGCGCGGCCGCCGGCGTGCCGTCGGCCACCACCACCATCCCGGCGTGCTGCGAGTAGCCGATCCCGACGCCGCCGCCGTGGTGGATGGAAACCCAGGTGGCGCCGGCAGCGGTGTTCAGGAGCGCGTTGAGCAGCGGCCAGTCGGCGATCGCGTCGGACCCGTCGCGCATCCCCTCGGTCTCGCGGTTGGGCGACGCCACCGACCCGGCGTCGAGGTGGTCGCGGCCGATCACGATCGGCGCCGAGATCTCGCCCCTGGCGACGAGTTCGTTGATGGCGAGGCCGAAGCGCGCGCGCTCGCCGTAGCCGAGCCAGCAGATGCGCGACGGCAGCCCCTGGAATTTCACCCTCTCCTCGGCCATCTTGATCCAGCGCACCAACCCCTCGTCGTCGGGGAACATCTCCAGGATCGCGCGGTCGGTGCGGAGGATGTCGTTCGGGTCGCCGGAGAGCGCCGCCCAACGGAACGGACCCTTCCCGGAGCAAAACAGCGGCCTGATGTACAGCGGGACGAAGCCGATCACGTCAAATGCGTCCGCGACGCCAGCCGTCAGCGCCTGGCCGCGCAGGTTGTTGCCGTAGTCGAACGTGACTGCGCCCCGCCGCTGCAGCTCCAGCATTGCGCGCATGTGCGCCGCCATCGTGCGGTACGCCTCGGCCTTGTAGCGCCCGGGGTCGCTCGCCCGCAGCGCCGCCGCCTCGGCCAGCGTCATCCCGTCCGGCACGTACCCGTTGAGCTCGTCGTGGGCGGACGTCTGGTCGGTGAGCACGTCGGGGACGATCCCGCGTTCGAGCAGGCGCGCAAGTAGGTCGGCGGCGTTGGCGACCACCCCGACGGAACGAGGCTCCCCCTTCGCCTTGAGCGCGAGGGCGCGGTCGATGGCGGCGTCGAGGCCGCCGACTTTCTCGTCCAGGTACCCGGTGGCGAGACGCTTGTCGATGCGGGCCTCGTCGACCTCGGCCGCCAGAAACGCGGCCCGGTTCATGGTCGCCGCCAGAGGCTGGGCGCCGCCCATGCCGCCGAGGCCGGCCGTGACCACGAGGCGGCCCTGGAGCGATCCGCCGAAATGCGCGCGCGCCGCGGCCGCGAAGCACTCGTAGGTGCCCTGCAGGATCCCCTGCGTACCGATGTAGATCCAGGAACCGGCGGTCATCTGGCCGAACATCGTCAGACCGAGTGCCTCCAGGCGGCGGAACTCGTCCCCTGTGGCCCAGTGCGGCACGAGGTTGGCGTTGGCGATCAGCACCCGCGGCGCGTCGGCGTGGGTACGGAACACGCCCACCGGCTTGCCCGACTGCACCAGGAGCGTCTCGTCGTCCTCGAGTTCGCGCAGGCTGCGGACGATCGCCTCGAAGCAATCCCAGTCGCGGGCGGCCTTGCCGCTGCCCCCGTACACCACCAGGTCGTACGGGCGCTCGCCGACCTCCGGGTCCAGGTTGTTCATCAGCATGCGCAACGCAGCTTCCTGCTGCCACCCCTTGCAGGACAGCGTGCGGCCCCGCGGTGCGCGAACGGTGCGCGGCTCAGCCATCGCTCGGCCTCCCCTCGCCGGGGTCAGCCCCGGCCAGGTGACATCGTAGCGCGTCCCGGCCGCACCGCGGCGCCCCGCGCGGCAACGCCGGAGGCGACCTCGAACGCGCCGGGGGCCGCCGCCAGCGCGGCCGCGCGCACCGCCCCGCGCCGCTCGGGTGCGACCCAGAACAGCACGCTGCCGCCGCCACCGGCGCCGCACGCCTTGCCCGCGAGCGCACCCGCCGCCGCGCCCGCCGCCAGGATTGCGTCGAGCGCCACGTTGGTGACCGAGGGCGCAAGTTCCCTGCGCGCGCGCCACTCCGCCGCAACCGCCCGGCCGACCGCCGCCTCGTCGCCGGCGAGCAGCGCCGCGCGGCATGCGGTCGCGGCCACCGCGATCTCGTCCAGCCTGCGGGCGACCCGGCGGTCGCCGTCGATGCGCGCGCGGTAGACCTCCCAGTTCACCATCCCGGAGGCGTGGGTGATCCCGGAGTAGATCACGACGAGACGAGCGGCGAGCCAGCCCCGGTCCGTCCCGAGCCGCTCGACCCGTTCGCCGCCCGGGTTCAGGTGGAGAGCGAGGATGCCGCCCAGCAACGCCGGCAGGTAGTCCTGCACGCCGGTGGGGACGCCCAGCACCCGGGACTCGAGGTCGCGCAGCAGCCCCACGATTCTTGCCACACCGAGGCGCCGGCCGGAGAGCGCCAGGCAGCCGCGCGCGAGTGCGACGGCGAACGCCGAGGACGCGCCCAGCCCCGAACCGACCGGCGGCTGCTCGATCACCTCGACGGCGAACCCGCCTCCGGGCACGAGGTGGAAGCCGACCGCCGCCGCGAGCTCGCGCGCCGCGTCCTCCGGACCGAGGAGGCGCGGCGCGGACGCCGGCGCCGAGAAGGCGATCGACCCGGACGGCGCGCCGCCGGCGACGAGGCGGATGCGCACACCGCGCGTGAGCGCCGCGTTGACGGTGATCGAGCCGGGGTGCAGGCAGTACAGCGGCCAGAGGTCGAGCGTGCCGCCCGCGAGGTCCGCCCGCACCGGCGCGAACGCCTCGAGGGACACCGGCCCCGGCCGTGGGACGGGCGCGTGCGGCGCACTGCGCCTAGCCATGGAACGGCGCCGGCGACGCGGCTTGCAGCGCGGCGACGCGCCCGGCGGCGAGCGGCCCCGCCGCCTGCAACAGCGGAAGGACCTGCTGCGCCCAGGCAGCGAACCGGTGTTCCTCCGACCGCGGCAGCGACGGCGCCGGGTCCCGGCCGATTGACAGCGGGTTCAGGTGCTTGCCGTTTTGAGTGATGCGGTAATCCAGGTGCGGCCCGGTCGCGAGGCCGGTGGCGCCGACGTAGCCGACCACCTGCCCCTGCTCGACGCGTACGCCCGGGTGGACCCCCTGCCCGAAGCGGGAGAGGTGCAGGTAGGCGGTGACGTAGCCGCCGGGGTGGCGGACCTCGACGGTATTGCCACCGCCGCCGCGCCGGCCGGTGAATGTCACCACGCCGTCGGCGGTGACCATCACGGGGGTCCCGACCGGCGCGCCGTAGTCCACGCCCCAGTGCGGCAGCCTGACGCCCAGGATCGGGTGCATCCTGGCGAGTGAGAACCGCGAGGTCACGCGAGAGAACTTGAGCGGCGCGCGCAGGAACTGCTTGCGCAGCGGGCGGCCTCGCTCATCGTAGTAACTCGGCCGGTCGCCAGCGAAGGCGTAGCGCACCGCGGTGAACCGCTTCCCCCGGTTGTCGTAGCTCGCCGCCATCACGGGCCCGTACCCCACGGTGCGCCCAGCGGAGCGGATCCGCTCCACCAGGATCGCGAAGCTGTCGCCGCTGCGGACTTCGCGGTGGAAGTCGATGTCCCACTGGAACAGGTCGGCCAGTGCCACCGCGAGGGTATCGCCCTCCCCGGCGGCGGCGATGGCATCGAACAGACTCGACTGGACGGTCCCCCGCACGACAACGACCTCGCGCTCGACGGGCCGCTCCTCGTGCCGGCCGACCAGCGTCGCACCCGAGCGCTCGACCACGACCGTGGATCGCCAGTCGGGTGTGAGGCGCAGCACCTTGACCTCGCCGTGGACATCGAACACCGCTTCCGCGACAAGCCCAACCGGAAGCGCGCGCGGGTCGATCTGGGCTCGGACCGCGGCCAGCCACGGCAGCATCTCGGAGGGCGAAAGACCGAGCCGTCGCACCAGGGCTGCAAGCGTCTCGCCACTTGCCAGCACGCCCTGCCGCACCACGGTGGGCAGCGTCAGGGGAGGAACCACGAGGCAGGGCCGCGGCGCCGCCGGCGTCATCGTCCCGACCGTCGCGGTGCTCCAGCGGGCGAGCGCCAGCACGAGAACGGCGAGGCCTGCCAGGAGGCGGTCCGCGAACCTCACCTCTGTGCCATCTCCCGCACGATCGACTGGACCTCGACCGGATCCGGACCGCACCGCGCGCGCACCCTGCCGTCTTTCTCGACCAGGAGCACGGCGGGCGCCTTCGTCACCTGGAAGCGGCGCACCAGCTCGCCGCGACGGTCGAACACGAACGGCAGCGTACCCTTGAGCGCCGGGAAGTCGCGGCCGACCTCGGAGCGTCTCTCCTGGAACACGATGACCGCCCCCGGCCAGCCGTGCTGTTCCGCTGCGGCCTCGACCCCGGGGAGCAGCTTCGCGAACTCCTCGGCGTGGGGCAGCCAGGAGTTCCAGAACACCAGCACCACCGGACCGCGCGACAGCAGACTCGGCAGCGAGAACGCCGCACCGCCGGAAACTTGCAGGTCATCGCCCCCGCCCAGAACGGCGGCGGCCAGCAGCAGCGGGACGGCCGCGAGCCTCATCCTACTATGCTAGCAAATCCGCCGGAACCCCGCGCCGGGCCGTGCGCCGGCCCGGCGCGGGGCGGCCGCCGGCTCAGTGCAGCCGCGTCGCGGCCGCGGGTTCGCCCCCGGCCGCAAACACGGCCTCGAAGTCCAGGTTCTCGGAACGCAACCGGTGCGGCCGCTGGTGGAGGTAGTTGTAGCGCACGCCGTAGGAGAGCAGGGCGCCCTCCAGCAACCTGCGTCCGCGGTACAGGCGCGACATCACGGTGCCGACGGGGATCACCAGGATGTCGGCGATCTCCTTGTACGCGTACCCCTCGATATCCGCGAGCAGGACGACCACCTTGTAGTTATGTGGTAGGGCGGTCAGGGCGCGCCGCACCTCGCCGTCGAGCGTGGACTCCATCAACTCCTCCTCCGGGGTCCGGGTGGCGGTGCCCGTCGTCGGGAGGACTGCCGACTCGAACGTCTCCTCGAGTTCGGCAAAGTCTACCTGTGCCGGAAGTTGCTTGCGCCTCCGGTACTCGTTGATGAACGTGTTCTTCAGGATCTTGAACAACCACGCCTTGAGGTTGGTGCCGGGTGAGAACGACGCGTAGTGCCGGTACGCCTTCAGGTACGTCTCCTGCAGGAGGTCTTCGGCGTCCTCCGCGCTGCGAGCCAGGCGCAGCGCCGTCTTGAATAGCTGGTCACGGTAGGGAAGCTCGGCGTTTTCGAAGTTCCAAAAACCCTGTTCGTTCATGCTCGCCTCCACTGGCCGCAATCTTAAATGAGTCAGAGTTCAAATGTCAATACCTCGACAAAACATGGACGCTGTCGCAGCACATGGTCGGTGACGCCACTCGAGTGGAAGATCGGGTGGAAGAGCCGGCCTCGGCGGCGGCGCGGCTTTCGCGACTCACCGACGGCGACGGAGGACCGGCATTGTGGTTCGGGCGACGACGGGGGGCGAAAACGGACACAGCCCGGCCCGCCGGAGCGGCGGGCCGGGCGATCTCGCTTCAGATCGGGCGCGGCCGGGAAGCCGCGGGGATCACTTGCCGAGGATCATGAAGGCGATCACGAGCGCGTAGATGACCAGCGACTCGATGAACGCCACGCCGAGCAACATGGTGATGCGCACCGGGCCGGCGGCGCCGGGGTTGCGCCCCATGCTCGTGCACGCCGAGGCCACGGCCTTCCCCTGTCCGAACGCTCCGGCGAACGCCGCAACGCCGAGGACGAGCGCGGCCGCGATGAACTTCCACGCGTCGCGCATGCCGGATGCCCCGGCGCCGCCCTCGTCCGCCGCGAGAACGGGAGCCGCAAGACTCAGCAGGACCAGCCCAATCATCACCACCAGCATCTTCTTCCTCATCTCGTTTCCTCCTTCGCGGGTTTGCCCTTTTCTAGTGCTCCTCGGATACGGCTCCGGAGACGTAGACCGTGGTCAGCATGACGAAGATGAACGTCTGGATGAGGGCCCCGAGGACCCCCAGGCCCATCATCGCGGGAACGAAAAACGGCAGGATCACAAGGAACATGCCGGTGGCCGTGTGCTCGCCGAAGATGTTGCCGAACAAGCGCAGCGCGAGCGAAAGCACGCGCGCCAGGTGCGAGATGATCTCGATCGGCACCATCAGCGGGAAGAGCCACCAGACCGGCCCCACGAACTGTTTGGCGTACTTGACCGGACCCAGTCGGCGCAGCCCCACGATGTTGTAGAACAGGAACGCCGTCAACGACAGGGCGAACGTCGTGCTCGTGTTCGCCGTTGGAGGCTGCAGGAAGAAGATCAACCCGAACGCGTTCGAGATGAAGATGAAGAAGGCGAGGGCCACCATAAACGGCACGAAATCCCGGCCGCGGCCATGCCCGACGACGTCCTCCGAGAGGTTCGACAGACCCGAGAGCAGCAGTTCGAGCGCCTGCTGCAGGCTCGACGGGCGCTCGAGCGAGTAACTCCGCCGGGCGGCGAACACGAGCGTCGCCACGGTGACGACGACGAGCAACGCCATGATCACGTGGTCGGGGAGCCAGACACCCGCCTCACCCTCGATTCCCATCGCCTTCTGCCAAGCCGGAGAGGGCACGCCCAGCAACATCGCCAGCAGGGCGTTCACCGGGTGAAACAGGATCGAGAGTTCATGGTGCACCGGCGCCTACCCTCCCGGGACCGCGCCCGGCGGACCCCGCGCTCGCAACGCTGATGGTGGCCAGGAAGCACGCGACGCCCGCCGCCACGGCCCAAAGCCCGATACGTCTGCGCATCAGGTACCAACCGACGAACAACCCGCCCCACAAGGCCCACCGCGCTGCCAGCAGCCAGACGACTCCCCGCGTCAGATGGGGTGTGCCCGGCTGAAGCATGCGGCCCAACAACCCTCCCAGCAAAAACGCGTTGATGATACCGACGCCGGCGGTGACGGTCAAGGCGATCGCGTTCCACGGCCCGCCCAACCAGCCGGCGACCCCCGCCGCGGCGAGCGTGAGTGGGATCCCGGGCCGTAGGGCGCGACTCGCCAGCACCTTAGGCCCCCCGCTTGCCGTTCTTCGCCGCCTCGTCCTCCTCGCGGCCGATCCGCAGCGCGGTCCGGATGGCGTTGAGAAAACCACCGGCGATCCCGAACACGGTGAAGACGACCATCAGCCAGGGAGCGGTCGAGAGGACGCGGTCGAGCCAGCGCCCGACGAAGAATCCGATCGCCATTGCGATCGGAAATGCGAGCCCGATGGACGTGGCATCCGCCATGCGCCGGATCGAGGCGGCCGAGCGTGGGGGACGCCCTTCGCTCACGGCAGTCCCAACAATCCCGCCGTGGCGCGAGCCGCCGCCAGGAACGGCGCCGGGAGCACCCCGATGAGGAGGACCGCGGCACTGCATACCCAGATGACGCGCTCGGTCCACGGGGCGGCCACCAACTCCGCGGGCTCGGCCCCGTCACCCTCGCGCAGATACATCTGGAGCACGATACGGAGGTAGTAGTAGAGCGACACCGCCGACATCACCACGGCGACCACCACGAGCCAGACGTACCCCGCGTTGACCGCGGCGGCGAACAGGTACAGCTTGCCCATGAAACCCGCCGTCGGCGGGATGCCGCCGAGCGAGAGCATGAACAGGAGCATGCCGAACGCGGCCGCCGGGTGCCGGCGCGCGAGGCCAGCGTAGTCGGCCACGGTCTCCCCCGCGTACCCCCGCGACTCCAGCATGATCACGAAACCGAACGCGCCCAGGTTGGTCACAGTGTACACCAGCATATAGAAGAGCACGCTGTTGACGCCGGCCGGGCCGCCGGCGACCAAGCCGACGAGGGCGTAGCCGGCGTGAGCGATCGAGGAGTACGCCAGCATCCGCTTCACGTTGTCCTGGGTCAGGGCGGCGACGTTCCCCCAGATCATCGTCAGCACCGCCGCGGCCCCAACGAGCCAGACCCACGACGCGGCGAGCGGCGCGAGGCCGCCGACGAAGACGCGGAGGAACATGGCGAACGCGGCGGCCTTGGGCCCCACCGACATGAACGCGGTAATTGGGGTGGGGGCGCCCTCGTAGACGTCCGGCGTCCAGACGTGGAACGGCACCGCCGCCACCTTGAACAGGAAACCGCAGGCGAGCAGCGCGACCCCCACCACGGCCGTCGGCCCGGGTTTGGCGCCAGCGAGCACGCGGGCGAGGGTCGCGAGGTCGAGCGTCCCGGTCGCGCCGTAGATCAGCGACAGCCCGTAGAGCAGGATCCCCGACGACAACGCACCGAGCACGAAGTACTTTGCGGCGGCCTCGTGTGATTTGACCTCGCGGCGGAAGTACCCGGCGAGGATGTACGTCGAGAGCGCCATCAGCTCGAGCCCGACGTAGATCACCGCCAGGTTGACGCCCGAGGCCATCGTCATCATGCCGACGGTGGCGAACATGACCAGGGCGAGGTACTCGCCGGGCCGGTAGTCGTTGCGCTTCAAGTAGTCGAGGGAAAGCAACACCACCAGCGCGGACGAGAGCAGGAAGAGCGTCTTGAAGAACACCGCGAACCGGTCGAGCGCGAACATTCCGGAGAAGAAGTGCGCGGCGGGATCGGTGGCACCGGCGGCGAGCCAGAGCGTCACCCCGGTGGCGGCGAGGGCAAGCACGGCCCCGGCGCTGAGGAGGCCGTGCCGGGGCTTGCCCGAAGCAAGCCCGGCCAGCAGGACCACCATGGCCAGCGTCGCCAGCACCAGCTCGGGGAGCAGGGCGATGAGGTCCGCGCGCATGGTCTCAGTGCTCCTGAGGATGCGCGGCGGGCGGCGCCGCGGGGAGCTCGAACGCCGGGCGGTTCAGGTAGCCGGGGTCTACGACCTCGACGACCCGCTTGATCGACGGCTCCAGGATCCTGAAGAACGGCTTGGGGTAGATCCCGATCCAGAAGCACAGGACGATGAGCGGGATGAGCGTCCACTGCTCGCGCAGGTTGACGTCCTTGAGCGCCTTGTTCTCCTCGTGTGTGATCTCGCCGAAGAACACCCGCTGGTAGAGCCAGAGCATGTACCCGGCGCCGAGTACCAGTGAGGTGGCGGCGATCACGGCCCACGTCGTCGAGCGGTTGAACACGCCCAACAGGATCGTGAACTCGCCGATGAAGCCGTTGAGCGTCGGCAGGCCGATCGAGGCCATGGTGATCACCATGAACATCATCGCGTAGATCGGCATGACTTTGGCGATGCCGCCGTAGTCCGCGATCATCCGGGTGTGACGGCGCTCGTAGATGATCCCCACGAGCAAGAAGAGGCCGCCCGTCGAGAGACCGTGGTTGATCATCTGCAGCACCGATCCGGTCAGCCCCTGCGGGTTGAGCGCGAACATGCCCAGCATCACGAACCCGAGGTGCGAGACGGAGGAGTAGGCGACCAATTTCTTCATGTCCTTCTGCGCCATCGCCACCAGCGCGCCGTAGACGATGCCGATGATCGCGAGCGTCACGACCCAGGGCACCGCCTTGCGCGTCGCGTCCGGGAGCAGCGGCAGCGAGAACCTGATGAAGCAGTACGTCCCCATCTTCAGCAGGACGCCGGCCAGGATCACCGAACCGGCGGTCGGCGCCTCGACGTGCGCGTCCGGCAGCCAGGTGTGGAACGGGAACATCGGCACCTTGATCGCGAAGCCGATGAAGAACGCCAGGAAGACCCAGAACTGGACGTGCGGCGGGATCTGGGTCGCGATCTTGAACAGGTCGGTGACGTCGAACGTCGGGGTGTGGCCCAGGCCCGGGAGGCCGATCGCCTTCAGGCCGGTGGAGTTGTAGAAGTACAGGGCCAGGATGCCGACCAGCATCAGCACGGAACCGAACAGGGTGAAGAGGAAGAACTTGATCGCGGCGTACAGCTTGCGCGGGCCGCCCCAGATCCCGATCAGAAAGTACATCGGGACCAGCATCGCCTCCCAGAAGAGGTAGAAAAGGATGAAGTCGAGAGAGATGAAGACGCCGAGCATGCCGGTTTGCAGGAGCAGCAGGAAAACGTAGTACTCCTTCTGCCGGTGCGTGATCGCAGTGAACGAGGAGTAGACGGCGATGAACCCGAGCAGCGTCGTGAGTAGGATCAGCAGCACCGAGATCCCGTCCACACCGACGTGGTACCTGGCGCCGACCGCCGGGATCCAGTCGTGCACGTAGCTGAACTGGAACGCCGGGCCGCCCGGGTCGTAGAGGAACCACAGCGGCAGCGAGAGCACGAAGTCGAGCCCCGCCACCACGGTGGCCACCGTCTTGATCGCCGCGCTCTGCTCCTTGCGCAGCACAAAGACGATCACCAGCGCACCGAGCAGCGGCACGTAGCAGATGACGTTCAGCAGGTTGGTAGCAAAACCCATCGCATCCCCCTCAGCGGCCCAGCCACAGGGCCGCCGCCACCATCAACACGAACCCCACGGTCATGATCAGCGCGTACCCCTGCACGACGCCCCACTCCACGCGCCGGAGGACACGGCTGGCCCGCCCGTAGAGATCGGCCACGAGGTTGACCAGCCCGTCCACCACATTGAGATCGAACAGCCCGGAGAAGAACGAGGTGCCCACCGTGAGGTGGCGCGCCCCGTTGACCGCGCCGTCCACGACGCGGGCGTCGAACTCCCACGAGGCCCGCGCCAGTTTCATCGTGCCGGCCACCACGGTGGCGTTGTACGCCTCGTCCACGTAGTACTTGTTGGCGACCGTCGCGACCAGGCCGGGGAACCGCTCGCCGAAGCGCCGCGGCCGCGCGAACGCCTCGGGCCCGAAGTACCACCTGGTCGCGAGCCAGATCCCGGAGAGCGCGACCCCGACCGAGAGCGCGATCAGCAGCCACTCGACGCCCACGCCCACGTGGTGCCCTTCGATTTCGACCGGCGCCGCCACCGGGTGCAGCAGCCCTTCGAACCAGTTCAGCTTCGGCCCGAACATCCCCATCCCGAGGAAACCGGCCGCGATCGATCCCGCCGCCAGGATCTGCAGCGGCACCGTCATGCTCTTCGGCGACTCGTGCAGGTGGTGCGCCTGTTCGTGGGTGCCGCGGAACTCGCCGTGGAACGTCATGTGCACGGCGCGGAACATGTAGAACGCGGTCATGAACGCGCCCGCGAGGCCGAGCGCCCACAGCAGGAGGTACACCGTTCCGAAGCCGTACAGGTCGCCCGACCCGGCCGCGAACACCTTCGCCAGGATCTCGTCCTTGGAGAAGAAGCCCGCGAGCGGTGGGATCCCGGCGAGCGCCAGCGTCGCCACCAGGAACGTCCAGTAGGTGGTCGGCATGTGCTTCTTGAGGCCGCCCATCTTGCGCATGTCCTGCTCGCCGGAACAGGCGTGAATCACCGAACCGGCGCCGAGGAAGAGGCAGGCCTTGAAGAACGCGTGCGTGAAGACGTGGAACATCCCGGCGTTGAACGCCCCCGCCCCGGCGGCGAGGAACATGTAGCCGAGCTGGGAGACGGTCGAGTACGCCAGGACCTTCTTGATGTCGTTCTGCGCCAGACCGATCGTCGCGGCGAACACGGCCGTCAGGCCGCCCACCAGCGCGACGACCAGCATCGCGGTCGGCGACAGCCGGAAGATGAAGTTGGTGCGCGCCACCATGTAGACGCCGGCGGTGACCATCGTCGCGGCGTGGATGAGCGCCGACACCGGGGTGGGACCGGCCATCGCGTCCGGGAGCCAGACGTACAACGGCAGCTGCGCCGACTTGCCCACGGCCCCAACGAATAGCAGCAGCGCGATCGGGGTGGCCGCCGCCGCGAACCTCGCCGGATCGGCCTCGATCGCCGCCTGCAGCGCGGCGAAGTCGACGGTGCCGAACACCTTGACCGTCCAGAAGATGGCGAGCAGGAAACCGAAGTCGCCGATGCGGTTGACGATGAACGCCTTCTTCCCCGCCGACGCGCACCAGTCCTTCTCGAAGAAGAAGCCGATCAGCAGGTAGCTGCACAGGCCCACGCCCTCCCACCCGACGAACATGACGGCGAGGTTGGCGCCCAGCACGAGGGTGAGCATCGCGAACATGAACAGGTTCAGGTAGGCGAAGTAGCGGGCGTACGGCCGCTCACCCTCGCCGTGCATGTACCCCACCGAGTAGACGTGGATGAGGAAACCGACGAAGGTGACGAAGAACAGCATCACGGCCGAGAGCGCGTCGATCCGTAGGGCGAAATCGATCGAGAGGTTGGCGAGCAGGCCACCGGTGGTATGGCCGAACCCGGCCGGAATCCACGTGAACAACCGGTTGACGTGCACGGCGGCGGTGCCGACCGACGCGGCCCAGTCGATGATGGCGGCGAACGCCGCGATCATCGCGAGCCCGGAGCCGGTGAGCGCGACGGCGGCGGTGGTGCGGCGCGACCACCCCCTGCGGTTGCCGACCAGGCCGTTGACCGCGGCGCCGATCAGGGGGAGGAGCGGGATCAGCCAGAGCAGGTCTTTCATCGGCTACCCCTCCATCACGTTGACCTGGTCGAGGTTCACCGTCTGCTTGAGGCGGACGAGCGCGACGATGATGCCGAGGCCGATGGCGGCTTCCGCGGCCGCGATCGTGATCACGAACACGGCGAACACCTGTCCGGTGAGGTCCCCGAGCTGGCGGGAGAACGCGATGAAGTTGAGGTTGGCGGCGTTGAGGATCAGCTCGACGCACATCAGGACGGTGATGAAGTTCCGCCGCACCGCCATGCCGACGACGCCGAGCGTGAACAGCGCGAGCGAGAGCACGAGGACGTGCGTGGTTGAAATCATGCGGCTCCCCCCCTCCCCGTTTCCTTGCGGCCCATCACGATCGCACCGATCATCGCAACCAGCAGCACGATCGAGACCACCTCGAACGGCAGGAGGTAGTCGCGGTACAGGCTCCACCCGACCGCCTCGGTGTTGCCGAGCGGCACCCCGGCTACCAGGCGCAGCGCGGCGCCGTCGGCAGGCGGCCCGCTGGAGGCGGCCCAGATCCCGACGCCGACCAGCGCCGCGAGCAGCACGCCGAGGACGACCGCGGCCGGCACCAGGCGGTGCACGTACTGCGGCTCGTCCGGGATATCCCGCGCCTTCACCAGCATGATCACGAACAGGAAGAGCACCATGATCCCGCCGGCGTAGACCAGGACCTGGACGGCGGCCAGGAACTCGGCCTGCATCAGCACGAACACCCCGGCCACGGCGAGGAAGGTGCCGAGGAGCGAGAGCGCCGCGTGCACCGGGCTCCGAAACGCGATGACCCCGACGGCGCCGGCGAGAGCGACCGCCGCCAGGCAGTAGAACACGATCTCGGCGAAGTGAACGAGGAACCAGGTCATCACTTGGGCTCTCCCCGCCCCGCCGCCGGCCCGCCGGTGGGGTCGTCCGGCATCTGGCCCTGCCTCGGCGGGACCACACCAGGGTACGGGCGCACGCCGTCCCAGCTCTGCAGACGCTCCTTGGTGAAGTACAGGCGCTCGTTCCGCTCGTAGGCGGACGCCTCGTAGCTCTTGGTGGTCAGCCAGATCGCGAGAGGCTTGGTGGGGCACGCCTCCTCGCAGAGGCCGCAGAACATGCAGCGCTTGACGTCAATGTCGTAGCGGTCGAGGACCTTCTTCTTGCGCTTCTTGCCGTCGACCTCGACCTCCTCGAAGTGGTCCTGGATGTGGATGATGTCGATCGGGCACGCCTTGGCGCACGCGTGGCAGGCGATGCAGCGTTCCTCGGAGAAGCCGAACATCCCCCGGAAACGGTCCTTCGGGACGGGCTTCACCTCGGGGTACTGGATCGTCGCCTTCTTCTTGAAGAGGAAGCGGCCGGTGACGCCGAGCCCCTGGCCGAGCTCGAACGGCACGATCGACGCGAGAAGACCCCAGAAGGACATCATTTCCCTCCGATCAGCAGCACCCCGGCCCCGACCGCCACCAGGTTCACCAGGCTCACCGGGATGAACACCTTCCAGCCGAGGTCCATGAGCTGGTCGAAGCGGTAGCGCGGAAAGGTGCCGCGGAACCAGATGTAGACGAAGAGGAACACCGCCATCTTGAGGACGAACCAGGCGATCGGAGGGATCCACGCGAGCGCCGGGGACGCCCACAACGCCGCCAGCCAGTTCGGGAACGGCGGAAGCCAGCCGCCGAGGAAGAGGACCGTGGCGATCGAGGAGATCACCACCATGTTGGCGTACTCGGCGAGGAAGTAGAACGCGAACTTCATCCCCGAGTACTCGGTGTGGAAGCCCGCCACCAGCTCCGATTCAGCCTCGGGGAGGTCGAATGGGTTGCGGTTCGTTTCGGCGACGCCGCACACGAAGTAGATGAAGAACGCCACGATGCCGGGGATGAAGAACCACACCCCGGCCTGCTTCTGGGCCTCCACGATCTTGACCAGCGACAGGCTGTTCGCCATCAGCAGCACGGTGACGACGGACAGTCCCATCGGCACCTCGTACGAGACCAGCTGCGCGGCGGACCGCAGGCCACCCATCATCGAGAACTTGTTGTTGGAAGCCCAACCGCCGAGGATCACGCCGTAGACGCCGATCGACGAGACGCCGAGGATGAAGAGGATGCCGATGTTGACGTCGGTAAGGTACGGCGCCACCTCGTACCCGAAGAGCTTGAAGGCGGGTCCGAACGGGATCACCGAGAACACCACCAGCGCCGGCGCGACGACCAACACCGGACCCAGGAAGTAGACGAGCTTCTCGGCGCGGGCCGGGACGATGTCCTCCTTCACCAGGAGCTTGATCGCGTCCGCGATCGGCTGCAGCCAGCCGCGCGGACCGACGCGGTTTGGCCCGATGCGGATTTGCATGTACGCCAAAATCTTGCGCTCGAAGAAGCTCATGTACGCCGCGAGCAGGATGACCGCTAGGAGGATCACGACGATCTTGACCAGCGGCACCAGGAGAAACGCTACCCAGGGGTTCGTCATGGCCGCTCCCTACCGGTCGATCTCGCCGAGGACGATGTCGAGGGTGCCGATCACCGCGATCAGGTCGGCCACCAGCAGTCCGCGTACCATCTCGGGGAGCGCCTGCAAGTTGATGAAGCAGGCGGGTCGCACGTGCAGGCGGTACGGGTTGGCGCCGCCGTCCGACACCACGTAGAAGCCGAGCTCCCCCTTTGGGCCCTCAACCGAGAAGTAGACCTCGCCCTTGGGCGGCTTGATCACCTTCGGGACCTTGGCCATGACCGGCCCGTCCGGCAGCTTGGCGAGGCACTGTTGGAGGATCCGCACCGACTGCCGCATCTCCTCCAGCCGCACCAGGTAGCGGTCGTAGGTGTCGCCGTTCGCCCCGACCGGGATCTCGAAGTCGTACTCGTCGTAGCGGTCGTAGGGGAACACCTTGCGGACGTCCCACTTCACGCCCGAGCCGCGCAGCGGTGGCCCGGTCAGGCCCCACTCGATGGCGCTCGCGGCGGAGATCACGCCGACCCCGATCGTGCGCAGCTTCCAGATCCGGTTCGCCGTGAGCAGGCGCTCCCATTCGGCGACGCGCGCCGGGAACTGGTCCACGAAGGCGCGGCAGCGATCCACCCAGCCGTCGGTCAATTCGTACGGCTGGCCGCCGACCCGCATGCTGTTCAGGGTGAGACGCGCGCCGCAGTACTCCTCGAAGAGATCGAGGATCTTCTCCCGTTCCTCGAAGGTGTAGAAGAACGGCGACTGCGCGCCGATGTCGAGGGCGTGCGTGCCGAGCCAGATGGTGTGCGAGGCGATGCGCTGCAGCTCCGCCAGCATCACCCGGATGGCGGCCGCACGCGGCGGCACCGTGACCCCCATGATCTTCTCGACCGCGCCGACCAGCGCCTGGTTGTTGGTGGCGGCCGCCGTGTAGTCGAGGCGGTCGGTGTGGGGGATCGTGCCGTTGTAGGTCTCGCGCTCGAAGATCTTCTCGGTGCCGCGGTGCAGGTAGCCGATCACCGGCTTGGCGTCCACGATGCGCTCGCCGTCGAGCCTGAGCAGCACGCGTAGCACGCCATGCGTCGCCGGGTGTTGCGGGCCGAACGAGATCTCCATCTCCTCGCTGTCGGGGAAGGGTTTGATGGATTCGAGGTTGCTCATCACTCCCCCTCCCCGCCGGCGACCGGGCCGCCCCCGGGCGGGAAGACGTCCGGATAGACCGCGGCGCCGGTGTCGATCCCCTCCAGGGGAAAGTCCTTGCGCAGCGGGTGGCCGTTGAACCCCTCCCAGGTCAGGATGCGCTCGAGGTTGGGGTGGCCCGCGAAGTAGACACCGAACATGTCGAACACCTCGCGCTCCATCCAGTCGGCGACCTTCCACACGCCGGTCACCGAGGGCACCTCGGTGTCCGCGCCCACCCGCACCTTCAGGCGGAGGCGGACGGAGTCGGCGTGGCGGTGCATCCAGTAGACGACGTCGAAGCGACCCTCGGGACGGTCCTGCCAGTCCACCGCCGTGAGGTCGACGAGGAATGCGTACCCGAGCTTCTCCTTGCACGCCCGGCCGATCTCCGCGATGCGCTCGCGGCCGACCGTGACCGTCACCTGGCCCGCGAACTCCACCGCTTCGATCACCGCGTCGGCGACCGCCGCGGCGAGCTCCCTCACCTGGGCCTGTTCGCGGGCGTCCCGAGGAACCGGCAAGACCGGCTTCTCCTCCCAGGGCGGCTTGGGCGCCGCCGGGGGCTGGGGTGACGCCGGGGCCGCGCCCGACGGATTGTCCTGTTCACTCACGGCCGCCTCCTTGGAAGCGAGTCGACAGCTGCCCTCACGATCAACCGCAAACCCGCCCGGTGCATCTCGATCAGACCGCCTTCTTGGCGATGGTCATGCGGTCGATCTTCTTCTGCAGCTGCATCAGCCCGTAGATGAGGGCCTCGGGGCGGGGCGGGCAGCCGGGCACGTAGACGTCCACCGGGATCAACCGGTCGACGCCCTGGGTCACGGCGTAGGTCTTGTACGGACCGCCGCAGGTCGCGCACGAGCCCATGGCGAGCACCCACTTGGGCTCGGGCATCTGGTGGTAGAGGCGGGTGATGATCGGCGCCATCTTCTCGGTCACCGTGCCCGCGACGAGCATCAGGTCCGACTGGCGCGGCGTGCCGCGGAAGACCTCCATCCCGAAGCGGGAGAGGTCGAAGCGCGGGTCCATCGCGGCCATCATCTCGATCGCGCAGCAGGCGAGGCCGAACTGCATCGGCCACACCGAGCCCCGGCGCGCCCAGTTGATGACCGTATCGTACGTGCTGATCAGGACGTTGGACTCGAAGCGGTTCTCGATCAGACCCATTGCAGCGCTCCCCGCCGCCAGGCGTAGACGTACCCCACGACGAGGATGCCGAGGAACACCAGCATCTCGACGAAGCCGAAGAGCGCGAGCTTGCGGAACATCACGGCCCACGGGAACAGGAACACGGTCTCGACGTCGAACACGACGAACAGCACCGCGATCAGGTAGTACCGCACCGAGAACCGGTAGTCGTGCGCCTCGCTCGTGATCGGGTTGCCGCACTCGTACGGTTCGAGCTTGATCGGGTCGTATCGCCCGGCGCGGAGGAGCCAGGCGAAGACGAACGTGATCAAGGGGAACGCGATGGCAATGACGATGAAGAGCAGGACGGGTATGTAAGCGTTCACTCCCCCTCCCCAGCGCGTCATGATAGCGTCATGTTTCACAAAGTCAATCAACTCAAAGGAATTTGAGCATCATTCTCGGCAATGGCGGGGCGCCGGGCGCCGCCGCGCCGGCGGCTACAGCGCCGGCAGCAGGCGATTGAGCGACCCGGAGCGCAGCCCCTCGAGGTCGAGCGCCACGAACGCGAACCCGGCGGCGCGCACGCGCCGGACGATCTCGTCCGCGAGGCCGTCCGCGACCGCGCGCGCCATTGCCTCCTTCGGGAGCTCGATGCGCGCGGTGCTGCCGTGGTGGCGCACCCTCACCTCGCGGAAGCCGAGCGCCGCGAGCGCGGTCTCGGCGCGGCCGATCTGCTCGAGCTTCTCGCGAGTGATCGGCTCCCCGTACGGCACGCGCGAGGCAAGGCACGGGCTCGAGGGCTTGTCCCACACCGAGAGGTCGAGCGCCTTGAGCGCCTCCCGCACCGCGGCCTTGCCGATCCCGAGCTCGGCGAGCGGCGAGCGCACCGCGAGCTCTGCCACGGCACGCCTCCCGGGGCGGTAGTCGGCGCCGTCGTCGGCGTTGCTGCCGTCGAGCACGGCCGCAAGGTCGCGCGCCTTCGCCATCGCGGTCAGGCGGCGGAACAGCTCCCCCTTGCACAGGTAGCAGCGGTCGGGCGGGTTGGCGGCGTAGCCGGGGACGGCGAGCTCCGAGTAGGCGATCTCCTCGTGGGCGATGCCGATGCGCGCCGCGAGCGCCGCGGCCGAGTCCGCCTCGCGCGGCGGCAGGCTCTCCGAACGCGCGGTGACGGCGAGCGCTCGCTCACCGAGCGCCGCG
>Ga0075520_1000115_pt1 | contig 27678 bp, 22 predicted proteins | sample NGEPerB_FD_75100 | JGI IMG/M metagenome (GOLD analysis project Ga0075520, IMG submission 75100) | Arctic peat soil microbial communities from the Barrow Environmental Observatory site, Barrow, Alaska, USA - NGEE PermafrostAB12-B | ecosystem: Environmental > Terrestrial > Soil > Wetlands > Peat ... | reverse complement strand
TCGCCCATCTCGCCAACGCGACCTCGACGTTGCGGATTGGCGCGGGCGGCGTGATGTTGCCCAACCACTCCCCGCTCGTCATCGCCGAACAGTTTGCCACCCTCGAGGCGCTGCACCCCGGACGAATCGACCTCGGCCTTGGTCGAGCACCGGGCACCGACCACATCACCGCTCGGGCGCTGCGTCGAACGGGCGACCTTCACGCCAACCGTTTTCCCGATGACGTCGTCGAGTTGATCGGTTACTTGCTGCCTCGCGAGCACCCGGTCCATCCTTCACCCGTTCCGGGCAGTGGCTACCTGCCCCAGGTGTGGCTGCTCGGCTCGTCCACGTTCAGTGCGCAGTTGGCGGGAACGCTCGGGCTGCCCTTCTCGTTCGCCTACCACTTTGCGCCCGCGCTCCTCGATCAGGCTCTCGACGTCTACCGTTCGAACTTCCGGCCATCCGTCTTTCTCGGAGAGCCTCACACGATGATTGGCGTGTCGGTGCTCTGCGCGTCGAGCGACGACGAGGCCCGTTGGCTCTCTGGTTCAAACGCGCTGAGCATCCTCCAGCGAAGCTCGGGACGGATGGGGGCCCTCCCGTCTCCGGAGGAGGCCGTGGCGTACCGATTTACTCCGGCCGAGTCTGCAATCGTGGACGAAACGACCACCTCGCACCTCATCGGCGATCCACGAACCGTCTACGAGGGCCTCGTTGCCTTGGCCAAGCGCACCGACACCGACGAATTCATGCTCTCCACTCGCACCCACTCCTACGAAGCACGCGCCCGTTCGTTCACCCTCATCGCTACGGCGTGGGGGCTGGACGAGCCGGTCCTCGCAAGCTGAGAACGCGGGTTCGATTCCCGTCGCCCGCTCCACCGTCGCCCGCTCCAACGACAACTCAACAACTCCGCCGTCGCCCGCCCCTGTCGACTACTCCCCACAATTCACCGCAACGTCAAGTGCTGAGCAAATCTGGCGCATTCGCCCGTCGCTGAGACGTCCAATTCTCTCGACCAAAATCGATACCGAAACACTCTCAATCGAATCAAGGTTGACCGCACAACGACGACCAATTGGATCGTCTCCTGGCTCAAGGACAACCTCGCTCGGAATGTTGCGAATCGTCGTTGTGCACGGTGCAATTAGCGTTCGCCGCAATCTCGAGATGGCCGCGTCACGAGAAATCACAACCACAGGTCTTCTTTGAATCTCAGGCAACTCGCACCACCAGACTTCGCCCCTTAGCGGCATTGGGGTCACGAGGCAGCTACACCAGCACGAAACGCTGCGAGGTTGCCCCATTCATCCGAATTGTCAATCGGGAAGTCGTCGTATGCGACGTAAGCAGCGTCAATTTCACTCGCACGGTTACGAGCGACGAACGCGCCGAGGGCCTCATCGAGCAGCGTGGCGTCATTTGCGCTGGAACGCAGGCGACGAGCTTCGGCTAATAGGTCGCCATCGACCGTAGTGCTTACTCGAACCCTGCTCATGCTACAACTATAGCATAACTATGCCCTTATTCCAAGCTGAGAACGCCAGTTCGAATCTCGTCGCCCGCTTCATTTTGCTTTAGATCCACGCCAGTCGAATTTTGAAGATTTCGAACGCTCCGCGGTCGCACTGCTTCGATTCCACGATTGTTGCTCCAACCGGGGCGCGAATATACGAATTATTGAGATTCTGTAGTGAGAGGTTTGCGGTGGTGATGTGAGGGTTGGAAGACACCAAAAGGGCACACTTTGAGGAATACTCCAGCCTCTCGATTCGGGACCATAGTTGCGGCTGCTGCTTTAATTGCGGTGGCCTGCTTTGTCGCGTCACCAATACCCGTCGCAATGGGTAGTTCAACGGGGAGTGTCTGGAATATCGCGACGGAGCCTTCGCCAACGGGGAGTTGGTACGCAGTCAACTACGGCGACGGGCAGTGGGTCGCACTAGGTCACTCGGCAGATGTCGCCGTCTCGCCCGACGGCTTAACGTGGACGGAATATCCCGTGCCGGCCGGATCTTGGCAATCGGTTACGAATGGGAACGGGCACTTCGTGGCACTCTCGTCGTCAAATTCGAATCCTGAAGAAATTGTCTCGACGAATGGGCAAAGCTGGACCGCGGCCACTGGCCCGACCGGACCTTGGACCGCTCTTACTTTCGGCGAAGGACGCTTTGTGGCAGTGAGTTCGGCCGGACAGATCGATACTTCGACGAACGGGATGCAGTGGACGCAAGCGTGGCACCACGGCAACTATGACTTCACGTCAGTCGCCTATGGAAACGGGCACTTCGTCGCAGCTGACTCTGCGTTGGGCGCGCTAGCGATCTCGACCAATGGCGTGGATTGGAGTCGCCTCTTCCCCGCGCCGAACACAGTTACAAAATGGGGAGCCGTCGTCTATGGCGAGGGCGAATTCTTGGCGTTCGATGGTTCGACCTCTGGCTACATCGCGTCATCCGTGTACGGAAACGTCTGGACCCTACATCAGCTCTCTCCCGGCGAGGAGATAGAAAGCGCAACGTTCGGCTGCGGCAGCTTTGTCGGCGTCGGTCAGTCCGCAGTTTCAACCGAAAATTTCATTTCGTCGACCACTGGAACGGCGTGGACCACCACCGCAGTGCCAATAGACGTAACTTCAAACTGGACCGCCGTTGGCTACGGTGCTCATCGATTCATTGCGGTCGATGCCGCAGGCAACATTGCTTGGTCGAGCACATCCGCCAACTGTTCCGCGATAATCCCCAAATCGCCTCAGCAGGTCTCTGGGAACATCAATAGTGGCAGGGTCTGGACTTACATGCATCCGCCTTCCAGCGCGGGCGGTGCGCCGGTCAACAGTTACCGCGTGAACATCTCCAAAGGGACGTTCACCAAGCAATGCTCCGCACCTGTGTACTACGAACCCAACTGCATCATCGCCGGGCTCGCGAACCATCAGGTATACCGGGTCACCGCACAGTCGCACAACCGCTTCGGCTACTCGGTGCCGAGTGATCCGGAGTTCGTAATCCCGGTCGCATCATTGAGCTTCAACGCGGTGGCGTCAGAGCCGGTCGTTTCTCAAGGTCGCCCGGTGGTGTTGCAAGTTACAGGAGTTCGCGCTAACAACGAGGGCATCTATCCAAACTCCACGATCACGGTGCACGTTGGTGCAACGATTGCTTACTGCCATCCGAACCCCTTCGGCGAGTGCTTACTAACCATCACGAATCCGCCCATCGGGTCTGACTCGATCTACGCGACCTACACCGGTTACGGGAAGTCGTATCAGTCACCGACGTCGCACGTCACGGTCCAATCTTGACTCTGTGATCTCTCCCTACTGGATGCGCGACGGAATTCAGCGGGAAAGTATCGGCAATCCAAACTGAGGTCGCGGGTTCGATGCCCGTCGCCCGCTCCAAAAGGATCATCATCTAGAGCCCAATGATCGCACGGGTTCTTCGTTGACTACTAGTGACCACGGTTGACCAGTACTGCCCCGTGTTATATGCCCACATGTGCCTTGGCACGCTTGCAACTCGAACAACGCTCGGCGAGTCTCGAGAAAACACAGACCGATTCGTCGCGCCGTGTTGCCACAGCAGACCCCTACCTAGGAGTGCAGGGTGTTGGATCGAACGACGCCACCGCCAGGGTCGGGTTCGTCGTAGTCGTCGTCGATGACGTGTGCTTCTGTCTCTTCTTCGCAGTGGTCGTCGAACGTGCGAGGGTTGTAGTGGTCGAGATCACCGGCGGCGCAGGCGTTTGAAATGCTTCGTTCGGGGGTGGATTCGTTGGCCGCGATAGGTCCGAGCCGAATATGTTGACCAGCATTTGTTGGGCGTACGGTTGATCCACGAATAGGACGTCCGCCCCGTTTACCGTCGCGGAGGTAGTTGAAAGTGTGTAGGTCTTCATCGCGGCGGGGTTGAAGTGTCGGAACTTGAGGGCAAGGCCGATCAACTGATTCAGCGAAAACTTGTCGTCGATTGCGACACCCTGTGGAATCTTCGAGAAGAAGCTGTTCAGAGCAATGGGATTGCCGAGGCTTCCCTTAACTCGGCTAATCATCGCCCGAAGATAGGCGTTCTGGCGATCAATACGTCCGTAGTCACTTGTGCCGTCGTAGATCCACCCGTACTGGGCCAACTGCGCGTAGGTCATTTTGACCGCATCCTTCGGCCACACGTTAAGCCCCTTGACGTTGTAGTAGTAGTGACGGCTTCGCGCGACGGCAAGGGCTTGTGATCCGTTGACGAGTTGGCACCCTGCGTGCATGATTCGAAGTTGGGAGTACGAGTCATGCGCAGGATAGGGGAAATTGAGGTAAACACCGCCAACCGCCTCAGCCGCGTTAACCAGTCCACCCATACTTACTTGGACCGTGTAATTGATCGGGATACCGAAGTTCGCCGTGATGGTTTGGGCAAGCAACGATGGACCGTTGCCGTAGTTCACGTTGATGCGATTGAACTTTCCGTAGAGGGACTGTTTCGCGAGCAGGGTCACCGTGGTGTCGCGGGGAATAGAGAGAATGGTGATCGTGCCGGCGTTGGGATCGACGCGCATGATCTTCACGACGTCACTGCGTTTGCCCGCGGCCTGACCCGTTGAGGCACCTGTCTGTTTGGCGAGTGCACCGGTCAGGCCCGCTCGAGAGTCTGAACCGACCTCGAGGACGTTGAACGGCTGGCCGGGCACTGGGTACGTCTCGTGGCCCACGTGCAATTTGTGAATCGAACGAAATCGATACTGGGCATAGAGATAGCCGCCACCGAGCACGCCCACGACCATCATGACAACAACAACGCTTGCGACAATCCACTTACGACGTCGATGGCGCGGGAATGGTGAGCGATGCGATTTGCGCCTTAACCCAGACTTCTTTTCAATGGCCGAGCCCAAAGCGGCCAGTCGCTGCTCATTAGCGATGGCGCGTTTGTCTTTCCCGGCTGGCTCGGAGTCACGCAGAGGTCCATCTTGAGGTCCTTCAGCCATCTCTTGAGCCTACCTATCGAAGAATTACCCGCCCCGTGAAGCTGCTCGCAGGAGTCGATCAATGAAAAGCATCATTACGATTTCGACGTGCCGTTGACACCTGACACCGGACCACCATCAAACGTCAGCACGACGTCCTGTTGAGCCCAGGATACGCCCGCGTCCGAGGCAGCTTTCGTTAGTTCCAACGTTCCCACAGCGCGGCAGTCCGTTGGATTTACGCAGTACACCGGATAGTCGGACACGTACTGCAACGACTCGCTGGGCGGTAACGGCAACTGTTCGGTTGTCCACGTACGGCCTCCGTCACTGGTTGCCATCATGACCGCCTGGACGGGCACGTAAGGACAAGTCCCGTTGCATTCACTCTCAATCAAGTGAGTTGAAGCCCAGCAGTCGGTGGTTGTGGGACACGAGATCGAATCGAAGCTCATGGGAACAGAGGCGCTCAGCGACGCGAGTCCCGTCGCCGGAATCGCCGACCACGTCAGGCCCCCGTCGTTCGTCACCAACTCGCCACTCGCCGTCTGGTAGCCGTTCCTGTCACTACTCGACTCAATGGACAGGCAGTGACTGTCGTCAGAACATGACATGAGCCCCGACGTCGCGGTCATGGCGGGCGGCGCAGCCGACGCCCACGTTGCTCCGTCATCAGTGCTGTAAATCATTGACGCGAGGCCTTGGCCGAGCGGCCCAGAGCCTTTCGTCCCCGAAGCAATGCAGCGCCCACTTGGGAAACATTCGAGCGCTGGTTGATCATTCTCACTCGGGAAGAACGAAGGCGGCAGCACCGACGTCTTCCAGGTGAGTCCTCCGTCATCAGTGAAGTACGAGGTGGGAGTGGGAGCGGAACCTGTTTGAAACAGGCCGATCGTGACGCACTTCAGCGTTGTTGCGCACGAAAGGAAGACCGGCAGCTCGTAACCCCCTGGCAGAGGGAGTGACGACCAGGTCATTCCACCGTCGACTGTCGTATAGAGGAATGGGTGCGCGTTGGCTTTTGATACGTCGCCCACCACCAAGCAGGTATTGGCCGTCGGACATGAGAATCCGTAGAAATAGGTTCCATCAGCCGGGGCGAGCGATTGGCGCCAGTTCGCTCCACCATCGTGGGTCACCGAGATCACCCCTTGGGTCTTCTCGTGGTTCTGGAAGTTCGTTCCGGAGGAGTAGCAGGTGGCCGACGTCGGACACGTGAGTTGCAAGGTGAACTGTTGCGTCGTGGGGAGGGGACCAGAGGCCGAACTCGCCTGCCAGCCCGGTTGAGAGATGTAGCCCGCGAGACTCCACACCCCTTGGGTCGGTGTCGAGACGCTCGGCTTCGTATTGGTGTGGACGCTTGAGGGGCCAACAATGAACGGTACGACAATTGCGGCTGCGGCCACGACGGCGAGCACGGCCAACACCGCCGGCCGCTTGACCCCATCATTCAGTTTGGAGGCAATTCCACGATGATTGGCCAATTCATAAGTCCTCCGAACCCGATGAGCATCGTTAACCGTGGGCGAGTCCGAAATCATGCGCGCGTCGAGCGGACTGGGATCCGGGATCCGAACGTTGAGCGCGGGGTCGGACTGAGAAAGAAGTGATTCGATGTTCATGATAATTGCTCCTTTGGTGCGATCGGAATTGACGATGTGTCGCTAGAAAAACTTGCTTCTGGTGAATCAACGCCCAGTTGGATTCGGAGGCGAACCTTCGCCTTCTTGATGCGTAACGCGACGGCATTCACCGAGCATCCAAGAACGGTTGCCGCTTCGGCATGGCTGAGTCCATCCCAATAGACGAGGAGTACAACCTCTCGATCGAACGGTCGCAGTTCCAGGAGCGCCGCTCTCACCCGGAGATGCTGAGGATTGGCCGAGGTGTCGAGAAGTTCGATTCGATTCGGCTGGGCTCCGAGGCGTGAGAGCAGCCGCAGTCGATGCGACGAGCGACGAGCGACGATGATGTCCGAGAAGACAGTTATGAGCAACGCCGAAGAGCCAGAGACGATCCCGAGGACTTGCAGGAAGATCGCCAAATCGGCGCCACGCTATGGCAAACACCTCTGACACGATGTCAGGAACTTCCGACGATTGAAGAGTTCGTCGATGGACGTGCGCGTAGATGGGCTTGTAATTCGACAAGTAGAGCGCCTCGAACTTTGCATGATCTTCTCGCGAAACCTGAGGAGTCACCATCTGCACTTCCTAGGCCAATTCACACTCAGTACATGTCGCCGCCGGCGTCAATTCTGTCCGAAGCGGCAAAATCCTCCCACTGGACGGCCTTTGGTGCCACGGGTGTCTGAACGATTCACTTCACTTGGCACCAACAAAGTACTCGCGACGGGTCTGCTGTCGGTTCAGTTGCCAAACGGTCAACCAAATTGACAGAAGCCCCCCACTGCAGGTCGACGTCCTTTGGTAAGTGACACGTACTGGATTCTTTGCTTGACGTGAACCCGAACTTCTGAGTGCAATTAACGGAATCCTTCCAGGAAAGCACAAGGACATTCAGCAGCGTCGGTCACTCAAACTCTACGGCTCGATCCGCCGAACAAATACGAACGCCCCGCCGACGAACACCATTCCTGCCACGAGGTAGAGAAGACCCTCGCGCAATTGCATTGTCCAGAATTGATTGTCGGCGATGAAGACGGCCGCGTTCTCAATATCAAGTTTCTTGTAGCACTCGGTCTCGGCCTTAGCTTGCTCGGCGAACGTTTTATGGGGATAACCGGAAGTGCATCTGAAAGCATTTTGTTGGGTTGCGAGAACGTCATTCCACGTCGGAGTCGTCTTGATTGTCCGTGGGACAGGACCATTGACCAAAAGCCAGGCGTCAAAGGGAAAGGGCTGCGGCTGAGTTGCGGCCGACCCCTTGTGCACAGTCGCGAAGGGTGATGACCAGTGGACCGTGGGTGAAACGAGATGCGAGCGCACCCTCGATGGGAAGACGACGGCCACAACGAGGAAGAGGATGGTTGTCGCGGCGAGAGTCCAACCAACACGCCGAATCACTGCGCCAAGCAGCATTGTCAACGCGAACGCGAAGAGACCGTAGGCAACGAGATCCCAGCCAGCGATCCCAAACGTATCGGGTTGAAAGAGATCGTAACCACGGACTTCGCCATTCCACCACGACAGCACGATGGCGGTGGGTACAAGAATGAGCGTCACGATTGCCGCCCCGACGCTCGCCTTCGCGGCGAACCAACGGCCACGTGAGATCGATTGTGTCCAGGCCAGACGCGCCGTGCGGTGGTCCAGCTCACTGACTAATGCGAGCAGACCGAGGACGGCTCCCACGAGTGGAGCGATGACCAATCCGGCGATTCGAATTTCTGGGTTGTACGACGCAACGTTGGCCAGTTTCACTGCAAGGACACCGCAGATGTCCCCTCGACCGGGTGTTGCCACTTCAGCGCCGTGGCAAGGTGCACCCAGGAGCTGCATCAGATCGTGATGTTGCATGACACCGGTGACGACTGCAAAACCGATGATGATGAGTGCCACTAAAGCCAGGGCACACACGACGGAACGTTGAAACCGCCACGCGATCCAGATCACGTCGCACCGCTTTCTTCGAGTCCAGAATCCGAGGACGCCGACGGCGCACGTCGACCTCTCAAGTAGGCAATGACGATCTCGTTGAGCGTGGGACGCTCGATTCGCCAACCGTCGCGCTCGAGTGGCATCGCCAAGCGAACGAGGTACGTGATTTCTCGCGTGGTGCGCCGCTCCTCGAGCACAGTGGCGCCGCGCGGAACCGGGACACCATCGTCGAGGCCCCGGCTCAAGAGTCGGTGGCTTTCGAGCACGTAGTCAAGGTCTTCGCTCAATACGACACGCGACTGAGAGAGGATTATCACGTAGTCACAGATGGCCGCCACGTCGTCGATCGCATGAGTCGCCATCAGAACGCTGGCTTCATGGTCGGCGAAGATTTCCGTGATGTTCTGCAGAAGGTCCTGGCGAGCGACTGGATCCAGAGCAGAGGCTGGCTCGTCGAGAAGAACAAGTTCTGGCCGTTTAGCGAAGCACACCGCGAGCGCGACTTGCGCTCGTTGACCACCCGACAGGTCCCGTACGCGGCTGCCCAAATCGATTTCGAGTTCCGAGAGTTGGCGACCAGCGAATTCGGCGTCCCAGGTGGGATTGATCCGTCTGCCGAACTCCAGAATCTCTCGCACGCGCCACCACGGATACAGAGGTCGATCCTGGTCGAGGTAGCCCACGCGAGCTCGTAGATCGATCTTCGACGTCGACATCTCTTCACCGAAAACCGAAATCCGTCCTTCGGTCGGCCGCGAAAGGCCAGCGAGGAGCCGCAACAGGGTGGTCTTGCCCGAACCATTTGGCCCAACGAGGGCGGCCACGCGACCACGAGGGACTGCGAGCGAGCAGTCATTCAGCGCGGTACGACGACGAAAGCGTTTCGTGAGCGCGTCAGTCTCAATGACCAGATCGTCGCCGGTCACGAGTGGGCCTCGGCGTCACTCGCCAATAGACCGCGCACGCTGTCGACAATTTCGTCGTCCGCGACACCGCTTGATCGGGCCAACGCCACGCTTTCGCGCAATACGTCACGCCATGACTGTGCTCGATAGTCACGTGGAACACCTTCGCCTGACCCGACAACGAAGGTCCCCAAGCCGAGGCGACCTTCGACGAGACCCAGATGTTCGAGTTCCCTGTACGCCCGATGAACAGTGTTGGGATTGATCGTGATCTGACGGACAACGAGGCGCACCGACGGCAACTGATCGCCGACCTGAAGTTGGCCGCGTTGAAAGGCATTTACAACCTGGTCAACGAGTTGGCGAAAGGGCGCCCGATCAGAGCGTGTATCGAGGCGAAAGACAATGGATGGATGCTGATCGCTCATGTACTAGTACACTAGTACACCGCAACCGATCCTGTGAAGATCAATCTGTGTCTCACCTAAATGCCCATGATCCGCGGGTTCGATTCCAGTCGCCCGCTCCACCGCCGACCGCTCCAAGAATTTTAGTTTCGAACCGTGCAGTCAATGGAGTTCGTGTTTCAAAATCAATTGCCACGATGTACCTCCGCTCGCAGCCTCTGGAGCCCGATGGTATCCGCCGAGTGCTCAGAATGAGTCCGGACAGCCCCGCGCATCGAGGACGGCCAGTTGCTGCAGTTTCGCTTGTCAAGTCGACAAGTGCTTCTTCGACATCCTCGTCTCCAATTACGGCGATATGGTGAGTTCTTCGTCGTATTGATCCGAAAGTGGTAGTTCAGCAATTGCTCCGCTCGAAAACACGTGTCGTCCTCCAACCACTGTTAGGTCCGAGGTGATAGTAGGAATCTCCTCGACGGCAATCTCGAAGTAGTCGGCGCTGAGTACGGCGAAGTCGGCGAGAGCGCCCTCGCGAAGATCACCACGTTCACCTTCATCAAATGAGAGTCGTGCACTGCCGATGGTGTAGGCCTCCAGCGCCTGTTGGCGAGTCATTAATTGGTCCGGCGATCGACGATGTTCGCCGTCAAGTGACTGTCCAGAGATGAGCCACCACAGCACGAGCCACGGGTTGAACGACGAAGCTCGGTTGGCGTCAGTTCCCGCCGCAATTGGCACACCGGCCGAGCGAAGATCCCTCAACGGTGGAGATCTACGAATCGTCTCCACGCCCCAAGCTCGCTCTGAGGCGGCGGCTTTGAAAATCAGGTGGTCATCAACAACAACGCCGGCACCAAGTTGGGCCAAACGAGCGATGTTACGTGAACCGATCGCGTCCGCGTGTACCACGGTGAATCGTAAATCCTTGAGCGGAAACTCTTCGTTGACCACTTCCCAGCAATCAAGAATGGTGTCGATGCTGCTATCGAGTACTGCGTGTATGTGCATCGGCCAGCCGAACTCCGCGGTTCGTCTACTGATGGCGAGCAGTTCATCTCGATCGGAGGCAGAGATTGAAAATGACGTGTCAAGGCCTTCGAAGTCATGGCAGCCGTAGTGGACCACTTCACCAATCCCAATAAGGCGGATCATGTCGTTATCAAAATCACCTCTCCCCCCTAGGAGCCACTCGTTGAGCTGGTCGAACTCCTTTCCCGCCTCCACTGCTGAGGCGAAGAGTCTCATTCGCATGGTCAGTCCTCCGTGACGCCATAGTTCTCGTATCGCTTCGTAAGTCTCGGGGGGCATGCCAAAGCCGCCCGGGTCAACGATGCCGGTCAGGCCCTTCGCGTGGAGTTGGCGCAGCATGGCCGCCGTGCTGACTTCCTGCTCCCGCGTGCTCCTCGTTCCCATCGCTGCCAAGCACCGCGAGAACGCACCCATGCCGCGGATGACGCCGGTGGCTTCGCCGCTCGCGGATCGCTCAATTTCACCTCCGGGTGGATTGTCAAGCATCACGTCGAAGCCTGTGGCTCTCAGGCACGAAGTGTTGAGGACCGCTTCCTCGTAAAGCGACTGCACGTACACCGGACTGCTGCCACCTGCCTCATCGAGTTCCTGGCGCGTCGGACAGCGGCGTTCCTCAAACTGGCTAGGGTGCCACCCGCCAACGACACGGATCCAGGTACCTCGAGGAGCGATCGCGGCAGCCTCTCTGATGCTTTGCAGTGCATCGACAAGTCGTGTCTGGTCCGTCCAGTGCAGCTCTTGATCCCAGTTCGCGCCCGCTCGGACTGCGTGCATATGTCCGTCGATCAGGCCTGGCACAACCCGACGACCATCGAGATCAATGATCTTGGTCAAGGGACCGGCAAGTTCGAGCATCTCGTCGTTCGATCCAATTCCAAGGATTCGATCGAGAGTGACTGCGACGGAGGTTGGTTCGGCGAAGCCCGCTTCGCTCGAAGCATCTGGAGAACGTCCGGTACGATCAGCGCTCGGCGAACCCGTGTAGATCAGACCGTTGACGTAGATGACATCCGCGCTCATCGTCCGTCACTCCGACGGTTTCCTTCGGCGGTCACCTTGACGGTCGAGGCGACGCCAACGTCAATACCGAAAACAAGGCTTGAGTTCGTGTCCATTGGACACTGTTCGAGAAATGCCATTACTTGTAACTGCTTTCTCTGAGCCCCATGGGCCATCTCAGCGCGCGTGCAAGTCGTTTAACAATATGACATGGCCTGAATCATTAGCGAACGATACGGTCAAAGTTGGGTCTAGCTAGGCCTCGCGGAGTGCTTCGCCCGGACTGACTCGCACGGCCAGGGCGGCCGGACCGAGCGCGAGAGCAACGCCACCGGCGACAATCACCACGCACACGATTGAGATCAGTCCAACCGGCACGACCGCAACCGGCACTGCACCCAGATGCGACGCAAAGGTCCGCCAGACGAACTGACCCACGGCGATACCCAGGGGAACGCCGATCACCAGGCCAACGGCAACGACGGTGAGAGCTTGCCAACACGTCGCCATCAAGACCTGCCGCCGGACGAAGCCCAGCACCTTGAGTAGTGCCACTTGGCGTCGTCGACGAGACACGCTGACAAAGAGGAGGTGTGCCAACGTCGCGGCACCAAAGAGCGCCAGGGTGACACCGAGCAAAAGGGGAAAGTCCACCGCCTGGCCAAAGTTCACCAGGTTCGTCGGCACGCTGAGTACGTTCACGTACTGGGAGAACCGGTGCTGTAGCCGCACGAGCGCCGCGTGTCCCGCCTTGCCCGGCGCGATACCGACGCCCATGCCCCAGTTGGAGATCCCCGCGGTCAATCTGTGGATGCACTGCAGCTGACTGGGGCCGGCCGGGCAGGCCGTGTCAAGCGCGGCGCGCAATGTGATGACCGCCCCGACACCGAGTCCACCGTTACTGAAGCTCGACGGAAGGGTGACGGTGCCGACCACGTGAAACACTCGTGAAAGTTGCTTCCCGCTCTTTGTGATCAACGTGACTCGGGCGCTCGATCCAATGTGCAACTTTGCGGCCGCCATCGTCGTAGCACCCAAGGCAATCTCGGATTCGTCTTTGGGCGCGTGACCATTGACGAGCGAGAACGCCATCGGACCTTTGGCCGCGGTCGCGAAAATCACCTCCACGGCGACGGAATTGATTTTCAGGTACGTCCCGGCGAACCCCCACGTGATCTTGGTGACCGACGGATCGGGTTCCATGGTTGCCAGCGCCGAATGCAGTGCCGGAGTCGACATGTTGCCCAGATCGAGTTGCCAGTTCTGTCCATAGAGCGGTGGTGTGGCCACCAAATGATTGAGACTCGCACCGAATACCGACGTGGCCACCAACGCAGTCACGGCCACGGTGGCTCCCACGAGCGCGGTGACGACCGGGACACTCGTGCGGCCTCTTCCCCGGTCGAGTGCGTTGCGAACGCCCACGACGATGCTCGCCGGCGCACCGGCTCTCGTCACGAACGTCACGATCGTATTCGCGTGGCTAACCGGAAGTTCGTGGGCGCCCACCGTGTGACGACTCTGGGCAGCGTGCCACGACGGGACGATCGCCAACACGATGACCGCTACCACCACGATGAGAGCGCCAACACCGAACAACACTCCACTCACGACGAAACCGTGGCTTGGCGACGCCGCCCGTGCCTCGCCGACGGGCGTCAGTGGCGAGACGGCGACGGCCAGCGCGGCGCTACCGATCGCGCCGACAACACCGATGGCCGCGGCACGGAGCAAGCCCAAGCCCATCAACTGGCGCGGTCGTAGTCCCAGCGCGGACAGCGTGGGGTAGGCGTCACGCTCGACGAGGCTCTGGCGCGACAGCGCTTGACCGACCAACGCGAGTCCGGCGAGTAGGGCGAAAAGTGAGAAGAACCACCACCCGGTCGCTTGGGGTTGAATCGACTGCTCTATCGACCTTGACGACGTGTCCTCATCCTGAAGGTACACGAACCCCTTGCCTTGATGGTGGTTGACGTACGCCTGCAGGAGCGGCATGTCGTTCAGGCCGTGGCGTAGTCGAACCTGGGCGATGTCGGCTCTGACGACGGTGCGCCCTATGGTCTGGTCGAACTTCTTGCTGGTGAAGAGCGAGTAGCTCGGCGCAGTGGTAGGAAAGTCGTTCGTGCCCACTTCGAATCCAACCACGAGAAAGCGAACCACTGGGCCGTGCGGCACGATGTAAGCGTTGCTCGTGAGAAACACGCGGCGTTGATACAACGCGTAGAGCGGCACGGTGACGCTGGAGCCGATCTTCAGCCCGAACTGCTGTTGCATCGAAAAGCCCACGAGGACTTCATCGAGACCCGTCGGGAACCGGCCCGACAGGAGCTTGACGGTCGTGGACTGGTTCGAGCTGGGGAGGCCCTGGAGGTTGAGGTCCTGGTTCGGCACGAAGTGGCCCTCTGCGGTGGCGTTACCGTTGCCGTAGAAGCCATCCAAGGTCACCTTAGAGACGTACGGCAAGTTGAAATAGCTCTTGGCGAAGGGGTTCGAGGCGAAGAGTTCCGCGTCGTAGCCGTAGCGCTTCGAAAAGCTCGAGAAGGCCGACGACGTCCTTTGGGCGGTCGACACACCAGCCAGCACGGTTCCTCCAATCAGGGCCACCAGCAGAGAAAGCGCCAGCCAGGAGGTCCATCGTCGCCACAGTTCGGCACGAAACACCACTCCGACTGAGCGCATTACCCTCCCTCAACTGATGCTCAGTATGCGCGTTCGAAGGACTCTCCGAGAGGGTGCCAACCACATCGTCGGCTTCGTGCTAACACCAGAAACAACGGCACGTATCGCCCCGTGGTCACAAGCGGTTTATGTCCTCGAGGACCGAAGCGTCGAGATAGTTGACGTCAGTGTGACCCGTCAGGGCCAAGGCCACCATGAGGTCGGCGCGAATCGACTCGATGACGTCGACGACGCCCTGCTCGCCGCGAGCGGCCACGGCGTACACCCACGGACGTCCGATGAGACAGGCTCTCGCGCCGAGCGACAACGCCTTGACGACGTCGAGACCGCTGCGCACACCACCGTCCATGAGGATCTCGATCTTGTCTCCCACCACGTCGGCAATCGCCGGGAGCGCCCGCGCGGTCGACGTGACGTCGTCGAGCTGGCGTCCGCCGTGGTTCGACACGATGATCGCGTCGACGCCGTTGGTGACCGCCTCGCGCGCGTCCTCGGGATCAAGAATCCCCTTCAGGACAATGTTCCCGTCCCAGAGTGAACGCAGCCACACGAGGTCACGCCACGTCACGCTCGGGTCGAATTGGCTCGAAACCCAATGTTGGAAGTCCTGAGGTACTTTGCCCGCGGGTACCGCCTTCTCCAGGTTTCCGAACGTGAGTGGCTTTCCCCCCAGAGCCACCTGGCGCACCCAACGAGGATGGCTCGCGATGTCGAACTTGCGGCGGTACTGTCGCGTCGCCGCGAGTCCGCCATTCAGGCCATTGCGCGTGTCGCGAAATCTTCGACCGGGAACCGGGAGATCGATCGTAAGCACAAGCGTCGAGCATCCCGCCGCCTTCGCGCGCTCGATGAGGTCCTCGGCAAAACTACGGTCCTTCATCACGTAGAGCTGGAACCAAACGGCCCTGGAGGTGGCGCTCGCTACCTCTTCGATCCCGCAGATCGAAAGCGTCGATTCACAGAAGGTGATCCCCGCCCGTTGCGCCGCACGCGCGGCGAGCACCTCGGCACGCGGCGCGAACATGCCGGCGAATCCCACTGGCGCGAGCAGCAATGGGATCGACATCGTCTCACCGAGCACAGTCGTCTCGAGGATGCGCGACGAGACGTCGCGAAGGACCCGCTGGCGCAACTTCAGTCCATGAAGGTCCACCTCGTTCGCCCTCATCGAATTCTAGGCGAACGCGCCGCCGTCGACGTAGTCAAAGAGCTGACGAGGCAGTCGTCGACGGGCCAATTCGCGATAGTCCGTGAACGTCGCGGGTACCAGCTCGAGCGTTCGGTCCGCGCGTCGAAACATTACGACCGTCCCCCGCGCCTTTGGGCGCTGCGCACCGTTGCATTCGTGTCCATCTTCTCCTTCACGTCAATCGCAGTGACGAGCCGTCGGGGCTCCGCTCGAAGACGAGCCAGCACCCTGACCGCCGGTGTTTGGCGGAGCAATGGATGTTGCGCCCTACGAGGTTGCACCTCTTCGAAGCCTCTTGGAGTGATATTTCCCATTTGAATACCTACGTACAGTGTGACTCAAAACTCCAGATCACCGGGCAATCACTCGGGAGGAACCGTCTGACTTCCCCAATTGACGAATGCTGCTGGCAATTGCGAGATCTGGCGACAAGGCTCGCGGCGCGCTCTACTCTCAAAGACGTCGCGCGCCGCAGTAGCGCTTTCCTACGTAGTCTTGACGCTGACGAGGTCACCCCACGATCACGAACACGGCCATTCGTACTGACGTCGAACGGGAGCAGCATTGAACACGATCTTCTTCATCATCGGACTGCTGATCTTCATCATCATGATCACTGGCATCCTCTTCGTTCTCGTACTGCCCCGTCAACCCACCGGCGTGGAGCGCGCCACGTTGGTGGTCAACCGTGCGGTTCGCCTCTTCTTCCTGGCTCTCTCTCGCCTTGCCAAGACCTACGAGCAAAAGGACGCAATTCTCGCGCCGAGCGCTCCGGTTGCCCTGATCGCACAGTTGCTCTTCTGGGCCGCCACGCTGGTCCTGGGACTCGGGCTCATGCTGATGCCGACCACTCATTCATTCCCACAGGGCCTGTTACAAGCATTGACTTCACTCTTCACGGTCGGAGCCGTCCACGTCGGTGGTCGCGCGAACACGGCGATCGATATCGTCGCCGGCGCCTCGTGGGTCATCATCGTGGCGTTGCAAATCGCCTACCTCCCCACGCTCTACAACGCGTTCAGCCGACGCGAGAGCCTGGTGGCGCTGCTCGAGAGCCGTGCCGGCGCGCCGGCCTGGGGACCGGAACTCCTCGCCCGCCACCAACTCGTCGGCATCACCGACACATTGCCCGACCTCTACAAGGAGTGGGAAACATGGTCCGCGGACGTGGCCGAGAGTCACAGCACCTACCCGGTGCTGTTGCTGTTCCGTTCGCCCGAGCCGTGGCTCTTCTGGCTCATCGGTCTGCTGGCCGTGCTCGACGCCGCCGCGATGCAACTGGCGCTCTCACCAAAGACGGCGCCCTCCCAAGGACGACTCTGTCTTCGCATGGGGTTCACGCTGACCAATCGAGTCGCGGCGTCGCTCGGTTGGGAACTCGACTTCGATCCCAAGCCCGACGATCCGCTGCAACTCCAGTTCAGCGAGTTCGAAGCCGCCGTAGCGATGCTGAAGGACGTCGGCTTTCCCATGGAGCGCACCGCCGAGGAGGCGTGGCCCGATTTTCACGGTTGGAGAGTCAACTACGAGCACGCGGCGTACCGACTGTGCGACCGATTGACCGCACCACCGGCACCGTGGTCGGGAACACGGCGCCACCTTCGAGAGGGCATCGTCGAACCCCATCGACCGCCGCACCGACGCCCAGGAAGCGACCCGAGCGCCACGTACTCACCGCCACTCATCGGGAGTGGACGAGGCCGCCGGCGCCGGCGCCGGCGCCGCAAAGCGTAGCCACGCCGAGAGAACACGTCACCACGGCGTGCCGCGCGTCAAGAAGCTGGAGACTCGCGTTGCGGTGCAGCCGCCACGAAGTCGCTCATGATGCGCCGCAACTCGACGGTGGTCTTGTCGGCCCGCGTGTGAATTTCTGCAGTGATGTCGAGCGGTAACTCCAGGATCTCGTAGCGTGACTGCAATCGAAGGTCCTCGTCGACGACGGCGATCTCGAAGTCAATCGCGTCACGCATCCGCTCCTCTGATCCCCCAAGGTCGTCGCGCCACAGGCTCGAATAGATGCGCACGTGTTCTTCGTCGAGGGGCGTCAAGAAGAACCCGATCACGTTGGTGCCCCCCGCGTCGAGGAATTCGATCGCCAATTCGAGATGGAACGGCGCCGTGTAGCGGTAGGTGAGTCGGCGTCGCTGCAACAGGGGACGCACGCCCTCGGCGACGCCTGGATCCTCGACGTTGGCGAATTCGTGCTCGTACGAGGCACTGAACGTGTAGCCATCGCGCGTGACGGAGTAGTTGGGAACCTCTCGCGCCTCACCGGCGCCGAAGGTGCCCGCGTGCACGAAGGGGAAGTGCGCCATGTCGAGGAAGTTGTCGGCCAACAGACCGGCGCTAGCTCGCGTTTCGATCACGGGCAGATCACCACGTTGGAACGCCGCGTCACTCGCCGCAGCGATTGTCGGCAGCAGCGTCAGCGGTTCGTCGGGCGCGATGAAGACCATGCCGTGCGATTCAGCGACGTGGGCGGGGGCTGTCAGCCTCGCGCGCGACGGAATGGTCGCGTCCGCGCCGAGCGCCGGTATCTCAACGCAGACGCCTTTCGCGTCATAGGCCCAGCCGTGATAGCCGCAGCGCAATACGTCGCCTTCACACGAACCGAGCGAGAGTGGTGCGAGACGATGAGGACAACGGTCGAGGAAGACGCGCACGTCACCGGCCGGTAACCGGAACGAGACGTAGTGTTCTGCGAGCAGCGTAAAACGACGCGGCGTCTCGTTCACCTCCGTCGAACGACACAACGAGTGCCAACCACTTCGAAGGGCCGGATGTAGGTTTCCGAGCGTGTCGGTCATGACGATCAAGTTAGTGGAATCCACATCAGGCTCTAATCGGGAACCGCAAATCCAACTCTGAGGGGACACTCGTTTCAACTCCCACTTGGCACCGCGCGAGTGGTCCTCGCGGGTTCTGAGGTTCGAGGTTGCGGTGTAGGTTCGCCGCTAGCGCAAGATCAAATGAAGACGGTGCAACAACGCAGTGGCCATCGACACAAGATTGACCAACGACGGTCTTGGGCTCATCGGCACCACCGGGCCACGCGAGATTGTTACTCAATGCCGAGAGTCGGCAGCGCGCTGCCCGCGTCCCAATCGCTGATTGATGGCGCTCCGAAATCAACGCGATTCCTTGGGCAATCATCGGACTTGAAGCCCGTCCGCGATGGTGAACGTTCAGGGAGCTCCGAAAGCCCCTCGATTGACGGGGAATCTGTACTAGTCTTGCTTACGGCATGCACGCCATCGCGAAGACCTCCACTTATGGACTCTCGAATTCTAAGGACCCCCGTTCGGGAATCCGAATTACGAAGTCCACAATTCTTGCCGTGACCACGGCACTCATCACGGCAATCTTGAGCGGTGTGATCGTTGTGAGACCCGCGAACGCAGGAACTCACCGTGCCCTCGCGGCGTCCCCAGTCGTCTATCCGATCGGAATTGTGGACCCTACAGAACCATCGGGAATGGCTCCGTCTGGTGGGAGTGCCCTACCGGGCTACCGCTTGAGTTACTCCAACGACTTCAATGGCACCGCAGCACCTCCCGGCTGGGAACTCTTTTCGGGTATTCCTGGTGGCGATCCGGGCGGCCAGTTCGCGATCTCACACGTCGTCTTCAGTGGCGGGCTGATGCGAGTCAGCACGTGGCAGGACCCGCTCTACCAGAACCGATGGGTCACCGGCGGTCTCTGTCAATGCAAGGTGGCTCGCGTCTACGGCGCCTATTTTGTCCGCACACGGGTTACCGGACCAAGTCCGAACGTCGCCGAACTGCTTTGGCCGGTCACCAATCGTTGGCCCCCAGAAATCGACTTCAATGAGAATGGGGGAAGCACCCAGCACACCACATCCACGGTTCATTGGGCCGCGTCGAACTCGATGGCCCACCGATCATTGAACATTGTTATGACCCAGTGGCACACCTGGGGTGTGATCTGGACACCCAGCTCGGTCATCTACACCGTCGACGGACGTCAGTGGGCGGCGGTCACCGTTCCGTCGGAGATTCCGACGGTGCGCATGGACCTCAATTTTGAACTTCGCACCATGTGCGCACTCGGCAGAGAGTGTCCCACTTCACCGCAGTCTCTTCTCGTGGATTGGGCAACGGAGTACGTCGCCGTCAATCACTGAAATCCTCGATGATTACTCCCCGGTGAACATCGCTCGGCTCAAGACTTCTACCCAACCGTAACTTCCCGAAGATTCCAATCACCGCGCGCAACGACGACCACGTTGCTCGGGAAACGCACTCTCTACAACTCCTTCGCTTCAAGAGTCGGCGGTGGCTGACCCAAGATAGTAGGAGAACCTGATCAACCGGTAAGACTTTTTCCCTTGAATCAAAGGCTGCGACCGCTATCATCCGGCTATGTCACGTGCCTCGACCGCGGCGACTCTTTCGTGAGTTGATGCGGTGGCGGACGTTATCGTCCTAAGCAGAAGCGGGGAAGTCGATCGTGAAGAAGTGGCAGGATCTCTATTGGACAATCAGATGGGGAGCATCGCGTCGTCTCCTGAAAGTCCCGGGACTTGGTCGCGCAATTGCTTTCTTCAGTGACCGACTTTTTGCTCACCATCTAACCGCCGACCTTCGTCGAATCAATGATCTGCTCGCCGCTGGAGATCTCTCGGGACGATACTGGGTTCGAGCTGGCATGCTTCTCGGCTTGGTGCGAGAAGGTCGATTGCTCGCTCATGATCGCGACGCCGATTTTGGGCTGCTCCGAGAGGACCTTCCGCGACTGTTGCACCTCGTACCGACTCTTCGACAAGCGGGATTCCACCCTCTCTTGCAGTTCCGCAATAATCAAGGGCAACTCACGGAATTGACCCTCCGTCGACATTCCGCGAAATTCGAGTTCTTCGTCCTCGAACCGAACGACGAAATGTACCGTTACTACGTCTTCGGCTGGCCACCAAATAACTTGTTCGAGGTTGAAAAGCAGGTCCACAAACAAGATTTCGTCCCCTTCGATTTCCTTGATCGAACCTGGCTGCGGCCCGTCGACAGTGAACGTGAGCTGGAGTTCATGTATGGAGATTGGCAGACGCCACGGCGAACTTGGAATTATCTCAGTGACGGACGGAACATTGTCGCCCGACGACCTTGGACAAATACGGATACGTCCTGGCTTGATTGAAAGAGCAGTCACCTTTCAGTATCGCATTGACGAAACTACATTCGCTTCGATGTTGAGCTCGACTCCATCTTCGTCAGCCACGACCCTGTCAACACCACAATCCACGATTGTCGCGGTGCGTGATCCGCGTGCCGAGCCAACACTTCGTACGGTGTCAAGATACCCCTTCTCTCAAGGAGTCGCAAGAGTACTATCGAAAAATGCGAATCGGTGTGACAGCAGATATGTTGGAAACGTCGGCTCCTAGTGCGCGCGCCGGTCAGTTTCAGGCGGTCATTCTGGCGGCGGGGTTTGCCAAAAGAATGCAGCCACTGTCCGACCATTGCCACAAAGCGTTGCTACCCATCGGAGGTGCCACAATTCTTGGTCGGATAATGGACCACCTCAGGCAGTTGGGCATTGCGCGCGTCACCGTGGTCACCGGCTACCGGGCTGATGATATCGAGAGATTTCTTTACGACTGGTATCCCGATATCGAACTCCGTCTGGTCCACAATCCAAGATACCGAGAAGCGAACAACGTGGTGTCAATGTCACTCGCTCTCGATGGCCTGACCTATGACGCCGACATCATCCAGATTGAGTGTGACCTCATCTTCGACCTGACGATTCTTCAGAGGCTAATCAATCATTCGGCGGCGAACGTTGCGCTTGTCGACAAGTTCCGTACTGGAATGGACGGCACGGTGGTCGAAGTCCGCGATGGCTACCTATCCAATCTCTACACCACTGATACTCAGGGTGCCAACTTTTCCTTCGCGGACAAGTTCAAGACATTGAAGATCTATCGATTCGAGCGGCACTTCTGCCAGTCGAAGCTGCGTCCCCTCCTCCATGAGTACGCCTACGACATCGATCCCTCGTGCTTTTACGAACTTGTTCTCGGCAAGATGATCATCGACAACGCACACCTCATATCGGCCGACATCGTTGCCGGAGAGAGCTGGGCCGAAGTTGACGACCCCAATGACATCGCGATCACGCCGTTCATGTTCTTGCCCGAGCAGCGCGCAGCCATCCTCGACGAAACACCTCGTGGTCATTGGAATTTCGACATCTTGGATTTCTCCGTAATGCGCAACATGTATTTTCCGAGCGACGTGATGCTTGCCATGATGCGACACGCGTTGCCAGATCTGATTTCCAACCACTGCTCTGATCAACAGGTCCTCAACGAAAAGTTGAGCTACTTCCTGAAGTGTGATCGGGTTCGATTGCAGGTCCTGCACGGAACATCGCAACTCTTTCCCATATTGCGTCGTTGCTTTGCACAGAGCAGCATGTTGATTCCAACGCCGACGCTCAACGCGTACGCCAAGGCCTTTCCCAACGCCGAGACGTATTTTGATGCTCCCGGAGTGGAATGGGACGAACTGGCCGAACGTGCACCGGGATATGACGTCGTCGTCATGGTCAACCCCAACACGTCTTCGGGCACGGCTTTGTCAAGCGAGGCGATTCAAGCACTTGCTCGCTCCACGCCAAAGACATTGTTCTGGGTGAACGAATCGTTCCTCGCGTTCAGTGATCAACCGTCACTGGTCACACTGCTCGATGTTGAGCCCCTCGACAACGTGCTCGTCATGGTGAGTTTGAGTAGTCGACTCGGAGTCCCCGGATTACGGTTGGGCTTCGCGTATTCATGCAACCCGACGATGGTCGAAGCGATCGGAGCAGAACTGCCCGCGTGGAACCTCACGGCGCCCGGCGAGTACTTCCTTGAACTTCTTGTGAAATTTACTGCGGCGTACGCGAGCTCTTTGCAACGCACCGTCACCGACCGTGAATCGTTTCGTGCCGATCTCGAGGCGCTCCCGATCGTCGCCAGCGTTCCACGGAGTGGCGCCAACTTTCTGTTGATTCAACTGGAAGGCTCGAAAGCGGAGCTGGCCGCACAAGTGCGTCGTGGTCTCTTGGAACGCCACTGCATCGAAGTCAGGGACGTGAGCTCGGAATTCCCTGACGTGAGACCGAGGCTTCGAGTCGCAGTCCGTTCGAATGAAGAGAACACCCTCCTCGTTGATGTGCTGAAAGATCTCCCGCAACAGTTGTCTCTGTCACTTGCGTAATGGTCGACCCGTCAGTCCTTGTTGGCGTCTTCGACGGATCGACCGTTGGTCGGTTTTCCAGTGCGTATCTGAGATCCAGCGTTCATCGAAGTGAGGTCAACGATTTGGCTGACTCCAACGACGCCGACATTCGCGAATCACTCGATCAAGATCCTGAGCGCACCGCTGGCGTCCCACCTTCGCACCAGTGGGTTTGTTTCTTATCAAACTCTTAATCGGACAACGTGCGTCTGATTTAGTCGCGTGTGGTCGAGCGCTTCAGTAACAGGAGTCGCGCGATTGCCAACTGACACGACGTGGAGGGGTGGTCCACGTGTCAAGCCGATGCCTCCGCCATGTCCTGCGATTAGTAGTGTCTACTCAGCGCCGCGATACACGTCTTCGGAATGACGACTGTCGTGGTGACGAGCGGAGAGTGCAGTGAGTGAGGCCCACACCAGCGCGCCTGTTCGCTCTATCTTCAGCCGCCGAAAACTTCTCGGCGCAGGCTTCGCACTGGGCGCGTCGTCGTTCGCCTCACAGGCACCGCCAATCAACTCGATTCGACGAGCCCAGTCAGTTGCTCCGGCGGGATCAGATTTGGGGGCGGTGAAACACGTTGTCTTCCTAATGCAGGAGAATCGGTCCTTCGATCACTACTTCGGTACGTACAAAGGTGTTCGCGGTTTTAACGATCACGCCGCAACATCACTCGGCGCCTTCGCCCAGCCCTACGCCGCCAACACGACTCTTCCACCCTTGCAGTTTTTGTTGCCCTTTCACTTCGACACCTCCACGGGCTTGGGCGAATGCACCTACGACATCAGCCACGACTGGGCGACCCAGCACCTTTCGCGCGGTGACGGGAGCCTGAACGCGTTCGCCCAAACGCACACGTCGCCACAGAGTGATGGACCGGACATTGGACCTCAAACCATGGGCTACTACACGCGCGCCGATCTCCCTTACCACTACGCCCTCGCCGACGCCTTCACGATCTGCGATCGCTACTTCAGTTCGATCCTTGGTCCAACCCACCCCAATCGCCTCATGGCAATGTCTGGCTTCATCGATCCCGACGGGAAACACGGGGGACCGGTCCTCACTACCAACACAGTTGATGCGCTCTTCAGCGTGAACTGGACAACCGTGCCTGAGCTTCTCGAGAATGAGGGAATTTCCTGGAAGACGTACTCGGGAGCTGGTAACGGATTCCAAGCGGGACAACCGTTGACTGGGTTCGGCGACGCAATTCTCCCCTATTTTGCGAAGTACCGAAAGACCTCATCGCCGCTGTACAAGAAGGCATTTCTCCCGACCTTTCCTCATGACTTCACTCATGACGTGCAATCCGGAACACTGCCAAGCGTCTCATGGATCATCCCACCTGACGGCTACGACGAACATCCGCCGGCTCCCCCAAGTCTCGGAGCGCGCCTCATCGACACCGTCCTTCAGACGTTGATCTCAAATCCCAAGGTCTGGTCTCAGACTGTCTTGTTCGTCTCGTACGACGAAAACGGCGGATTCTTCGATCACGTCCCTCCACCCGTTGCACCGCCGGGTACTCCGGGCGAATTCGTTACCGAGAGGCCCCTGCCTTCAACCGCGGGCGGCATCGCGGGACCATTGGGTCTTGGCTTCCGAGTGCCCATGCTGGTCGTCTCACCATTCAGTAGGGGTGGTTACGTGTCGTCAGATACGTTCGACCACACCTCACAGATCCGCTTCCTTGAAGCGCGATTCGGAATCAAGGCCAACCTGATTTCTACATGGCGACGCCGAACCGTCGGAAACTTGACATCGACGTTGCATCTAACGAAAGCGACAATGACACGACCCACGCTTCCTTCAACGGCAAGCTACTTGGTCGATGCCATGGGCATTCAAGGTTGCTCGACCGGCGACATCGCCGAGACGAGTACTGATCAAACTCCGTATCCCCTGCCAGCGACTCAAGCGATGCCGACCCAAGAATCGGGCCAGCCTCGGCGCCTGCCACGAGCCCCTCACTAGTTGAACATCACGACGCCATTTCCATCGCAACGCGGAGCTTCATATCCACTAGCGACGTGGGAGAAACTAGTCGACAGTGCCAGTTGACTGATCGACCTGTAGGTGCAACCGCGTCACGACGTCGTACCCTGTGCGTCAGCAGACGAAGTTTCACTACGGTCCGTCATGACGTAATGCTCTGAGAGGTGGAATCTGGCTTTCCCCGAACAATGACCACGAGCGCGTTGGGAGTTTCAGCGGTGATGGGGTGATCATTGCACGAGTTCATTTGCTGAACAGCAACTGCAGCGACATCACGCTCGTCGCTTACCGTGGTCGCTCACCTCGGTAACCGGTAACGTTGGCGAGAGGCAACAGGAGTCAATCACCAAATGGTCGGGAAAGTCGAATCAGTGGACGACGCGCTTAACGAATGGTGTCGCTTCAACGGTGCCGGATCGTTGCTCGTTGACCCCGACTCACCGTGGCAGAACGGATGGATCGAGTCGTTCAACGTACGTCCTCTTGACCAGTTCTTGATCGCTCAACAGTTCGACATTTTGTTCGGGGCGAACGTGTTGCTCGGCCACTGGCGACACGAATACAATCACGACAGAACTTACAGCGCGCTACGTCGACAATCTCCGGCGAACTTCGCTAAGAGATGAAAGGTGCAGCACCAACAAAGACTCGCGGAGTTTGTGGCTTAGGAATTGGGTCCCACCTCAGGGACCACGCGGAACGTCATAGGGATGATTCAACCCAAGGGAGAACTGAATGGCCTCACCCCCGACAAGGCAAGACGTTCGCATCGCCTACTTCATCACGTCCTATCGATCGGCTGAGCAGTTGTTGCGTCTGATGAAGACATTGCGTCGCGCTCAACCAGGAGCGCCGATTGTTGTCCATCTCGACGTGTTTCAAACGCCCTTCGACTCTTCTCTCTTCGCTGGGATGCCAGATATTCACGTGATGACGAGCGACTCCCCGATCATCTGGGGCGACATTGATTTAGAGACCGTTCGTTGGCGGGTCTTCCGATGGACACTTGAGAATCTGGACTTCGATTGGCTCATTATGCTCTCTGAACAGGACTATCCCATCGCACCGTTGCAGAACCTGGAAAATCGACTTGCGACATCCGACGCCGACGCCATAGTGGGTGGTGTCGCCATCGAAGAAATCAAGGACAAGCAACTTCGGCGTGAGATGAACGCCCGATATATGTATCAGTACACGTCGCTGCCCTCGCTGAAGGTGGAGCGCCGCCTTCCCATGTGGAGCCAGCGCGCGACCACCGCGGTTCGTCGCGTCCTCTTTGGAGTCATAAATCGCTTAATCCCGGGTGTGTATATTCACAGCACACCGAAGGAGTTGCGGCTACCGAGCAAATTCGGTCGTCGGGCGGCGAAGAATCCGTTCACCGATGAATTCCCCTGCTGGTACTACGATTCTTGGTTTGCGCTGAGCCGCAAGGCAGTTGAACACGTAATCGATTTCGTGGACACTCACCCCGGCTTCGTCGATTACTACAGTCGGACGATGATTCCCGTTGAGTCAGCAACGGGAACCATATTGTTCAACGATTCCGAACTCCGGATCGAAAACGCCCATCTCACGACCACAATTTGGTCGCAGCCGAAATCAGGACGTCCCGACGTGATCAGAGTAGACAAACTCGATTACCTCTTTTCAACGGGAGCTTCTTTCGCCCGAAAATTTGACGGTAACGACGTTGATGTGCTCGACGAACTTGACCGAGTTATCTTCGAAGTGACTGACTCGTTGTGAACGCGGTTTATCGGTCGTAGACCGATTGTTACGATGTACGACACTCATTCAGTTGCCCTGGGGACCAACTTGAAGGTTCGAATCCGTGTCAGATCTGGTTGGCCGCTACCTGGCGATGTAGCCAATCCTGCACGTCTTACCCGAAGCTGTGGTGATGGTGAAAATGTGTGTCGCCGGACGGCTGCGCTTGCGTACGCTCACCCAAAGCAAGATTCGGGTCGCGCTCGCGTGAAGCACGTGCACGATGGCGCCTGACTCGTTGCTCGTCACGCGCGGATTCGTGGAGAAGCCAGATCCTACAATCGTCACGACCCGACTCCCGCCCATGACGACGCGTCCGATCACTCCAGACGCGTGAGGCGCCGTCACTGGTGGGATCACCGGTGACTTCGACGTGATGACGAGGGTGCCGGCGGCGTAGACGTAAGTCGTCGAATAGTTGGCCGCGTCGGCGCTGGGCACGATCGACAACGTCGCGGCCGACGGGGTCACCGAGTAAGTGCCGGCAGCGGTGGGTGGCGTAGTCGACGCTGCGTAGACGGTGGTGCCGGTGCCGGCGTAGGTGAAGGTCGCGCTCACCACCGTACCCGCGTCGCCGGCGCTAAGGCCCTGCGTGACTGCAGCAGTTGCACTGACGGGGTTACCAACGGTAACACTGAGGTTAGTTGCGGCAATGGTGAGTGATCCGAGCGTTGAACCGCCGCCGCCAGCAATCATCCACTGGGCGAAGAGGGTCGTCGAGCCGGTGAGGGTGTAGGGCGAGTTGAGCGCCGTGCCGCCGCTCGACGCGGCGAACCAACCGTTAAAGACGAAGCCCGCGCGGGTGGGCGCAGCGGGCAGGGCAATCGCCGAGCCGTGGGGACCCGACAGCGAACCACCCGCGCTGCCGCCCTGGGTGTTGAAGGCTATCGTGTCGGTCGCGTTCGTCGTCCACTGGGCGAAGAGGGTCGTCGAGCCGGTGAGGGTGTAGGGCGAGGTGAGCGC
>Ga0075520_1000114_pt1 | contig 27759 bp, 25 predicted proteins | sample NGEPerB_FD_75100 | JGI IMG/M metagenome (GOLD analysis project Ga0075520, IMG submission 75100) | Arctic peat soil microbial communities from the Barrow Environmental Observatory site, Barrow, Alaska, USA - NGEE PermafrostAB12-B | ecosystem: Environmental > Terrestrial > Soil > Wetlands > Peat ... | reverse complement strand
GCTTTCGCGCCAGATCTCGGAGCTGGGCATTTATCCCGCCGTCGATCCGCTGGCTTCCACCTCGCGCATTCTCGATCCGCGCGTCGTCGGCGAGCAGCACTACAACACCGCGCAAGCCGTCAAGCGAGTGCTGCAGAGCTACAAGGACCTGCAGGACATCATCGCCATCCTGGGTATCGACGAACTTAGCGAAGACCAGAAGCTCACGGTGTCGCGTGCCCGCAAGGTGCAGAAGTTCCTCTCGCAGCCCTTCTACGTGGCCGAGCAGTTTACTGGTCTCGAGGGGCGCTACGTCAAGATCGACGACACCGTACGCAGCTTCCAGGAAATTGTGGATGGCAAGCACGACGACATTCCCGAGCAGGCCTTCTACATGAAGGGCTCGATCGACGAAGTGCTGGAAGAAGCCGAGAAGATGAAGGTGGCGCAAGCGTAATCTGCCATGGCTGACACGCTGCACTTACAAATCGTGACTCCTGATCGACTCCTCGTCCGCGAGGATTGCGACCAAGTCCAGATACCCGGCAAGAACGGGGAACTGGGTATTCTGCCGGGACACGCGCCGCTCATCACCGAGCTGCAGATTGGCGAGATCAGCTATCGGGCAGGCACAACGACGCAGTATCTGGCCGTCGCGTGGGGCTTCGCAGAAGTTTTGTCGGACAAGGTGACGATCCTGGCTGACAGCGCGGAGCGCGCCGAGGACATTGACGTCAAGCGGGCACAGGACGCGAAGGCCCGGGCCGAGGAAGCTCTGCGTCAGGCCGCCGCTGATCTCGACTATGACGCGACCCTCTACGCGCTGCGCCGCGCCGACGTCCGCCTGGCGGTCGCCGCCCGCGCGGGACAGACCACAGGCGCGCACTAGCGCATCACTTCACATTCAGTTTGCCGCGCAGGATAGACTTCCCAGCGCGGCTTTGCCCTGGGGCTCTTTCATGGACAACTGGGAAAGACAAGTTCTTCCTTCGTGTTGAAGTTGAAGTACGCCAGAATCCAGGCTTGACCTGATCGGTAAACAACAAACTTGGCGAAGAGCGGCCCTTTCTCGAAGTCCAGGACCAGGTAAATCACCCGCGTTTTGGGCGAAAGGTCTTTGGTGCTTACGATCTCAAACGCCCGATATGTGCCGTAGTAATCTTGAATTTGTCGCAAGAGGTTTGCCTGGCTGAGCGCGTCCTTACTTCCATCTATCGCGCTACCTTTAATCCAGGCTCGAACGGCTTCTTCTGGACCACTGCTTTTGTATGCTTCCAGGCCCAAGACAACAATGGGCGGGAGGCTTTCGCCAGCCCCCTGCTCTCTTGAGCTGGGGGTCTGTGCAGCGGACACCAACGGCGCGAGGAAGAGAGCACAACAACACAGGAAAAACACACGCTTACGCATTTAGCCGCCTTTCGCAGTAACAGTGCCGATGGATGAGCTTCTAGATCAGTTTCACTCCGGGTGTATTGGTAACGGGTGGAGCACGCCTTTCAGGCGTGCATAAGTGCTATTGGTTCATGGATTCGCGCTTTAGCGCCTGAGGTAGTGCTTTGTTACCTCAGCGGCTGAAGCCGGCTCAGTTCCGAATCCTAATTGCACCGCTGAAGCGGTGCTCCACCCTATACACCAAATGTGAAACTGCTCTGCGAACGCAAGTCCAAGAGCGCCTACCAGACATTGCGCTGTTTTGAAAAGAGCCGCGCCGGAAAGGACTTCCAGCGCGGCTTGGTTTTGTCTTGCCTCAGGCCGAAACCGCTTTCGGTTGCGGTGCGGCGAAGTGAATCGCTTTGGCGAGCAGAATGGTCTCAATGCAACGCAAGGCGTCGAGCACCTTGTCGCTGATCTCACCGTCCACCTGTACCACCGCGACTGCCGATGCTTCCTGCCCGCTCTGCCGGCGGCCGAGCGAGAAGTTGGCGATGTTGACATTCTGTTGCCCAAGCACCGTTCCGACGCGGCCCACAACGCCGGGCACGTCGAGGTTGCGCAGGTAGATGAAGGTCCCCTCCAGCGGCGCCTCCACGTCGATGCCATCGATCTCCAGCAGCCTTGGCAGGCCGCTGGGCTGAACGCAACCGGCCACGGTGTTTTCCTGCTGACCAGTCTTGAACGTCATGCGAAGCACGTTGGAGGTAGCGCCGCCCGCGTCGCGCGCTTTCTTGCGCTCGGTAATGCGGATGCCACGCTCCTCGGCGATCGACGCCGCATTCACCAAGTTCGCCCGCTCATGGGCGTGCGCAATCTGGTTCAGTGCACCGGCCACGGCGGCGTTGCGAATGAGCGCCGTCTTCCACTCGGCGATCTCGCCGCTGTAGCTCAGGCCCATCTCTTCCACGCCGCCCTCGCTGGACTGCGCCAGGAACGCACCCAAGCGCTCGCCGAGCAAGATGTACGGCAACATCTGCTGGTACTCTTCCTCGCTGATCGAAGGCACGTTGACGGCATTTTGGATGACGCCCTTGAGCAGGTACTCGCGGACCTGCAGCGCGATCTGCACGCCGACGGCCTCCGATGCCTCATGGGTGGAACCCGCGATGTGCGGCGTCAGGATGACGTTAGGGAGAGTAGCCAGGGGAGAGTCCTTGAGCGGCTCATGGCTGTAAACATCCAGCGCAGCTCCACCCAGTTGTCCCGACTGCAGGGCTTCGATGACAGCGGGTTCATTCAGCAACTCGCCGCGGGCGCAATTGATCAGGCGCACGCCCTTCTTCATCTTGCGAATGGAATCGGCATTGATCATTCCCTGGGTCTGCGGGGTGAGACCGACATGCAACGTGATGTAGTCGGACTGAGCGAACACTTCATCGAGCGAACCCAGGGTGATGTTCAATTGCTGCGCCAGACTGGGCGCCACGTAGGGATCGTGCGCGACCACTTTCATGCCGAAGGCGATGGCGCGGCGCGAGACTTCGACTCCGACACGGCCCAGGCCGACGATGCCCAGGGTCTTGCCACGAAGCTCGGTGCCTTGCAGCGTCTTCTTCTCCCATTTGCCGGCGTGCATGGTTGAGTCGGCGCGCACCAGATGACGCGCCAGCGCCAGCATGAGCGCGAAAGTGTGCTCGGCGACAGCGACAGCATTGCCACCAGGCGTGTTCATCACCACGATGCCGCGTTTGGTGGCAGCGTCGAGATCGACGTTGTCCACGCCCACGCCGGCGCGTCCGATGACGCGCAGCTTGGGGGCCTTGTCCATCATGGCCGCGTCAACGAACGTGGCCGAGCGAACCAGGATGCCATCCGCGGTAGCGAGTTCACCCGGGAGCGTCTCTTTGTCGGTGGTTACAACTTTCCAGTCTTTGTGTTCGCCGAAAACGGCGGACGCGGAAGCAGAGATTTTGTCGGCGATAACGATTTTCATACGCTAGCCACCTCGGCGAGTTGTCCGGCAAGCACTTCTTGCACGGCGCGCACGCCTGCGCCCAGTTCGATGTGATGGGATGGCGCAACTTTCAGTAGCACATGTTCCAGCGCGCCGATGACGCCGATGGCGTCGAGATAGTCATAGTAGCCAAGGTGGGCGATGCGGAAGATCTTACCCTTCATTTCACCCTGCCCGTTGGCGACAATCATGGCAAAGCGCTCGCGGAATTCTTTCACGATGGCGCTGGAATCCACGCCCGCCGGGGCCAGCACTGCCGTGACCGCAGCCGCGGGACAGGTGGGCGCGAACAGCTTCAGGCCGAGGGCCTTAACGCCGGCGCGGACCATGGCCGCCGAAGTTTCCGCATTGTGGATGAGGGCTTCGCGTCCATCGGCAAGATTGCCGTTGCCGCAGCGGCGAATGTAGTCCAGCGCCGCAGCCAGTCCACAGACCAGCGCGACCGCCGGGGTAAATGCCGATTCGCCCTTGGCCGCCGACTTGCGCTCCTTGCGCAGATCGAAGTAAAAACGCGGCTGCTTGGCGGTCTCCATACGTTGCCAGGCGCGCTCGCTTACACAGAGATAGGCGAGTCCCGGCGGGATCATGACCGCCTTCTGCGAGCCGCCGATGAGGATATCGATGCCCCAATTGTCCACCTCGAAATGGGTGGTGCCCAGCCCGGTGATGGCGTCGACTACGAATAGCGTGTCTGTGCCTTTCAGCAGCGCAGCGATCGCCTTCACGTCGTGGCGCGCCCCGGTGGACGTCTCAGTGGCCTGCATGTACAGCACGCGCGCGCCCTCGAGCTTGGATTTGATTTCGCGCAGGTCGAAGGTCTGCCCGTAAGGAACTTCGATGAGCTCGATCTGGCAGGCAAAGGCCTGGGCGAGATCGCGCCAGCGTTCGCCAAACTTTCCGGCAGTGAGCACGACTACCTTCTCGCCGGGAGAAGTCAGATTGGAAACTGCGGCCTCCATGGCGCCGCTGCCGGACGAGGCGAGAATGAGAACGTCGTTGTTGGTGCCGATGAAGGTCTTGAGATCGGCCAGTGTACGGGTGAAGATTTCACGGAATTCGGCCGTGCGGTGATGCATGTCCGCGGCGGCAATGGCATTTTGAGCGGCTGGAAGAAGTGGGGTTGGACCGGGAGTAAATAGACGTGTCTTACGCAGCATGGCGAGTACCTCTACAGGTTGATTGCCGGCACAGACGAACGGCCGACACTATAAATATAGGCTTCCACGGCGGGGCAAGCCACGGACATGTGGGTAGTGGCTGTGTGCTCCGTATCACCAGCCCGTGTGACCCACTACTCTATAATTACGTCATGAGCTTGACCCAGCAGGTGCAAAAAGACATGGTTGACGCCATGCGCAAGAGGGAAGAGTTGCGGCTGTCAACCTTGCGCATGATGAAAGCCGCGTTGCAGAACAAGCGGATCGACAAACGCGCCGATCTCGAAGAAAGAGAAGAGCTGCAGGTCTTCACCACCATGATCAAGCAGCCCAAGGACTCCATCGAACAGTTCGAGAAGGGCAACCGCCCCGAGCTGGCGGCCAGGGAGGCCCAGGAGATCGTGATCATCGAGGGCTACATGCCCAAGGCGGTCGGGGAAGAAGAGATCGTGGCCACCGTCCGGGCCGTCATCGCCGAGATGGACTCTCCCACAATGAAAGACATGGGCGCGGTGATGAAGAACGCCAAGGCCAAGTTTGGAGATGCCCGCGTGGATGGCAAGCTGCTGAGCGAGGCGGTGAAGAAAGCACTCGGCAGCTAACGTTACAACCGAGCGGACCGGAGGTACAATTTTAGCGATGAGCGAAGAAGCCACCGAGCTATTGAAGAAAGCCTTGACCCTTCCACTGGAGGAACGGGCCGAACTGGCCAGTTCCCTGATGGAGAGTCTGGACCTGATTCAGGACGAGGACGTTGAGGCGGCCTGGCAAGAGGAGATTGCGCGGCGAATCGAGGACCTGCGAACGGGGAGAGCGAAAACAGTTCCCTGGACAGAGGTCCGCAAGAAGGCCCAAGCGATCCTTCATGAAGAAACCCATTGAGTTTGCTCCAGAAGCACAAGCAGAATATTTGTCGGCCCTGGCGTGGTACCGCGAACGGAGTCCGGCCACTGCAGTCAGGTTCGCAGCGGAATTCAACCGATCGGTAGAAACAATCCGGGACGCTCCGGAACGCTGGGCTTACTACATGGTTGGTTGCAGACGCTTCTTGCTTCACCAGTTTCCTTTCGCGATTTTCTATCAGGTTTCTTCTAATATTATTCAGGTGTTAGCTGTTGCTCACTGTCACCAGCGACCTGGCTATTGGAAAGGCCGCCTGTAAGGATCGCGTCCGCGGTCTTCTCCCCGCCGAATGTTGTAATCTGAAACTGCCCGCATGACCTACCAAAGCACCGTGGAGCAGCTCTACGCGCTGGGACACGAGCTCGCCAGCACGCCGGCGCACAAGTTTGACCTGGCCTATGTGCGCGAGATGCTGGACGCCCTCGGCCATCCTGAGCGGCGTTTCGCCAGCGTGCTGATTGCGGGAACCAACGGCAAAGGCTCGACCGCCGCAATGCTTTCCTCGATGCTGCGCGTTGCCGGATACCGGACCGCGCTCTACAGCTCACCGCACCTGATTCGCATTAACGAACGGATTCGCGTGAACGGCGAGGCCATCTCCGACGCGGAGTTTGGCGAAATGCACGATCGCGTCGAGCGCACCGCGCAAGACCTGCTACGTGCCGGCAGGTTGCCCTGGCACCCCAGCTTCTTCGAGATGCTGACGGTGATGGCCTTCGAATATTTCGCCAGCGTCGGGGTCGAGATCGCGGTGCTCGAAGTCGGCATGGGCGGACGGCTCGACGCGACCAATGTCGTCGAACCGATGATCTCAGTCATCGCCGATATCGCGCTCGATCATCAGAAGTATCTCGGCGATACCCTTGCCGAAATCGCGCGCGAGAAGGCAGGCATCATTCGGCAGAACGGCATTGTGGTCACGCTGCCGCAACATCCCCAGGCCAACGATGTGATCGGCCAAGCCATCCTGGAAAAGAATGCGCGTGGCGTGAGCGCCGCGAAATATGTGCCGCCGGTGTCGCCGGGTGCCGAGACCTATCTTGAAGGACGCCCTCGGCCCGAGCCCGGGCGTAGCCGTTATCCGCTTACTGTGATGGGCGAAGAGATTGACGTGGACTCGTCGCTGGCCGGACGTCATCAGCTCCGCAACCTAGCATTGGCGATCACGACTGCGGAAGGGTTGGCGCAGTTCGGGTTCAAAGTAACGCCGCAGCAAATGGAGCGGGGAATTCGCCAGACCCACTGGCCGGCCCGTTTCCAGGTGCTGCCACCGCCGGCGGCGACCCATCAACGCGAGATGGTGCTGGATGTGGCGCACAATCCGGCTGGCGCCTGGGCCCTGCGTTCGGCGCTGTCGGAGACTTTTCCCGGACGCGAGTTGACCTTGGTCTTCGCCGCCATGCGCGACAAGGCGCTCGAGGAGATGGCAGAGATACTGTTTCCCATTGCCCAGCAGGTGATCGTGACCAAGGTCGCCAACCCGCGAGCGGCCACCACCGGCGAACTGGCGCAAGCGGCCTCGCGTACAGGAACGCCGCTTTTCTCCGAGGACTCGGTGCCCGCCGTGCTCGCCCGCGCGCGCGAGGTCAGCAAACCGCAGGGACTAATCGTAGTGACAGGCTCCATCTTTCTGGTCGGCGAGGCCATGTCCGCGATGGGTATTCCGGCATGACGCGATGACGAATACGGAACCACAAGTCGCAAGTCGCGAAGGGCGCCGGGGCTCGCTGCTGAGCCGTCTGCGTTCGTACCTGTTTTTCACGCCGACGATCTATCTGTACACGGGAGTGCTGGGGACGCTCTCGTTGCTCTCGTCGCTGTCGGATCGCGAAGGGCGCATACAACACTGGTTCGCGCGCACCTGGGCGCGCATGATCCTGAAGACGGCCCTGGTTCGCGTGCGCGTCGAAGGACTCGACCATATCAGCCCGGCGCAGACGGCCATCTATGCCGCCAACCATCTGTCGGCGCTGGACATTCCTGTGCTCTACGCCTGCCTGCCGGTGCAGTTCCGTATCATGGCGAAGAAGGAGCTTTTCCGTTATCCGTTTCTCGGCTGGCATCTGAAGCGGTCAGGGCAGATCCCGATTGATGCGGGCGATGCGCACGCTTCGCTGCGCAGTCTCACTCACGCCAGCGAGTCCTTGCGCCACGGCACGCCGCTGGTTGTGTTTCCCGAAGGCGGGCGCTCCCTCACCGGGCAGCTTCAGGAATTCATGGGTGGCGCGGCTTACGTTGCCATCAGAGCGCAAGCTCCGATCGTGCCCATCGCAATCGTGGGAACGGACGGAGTGTTGCCCATGAACAGCTTCCATCTGGTACCGGGTGAGGTGGAGATGATCATCGGCGAACCGATTCCCACCACCGGGCTGCGCGTGCGTGACATGGACAAGATCACGATGCAAGTACGACAGGCAGTTGCCGAGATGTATTATTCGCGCTCGAAGACCGCGACATCACCGGACGCGAACGGCGCAGCCAAGCCCCAACCGCTGCTGGCGCCCAACTCGGAACTCCAGCGAAAAGAACCGATATGAAACCGCGTATTGCCATTCCCACCCCCAACTCGACGCGGCCACTCTATGTGTTTCGCGCGCTGCCGCAATATGAGCGGGCGATTTGCGCGGCTGGAGGAGAGCCAGTGGTCATTGCGGCGAATGCTACCAACGCGGAGATCGCGCAGGCCGTCAAGCGCTGCGACGGCGTGCTCCTGCCGGGCAGTCCGGCGGATGTCGATCCCGAGAAATATGGCGCGCAGCGGCATCCCGCGACTGCGCCCACCGACGCCTTTCGCGATAACGCCGATGAGTTGCTGTTGCAAGATGCCTACAACATGCGCAAGCCGGTCTTCGGCATCTGTTACGGGCTGCAATCGCTGAACGTGTGGCGGACGGGCACACTCGACCAGGCATTGCCTGCGGGAGTCAACCACAAAGCAGGGAGCCGGGTCGCTCAGGCGCATCGGGTGCAGCTTGATCCACAGTCGAGGCTGGCCGGAATCTTGCGCGCCGCGGGCGCTCTGCCCGCCGGCAACGAACTTGTCATGCCGGTAAACTCCAGCCATCATCAAGCGCCCGAAACGCTCGGCGATGGACTGCGGCTGGCGGCGTGGTGTCCCGAGGACGGAGTGAAGGAGGCGGTCGAGGGGACTGCGCCCGATCAATTTGTGCTGGCGGTGCAGTGGCATCCCGAACGGACCTATGACAGCGATGAGGCTTCGCGGGCCATCTTCCGCGCTTTTGTTCAGGCTGCTGCCGAGTGGCATAAGAAACTGGCGACCAAGCAGCAGGACTTCGAATCGGTGACGGGAAAGAGTTAGGTCCCCACTGAGGCATACATCCTGTGTAAGGATGGGTGCCGCCGTGCCTTTAGCTCTTAGCTCTTAGCTTTTAGCAAACAAGAAGTCATGAAGCTCTCTTGCTGAGAGCTAAGAGCTGAGGGCTGAGGGCCCCGGCCCTCTGTGTCTCTGTGGTGGAATCTCCCCTCTTGGTGATCGGCAGCGTCTTCGAGTAACCTGATCTCTTATGCTCGATCTAGGCTTTGTACGCGATCATCTCCCTCTTGTCGAAGAAAAGCTGCGCCAGCGCGGCATGAACCCTGACGCGGTTCTCGGCATTTTCTTTCGTGCTATTGAAGTTGAGCGCCGCGCCGCTATCACCAAATCCGAAACCCTGAAAGCCCAGCGCAACAAGGCCACCGAAGAAATCGCCAAGCTCAAGAAGGACAAGCAGGACGCCACGGCGTTGATCAACCAGACCAAGGAGCTGCGCGAGAAGATCTCCGAAGCCGAGAAGGTCGCCGAGGAGGCGGACGCGAGACTGCGCAACATCCTGACCGGAATTCCCAATCTGCCGGACGACAGCGTGCCCGTCGGTAAGAGTGAGGCCGACAACGTCGAGGTGCGGCGCTGGGGCGCGCCTCCGCAGTTTAATTTCACGCCCAAACCGCACTGGGAACTGGGCGAGGAGCTCGGCGTACTCGACTTGGCGCGCGCGGCCAAGCTTACGGGAGCGCGCTTCGCCGTGTACTGGGACATGGGAGCGAAGCTGGAGCGGGCGCTGATGAACTTCATGCTCGACCTGCACACGCGCGAGCATGGCTATACCGAAGTGTTGCCGCCGTTCATGGTCAACGCCGACTCGATGTACGGCACCGGCCAGTTGCCGAAGTTCGAAGCCGATCTGTTCAAGGTCCCGCATGGCGACAAAAGCCTCTACCTGATTCCCACCGCCGAAGTTCCCGTGACCAATCTTTACCGCGACGAAACCCTCGACGGCGCGCGCCTGCCAATCTCGCTGGCGGCGTACACGCCGTGCTTCCGCAGCGAGGCCGGCTCGTACGGTAAGGATGTGCGCGGCATTATTCGCCAGCACCAGTTTCAAAAGGTCGAGCTGGTGAAGTTCACCAAGCCTGAACAGTCATGGGAGGAGCACGAGAAGCTGACGCGCAATGCCGAGACCGTATTGCAAAAACTCGGCCTGCATTACCGCACGGTGGCGCTCTGCACCGCAGACTTGGGTTTTTCGGCGGCGAAGACCTATGACATCGAAGTGTGGCTGCCGGGACAAGGTCTCTTCCGCGAGATTTCCTCGTGCTCGAACTTCACGGATTTCCAGGCGCGACGCGCAAACATCCGTTATCGCCCTGAAAGCGGCAAGAAAACGGAGCTGGTGCACACGCTCAATGGCAGCGGGCTGGCGATTGGACGCACATGGGTTGCGATCGTCGAGAACTATCAGCAGGCCGACGGCAGCGTGCTCATTCCTGAAGTCCTGTGGCCGTACATCGGCAGCGATCGCATCACGGCGAAGAAGTTCTAGGAAGCCTCCATTATTCATGAACATCTAAATTGTCATCCTGAGCGAGCGCAGCGAGTCGAAGGACCCCTATAGCTGCGAGAAATCGCAGTGTGTCCGCGTGGCGCAGCAGAAGTCTAGGATTGCCGGCGGCCAAAGGGTTCCTTCGACTCCTCGCTGCGCTCGTCGCTCAGGATGACAATCCAAGAAATTTCATGTGCCGATGAATAATCCAGATGAAGCGCCGCTCTACCGTAAGCACTCTAACCTCCTATCCCTCAAAGGCAGGTTACAATAGAGGCAGTGCCCAGCATCAAACCACACTCTGGCTATCAGTTCGATCTCAGCGGCGGAGCGCTTTGCCTTGATTTCGCCAACACCGTAAGCCACCGCCGCCTTCCGCAACGCCGCGCCGAACACCTTGACAGCTATGCCGATCTGGTGGCGTTCGCGCAGCAATCGAAACTTCTGCCGCCGAAGCTGGCCGCCAACTTGCGCGCCCGCGCCAACCGCGACCCTGCCGGAGCACGAAGCGCCTTCCGCAAATCCATCGCCTTTCGCGAAAGCCTGTATAGCGCCTTCTCCGCCATTGCCGCAGGCAGACATGCCCGTCCCGCAGACCTCCAGCAGATCAACGACTTTGCGCTGGTGGCGCTGCAGCGCCGCAAACTGGCGCAAAGGAACGGCGATTATCGCTGGGAATGGGAATCCAACGGAAGCGATCTTCTCGATCGCATGCTGTGGCCGATCGCGGAGTCGGCTGCCGAGCTTCTTACCTCGCAAGCGCGCGCCGCCATTCGCGAATGCGGGGCTCCCGATTGCGAGTGGCTCTTCCTCGACCACAGCCGCAACCGCAGCCGCCGCTGGTGCGACATGAAGTCCTGCGGCAACCGCCAGAAAGCCCGGCGTCACTACCAGCGCGCCCACGCATAGTTATTCCGCGCGGGATTGCTGTGCAATGGCGCGGATCACTTATGAAGTGGGGATTTCTCGCCAGTTACCTTTGGGAGACAAGACGAGTAATGGCGCCAACTCCTCGCGGGTTAGGGGACGGGACCGATCTCGCGGACGGCTTGCCTAATGGTATCGGGGTCCACATAGGTTGCTGTCGCTTTCGTCTCACCTTCTGCAGAGACCTTAAAAGGCATAGCCCGATCTCTTAGAAACTCAGGAAATCGCGGCGCATATACAGCAACGTCATTTGCAGACTCCGTATCAACGACGAACGCTCGGTATTCGCCGGGCGAAATGTATCGAAACTTGGTTCGCGGTTCACGTAGCGCGTTGGAAAAGCAGGATTCGCGGAGAGTCAAAAGCGCGTCTGCGGGAGCAAGGACGACGACGCGCTTCCCGGGTTCGCTCGGCACTCCAAGTACCTCCACAGAGACCTCCGCGGTTTTGAGGCTGACGACGATTCGTAGGGTGTCTCCGCCACTTGAACTAACCGCGAAACCATCGGGAGCCAGTTTCTCCGATCCTTTCGCGAAGCTGATGATTCTGCCGGGAAAAGGCAACTCCAATGCATACCGCCCTGCGGTAACACGTCTCAGAACGAATGCTCCATCGCGGTCAGGGTTGGCTTGTGGGGGGAGAACGCGACCAACCCCGAGAGGGCGAAGAGTGATCAGCATTGCCTCGACGGGCGTTGCGTTAGGAGGTAGATCGACGAGTTCGAGCTTTCCATAAACGTCAAATACAGACTGGGCCTGAGCAATCAGGCACCCACAGATCATTAGCACCACGAGGCTGAACGCTATTCGCATAACCCGCAACTTACCTCATTCCGTGGTGAGAAGTCTGTGACTACTGATGTAAACAGCCCACATCGCAACCAATCCTGAAACGGCATTCCCGGCCTCGATCACTTGTGTGTCGGGGGCCTCTTATTGCGCCTTCTTCTCCATCTCCAGACAGCGATTGTGCAGTTTGGCATCGTCGGTAAGCCCGTCGGCGATGACGCATTCGTCCGCCGCGGCTTTAGGGTCGGTGTCCTTCAGCAGGTTGGACAGCATGAGATGCGGGGTGGGCCAGTCGGGCGAAAGCTTCGCCGCCTGCCGCAGTTCAGCCACGGCGGCGGTCATGTCGTGCTTCTTCTGGTACACGATCGAGAGATTGTAGTGAATGCTGGCATTCTTGGGCTGGAGCTTTATCGCTTCCTTATATTCGGCGATGGCTTCATCCGTCTTGCCGGAATCGTCGAGCACGCTGCCCAGGTTCATGCGAGTCTGAGCGTTCTTCGGGTCGGTCTCCAAGGCAGCCCGATAGTGCTGAATCGCGCCCGCGAAATCCCGGCGGGCATAGAGCAGGTTGGCCAGGTTGTTGTGCGCGGAGGCCATCTTAGGATTGAGCCGCACCGCCTCCCGATATTCGATGGCCGCGTTGATGACGTCGCCGTTGTGCTTCAACGCCAGGCCGAGATTATTGTGCGCATCGGCATCGTTGGGCTTCAGACGCACCGTTATCTTGAGCTCGGCGATAGCATCCGCGTAGCCCTTGCGGTCAAGGTACAAGCGCCCGAGGTTATAGTGTGCGGCCGTGTAATCGGGATATTCCTTGATGGCGGTCTTGTATTCGGCGATGGCATTCTCCGCATTGCCATCCTTTTCGAACGCGACCGCCGCGTGGAAGTGTCGTTCCGCACCTGCGGGGATGATCACCTTCTCCTGCGCGGGTGCCTTCTCTGGTGCCGGCGATTTCTCCTGCGCGGATGTTTTGTCGGGCGCAGGTGTTTTGTCAGGCGCGGCTGGCTTTTGCTGCGCGTAGGCAAAACTGCAAATCAAGAGCGCAAAGATCACGGCGGTTAACCCGTGGCTACGCTGTGATTTCTCGCGCCAATAGGGGTCCTTCGACTCGCTGCGCTCGCTCAGGATGACACCTCAACTTTCATGAGTAATCCAGCTTCATGGCACGTTGTGAGCATAACAAATAGGCGCCGGCTTTGTAGTGTGGCTCAGGCGAGCGCCGCTTTGACATCGGCGATTGTCTTGTTCTTCCACAATCGAGCGTGGATATCGAGAGAACAAAACGTGCGGCTCTGCATGCGGTCGAGGTACAGTGTCCCATGCAGATGATCGATTTCGTGCTGCAGGATGCGCGCGTACCATCCCGTGGCCGCAATGACGCGCGCTGCGCCAGTCTCATCCAGGCACTCCACACGCACCTGAGGCGAGCGCGGCACAATCGCGGTGAAGCCGGGCACGCTGAGGCATCCCTCGAAGAACTCCACCTCGCCCGCGGGCTGCAGCCCAGATGGGTGCAGCACTGGGTTGATGATGACATGGAAAGGAAGCGGCTGGCGCTCGCGCTCGGCGATCTGTTCGGCGGTCAGGCCGGCCAAGTACTCCTGCTTGTCTTCGATGACGGCGAGCTGCAGCGGAAACCCCACCTGGGGCGCGGCCAGGCCGACACCCGGCGCGTCGTTCATCGTCTCGCGCATGTGCTGGATCAGTTGCTGAATTTCCGCGCTGCGAATCTCGGCGACGGTCAGAGGCCGGGCTTGCTGCCGCAGGACCGCTTCACCGACGCTGACGATTTTGAGGCGCATGGTGTTCTTCAGTAATTCTAATGCTGTCATCCCGAGCGGAGCGCTCGCAAGGAATTTCCGACCCGCTTCTTTTCGGGGGTCCCCAACCAGCGCGGGCGCGATGAAAAAGGTGAGACCGCGCCCGGCTTAGTTGCATCCATTTCGTGACTAAGGTTTTCGGCTGACGCCAGCGAGCAACTCTGATACGCTCGCCGAAGCGAGGCAGCCTGCAAGCGCCAAACGCAACGCGAAACAGGGTTCGAGGAAGGTTACTGGCCTGAAGAAGAAATCAATTCGCCCGCCTAAGAACCGCGACCAGCATGAACTGGTCATCGTCTCCGGGATGAGCGGGGCGGGGAAGGCCTCGGCCCTGAAAACCTTCGAAGACCTGGGCTACTACTGCGTGGACAACCTGCCGGTTGGACTCATCTCCAATTTTGCCGATCTGGTGCTGGATTCGCTGGAGATCCAGCGGGCCGCGCTGGTGGTGGACATCCGCGAAGGGGCGCGGCTCGACAAGTTGCCGCAGATTCTTGGCTCCTTGCGGCGACTGCTCAAGACCACGGTGGTCTTCCTCGAAGCCGACAGCGATGCGCTGGTTCGGCGTTATAGCGAGACGCGGCGTCCTCACCCGCTGGGACGCGACACCTCCGTGAGGTCGTCGCTGACCGCAGAGCGCCGCCGCCTGCAACCGCTGCGCGCCCTGGCCGATGTGGTGGTCGATACGACCCGGTTCAATGTCCACGAATTACGCGCCCAGCTTACTGAGCGTTTTCAGGGCGGTAATAGCGACCGGAACCTGCTGATTTCCTGCGTCAGTTTTGGCTATCGCGAAGGGGTCCCGGAAGATGCTGACCTGGTGTTCGACGTGCGCTTCCTGCCCAACCCGCACTTCATTCCCAAGTTCCGCCCGCTGACCGGGCGACATCCGGAAGTGGCCAAGTACATTCGCTCGTTTCCGCAAACCCGGGAATTTATCAATCGCATCTCCGAGTTACTGATCTATCTGATCCCGCATTACATCCGCGAAGGCAAGAGCTATCTGACCATCGCCTTCGGATGCACCGGCGGCAAGCATCGCTCGGTGTTGATCGCCGAAGAGGTGAAGAAGCGCCTGTCCAAGGCCGGGTACAACATCAAAGTAGTGCACCGCGACTCGCCGGTGGCGAGTTAGAAACTCACCCCTGGCCCACTGACTCCTTGTCTTCGGCCCCCCGCCTCGCCACGCGTGCCTGGTCGCTGTACCATGGCATTGCAATCCAATGCGACGGAGGATGTCATGACACCTGCACTTGCAGAGCTGGAACCCAAACCCATATGGAAGCACTTTGACGCGCTCGCCGCCATCCCGCGCGCCTCGACCAAGGAGGCTGCCGCGCGCGAGTATGTGCTGGCTCAGGCGGCCCGTCTGGGCCTCGAAGTCGTTCAAGACAAGGCCGGCAACATTGTTGTCCGCAAGCCGGCGCATAAGGGGCGTGAGGGCGCGACGAAGGCCCTGTTGCAGGGCCACCTCGACATGGTCTGCGAGAAGAACGAAGGCACGGCCCACAACTTTGACACCGACCCCATCAAGGTCATGCGCGATGGCGACTGGCTGAAGGCCGACGGAACCACTCTGGGCTCCGACAACGGTGTGGGGGTGGCGGCTGCCCTGGCGGTAATGGAGAGCACGGATATTGCTCACGGTCCGCTGGAGTTCGTTTTCACCATCGATGAAGAGACCGGTCTGACCGGCGCTGCGGAATTTCAGGGTGGAGTACTCAAGTCCAGCTATTTTCTGAACCTCGACAACGAAGAGAAGGGCACGCTGTGCATCGGCTGCTCCGGCGGAATGACCACCACGGCGCGCCGCAAGATCACGCTCCGGCCGGCGAGCGCCGGCGCCGGTTGGCGTATCAAGGTGTTTGGCCTGAAGGGCGGCCACTCCGGTGTGGACATCCATCAAGGCCGCGGCAATGCTTTGCGGATTTTAGGCGGCGTGCTGCAGAAGGCGCTGGAGAGTCTGCCGCTTGAGGTCGCCGACATCAAAGGCGGAAGCGCGCAAAATGCAATTCCTCGCGAGGCGTCGTCGATCGTGGTGCTGGACGCGGCGCGGGAGAAGGAACTGAAGTCCCTGATTGCTACAGCCGAGGCGGAATACAAAGCCGACCTTGGCAGCTTCGATCCCGATTTGCAGATCACGGTCGAGAAGGCCGAGCGCCCCGAAAAAGTGTTCGACTCTGCTGACGCAAAGCAGACCGTCGCCTTGCTGGTCACCATGCCTCACGGTGTTCTGGCGATGAGCCCCGACGTTCCTGAACTGGTGCAAAACTCAACCAACCTGGCGATCATCGCCACCAAGGGCGATGTGATCGAGATCGTCACCAGCCAGCGCAGCGCGATTGAGAGCAGCAAGCAGGCGGCCGCCCGCATGGTCGCCACCGCATGTCGGCTGGCGGGATTCGAAGTTGAGCATCGCGGCAGTTATCCCGGCTGGAAGCCCGAGCCCACCAGCGAGATCGTGCGCAAGCTGCAGGCGGTGCACCAAGAGCTGTTCGGCGAGCCCGCCAAGCTGATCGCCATGCACGCTGGCCTGGAGTGCGGTGTGATCGGCGAGAAGTATCCCGGCATGCAGATGGTGTCGTTTGGGCCAACCATCGTCGATCCCCATAGCCCCAACGAGCGCGTGCAGATCTCTTCTGTCGAAAGCTTCTGGAAGTACCTGAAGGCGGTGCTGGAGCGGATTTGATTCAGCCTTGGCAGTTGGCCGAGCCTATCAGCCATCTTGCAGTGGGTGCCCCACCCTTGTCGCGCTCCTTTGGCGGCAGGGTGGGTGGACGGCGAATCTGGTACGGGACCGACCTAAATACTTGTCAAGGAGACCATGAAAAGCAACCTAAAGTTCATGGCGGCTGTGCGAGTGGCGTCCTCTACTCTTTTGGTCGTTGCTGTTCTTTCTGGACAACATTGTGCTGCTCAGTCAGTTCCGCCGACTTTCACTTCGCCTTCGAAATCTTTTTCAGTTGTCATTGCTCCGACGGAGCATGAGTTCAAGACAGGCTCTCCGGTCAACATCGAAGTAACTCTCACGAATAATTCCGATCGGACGCTCCAGTTGTTTCACGAATATGTCATTAACCCCGCCGGATCGGGCCCTCTTTATAATATTAGCGTTGTGGACGGACAGGGCAATGTGCCTCCCGACACGAAGCTTGGGCGCCTCGTGAGATATTGGGTGGAAAGCTCACCCAATGTGGGCCGTAGCTCACTTATGGGCGGTCAGGGACTTACAGATGAAGTTAAGCCTGGCAATTCATTCACGAGGGTGTTGGACCTCGGTTTGTTTTACGATCTCAGTTGTATTGGGAAGTACACGGTTCGAGTGAGAGAATTTCCGGCAGGATATAGCGAGCCAAAGACGTCAAACTCCACTGAGGTCCGCATCGTTGCATCGACAACCAAGCCTCCGGTCGGGACTGTCCCGACGTTTCCCGCGATATCCTTATCGATTACAAGACTACCCGAACAAACCAAGGTCGCTTATGGGTTGAGAGCAGACATGGTGACCAAGAACACGTCGGATCATCCCATAGTCATCCGGATGGAGGAGGCTTCGAAAGATCAGGTTGGGTCGATATACAAGGTCAGTATGCATGATGAGAAGGGAGAATCCCTCGCGGAGACGCCATATGGATTGGAGTCGGGAAATGCAAATGATGCAGTTCCTGCAGTCAAAGTACCCCACCCTGCGGGAACTTATCTGCGTCTGCTGCCAGGAGAATCGTGGGCGGATACGATCTTGCTGAATAAGGTGTTAAATTTAAGCCGTTCTGGTCAATACACGATTCAGGTACGCAGGTGGGACGGACAAACGAGGACGTGGGCTGTCTCGGATTCCGTTAAGACTAGTGTAACGCGGTAAGGAAGTCTGGGTCGAAACATCGAGTGCGTACTCCCATATCTCACGATCAGCTCGACCCGACAAGCCAGCATGCGGTACGGATTGAGCATACACGCCGGCATCGGCCAACCTGCCGACCAAGGTCGGCGAGATGTGCTCATCCAGCAACAGACGCATGATCTAAGCGGCCCCAGGTTCTCGCTGCATCACCAGTCGCTTTCTTGGGCGTCCTGGTTTTTCGCCAAGACGAGCGGCCAGCCGGGCATAGGCCAAGTCACGAGCACTGAGACCAGGGAAATCTTCCGCAATTTCCGGTTCGGGAGTACCCTTCCGAAACAGCGACGCAACATGCTGCACGGGAATGCGCGTTCCGCGAAAGACCGGTTCTCCGCCGAGCACGTCCGGCGATGAGACGACGCGGCGTTTGCCCCAGCGATACGCCGCCAAATTCTTGTCCAGCGTGCGCCGAACGGCCTTACACTCAACGGACACCAGCATTTCGCATGAGCGGTATACCAGATCAGGCCCTCGCAAAGACCAATGTGCCGAGTGCCTCTCGCCGCGCACTAAAACCTGGGCGAGGGACTGCTTGTCCTGCTTGCTTAGGGGAAACGGAAACTCAGACAGCACCTTCACAAGCAGCACATCACCAGCAGAAAAGTGGTGACGCACCGCTTTGCCAGTCCTCTGCCTATGCGACGGGGTCACGGACCTTTTTTCCAACGCAGTTCGGATCGTCTCCGGCGAAATCTCCGCGATTGCCGCAGCTTCGTTCACCGTGAACAGTTCAGCCATCATGGTCTCCGCCATTAAATATACCACCTAAGGTGGTATATTTTGTACGTTGGGGAAAATTGGCGCAAGAGGGAATCTACTTCAGCTTTGCATACTCCGCTTTGGCGGCATGGAGGATGGGGGTGTCGGGGTCAGCTTCTTTCCAAAGGGCGAAGAAATCCTGATACGACTTGCGGGCGGCTTCCTTGTCGCCCATCATTGCCTGGGCGCGTCCGAGTTGTAAGTGCGCGAGAGCGCCGGTGATGAAGTTATTGACAATGCCAGGATGGTCGATGAGCTTCTGAAACTCGGCCGCCGCCGCTTGTCCCTGGCCCGCTTTCAGGTACGCCTCGCCGCGAAGGTACACCGGATAAAGACTCGCCAGAAACGTGACACCAGCCGAGGGAGTGCCCAATTCATAGGGAGTGGCCGCTTCCAAAATTTGCACCGCCTGGGCCGCATTGTTCTTGCCAATCTCGATTGCCGCCCGGATCGTGGGGAGCGAGTAGTTCTGCATTATTGTGTTCAACGGTGATTCCTGACTCAGCTTGTCCGCCATTTTGTGGGCATGCGCGGCATCGCCGGCGCGCGCCAGTACCAGCGCCACCTTAACTCTCACGTCCTGCCCGCTGCTCAGCGCCATCGCCTCGGTCGCCATCTTAAGCGCCTGGTCTGCATGGCCAACTTCAACCTCCCGCAAAGCCCCATTCGCTCTCCAGGCCGCTGCTCTTTCCGGAACTTCAGAATGCGTTGCCGATCGCACGGCTGCGTCAGAAAGCTGGCGTGCCTTAGCCAGACGGCCATAGTAGGCCTCGGTATCGGCCTGCCCCGATAGCAGCGAATCCTCCACGTCGGGCTTGCCCGCGGCCCATGCTGCCTGTTCCCGCATGACCGCATTGTCACCCCGTAGAAAAGCCAGCGAGTACCTCGCCTCGCACAAGAACGGATTGTTCTCCCCGCGCGCTTGATTGAGGAGAGCCTGGGCGTCATCCAGCCGGTTCAGGCAAGCGTAAACACCTACGAGGTTGTAATCAACACGCTCCAACCGAGTTCTCTCCTGTAATTCGACCACAGCTTTTTCATAGTGCCCTTGCGCCGCGTAGAGGATGCCCAAAATGGCGTGTGGCGTGGGATCCGCAGGGTAGGTTTGGACCCACTCCGAGTAGGTCTCCATCGCCTTTTCCAACTGGCCGGTCACTACCACGTAATGATACCCATCGATTTGCAACTGCTCCCTCCGGCTCACCCGGTCGCGCAGTTCGTATGCCTTATTGAAGTTCTCAGTCGCCGATCTGGTCTCGCCGAGATTGAAGTAAACCACTCCCAGAGTTGCGTATGCGCGAGCAAAATTTGGATCCAGCTGGAGCGCGCGTTTAAGGATCGGAATCGCGCTGCCGCCCTGCGACTGGATCTTCCGGGCTTGGGTAAAGGCCTCCAGAGCTTCCAGCGACGAGGTGGTGGCTTCGTCCAGCGGAGCGTTGAATTTCTCCACCGAGGGCCGCGACTCGCCCAGCCGCTTGCGCAACTGATTGCCCGTTTCCCCGAGTACCTTGACTACCTGGGTACGGGTTTCCGCCTCTGCTTCGGCGCTCGCGATCGTATCTCCGGTGTGACAGTCCATCGCCTTCAGGGTAATCAAATAGTGATCTCCGATGGCGGCGATCGAGCCTTCCAGCAGCGACTTGCTGTTGTTTCGCAGGCAGACTTCCTCCGCCACCTTTCTGGTGATTCGCTCGTTCGCTGGGCGGTTCATCAGCTTCAGCGTTTCAGTCACCTTGCGATCGGAGAGGACGTTGAGGAACGGCGACTGTTCCAGTTGAATGCCAAGCGCCTGTTTCAACGTACCGTCGAACACCGTGTCGCCGGTGGTGTTGGCGAAGTCGGCGAGAACGATGGTGTCTTTATCCGTCAACGGGGCCGTCTTTCGCGAGCGCCAGGAAAGACCGCCGGCAAGCAGGGCGACCGCGACAACTGCGGCCGTCGCCAACAACTTCCAACGTTTGAGCAAGGGATGCTCGCTCTGACGCTTGGCGTGCTCCAGGTCGGAGCGGACCTCGGCAGCTTTTTGGTAGCGCAGGTCGCGGTCTTTCTCCAGACACTTGTGAATGACGTTTTGCAGCTCAACCGGCAGTTCGGAATTAAGCTCGGCGGGAGGCGTGGGCGTCTGATTGAGGACGGCATCGTGCAACGCGGCTGCGTTGTCGCTGGTGAAGGCCCGCCGGCCGGTCGCCATTTCGTACAGAATCAAGCCAAAGGAAAACAGGTCGGTGCGCGCATCTAACGGCTGCCCTCGCGCCTGTTCTGGCGACATGTATGCAGCAGTTCCAACCGCTATGCCGAGGCGGCTGACGGTCACGGCTTCCGAGCCTGCCAGGGCCGGCAAGGGTGGCCCGGCTTCGCCCTCCGGTTCTTGCGGAAGGGCTTGCTCTCCGCTCGGCTGCAGCAGCTTTGCCAACCCGAAATCAAGGATCTTGGCAACGTCCTTGGTGGTGACGAAAATGTTGGCTGGCTTGATGTCGCGGTGAACGATGCCTTGTTCATGCGCCGCTTCCAGCCCGTTGGCGATTTGGATCGCGATCCCCAATAACCGGTCGAGAGCAACGTGCGCTGCCGAAGCCGTGTCCTTTAATGCGCCCGAGGCCAGGCAGTCCCGCAAGGTTTGCCCTTGCAGCAACTGCATCACGATGAAAGGCCGGCCTGCGTGCTCTCCGAATTCGTAGATGGAACAAATGTTGGGATGGTCTAGCGACGAAGCCGCGCGGGCCTCGCGCTCGAACCGTTCCAGCGCCCGGGGATCGTTGCCGGCCTCTTCGGGCAGAAACTTTAGGGCCACGGCGCGGCCCAGCTTTAGATCTTCTGCCTTGTACACCACCCCCATGCCGCCACCGCCCAAGACCTCCAACACGCGATAATGAGAAACCGTCTTGCCGGTAAGGCCGGCGGACTCGATCTGTAGCGGCAGCTCGGTCCCATCGTGGCTGCTCGACACCAGCCCAGTTCCCGATGTATCCCCCGCGGTGGAATCCAGTCGCTCCACCGGCACCATCAGCCGGTAGCCGCGGCGGGCGACCGTTTCGATGTACTTCGGATTATCGGCGGAGTCGCCGAGGGCGACGCGAAGCTTCTTGATGGCGGCGTTGATGCTGTGGTCGAACTCGACTACCGTGTCATTCGGCCAAAGCTGCCGCTGGATCTCTTCGCGAGTGGTTATCGCACTGGCGTGCTCGATGAGCATCCGCAGGATCTGGAGAGGTTGTTCCTGCAGCACAACTCTTCTGCCCGATTTCAGCAGTTCTCCAGACTTCAGATCGAGTTCAAAAGCGCCGAATCGAAGGCGAAGTGGCAGTGTGTTCTTCATCGAACTGTAACAGTTGTGGGCGAAGTTTACACCGCGCCATCCCTAGTTCCTAGCAAAGTTTGCGAGTTCCCACCAGAATTCAGTCGGGTTAGAGCAGGAAATCATAACCGAAGCGTGGAGCTAAGCGCTGTGGAATGAGTCGTTTACCCCGATCATCGTTAGATCATCGGCAGATCACCCACAAATCACCGCTAGTGCATTGTCAGTGCCGGCGAAGCGGCGCATTGTGCGTTCATGAGAGCGGAAAACGAGCACGACTGGCCGTCTGCTCTTCTGCTCTCTGTCGGGGGACGCATCCGGAGGCGGGGAAACCATCCCGCCTCCGGGTGGCGAGGCAAGGTCCCAACGTACAACCGGCGACGACCGACAAGAAGTGCACAGCTAGACGAAAGGAGAATTCCAATGATGACCGACAAGCGACAGCTTTACCGGGCCACGGAAACCCTGTTCCGCGCGTTTCACTACCTGCAACCCAGAATGCGCGGGGGAGCGCTGGCTCCGCTTCTACCGATGAACGCCGAGGCGCTGGCGGGCTGCATTTTGCACGGCTGCATGTCGCGGCTAGTCAGGCAGCTACAGGAGCAAGCCAGTCCGGGCCGGACGGGCCGAATGATCGAGCTTGACAGCCCCTCGAGTGCTGGGTGAACCGGGGAAGGGCCGATCTCGGAGAAATTTTGGGAGAGCATCTGTTCCCAAAGCTACGCAAACACAAGTTCGCACAACGACAACCCGGTGCCGCTCGAATTTCGACCGTCGCCACCACCCCTGACCACAAGGAGGTCACCATGAAAACGCAAATTCGTATCGCTGCCCTGTCACTGCTCACGATTCTGTGCCTGATGCTGGCGGTTGCCCCGGCTATGGCCGACAGCATCTTGTATGACAATGGACCCAGCAATGACGCGTTCAATGCGTGGAACATTAGCGACGGTCATGCCGTCAGTGACAGTCTTGTTTGCAGAAAGGCTGGTAAAGATCAACAAGAATACATGAGAGTATCGCTGTCAGAAGCGATACCGACCACGGTCGAATGGTCAATCGGTACTTCTCCGTTTGCTGGGGATATAGCCTCTGGAACTGCAAGTCTGACCATTCTCTCTTCATTCATCAACGAATTCGGCTACAACGTGGATGACGTCAGCTTCTCGACGGGCGGCGTCTACCTATCCGCCGGTACCACCTACTGGCTGACTATGCAGAACGCCACGACATCAAATGGCAACCCCGTCTCCTGGGATGAAAATAGCGGCCCGTCGCAGGCCTACGACAGTGCACTAGGCACGATTCCTTCAGAAGCTTTCACGATCTACGGCAGCGGCTCAAGCACGCCTGAACCCAGCAGCCTGTTGTTGTTTGGCTCTGGAGTCCTAGGCATCGGCGGACTGCTCCGAAAACGCCTTTTTGGATGACACCACCGCTACTGGATGGGACATCCGTTTCCGGCGAGGAGCAGCTACGCGGTGAGATTGCTCCCCACCTTCAACCACCACCGCCACAACCCCTGACCACAAGGAGGTCACCATGAAAACGCAAATTCGTATCGCTGCCCTGTCACTGCTCACGATCCTGTGCCTGATGCTGGCGGTTGCTCCGGCTATGGCCGGCACCCTGTATTCCAACGGTCCCTACGACGGTAACACTGCTGCCTGGGGCATCAGCGGTAACCACGTCGTTACCGACTCGAACAATCTCAACTCATCTAGATCCAATGTTTACAGCGTGGACTTCGTTTACTGGAATGCGTCGGAGGCCGATCTTCTGACTACAGTGGACATGTCTTTCGGGTCTACCCCGTTTGGCACCGATATTTTCTCCGGGACATTGACCGGCGCTACCAACACCTTCCTTGGCACTAACCAGTACGGTTATAACCTGTACCAGGCAGACGTTACTGTGGTGATCCACACTACCGGGAGCGCCTCAGCTTATGTAACCCTGAGCAATGCCTGCACCACCTCCGGCTGCGACACCAACCCGATCTCCTGGGACGAGAACAGCGGACCGTCAACTGCCTATGACAACACCCTTGGCTCGATTCCTTCGGAAGCCTTCACCTTGATCGGCACGAGCGACTCGACTCCTGAGCCCAGCAGCCTCGTGCTGTTCGGCTCCGGCATGATCGGCCTCGCGGGGGTACTGCGCCGAAGATTAATGGGATAGCTTGGCGCAGCAACTAAACCCATTGAGCCGCTCTTTGGGGCGGCTCTTTTGGCCGCCGGAGTCGAGGGACAGCGAAAGCGTAGTTCAGAACAATTCCTGCGTCGCGTTGTACAGCAACTGCCCGTCCACCAGCCGCGCTTCTGCCATCAGCTTGTGCTCGCGCAAAGGACGCTTATCGTCGTCAATGTGCAGGACGGTATGGCCATGCGCCGTGAGATAGTCGCTCACCAGCATGCGGTGGCACTGGAAGTACACGCGCTCGGCGCACATGATCGCGGTGTTGCCTCCGGCGGTGATCTCCACCAACCGCTCCACGCCCTGTGCGAATTCATTGGTTAGCATGTAATCGGCGTAGTTGCGGAACGAATCGTTGCGCAGGCCCGTGTTCGGCGAGTCATTGCGGATATTCTTGCGCCGCCCTCCGAGTTCCTTCATCCAGACGTAGGCAATGCCATGCTTCGGCAATTCGACTTCCAGCGATTCGCGGTTGAAGTACGGCATCCGGCGCGACATAGGAAAGGAGCGGATGTCCACCAGTGTTCGAATGTGGTGCGCCTTGAGCGCCGTCACGAGTTCGTCGAGCGTGCGCGTGGAGTGCCCGATAGTGTAAATCGTCGCCATTCAGATGGGATGCCCCCGGCACAGCCTTCAAAGCCGCTTTATTGCGACATGCTCTCCAGGGCGGCGACGATGGCTTCTTCCTGTGCCGGCTCGACCGTGCGCAGATCGAGCAGCACGCGTCCCTCTTCCACGCGGGCGATGATCGGCGTCTCCCACTGGCGGAGTTGCGCGCAAAGTTCATCGGCGTTGTGGCTTTCGCTCTTGACGGCAAGCACGCGCGTCGGCAATGTCGATCCAGGCGCAGCGCCGCCGCCTAGCACCGAGCGCGACTCGATAACTTCGATCCGCAAGCTGGGACAGCTCACAAGCAATCGCTCCGCGATCTGCTTTGCGCGTCGCTCCAGTTCGTCTTCGGAGAGGCGCATCATGCGCAACGCTGGAATGGAATCGTAGTCCTCGCGAAGATAGGCGAGCAGCGTCGCTTCGAGGGCGGCATAAAACATCTTGTCCACCCGCAGGGCGCGGAACATCGGATTGGCTCGGACCTTGGTCACCAGCTCGCGATCGCCGCTGATCACGCCCGCCTGCGGGCCTCCCAGCAGCTTGTCTCCGCTATAGGTCACGATGTCCACGCCAGCGCGCAGGCTGTCGGCGATCATAGGCTCGCGGTGCACGCCAACGTTGCGCAGGTCGAAGATCTCTCCGCTGCCCAGATCTTCCATCACCGGAATGTTGTGCTTGCGTCCGAGCGCGACCAGTTCTTCCAGCGAGGGTTGCTCCGTGAAACCAACAATCTGGAAGTTGGAGCGATGAACGCGCAGGAGTAATTTCGTGCGATCGGTTAGCGCGCCCTCGTAGTCGGCGATTCGCGTGCGGTTGGTAGTCCCTACTTCGCGCAGCACCGCACCCGACTTCGCCATGACGTCGGGAATGCGGAACGAGCCGCCAATCTCGACCAGCTCGCCGCGCGACACCAGCACCTCTGCGCCTTCGGCCAGCGAGTTCAGCGCCAGCAGCACCGCGGCGGCGTTGTTATTGACGACGATGGTCGAGACCTCGCGTTCCGCGGTGTCCAGCAGTTCTGCAAACAGGCGATCCAGATGAATGTCGCGCTTGCCGCGCTCGCCGTTGCCGAGGTTGAATTCGAGATTCGAATATCCTTGCGAAACCTCGGCCATGTGCTCCAGCGCGGCTCGGCTGAGCGGCGCACGCCCGAGGTTGGTGTGCAGGATGACGCCGGTCGCGTTGATGACTGGGCGCAGCGAGTAGGCCAGCGACTGCTGCAACTTTTGCTCCACCGTCGGCGGCAACTCATCGAGCCGCGACCTTAGCTGTGCCTCGTCGAGCTTGCCCGCTGTGATGTCGGTGCGCAATTGTTCCAGTGAGGCGCGGGCTGCGGCGATGGTCGCGCTTCGGCCTTCGCGCTGAACCAGGGCCTCGATCGCAGGATGGCGCAGCAGTTCGTCGAGCGACGGCAGCAGCCGAAACAGGCCGGATTGGCTCATAGCTTTCACGGCGGAGAGTTTTCGCTTGCACTTCACCCAGACAACTGACGACTGGCTACGGCTTCGGGGGGACGTACTCCTTGGGCTTCTCCGCGCCTTCGCCAAAGAAGTAGGCATCCATCTGCTGCGCGATGAATTCCTGGTGTTCCTTCTTCCAGGGTTGCAGGCGATATTCGTTGAGCAGCATCTTCATGTGTTCCTGCCACTGCTCCCAGGCCAGCTTGGAAACGTTGTCGTAAATGCGCTGTCCGAGTTCGCCATCGAATGGCGGTTCGTCCAGACCTTCCATTTCGCGCCCCATCTTTACGCACTTCACCATGTGTGCCATCAAGAACTCCTCTTTCCCGCCAACGGCGGCATAAATGCCAACGCTTGATTCTAACGGCGGAGGCCACAGAACCCAAGTAGCATAACCCCACAGACCGGCGATCCTGGGACCGAAAGTGTGTACTTCGCGGCGAGCCCTTGCAAACTTGATATGACCTATCGCACTATAACTTACATTTTGCGCGTGACATTGGCAGCGATCCGGCAGAATTGAAGTACAAACGCGGCGGCATAATTTTTCCCCGGATATGTCGATCTTTAGCCGAGCCAATCGTCGATACAATGGCACCACCCGCGGCGCGGGTGGGGAGGAGAGAGGATGAGCAAGGTAAGAGTACTGGTTGGCACACGCAAGGGCGCATTCGTTCTGGAGTCGGACGGCAAACGCGAGCGCTGGGACGTCAGCGGCCCGCATTTCGCGGGCTGGGAGCTCTACCACATCAAGGGATCGCCCGTGGACCCGAACCGGTTGTATGCCTCGCAGACCAGCGGCTGGTTTGGGCAGATCATTCAGCGCTCCAATGACGGCGGCAAAACCTGGGAAACGCCCGGAGGCGAAAAAATGCCCGAGCCCGGCGCGATGCCGCCGCCCGCAAGCAATAAATTTGTTTACGACAGTTCTGCGGAGACCGGCAGACCCCTCACCACCCACCAATGGTACGACGGCACGCAGAAACCGTGGGAGTTCAAGCGGGTTTGGCATCTCGAGCCGTCGCTGACCGATCGCGACACCGTCTATGCCGGGGTTGAGGACGCCGCCCTGTTCCGCTCCACCGACGGAGGCAAGAGCTGGCACGAACTTCCCGGACTGCGCGGCCACGGCACCGGACCGAAGTGGCAGCCCGGCGCCGGTGGAATGTGCCTGCACACCATCATTCTCGATCCCAGCGATCCCGGCCGGATTTACATCGCTATTTCGGCGGCGGGCGCCTTCCGTACCGACGACGGCGGCAAAACGTGGAAGCCGATCAACCAGGGATTGCGTTCGCAATACATCCCCGATCCCACGGCGGAGATCGGGCACTGCGTTCACCACGTTGCCATGCACCCGTCGCGTCCGGGCGTGCTGTTCATGCAGAAGCACTGGGACGTGATGCGCAGCGACAACGCCGGCGACTCGTGGCACGAGGTCAGCGGGAACTTGCCCACCGACTTCGGCTTCGTGATCGACGTGCACGCGCACGAGCCGGAGACCATCTACGTTGTCCCCATCAAGAGCGACAGCGAGCATTTTCCGCCCGAGGGAAAGCTGCGCGTGTATCGCAGCCGCACCGGCGGAAACGAATGGGAGGCGCTCACCAAAGGCCTGCCGCAAAGCAACTGTTACGTGAACGTCTTGCGCGACGCCATGGCCGTGGATTCGCTCGATTCCTGCGGCGTGTATTTCGGCACTACGGGCGGGCAGGTGTACGCGTCGGCGGACGCCGGAGACAACTGGGCACCCATTG
>Ga0075520_1000113_pt1 | contig 27835 bp, 27 predicted proteins | sample NGEPerB_FD_75100 | JGI IMG/M metagenome (GOLD analysis project Ga0075520, IMG submission 75100) | Arctic peat soil microbial communities from the Barrow Environmental Observatory site, Barrow, Alaska, USA - NGEE PermafrostAB12-B | ecosystem: Environmental > Terrestrial > Soil > Wetlands > Peat ... | reverse complement strand
GTTGAAATAAATTTCTTGTTTCTTAATTTCCGTTTTCTGCTTTGGTTTTTGTTTTGTTGATCATTGTGGTCATTATCGCCATGAGTTCATCGGCTTCTTTTTCCATGGGCAACGTGTCCGCCGGGGCAATCCCGCATTCCTCGCGGAGCAATTCCAGCTTCGTCCGATCTCGAAACTCGGTTGAGAGACGTCCTTGATTCATTTCTGCTTTCTACTTTCTGCTTTCCAATTTTTCGATTGGGGCTTCGTCCAGAAACGTGCGGTGCCACAACTCCAAAACCAGCAGGCAAAAAACTTCCTTCGCAAACTTGCCGTCGCGGGCGTTCGCCTTCAAAAGCTGAAACGCTGAAAACTAAAATGCTGAAATGGCAAAAGCGGAACGTCAGCAGTTCTCACGCAAAGTTGATGTTGTTTTTCAAACCCTCTACACCTGCTTCCCGCACCAGGCGCAAGACGTGTCCGCACTCGGCCTGCCGGGTTCTGCGGCGGTTGAGAATGATCAGTCCGGTTCCCGGCGCGGTGCCGGCCAGCTTCAGAAAATCCTGACGGTTGCATGTGACCACAATGGCCCGCCTCTGGAGGGCATGGTTCCAAATATCCGCGTCATCGGTTTGCAGGCCAAGAATCCTAATCACCGGCAACACCTCATGTCCGCCAGCAACCAGGCAGCGGACGATTTCTTGTGGCACATCTTCATCAACCAGGAATCTCATTCGTCCAGATGCGCGATTTGAGCGGCAACCAGCGATTCCAATTGGTCCTTGTGGTCTTCGTAGTAAGCCAGACATTCATAAACCTGGGCGCGGGTCAGACGCGGAAAACTTGCCACCACTTCGTCCACCGAGGCGCCCGTCTTGATCATCGCCACCACGTCATGCACTCCGATGCGCGTGCCTTCCACAATGGGGTGGCCGGAGCGGACGCCCGGGGTCTGGACAACATAGCGATAGCTGGTGGCAATCATGGCTAAAAACTACAGGCACCCGTTCAACAAAGCAAGGGCATGAAATTCGGAGGTCAGAGGGCGGATGTCGGAGGGCAGATGACATCAATATTAAATTGGAAATTGCGAAAGCAGAAAGCTGAAATTCATCCACTTCAAATTGGAAACAAGGAAAGCAGAAAGTTGAAATCCATTTCTGTTTTCTACTTTCTATTGTCTGCTTTGTTCTTTGTCTTGTTGATCATCGCGGTCATTATCGCCATGAGTTCATCAGCTTCTTTTTCCATGGGCAACGTGTCCGCCGGGGCAATCCCGCATTCCTCGCGGAGCAATTCCAGCCACATTTGAGATTCATCAGTCTCTTGCAGCCCACCACCGAGTTTGGAGACAAATTCTTCGTTGGAGCGGGCGCGGGACGCCTCCCGCACTTGAGCGGCAACGGAAGTTCCAGACCGTAGCAATTGTTTGCCGAGCACCCGGACTTCTTCGCGCGTCTTTGGCAACTTGATATACAACCGGATCGTGGCGGCAGCAAACTGCTTCGTCCGATCTCGAAACTCGGTTGAGAGACGCCCCTGATTCATTTCTGCTTTCTGTTTTCCAATTTCCGCTTTCTGCCAGCAATTGTCATTTCAACTTTCCCAATTTCCGATTTCAGATTTTTAGAATGAGCGCACCCGCCCCGGGTGCCGTTCGACGCGCCTCACGTCGAACCATTCGGAAACCGGGGTGAACACAAAGGAATTCAAGTTTGAAAGTTTGTCAGCAGGTGGTGTGCGGGGCGCACGCCACGACACGCGAGGCGCGTGTGCTCCCCGGATTTATTTCTGCTGTTTTCCAATTTCCGCTTTCTGCCAGCAATCGTCATTTCCGCTTTCTGATTTTCGATTTTTAGAATGAGCCTCGTTCCCTCGGCTGCTACTTTTTCGCGAATATGCGATCGATCACCGGCTTCAAGCGGTCTCTGGATTCGCACAGTTGCCTGCGCGCAACGGCCCACAGCGGGGTGCGGGAGAGGGAAACGGAACACGGGTCAATGGCATCGGCAGGAACAGCGCGGACTTCTATTTCCGCGCAGGAACCTATGGCAATTGGCTCCTGATGATACGAAGGAAACGAGGCCAGATCACCAGCGGATGTCCGCAACGTCAACCCCTCGGAAGCGCCGTTGTTCAGCCAGGGTCGGTGGACACAAAGTTGATTAACGTCTTGGGGCACTTTCAGGAGGATTTTTCGCGAATACATTCGCACGTGCAGGACTTTGCCTTCGCGGCGGGTGCAAAAATTGGATCGGGCGATGGCTTTCATGTTCATCCATTGGACTTCGCCGATGGAATTAAGCTGGCCCGCCAATTCGGCGAGCAAATCCAGACCGCCCGCCAGGTCATCGTGGTGTCCAACCGGTATGACCGGCTGGCCCAAGAAGGCCGCCAGGATCATGTTTAATTCGCATCCACTTTGAAGCCGGAGCCTCGGAATCACCGGCAGCCCCGCCCCCAGGAATTCGGCTGGATACAGTCCCGCGGCGAGGGGCCACGCCGTGCCCGGGTTGTGGTGCATGATAGATCCCCGGGAGATGCAGGCGGCCTCGAATCCCGTCCGCAACAGGGCCGTGGCCATGTCATGAGTGCAGGCGCCGTGCGGAGCTGCCATCACCCGCGAGACTTCCAAGCCGGATGCCTGCTCCAACCGTTCAATTCTCCGCAATGCCTGGGCGGCGAGCGCCTGTTGGTTGGCGGCAGTCTGAACCCTGGCCAATTCGTTGGTGGTGTGGTTGTTTCCATGAATCAGAAGCGAAAGCCGGTTTTGGTTCTTTTGGAACAGTGCCGCCGTTCCCCGGTGGACGTGCCAGCCATCCAATGGGACGGTCGCAAAGGAGGCATGGTAATTGTGTTCGTGGGCGTGTCGGGCTAATGGGGCATACCTGACAAACCCATAAGATTTCCAACGCAGATTTGGGTCATCGAACATGAAGCAGGCGCGCAGGGGCGGATGCTCCCAGCCTGATGTCTCCCGCAGGAAATGCAGGATGGGCAACAGGCGAATCCAATCATCCCACTGGCAATGTTGGAACAAGTAACCATCGTCAGCGAGGTCGGGAGGTTCCATCGCCACTAGGTCGAGGGCTGCGATCCCTTGCTGACGATGAAGCCAAAGGATGACATCACCCTTCCGCGCCACGACTTCATCGCCGGCCTCCGCTTTCAGAGGGAATGCGCGCTCCAGTGTTTTGTCGGGCAATGTCCGGCCTCGAAAACACCGGTCGAGATATGGCGTGGACGCCAGGTTCACATTTCCCGGCGGCAGGGAAACAGCCTCCGATCCTTTAAGAAAAGCCAGACATCGCAATCCCGATTCAGCGCAGCGGACCGCCTGCTGGCGGTCAACGTCAAACAGAATGGCCGTTCCACCGGATGACTGGAGCATCTCCGACGCGCCGGCAAAATCAACCGAATAGAGCAGGGCAAGCGCATCAAACAATCGCCGGTGCCGAATAAGCTCCATTGCGGGGAAAATACTTATCATGTTCATCAAAACGTTCAAACAACCGTTTGAGTTTTTTTTAGTCCATGCCGGGAGTAATTCCTTGGCCGCTGGCGTTCCTTTGCGAATTGCCGGCACATTTCAATGGTATGCACATAACTCATTTCCCAGGTGGCACAGCCTTCCGCGTCCATTGGAACGGGCGGTTGCAGAATACGCCTCAAATGCAGCTTGGCGGCAAAATAATATGCGCGCATGAGGGGGTTCTTCACCTCGCCGTGCTGCCAGTGGTGAAGAAGATAAGCCGATGTGTGACCCCGCTTGCGGGCGGCGGCAAGCCATTGCGAATGCAACAGCCGTGAAGGTTCAAAATGATGCACAACCAGCGCGTCAGAGACCCTGCGCAAACGATAGCCTGCCTCGCAGAGTTGCCACGAAAAAAGCGTGTCGTCTCCGAACCCTAGGGCACCCGGGCCAAGCTCCGGATCGAACGCAGGCACACGCTCCAACACCGACCGGCGGAAACCCATATTGGCTCCAACCAGTTCACGTTCCGTGTCGCCGGTCCCGACTGGGATTGCCACCCAGACTTTATGCATCGGTTCCATCCAGGAGCGATCCAGGTATTCGGCTGCCCTGACCGCCCCCACGACAGCATCACATGTCCCTTCCATCAATGGTGTCACCATCTTCTCAAGCCAGTCCGGGGCTGGTCTTACGTCATCGTCTGTAAATAGAATGATCCCGCCTTGCGCAACCGACATTCCGGTATTCCGCGCACGGGACTGTCCGGGCATTGGCTCGCTGACATGGCGCAGTTTCATATTGCTCAAGCGGGCTTCATTCAAAACCGCGCGCGTGCCGTCCGTTGAGCCGTTGTCAATCACCAGCAATTCGGCGGTCCATTCCAGCGGCACGGTCACGTTGCCAATTGATTCCAGAGTCATACGCAAGCTTTCCGCCCGATTTCTCGTGCAAATAATGATGGATACTTGCATCAGATATTTCGTCTTAACTTGGATTGCGACCTAGACGCTGTTCAAACACAGCCTCCACCGCCCAACGTCCCCTGACCCACAATTAAACGTGCCGATGTGGGACGGTGAAAAGAGCGTCGGCATAGGTGCCTCCGTGTTGTCGGAAGTGAACAATATCCGATATTCCGTAAAAACCAACCAGACGATATTCAAACCGCTCAAGATAATCAGCAATGGAAGGAAAGAACGAATGACCCTTATCTGCTTGTTGAAAGCCGACCTCACATAAAACAAAACTAACATGTTGTCCCGCAAGCGTCGCCGAGGCCCCTTCAAGAACAGCCAGGTCGAACCCCTCGGTATCCGTTTTAAGCAGGTCAACGTGATTGAGTTTCTCGGCGATGTAAAAGTCGTCGAATCGAACCATTTCGACCTCGTTACGTTCCCCTGCCTCGGTGCATTGGGAAGCCGAGGCATTTGATATTGAATTCATCTGACTCGTCCATGATGAATAAAAGACAATACGTTTGTTGGCGTTTCCCACGGCACAGTGGTGCCAGACGATCGCAGGATATTTCACCGTGGCCTCTGTTCCGCAGTGATAACTTGCAATCACAGGTTCAAACGAGTGAATGGAAGCCTCGGGAAATGCTTTGTGAAAACGCAAAGCGGATTGACCGACATTGGCGCCTATATCGATTACCGTCTTGAACGCCTCCCCGACATGAAGCTTCTGAATATCCTGGACCGGATCAAATCCCATTATGTTTGAAGCAATCCGAACGTCAAGACCAACACGGGATAGGCAAGTCCGAAGGCGTTGTTTAATAATGCGCAGCATGGTCACCCTTTCAGTTCAGTTGTGAAATTGCGACTCGACAATCTTTCGAACCGACTCGCGAAGTTGGTTCTTATAAGCCCCCCACCAGGCGCGCACGCGTTTGGATGTGCTTTCAACATCGGTCCGCTTTACCAAAACGCCCAAGTTTTGCCAGTGATTGATTGTCGGACATGGAAAATCGCCATACACCTTGCTCCAGTAGCCGCTGTGAAAAAGGTGGATGAAAGATTTGGCACAAACACGAGGTCTCCAGCCACGGATTCTGACGAAACTGGATGGCGAGAGGAGATCCCGCCATTCATTGACTCCACCAGAGTCCTCCACAATGGGGATGCAGCCGGCTTCAAGGGCTTCATAGAGCCGATAACAATCGGGTGACCAGTTTCCAATCGGACAAAGGGCAAAAACGGCATCACCCAGTAATTGAGCGTATTCATTTACCTTGAGCGGTTGCGGCCCTTCTGTTGGTTGAAACGCTCCGTCCGTTAGATAGTGTCTTCCGCCAGGTATCCGGCGGGCGTTGTCCAACATTGTCGTGCGGTTTGACTTCACCGCACCAGCAAATGCCCAAGTATAGGCGCGGTCACATATTTCCTTGACGACCAATTTTGATGCAAATCCCGCGCGATATCCCAACGGCAAATAGTGGCAGTTTTTCCAACCCATGACTTCCGGACGATAATAGTTCCGGAAAATGAAGCTCGCGTCCTGATAGAACGAAACAGGTGCTTTACACCACTCGTCGCTAAGATGAATGATGCCAACTGGAAGTCCGCGATCACGGAAGCGGCGAACATAGTCGCGGATTCGTTGCTCCTCGCCTTCCAATTGTCCTGACAATACTAAAATGGGATTCTTTTCAATCTTGCTATAGGTTGTATCAAGAACGTGTATGATATCCAAGTCGCCAAGCAGGTATGATACCCACTCGGCTTCCCAATCATAAAAGCAACTCGAATTGGAAATGAGAGTTATGCTTGGCATTTTAGGACGGGTGGGCAAACTGAGCCCGCTTGAGCCAGCATAAATTGCCTACGGTTCCTCCAATTCCCCACCTGGCAGATGCGAGCGCTTCGCCGATGACACGCGAGACCCCCTCAAAAAACAAGCAGTCGTGAAACGCCAGAACCCCGTTTGGAGCCACCAAGTTTGATACGAGTTCGAAGTCCGCACGGGTTTGCTGGTAACTATGATCGCCATCGAGAAAGACGAGATCGAACTTCTCCCCCAGTTCACTTGGCGCAACAACACTGCTGAACTTGCGAATCAGGGTCAGTTGATGCCTCACGGGTTTCACGTTATTTTCAAACTCTCCAAACGTGTCACGAATGCCATCTGGCATGGTTTGGTTCTGCCAGGTGTCAATGCAGACAATCGAGGCGCGGGTGCCGCGCAAGCCTGCGGCAAGAAAACAGGTTGAAGCGCCCAAATAGGATCCTATTTCGAGCACGCGGGCGTCGAGGCGGCAGTTGTGCGCCAACTCGAAAAGCGCCTCCAACTCTTCCCGAACCGTGGAATTTGGGATCTTATAAGCTCCCGCCAAACCCCGATGTCGGAGCGCCAGTTTGATCATTGACGACTGGAAACGATGGTGGGTTCCACGCGCGGCCCGTCTGGCGAACTCTAGTTGTGTGATGAGCATTGAGCGATTTTTTAAATGTTAGACTTTAGCAGGAACATCAGCCAAATGATTCGAGCGGCGAAACGCATGGCCAACCATATCAGCGAGTTTTTTCAGAACCGATGGGGCTAGGAGCCATACGCATCCAAGGTAGGCTATGCCACCGACGAGCACCTTGGAGGCCAGTCGGAACACAGGCGCAATATCTGCCGGCAACGTGACCGACATGAGCCAAATCATTCCAACCATAAAGAGGGCGGCCAACGCCGGGACCAAGCAGGGCTTGCAATAACTTAACAGACTCAAGCCGATCCGTTGGCGGAGGAACAATAGGGCAGGAACGGCAATAACCATGCTGTTCAGGATCAGTCCCAGCACAAGATAGGTGACACCAAACTGAATCCCGACCAGGCAGACTACCAGCACGCCGATGGCCTGACCCACGTTTAACCACACATATTTTCCAATCCCGCCGGAGGCCAGCAATACCGGGTAAGAGAAGACTTGGAGCGCGAGAACAAGCGAATTCAGTGACAACAATGAACACAGCACTGCGGCACCCACCCATTTGCTCCCAAAGAGGAGCGGCACCAGGTCGGAAGCGACGGCGGCCAGTCCCACATATACGGCGAAGGAGACGACGGCGTTCAACTCCATCCCTTGATAGACTACACGCCGCATTTTGGCATGATCATCCTGAAGGCGTGATATGGATGGCAACGACACAGTGGCCAGCGGCTGGCCGGTCACGGTATCCGCCATGCTTGGAATCTTGCCGGCAATTGCGTATAACCCCAGCGTGGGCATTCCGGCGAAGCGACCGATTACAACTTGATCGAGGCGGGTCCAGAAATACCAGAGAATTGAAGTGGCGAAGACCGACGAGCTGAAACCGAAAAGCTCGCGAAAGTGGGGTAAAGAGAATTTTAGGGAAGGGCGATAGGTTGACATGCTCCAAAGGAAAATTGCACCAGCGATGCCACTGGCCAGTTGCTGGCCAACAAGGGACCAGACGCCGCAACCAGCCAGCGCCATGCCAACACCCACAGCGCCGCCGACGGCATTGGCAATCAGAGCACGGATGACAGGTTGCCGGAAATTCATTGCCTTGGTAAAAAGTGTGGCGTGGATCTCCGACGAAGCCCCAATCACCAGTCCGAGCGATGACAAGCGGAGCAGAGAAACAAGCCGAGGTTCTTTGAACAATGCCGATACCGGACCCGCCAATGCCATCGTGCCCAGGCAAAGGAGAACGGCGCAACCCAGATTGAACCAGAAGGCGGCGTCCTTGTGTTCTGGCTCCAAATCCTGCCGCTGGATGAGAGACACGCCGATGCCCTGGTCCACAAACATGCTTACAAAGCCCAGATAAATACCCACGAGCGCGACCAGACCGAATGCCGAAGGTTCCAACAGCCGGGCGAGCGTCGTGACAACAACGAGTGAAAGGATTTGCTTTCCCACGATGCTGATCGCCTGCCACTTTAGACCATGGGCGACTTGGGCTTTAAGGGTCATGAAAATAAATGCCCACTATTGGAATGGCGGATATAGGAACCATAGTTATTTCACGCTGAAACTGCATAGCTAATGTCACTTGAGACACTAACCTCATGGATGAAACAAAATTGCGCGGGTGATCATCCTCGAGGTGGAAGGCAATCTCCGGTGTATTGCCTCATAGATTTTGAGATTCAAAAGCAGGAACTTGCCGGACAAACATCGGATACCATCCGGCCGAGAGGCCAAAATCAAAGCATCAATTGTTCGCTTCAAGTGCCGGCGGCGATGAAGCAGCGGAGCGGAGGGCAAGAGCGGCCCGAATTGAGCGGAATTGCTCAAATCGTCCAGGATTTTTAATGCAAACTGGCATATCTCCAACTGGCTGAGATTTCGGGAAAGGCCGCTCCCCGCATCTTCATGCCATACGACCAGAGGATCGGCAATAAACGCCCAAGGGCCTGCGAGGGAAAGCCGCAACGCCAGGTCGTAATCTTCCATAATGCGCAAATCCTCGCGAAAATATCCGCTTTGATCGAGAGCTTTTCGCCAAACGGCTGCGACCTGATTAAAAAAGAGGAAGCGATCTACTAAGATATGCGCGGGATTGCTCCATATGCCCTCTGCCTGCTCCGGATGCAATCGGGCCGTCTGAAACGAAGTTACCGTTCCAGATGAAAACAGCATACGGGCATTACAAACGCAACAGACAACTCCTGATGATTCCGTGCGCTGGAGCAGTTTTACCTGTCTTTCCGTTTTTAGCGGCAACCATTCATCGTCGGAGTCGAGAAACGAGATGATTTCTCCCGTTGCGGCCTTGATCCCTGTATTTCGGGCGGCGCTGGCCCCGCCGTTTTGCCGACGAATCACGCGGATTTTGTCTCCATAAGCGTTAAGAATTTCATCCGTTTGATCCGTTGAACCGTCATCCACAACAATGACTTCCAATTCCTTCCAAGTTTGGGCGAGCACGCTGTCAACAGTGCGTTCGATGGTCTTGGCCCGGTTATAGGTGGGAATGATGACAGAAACTAGCATTGGCAATGCGCAAAACAAAAAACAAAAAACAGAAAGCAGAAATAGAAAATCAACAAGACATAAGCTGAAATGCTGAAACCTGAAACGCTGAAATTAACAAATCAAAACAGAAAGCTGGAGCGCTGAAGCAAATGACTGCTCGTTTCTTCGCGCCTTTGCGCCTTCGCGTCTTTGCGTTGAAATAATTGCCTTAAAATCCGTGTTCATTCGTGTTTATCAGTGGTTGAACCGCTTTCCACCTTTTCCCATTTTGATGATTTCCGGTTGAACTGTCTGACCACCCGTGCGGGCGCGCCAACCGCCACTGAAAAGTCTGGAATCGAAAAATTCACCACCGAGTTGGCACCGATGACACAGTGTTCGCCGATGGTCACGCCGGGCAGCACGACGACGTTCTGTCCCAGCCAAGTGTTCCGGCCAATCGTCACTGGCGCGATGCGGTTAATGCCCTGTTCCATGATGGGCACGTCTATGTTCTCAAAGGCATGGGCATGGTCTGATATTTGGACGTTGCGGGCCAGCAACACGTATTCCCCAATCAACACCTGTTTCGCCGCCGAAATATGAGCGCCCATGCCAATGCTGGCGTGTGCTTTAATGATGAGGTTGGAAGAATCCTCGTCTCCGTAACCCGGGATGGTCTGCAGCCAGCAATCGGGATTGACAATCACCCCTTCACCCAGACTCATCTGATTCAGGCCGTAAAAACGGAACGGCGGTGAAATCCTAGCCCCGGCGCCAAATTCTTTGAATTGGCTGGAGAGCAGAAGCGTATAAAGCCGGGTGCGAAGACGCGCCCACAAAAGCAACGCATGTTCAATGTTCCCAATAGGCATATTTGCTGAAGATAATGTAGCAGCCGACGTGAGGAGGCTCACTTTAATTGCTGATTTTCTTTGAATGGAGCCTCGTTTGGCTTCCCAAGCCCGCCACAGAGTTGTTGCCCATCAGGAAACGTCCGCTTCGCGAATTGTGGTCCTCGGCTGCTACCTGTCACTGACATGTAATCCGCTGGGCGGGCTGAGTGGGGCAGGGAGGACTGTAATGAAAACGCTGGCGGAATTGGTTCCGGTCGGGCTTATAGCCTTGGCCGTGTAAGTTGTGACCTGGGCAGGCGAGATGTTTGTGCTCCCATTCAGAGGAACCTGGCCAAGTTTGTCCAACATGACCTTGGTCGCGTTGACGCTTGACCAGGTCAAGGTGGTGGATTGGCCGTTGGTGATGCTTGCTGGCGATGCGACGAGGGACACCACTGGAGCAGGCGATGAAACGGCTGCCTGATACTGATACGCACCCACATCCCACGCCCCGGTTGGCGGGCGAGGATTGCCATTGATGTCCGTCGTGAACAGCCCCAGAGATGTGAGATTTCCACCCGCGCCAACCGATGAACTTGACGAACTGGTGGGAGCGAACTGATTGGCAATCGTATAGCCATCAGCGGTGGCTTGGGCCGAAGTAAGCAAGACATTGTTGGTGTCAATTCTTATGTCTAGCTGGCCATATAGAGCTGAATTGACATAGTAATCTCCAAACGGGTTGGTTGATGGATACGTCGCATCATTGATCCAAAGGTTGTTTTCGCAATCAATTCCAGTCACATGATATGGCGCTTCGCGGGTGCCCGCCGAAATACCTTGTTGAACCAAGGTGTTGTTTAAGAAATATGCAACCGTGGCGGAATTGGTCTTGGAAATCTGCCAGTCGTCAATGTCAACTGCCGACGGGAGATTCCAGAGAACATTGTTAAAAATATAGAGGGTCGTGTTGGTAGCGCCTCCAATCCCGACATGCAGTAACATCGTCATAAATGTTGTGCCAAGGTCATGCACCCGATTGCCATAAATCCACGTTTTTTGGTTGCTGGCCGTGTCGTGATAAATCCCATTGCAATGGTAGCTGGCAATAAATGAGTTGGAGGCCGGCCCCAGGTCGTTGAATGAAATGTTGGTGGCAGTTGTGTTAATCAGTTCGGAACAGCCGGTAATGGAATTGCTCTGAATCAGGCCACCGCCATGAACGCCGCCGCCACTCGACCCGGATGGAAAACCATCCGGCGGATTCCCCGGCCCAATTCGATTGTGGATTGCCGCACCATTGTCAGTCCAAAAAAATATTCCACCATAGTCTGAATCGTTGTTGGTTGCAGGCTTCCAATCGTGGATATAGCAATCTTGAACGACCATGTAATTCCCACTGTTCCACGCTGCGGCGATGGAACCCGCCCCGAATCCATTGAAAGAGGTTGTTACCGGAACAAGCATTCGTTTTACCTCCAACCCCCGGATGGTAATATAATCAGCCTTTACGGTGATAAGCGAGGAATATCCCCCGAAGCTGACCGGGGTGTATTGACCATCAAAGCAGGCATTTGTCCAAGACGCACCAGAGAACCAATTGGTGCTGGATTCGTAGATATCGGGATTGGTTGCCGAGCCGCCCTGCGTGATGACCATTCCCAGTGAACTGGCAGGCCAAGTCACGCCGCCCTTGAAGATGAAAACATCACCCGCTGAATGACTGTAAGAACCGGAAAAGGCAACCATGCCAGGAGCGCGCTGCCACGGAGCGTTGGTGGAGGTGCCGCTGTTGGAGTCGCTGCCACTGGAATAATCAATGTAGTAGGTGGCGGCAAAGACCGAAACGCCGAAAAGCTGAAAGCTGAAAGCTGAAAGCAAAATCCCGATCCAATGGCGGCGCCAGCCCCGTTGGGCGAAACGCTTGTCCGACCGCAATGACGCCGGCTTGATTGGTTGAAATGTTGAAAAGTTCATTTAATTAAGCATACACCAATTGTCTGGCTGTGCCATGTAACCCAAGCAATTGGCATACCAGCTTTCGGCTGGCTGGATTTCATTGCGGGATGATGCAAATCGAAAGCAATTCGGGTGGGGCGCGTCACTCCGCGCGCGCCGGTGGACGAATACTGTCAAAACGCTTGATTTCCACTGTTCGTGGCGGGCAGAGGACTGCCCGCCCTACCGGTTTGGCCCAATTGTTTGTCAACTGGATAATCCCCTTTTATCGTCCCTGGCCGGGCTCGCGGTAACCATATTGCCAACTGGTGGCTTGTTTTGTGATCAGGCGTATCTGAAAATTGGACAGGAGCCGGTTTCTAACGGAAAGACGCAAAGTTGCAAAGACGCAAAGAGCCACAGGATTTTTTCTTTTACCACAGATAAACACGGATTTACAACCTGCATTCCCCCCCCCAACGTGTGAACACCTGGTTTTACAGAACTGTTTTGCATCCGTGTGCATCTGTGTCCATTCGTGGTTGAACTGTTTTCAAATTCAGCTTTCTGCTTTTAATTGCGCCTCCATTTCCGGTTCGATTTCCGGTTCTATAACACCTTCCTCCACGGCGGTTGCCGACGGTCTGGCCAGGAAGGCCTGTGTGAGCGTGGAGATGGCGGCGAGTTGCATGAACCAGACCATATACATCTGGTCAAAATAGCTGATGCCGAACCAATCAATAATGTGGACGACGAGCATTACTCCCAGACCAAAGAAGCAGGAATTCATCGGCACCGGGCTTTTGGGAAATAGAACGAATGTCTGCCAAAGCTTTGCCGAGATTGCTGAAGGCACGCGTCAAGAGCAATATGAAGAGGGCAATTGCCCCCAGGCCAGCGGTCAAACCAAAGGCAATAAACTGGTTGGTAATATCCGCTCCGCCGGTGGCCACCAAAATGAACGGAAACCAATCCTTGGTGTCCAGTATGGGCATGCCGGCAAGCCACCAGAGGCCCAGATGGTGGTAGGCCCTATCAATAAGATAGGACCGGGTCCAGCCGTCGCCGCCGGTAATCGCACTGGCGCGGACGAAAATAAACCATACCGGGTCTTTCATCTTGACCGCCAGCGCAACAATCATGGCCACGATGCCCCACCGGACCTTCCTCATTTCCGTCCGGAACCGCCATAGACACCAACATGCCAGCCCCGCCGCCGCCCCCGATGCCGGTCCGCCAGAATTTGACGCCACAACCAATATGAGACAAAGACCAATCCCGGCAAGGGCGCGTTTGCGTTCCCTGGTTATGCAGGCCAGGCCGATATATAACGGGAGAAAACTCGCGCCGAACATGCCCAAGGTGTCGGGCTGCCGAAAACTGCCGAAACAGCGTGGTCGCCCATGGCGTATCCAATTGCTTCCTCCGCTTATGCCCCCCAATAAAGTGAACGGATTATGGCCGGTGGCGCTCTCTATGAGAACCAACAACACATAAGGCGCGAGGAGGATGATTAAAGCACGCAGAAACCAGCGAAAATCATCCATCCCGCCCACCAGTCCCCGGAAAGTGAAATAGCAAAGAAAGGCATCCGCCGCTATCCCAATCTGGTTTGCCACCCCCACCAATGAGCGAAGCAGGAAGACCACGGTCATATAACCGTAAAGCCAGAGCAAGGCCCGGTCAATTTTGTTTAATTGATAAAAGGAGAATTCGCGGCGAGCCATGACGCGGACGAATCCTGCCACCTCCAAAAACCGGATGGCGTATAAATTGAATCCCAGCACATCAATTTGCTGGGCTTGCGTGAGGAACATCACGCCGGCCATCATGCCCAATAATGCCACGCGCCGTGATGCGCCCAGCACCACGCAGATCAAAACTGCCAGAATCAATGCTCCAACTGGATTCATATCTGCAACCGCTTACATGCTCCTAGCGGCTTAAACACATAAACCATCTGGTTCTTGCAAGGTAGTTACGCGGCAGCTTTGTAATTTCAACAATTAACCGATTTTGCCGTTCGCGAACGCATAACAATTTCTCCTTTAGAGGGTTCCTCGGAGAATGCTTTGGTGGCTTCCATAAAGGAGGCTTGGCTGCAACCGGGTTTTAAGTTGTCATGCAATTCCGCCATTATCACATCCACCTTGTCCATCCAGTTTGCGGAGTTCTCGAAGACTTCCTTTTCCGCACCTTCGATGTCAATTTTCAGGAGGCCAATGGTTTTTAAATCCATGCGCGACATGACGTCATCCACACTTAGAACTACGCTCGAAGCCGTTTCTTACCGGCGTAAATCAAGGTTCCATAATGCCATTCCGGCGCCCAACCGGATTCTTTAGGAAGCACTTTATTGAGAATCGAATCAAATCGTTTTTCCAAATGGGGCTGGAACCATTTTTCATCGAGCGTGATGGGGTGGCCAATTTGCAAGCCGTCAGGTTGCCTCGCCAAGTCGTCCTCATTTGTCAAATCTTGCCCAATAATGATGATCCCGCCGGGTCGAGTGACCCGGATAATACTCCTCATGCACGCCTCGGCATCTTGCACATGGTCCAACACATTAATCATGGCCACCAGATCAAAATAGTCGTCTGCAAACGGCAGTTTCTCCGTCGGATGATCATCCAGAAAACAGGCAGCTTTCCGATACATATCATTCACAAAAGTCATCCGGAATTTAACATAGGTGCGGATCAATGGATCCGAAAGATAAATATGCGCGGGATGGCACGCGTTTTGAATCAGTCGCATATTGGTATATGGTCCACATCCGACTTCAAGAGCATTTTCTATTTTAGCAGGCAAAAAATTATAGTCGTCGAACATTCTCCTCCACCAAGTATTTCTATCATCACCACGGTATTTCTCAACGACTCCAAACAATGAGAGCAGTCGCCAGATATAATTCTTACCGTATTTTGCCAAAGCTCTTCGGTCTCGCACCCAATGACTTTGTTCCCAGTTTTGGGCGTTTTGCCACCTTTCATGAGTGACCTTATCATTTAATTTTTGATTTGTTTTCATTAATGTATTGTTTCCATTTCAATTTTTATTGATTTTGGACTGCAATGCGACTGTGTGATAAGCCGACAACAATTTGTAACCGGCTGCGGTCCAAGTGATTTCATTAACCGTGCCCAAGGAAGCGGCGCGCAACGTTTCCAAAAGCGCCCGGTCCTGATGCAGCAATGAGATGTGGTGTGTCAGCAATGCAACATCAGCCACGGGATGCACGAGCGCATTTACGCCTGACTGGCAGTTGGCCCCCGAAGCCTCCGAAACCAGCAGGACACAGCCGCAGCCCCGGGCTTCCGCTGTCACCAACGCACTGCCTTCCTCGATGCTTGGCAAAACCAGAACATCGCTCCGGCGCATGAGTTCCGGCACGTCCGTGCGGTGGCCGAGCACTTTCACGCTCGGATGGGCGAGTTGCGCAGATAGTTTTTCGGCGTAGCCGGGGATGAAATCGCCGGCAATCAGAAACGTGCCGTCCCTTGATGCTGGCGATTTCAGCCAGGCTTCCAGTGCAAAGTGCAGGCCTTTTCGCACCGCGCACACGCCGACGAAAATCATGGTCAAGCCGCGTTTGCGGTCACGCGGCGTTGGGTCGGGGAAGAACTGTTTTTCATCAAAGCCATAAATATGCCGCATGAGTTTATCCGGCGTGAAACCCTGATCGCGGAAGGTTTTCACCACAAAATCCGAAGGGCACAGAAGCGCGTCGGCTTCCGCGTATTCCTTTTCCTCGTGTTCGAGGACGGTCGCATTAAAGGCATGTTCATGGCCAGGCGGGAGGGGAACGCCGATACGGTCACATTCCTTTTGCACCACCTCGTAGGCAAACCGCGTGTGGGCGTTGCAGCGCTCCAAGGCGACCGGGATTCCCAGTTTTTTTGCCGCGCGAATGGTCCGTAACGCGCCCAATGGCCACGCATGAATGATGTCAATCTTGCCGGCCAGCGAGGGCAGTCGGCGCGCGACCAGCCAATCATGCAGGGCACAGGCACGGTATGTGCCGAGCAGACGATAGGGAATGCGCAACCGTCCGCGCGACAGCGTCGTCTCCACACGCACCGGACGAGGGAATGGCCGCACGGAATCCCCGGCCATCACGAGCATTTCCGCGCCCGCCTGCGCCACGCCGTCTATTTCATACCACGCCGTCGTGCAGATGCGCCCCATCCCCAGACGATGCGGAAAGCTGTGCAAGACCCGTAATGGCCGGTCCATGTTCTTTCCATTGCTCACGAATACGTTGCTCCAAAGAGATTCATTCAACAAATGTTTCCACCACCCAAAAGCCTCGAATCATCGGGTTAATGAAGCAGCTATTGCCCGTTTTGAAGGCGTGTGGCAGGCAAATGACCGCGCAGACTGGCGAACAGCCAGTGCAGGCAGGCGACACTTCGCTGAAATTTGAGACGATAAACGTCCCGTGATTTTGCCGCATACCCAAGAGCAAGCCCGTAGCCGGCAGCGCGCAACAACATGTGCAGGCAGGAGAGAAGGAAATAACAGGCGACTGCAAAGCGAGAATGATGCTTTTTCCAATACAAAAGGTCGGCGCGCTGCATTTCGACATAGAAACGAACCGGCGCGTTCGCCGAACTCGCGCCACCATAATGAACCGCTTGCGCTTCCGGCACAAAGACCAGTTGCCAGCCTTTGGCCCAAAATCGCCGGCACCAGTCCATATCCTCGCCATACATAAAAAAGGATTCATCCAAAAGTCCAACCTCGCTTAATGCTTCCTTGCGAACCAACCAGAAACAGCCGCTCAATATATCCACAGTGCGCAATGTGTCCTGGGGCAAGTATGAAAGCGCGTAACCGGAAAATAGTTTTGTCTTGGGAAACATGCTGTCGAAGGCCAGCGCCCGACAAAACATGTTCCAAACGCTAGGGAAGCCCCGACAAGAGCGCTGTTGATTTCCGTCGCCGCCAATCACACGCGGTCCAACCATGCCCACCCCGTTGTGTGACTCGCAATAATCAACCAGCACAGTGATGCAATCCTTCAGGACTTTCACATCCGAGTTAATGAGGCAGAAATAGCGGCCCCGGCCTGCGGCAATTCCAATGTTGTTTGCCCGAGCAAATCCGAGGTTGTCCAGATTTTGAATCAGCTGGACATGAGGGAAACGTTGTTTGACGCACTCCGGCGAGCCGTCCGTGGACGCGTTGTCCACCACAATGATTTCCATGGCATAGCGGCACACTACAGGGGTGAGAGATTCCAGGCATTGTGCGAGAAAATCGCGGGCATTCCAGCTCACGATAATAACCGAGACCATGGGGGTGGGTAATTTGGGCGGCATTTTACCAAAAATTCTAACCCTGCTGGTCAAATGGAATGGCCGACCGCAGATTGTGCAGTTGCAGTTGCCTGATAAATCTAACGAACTCCGGAGATACCGGTCGTGGCTTTGCTAGGACGGTTGCGCTTAAAAATGCATAAAATTGTCCGGCGGCAAGTTTTATCGAAGGTCGCTTTATGAAGCGCATCGTCGTAGTTAACGCATAATATAGCGGATGATAACCCAAATTGTAGCGCATTTGCCCCCAACGCATTCCTTCCCGAAAAAGGTTATGGGCGTTGCTCTCACTGGGTCTAAGATGATAGGCAACAATATCCAAATAGCTCCGAACCTGGCCACTGTGCATCATGCACATTATTTCCGCAACCGTATCTTGACCGCCCCCAGCGATCGGTGCATAACCACCGATCTCTTCATAACAACGCCTGCGAAAACATTGGACGCCACCGGGGACATGATGGTTCACGCTTTTTGAACGCGAGCGACATTCCTTATCCCCCATTTTGTCAACGACCAATCCACCAGCAACGGCAAGCGATTCCTCACGCGCAAACTTTGACAAAACCTTTTCATAGTAATCCGGGGGGAGTTGAATATCGGCATCCAAAAAAGCGATGAAATCAAAAGCGAGATTCCGCAAAGCTTCATAACCCTCCTGCTGGGCAAATACCTGGGAGGAAAAGCTCCGGGGGCGATTTGAAGTCGCACGTCGAACTTCAATAAAATCATATTCCTTGGCGGCACTTTGAGCCAGATTGAAAGTTGCGTCTGACGAATTGTCATCAATTATCACCCATTTCACGGGGCGGAGCGTTTGCCTGGCGACCATGCCTATCAAGTTGCAAATATACGCCGCCTCGTTCTTGCACGCGGTAACAATGACATAGGGCGGAGTTGTCACGGAAATAACCAGATCGAGTTTCAAACAATCCCGCTTCCGGGATAAACTTGTCGCCAGCGTGCTTCGACCGTCTCTGCGGTGAACTCCAACAGACCTTCTTCAATCCCCATAGTTGCCGTAAAACCAAGCACCCTGCGCGCCAAAGTTGGGTCGCCACAAGAATGACGAATGTCGCCCGGCCGTTCTGAAGCATATTTCGCCGCTGGAGCCTCTGGATGGTGGACGCGAAAAGCTTCGATGAGCTGGTTTAGGGAAATTGGCCGGCCATTGCAGATGTTCATGACACTGGAAGTCAGCCCAGGACGGGTCGCGGCCAGGACATTGGCCCGGGCCACATCGCTGACGTGAATGAAGTCGCGGGTCTGCCCGCCATCGCCATACACCGTGACCGGCTGGCGGGACAAGAACCGACTTCTGAATATGGAGATGACTCCAGAATAGGGTGACGCCGGGTCCTGTCGCAGCCCAAAAACATTGAAATACCGGAGGCACAGGGCGGCCAGATTATTTTCGCGGGCGCAGTCGAACAACAGGCTTTCCGATTGAAGTTTGGCCGAGCCGTAAGGGCTTGACGGATGCTTGTCGGAAGATTCGTTCAACGGCAGGTCGGGACAATCGCCATAAACCGCCGCCGATGATGCAAACACGATGCGGGACACCTGATGGGCCGCCGCGGATTCGGCCACCAGCTTGGTTGCCTCTAAATTCAACAGCCGGTTCAAGTCAGGATTGGCAATGCTTTCCTGGACGCTTACTAGCGCCGCCAAATGAATGATTGCCTGGGGCTTGACCTGTTCTACGACGCGATCGAGCTTGCCTTGTTCGGTAATGTCAATTTGTTCCAAATGGAACCGTGGAGCCTGAAACGCAACCGGCAAGTTTTCCAGCCGTCCAGTGCGCAAATTATCCAAACCCACGACGGTATGGCCTTCCCGCAGCAGGCGATCTACCGTGTGACTGCCAATGAACCCCGCCGCGCCGGTTACAATGATGATCATGCGTTTTGTCCCTGGCTCACACAATCACCCAAAGCGCGGGCGGCAGTGTCTGCGCGGCCATGGACTCGATGGTTTGGGCGAGGTGATCCGCCTCATTGCGCACCGGCGTGATGACGACGTAGGACATGAGGAGAGCAAAGGCCAAAGGCTGAAGGCTAAAGGCTGAAATTCGGAGACCAGAGACCGGAGACCGGAGGGCAACCATATCAAATTGGAAATTGGGAAAGTTGAAAGCGGAAATAAATCCAAATGCTGAAACGCTGGCGGAGGGCGGAAGCCAGACGACAGAGAACGGATGCCAGAGGTCGGAGGCCGGACATTTTCCCAAAATTATTTCCGCTGGCCGCGTAGCCAGAGCAAGACTTCTTCGTGGTTCATGACATCGTAGGCAATCAGGGTTTTCCCATCGTAAATAAACACCACGCGCCATTGCAGATGCACGCGGATTTCGTAGGAACGCCGGGCCAGTTTGCGCAGCCCCAGTCCGCGATGTTGATGCGGATCGCCAAAAGCGGGGCCAACGTCGGCAATGGCCTGGGAGGCTTTTCCCCGCACATCCGGCGGCAGCTTGCCCGCCGTTTTCTTGATTCGTTCCGAGAGCAGAACCCGGATCATAGCTTGCCGGTGAAAGTTTCCAGCCGGCCCGCTTTGCGCGAGGCCGCGATTTCAGCCAGAGCGGAGTCTTCCGCCGCCGTCGCTTGGGCCAACGTTACGCCGTATTCATCCAATGCCGGAAAGTCGCTGGGCCGGAATGGCAGGCCGCGCAATTTTACCATTTGCGCAAAAAACATGGACACCGCTGCCGTCGGCGTAATGCCGATTTCGCGGCAGACCGCGTCCGCCTCTTCCGCCAGTTGGCTGTCAATCCGAAGCCTGATTTGCTCAGTCATGTATCAAACGTGCCACGCTATTGGAGGCTGTCAAGTTTTGGTTGGGACATGGCTGGAAAGCTGAAAAACTAAAATACTGCCCGGTGAAATCCCCGGTGGAGTAACAAATCCAACTTTCAGCATATCTGGTATCTACTTTCTCAATTTCTGCTTTCCATTTTTTCAATTGGGCCACGCGGCCTGGATTCATTTCTGTTTCTTAATTTCCACTTTCCGCTTTCCAATTTTTCGAGAGAGCCTCGTCTCCTCGACTGCCACCCGCTAACGAACGGCCAACCGCTCTGTTTTGCCAACGGTGTCAGCCGGCGAGGCATTTCGATTGTTTCCATGGTCGGACAGGTCGTTCGGCGGGTTGCCGGACGGATGGACGGGGCGGTTTTCGATGAGGGCATCCACCAGCTCGAGGTAATCGTTTTTGCGGATGTTCCAACTGTTGGACGCGGCATATTCCAGGGCGGCGGCAATCATGCGGCGGCGGAGCGGTTCATCCTGGAGCATTTCCACCAGGGCGGCGGCGAGGGCGCCGGCATTGCCGGATTCAAAAAAGCGCACGACGGAATCATTGAAGTAAAAGCGGTCAATTTTTGTGCTGGAAACGACGACCGGCACGCCCAGGGACATGAATTCCATGATCTTGGTGCTGTAGGCTTCGTTGCCAAACGAATCCGCGCGCTTCGGCACGACGCCCAGGTCCGCCTTCGACATGACTTCCGCAATCTGGGCCACCGGCAAGGGGTCAAAGAAACGGACCTTTTCCGTCAGACCCAGATTGCGCGTCAACTCCACCAGTTCATCTTTCATGTTTCCAGCGCCGTAGACATGAAACTCGGCGGCGGGAATTTTTTCCACGACCCGGGTCATGGCCCGGATGGCGATATCCAGGCCCTGGTGCCATTGCAATCCGCCCGGGAACATGATGACCGGCGAGCCCGGCTGCCGGACCTGGTTCCGCCGGTAAAAAACCCGCTGGTTGACATTGTTGATGAACACGGAACATTTCTTTGCCGGAACCGAACGCGCGACGAACATTTTATGCCACAGATGATTGGAGATGATGACATGATCGGCAAACCGCGCCGAGGCCCGCTCGACTTTTTTGAGCGCGCTGACCCCGAAAGAATGCGGTTCCAGCTTGAACTTGCTGGCGTAGAACTCCGGGACCACGTCGTGAATATCAAGAATGATTTTCGCCCCGGTCAGCCTGGGCAGCCACGCCGCAAAGACGAGAAAGTCGGGGATGTTGTGGACGTGGATTAAATCGTAGCGCTGGTGGAGATGCTGGCGCGTCAAATAAACGCACGCCCGCAGCCAGAATTTTAACAGCGGCAGGAGATGTCCGCTTTTGCTTTTTTCATTCTTGCCGTATCTTTCCTGAATGCGATGAACCTGCACCCCGCCGATGGTTTCAACCTCCGGCAGATTTGAATCCCATTTGATGCTCAGAACATCCACGGTGTCGCCCCGCCCGGTCAAAGCTTCCGCATAACGGATGACGCGGTTGTCCGTGCGGTAGTCGGAATACGAAATCATGCCGATTCTTCGCGGCGAAACGCGCGGCCTGGCCGGCCGGACCACCGAGCTGTATTCAGCCATTTCACGCGGGAGCGGCTGCCAAAAGAGGCCGGCGTATTTAGTGCGGACATATTCCAGAAATTCCCGGTAATAAGCACAGGGAAATTCCTGACTGGTCGAATTGTTCGCTGCGTCAAAAGCAAGGAAATCCGGATGCACGTTGAGCAGCGCCATGCCGCCATGGCCGGCGATCCAATCAAGTTTCCGTTCCCAAATAGCGGGTGATGATTCCTTAAGCACCAGAAACAACGTGGAGTCCTGGGGCAAAGTGTAAGGCAGCTCCACATAACCACCGCCGTCCGGGCGCGGCATCCAGAAGGGGAAAATGGTGCCGACCCCGTCCGGTTGCGGTTCAAATGGATCGGTGTCGAAGGTGGAGGCATCATAACTTACCTTGAGATCGTGCAGCCATTCCAGATTATGAAGCATGAAGCCAGAGCGAAATCCGACCGCCCCCCACTCCGCCAGATGATGGTTGATGCGCCTGGCTTTTTCGGAAAAATTTCGTCGCGATTGATAAAGATTGCCGTCGTGATGAAGGTCATGCACCCCCACTTCAAAGCCGTTTTGCGTCAGTTCCTCGCGCAGCGCAGGCGAGACGCAGTATTCGCCCTCGGGAATGAAATTGAACGAGGAGCGGAAGCCGAGCGACTGTTCGAGCTGCATCAACTGGCGGCATTTTGCGAGGCCGCCGGCACCTTCGACATCGTGGGTCAGCACCAGGGCAAATTTTTTCCCATCCGGCCAGCCCGGCCAGCCCGGCGGCGTCTGGCCGGCGGCGGGATTGATCGGCCAGGTCTGCGCGTGCTGCCGCCGTTGCTGGCGGGCGATGATCCGCCGCACGCCCATCCGCAAACGCCACGGCAGATAGGGTTTCAGACGGTAATAAAGTCGGCTGCTATACATGACGGCTTGGCGGTCGAAAAGGCGCGGCTGAAATTAAACCAGATGACGACGGCAGAAAAGACCCCTCAAATTTTGGCGTTGAGGTCGTGCTGCAACCGTTGCGGAACATAGTTACGCGTCTTGTTGAGGACGGCGCTGACGTTGGCCTTGGATTTGGCCAGCAGCGCATTGGCCTGCAGGACGACCTCGCGCTCAGTTTTTTCAGATTCGATGACGAGCATCACGGTGTCCATGAAACCGGCGAGGCGCGTCGTCACGCTGGTCTGGCTGACCGGCGGCATGTCGAAAATGATGTAGTCGTAGTCGCTGGCCTTGAGCTGCGGCACGAGGGCGGCGAAGCGTCGGGGCAAAACCCGCGTGAGCTTGTCGCTGTTGGAACCTTCGGAGACGAAGTAAAGATTGTCCTGCACCCTGGCGGCATCCCGTTTTTCACTGATCAAGGCGTCGTCCAACAGGCAGTTCGGCTTGCCGTTGAAAAATTGCTGCGCCGAGCCGTTCTCCTGGTTCATGTCCACCAGCAGCACGCGCCCGTCGCCGGTTTCAGAAAGCGAAGCCGCCAGCCCGGCGGCAATGGTGCTGACGCCCGCGCCCTTGCCGGCACTGGTCACGGCGACGAGTTTGGGTTTGCGCGTGAGGTCGATGGACTCGAAATAAAGCACCAGCCGGTCGCGCAACGCGTCATAGTGTGCATCCAGGGCGTGGTTGATATGCCACGAATTGATTTCCAGATCGCTCGCGCTGGTCGTCGCGAGGCCGGTTTCAACCGGGCCGCCAGCCAGCTGCTTTAGTTTGTATTCGAGCCGCCGTTGTTTGGGGGCGGCAAGGTAAGCGCGGTTGTTGTGGCTCAAATCAGGGATGGACAGGAAGAACGGAATCCGCAATTTGGACTCGATTTCACCCGCCCGTTTGACCGAGCGGTCGAAATAAAATTCAATCAGGAACGCCCACGCGAGGCCGGCGATCAGGCCGCCAAAAATCAGGGCGGCGATGCTCTTGTAAAATTTTCCAAAATCCTTGAACGGCGGCGACGGCTGCTGGATTTCCTTGATGTTGGAGTCGCGACCCGGCCCGAAGCCTTCATTGATATGCGCCTCGTCCAAGGTGTCCGCGTAAAACTTGTAATTTTTTACCTGCACCGATTTTTTGCGTTCAAGTTCGGCAATTTTTACCTCGGTTTCACCCAGCAGGTTGGCATCCGCCAGGGTGTGCGCCAGCTCTTGTTGCAACGTTTTTACGCGCCTCGGCAGCGAAGAGATTTGCGCGGAAGTCAATTCGCCCGGAACTGTGGCCGTGACGGGCGATGAAAAATCGGTCAAAGGAAAAACCAGGTCGGCGAGCGCCGGATATTTTGCCTCCAAATCCGCCTTCGTCCTGGCCGGCTCAACCATCGCCACGCGGCCTTCTTTCACGCGTTTATTTTCCTCGGTGTAGCCCTGCTGCAAAAGATAATCGTCTTCTTTTTTTTGCAGATATGAAAGCCGCGACGCCGACGATTTGTAGCGCGCCACAATTTCCGGCGGCACATTGGTCGGCGCGGCGGAACTGGCCAGCGCGAGCTTGCCGGTAAAATCAGGTTCGTGTCCATCCAGTTCCATTTCGGCCTGAAGCAGTTCGCTGCGGATGCGCGCAATCTCTGCCGAATACGCCTTCTTGGCATCGTCCACGTCCACGATGCCGGCATTCGTCCTGGCCATCCGCAATTCGTCGTCCGTCTGCGCGATTTGCAAACGCAACTGCGTGATTTGCTCCGACAAACGATCGTCCGAAAGGCCGGTGGCCGAATGAATCCGCATGTGCGATTCCTGATAATCGCGGACGATTTCGCGCAACACCGGCTGCACCATGTCGGGATCGGAATGATGATAAATGATGTGGATGACCCCGCTGTCAGCTGTGGCGTCAACTTTCAAATTTCCTTGAATCGTAAAAGCAGCGCGGATCGCATCGTTGCCGCCGCCGTATTTGGCCAGAATTTTGTCCGGCCCGACGTTCGTCGCCACTTCCTTGAAAAGGTCAAACGTCGTGAGGATTTCCATTTCCGACTTCATCACGCTCTGGGCCGGATCAATCACCGAAGTCACCCGCGAATTTTTGTCCTCCGGATTGAAATTCCGGCTGTCCGAAACGTAGCGGATGAACAACTTCGCCTCCGATTGATAAGGCGGCTGCTTCATAAAGTAATAAATTCCGCCCGCGATGAGACCGATGGCCGTCAAGGCAAGGATCTTCCATTTGTGGCGGAAAACCACAAAGTAAATGTCGCCCAAACTCATTCCGAACGACGGCTCAATGTCCCGGCTCTTGTTCATTTATTCTCCAGATTAAAAAGGTTTATCCGCCCAGAATCAGCAAAAATCACGCCCAATGTTTGTAAAGCAGGCCGCCTGCCACCCGCGCCAGGGAAACCGGCAGCGCCCGGAAAACCCGGTTGTGCCAGCCGGTGATTCCGTCGGTTTCCACGATAAAATTCTCCTGCCGCAGATCATATTTCACATACTCGATTTTTTCCTCGGACGCGCCCAGGTTCAACTTGAACCGCCGCAGCCCCTCATTCGCCAGCGCCGTTTTGCCCAGATGCAAATTCACCGCGCCCGCCCGGGCCAGCCACTGCATCGCCGCCCACATCACCAGGTTGCTCCCGCGCAAATGCTGCTGCGCGAAATCGGACGCGCCGTATTTGTAAATCGCCCGGCCACCCAGGAAAAAATAAACCGACGCGGCGATTTTTTTTCCGCCGTGGCCGGCCACGGCCACCATCCCCAGATTCTCGGACAAAATATGTTTGTGGATGTTCAGGAAAAACTTCCACGGCGGCGGCGGCAGCCCGTGCCGTTTCCGCGTCTGGCACTGCAACGCATAGAAATCGCGCATCGCCGGCAAACCCTGCGAAATCTCCACCGTCACACCTTCATTTTCCGCCTTGCGGATGGCGCGGCGCACGGAACCATCCAGCTTTTCCAACAACTGGTTTTCCGGCGCAACCAAATCCAAACTGTGTCCGTAAAACGCAAGCGAGGCCGGAGTTTTTTCGCCAAAGAATTTCCGGCCGCCCCGGCACTCGATATATTTCCAATGGCGTTTTTTTCCGAACGCAACGGCGCTTTGAAAAAGCTCCTTGAACGATTCCGCGTTTTCGCAGAGCGGCGCGCAGTCGTCCGTGAATGGCAGCGCAATTCCGCGTCGCCCCGTCAGCCAGCTGTCCACTTCCATCAGCGGCAGCAGCGAATTGTCCGCCACAAAACAGGCCGGGGTAAAACCATAAGTTTCCGCCAAAACTTTCAGCCACGCCGAGCCGTGGAAAAATGAAAAGTCCGGGCGGCGCAACAATTGCACATCCCAATCCGGTTGTTGCAGTGGATTGATCTGCCGCACGGTGCCCAACAAAATTGGTTCCTGGCCCACAAATTTTTCGCGCCAACCCGGTTCACACCCTAGGCTGGCGCGGTTTTACAATTCTGGCGGGATTGCCCGCGACGGTGGCTCCGGCGGCCACGTCCTTGGTCACCACGCTGCCGGCGCCGATCATCGCGTTTTCTCCGATGGTGATGCCGCAGAGCAGCACCACGCCGGAACCGATGGACGCGCCGCGTTTGACAAGCGTGGGAATGCAAACCCAGTCGGCTTCGGTCTGCAACTGGCCGTGGCTGGTGGCGCGCGGATAACGGTCGTTGGTGAAGACGACGTGGTGGCCGATGAAAACGTCGTCTTCCAAAGTCACGCCTTCACAGATAAAACTGTGGCTGGAAACTTTGCAGCGGTTCCCGATTTTGGAACCTTTCTGGATTTCAACGAACGCGCCAATTTTTACGTCATCACCGATTTCGCAGCCGTAAAGATTGGTGAAACTGAAAATGCGGACGTTCCGGCCCAGCTTGACATCGGGTGCTATCCGCTGGAGCGGTTCGTTGGCCTGGCTCATGAATGGCGGATCAATGTCCGTTTGCGTGCAGCACGATTTTTATCTGCTGCAGCTTGCGCGCGTTTCGGAGCGGACGTTTTTTGGCATGAAAGCCGTTTCCGTTGATCAAAAGTTTCGGGGCTTTGATGCGCACTGCCCGTCCAGCGGGAGGGGCTTTGCTGGCGCGACGGTTCTGCGCCGGGGTCAATTCCACGGCCGCACCACCGAGCCGGAGTGATTCCGATGAAGCTTCCAAAATGCGCACCAGTTCCGTGCCGCGCCTGCCGCAGCTCACGGGCGTGCCGCCATTGTTGATGCAATCAAGAAAGTGCTGGCACTCGGTCTTGAGCGGCTCTTCCTGCTTGATGTAGGGCGCATACATGTCGCCGTAATGATAGGCGTATTGAAATTCGCCGAAGGTGTCGTAATGCGGCGGACGCTCAACCCGCGTGTCAAAGACGCGGATTTTTTCGAGCGGCGCCAGATCGTCATAAACAATCATGCGCTTGCTGCCGACGATGGTCATTTCGCGGACTTTACGGGGGTCAAGCCAGCTGCTGTGAATGATGGCCGAACGCTGGTTGGCAAAAGTCAGGCACATGGTCGTCACATCTTCAATGCCGGGCGTGATGTGGGCGCTGCCACGGCAGTTCACGGTGACGGGTTGTTCGCCCATGATGGACAGGATGATGGAAAGATCATGCGGAGCCAGATCCCAGGCAACATTGATGTCTTTTTGGAACAAGCCCAGATTGAGGCGCCGCGCGCAGATGTAGCGGATTTCTCCGATGTCACCTTTGTCTATGAGTTCTTTGATTTTTCTGACGACCGGCGAGTAAAGAAATGTGTGGCCAGCCATGAGGACAAGGCCTTTTTTCTTGGCGATGTCAACAAGCTCTTCGCAATGCTCAACCGAACCGGCCATCGGCTTTTCGATAAAAGTGTGCTTGCCGGCCAGCAACGCGGCCCTGGCCATGGGAAAATGATTTTTAACATTGGTCGCGATGACGACGGCATCCAGATCAACGCCGTTGAGCATATGCACATAATCCGTTTCACTTTCGACTTCGGGATAGAGCGATTGGAGGTGCTTGAGCCGGGCGGTGCTCAAGTCACACATCATTTTGAGATTACAGTCGGGCAGCGCCCGGAAATTCCGGATCAGGTTGGGTCCCCAGTATCCGCAGCCTGCCACGCCTAATTT
>Ga0075520_1000112_pt1 | contig 27843 bp, 19 predicted proteins | sample NGEPerB_FD_75100 | JGI IMG/M metagenome (GOLD analysis project Ga0075520, IMG submission 75100) | Arctic peat soil microbial communities from the Barrow Environmental Observatory site, Barrow, Alaska, USA - NGEE PermafrostAB12-B | ecosystem: Environmental > Terrestrial > Soil > Wetlands > Peat ... | reverse complement strand
GTTATCTGGTGTTTCAAGCAGGATGTAAAGAGGATTTGCAAGTTCATATTCCTCATAAAGGAAATAGCTTTCGGCCTGGGCAAAAATGTTCTTTAGCTCTTTTGGGGACTGAGCTGAAGCAGCAACTGAGAAAAATATCAGAGTCAATAGCTGCAACCTGAACAGGAGTATTTTAACTCCGGATTTATTCATCAGAACAAATATAATAATTTTTCAACACCAAATGCCTGCAACACTGGCTTATTTTATTTAAAAGTAATTTTATAGATATCCTCTTTATCGTAGCCTTCTGACTCTTTAAACAGGGAGTAATAACCTGCTTTTCCATTTTCGATCGGCATGAAGAAGATATTATCATCAGGAGTATTGATAGGATATCCGAGATTTTTAGGTTGACTCCAGATATTATTTGACTGAAGGTCCGATTTGAAAATATCATATCCTCCCATGGTTGAATGGCCTTGCGAACTAAAGAAGAGCGTCTTGCCGTTGTTTATCAGGAAAGGACGATCTTCATTGAACTGGGTATTGATTTCCGGACCCAGGTTAACAGCCGGACCCCAGTCGCCGTTAACTTTCTTCGAGATATATAGGTCAAGTCCGCCAAATCCTCCCGGCCTGTCAGAGGCAAAAATAAGCTGGCTCCCATCTTCTGATACAAAACCGTGCGATTCCCAGCTTTTGGTATTTACATTCTTATTGAGCTTCATTGTCGGCCCCCAGCTTTTACCGTCAAATGAACTTGTATATATATCGCTGTTATAGTTATCGTCTTTTGAAAGATATAAGGTTTTGCCATCAGGGGAGAGACAGGAAATGAACAAGTCGCCGTCGGACTGTAAATCCGGAGTAATGTTGACAGGAGTGCTCCATTTCCCGTTCAGGCTCCGCGAAACCATTACTGCATTATAAAACTTTAGCGATACCATAAATGCAAAAGTTTTACCATCAGCGGAGATAACAGGATTGAAATTTGATCTTTCGTCGTTAAAAGGAGATCCGATATTCTCTTCAGTAAAAGAGACCGGTTTGGAAATATATTCTTTTGCCATATCGCAGGATATGATCTGCTGATTGACAAAGTCAATATTTTCATGATCATCAGGGATCAGTGTGGCCAGGTACCTCTTAAAGGCATTCTGAGCTTTATCGAACTGATAATTTACAAGATATGCTTCACCCAGCTCAAATAAGTCATCATAAGGCGCCGTAAGCTGACTTACTGAACCCTCCTTGCGCTTTGCTGACATGTTTTTGGAAGCCGTCTCCAGGTAATCGATCGAAAGGTTCTTTTTTCCGTTTATATTAAGATAGCAGACACCTATCCTGTAATTTATATTTGCATTGTCCGGAAACTTTTCAGCGATCTGCAGATAATAAGAGATGGCATCTGAATAATCCCCATTCATAAAGAAATATTCAGCTTCATTGAAAGTCTCCTGATAAGTTTTAATATCCTGTGCAATCAGGAAATAGGGGGAAAAGGCAATAATGATCAGTATCACAATTATCCTGCGCATATCTATTGGTTTTGCTAACAAATTTAAAAAAAAGTGGAACAAATAACTAACCTATTATTAATTAAATGAAAAATGGCCGGAATTACCCGGCCATTTTTTTAATTTTTCTTATCCTTATCCTTATCCTTATCCTTATCCCTCTCTCTTCTGAAGAAGAATAACAGGAATAATGCTCCTGCAGCGCCAAGGACCCACAGGTACCATAGTTTATGACGCTGTGAGGCATTCATCTGGGATTTTATTATATCAACAGGAATATTAGCTGATGAAATCAGATTTGCAAGGCTATTGAAGAAAGCTCCATCAGTTATATTGTTTTTTTCCTTATTCCTTAGAACGTAAAGTATAAGCTCTTCCGGGGAAGTGATTTTCTCTTTCTTCAGGTTTAATGAATTAATCCATGTTCTCAGAGGTTCCTCAGAATTATTAGCCAGGTCACCGGCATATTTTTCAGCTTTAGTGCCTTTGTAACTACTTATTCCAGCTATTAATTTGCTAAACAGGTCATCACTGAAATTATTCTTAATGGATTCATCATAAAATGATTTCAGCCATTGACCTGATTGTTTAATCTTCAGTTTGTCAGTAGCTTCGACTGATTGTCTAATTGATGAAGCTGATCCTGAATTTTCACAATAAGCCAGTATCTTTTCCTTCATAATCGCTATGAAAGGATCAGTATTGGTCAGAATGTCAGCAGCAACCATATTCAGGTCAGATGGAGTCACTTTATCTCCAGTCTTCGAAGCTATGTACTCCTGCAGATTGGTCCATGTCTTAAGGTTCTGCTGGTAGATATCAATGTCTCCAAGTATTTTCTTAAGGTCGCCTTCGGTATATTTAGCCATCAGGTCGACTGCAGATTGCGTCAGCACATTATCCATGACTGCAACCTTCAGGGCCAGTTTGTCAACCTCCTCAGGGCTTATTGAACTCTTCGCAGCTTGCTCCTTTATGTAGGAAACCAGGTCATCGACCTTGCCAAACTGCTGATTGTTTATGTCGGCACCTGATATGACTTTTTTCAGCTTATCGTCGGCGCGGTTATACATCATGGCGGTAAGGGCAGCTACCTGTTTTTTAGCAATGATCCTGCTGTATTCAGGTCTTATGAGAGGCTGGGATGTGATCCCTTTCTCCCGTGTAATGAAAACATCAGTAGTGGTCGTATTGCTGAACCTGTCAGTCAGTGTAAAGGTTACTTTGTTATCGCCGGGCCTTGGAACCATTTTATAATTGAAAGTAGTGTCAGTGATGTTGTAGGTATCAGACTTGATAAGTGAATCTCCTGACCATTGTTCAATTACAAGTTGCGATTTGGGTTCAGTCTTCAGAGGAAAAAGAATGGTATCTCCCTTTGATACAGAGATTGTTTTATTGGTCATTACCTGGAGATCTGCGATAAAATCCGTTTTGGGAAGAATCGTACCTGGCATTACAAAGCTGTCGGACGGGTTTGTAAGTTCGAGGTTAAGGTTCCTTTTTACCTTCTCACTGCTTGGCGATTCATAGGTAACCTCATAATTACCCTGAGGCACCTCAAATTCGTACTCCCCGGTCTTTGGATTTGAATAGACAATTATTGTCTGGTTGGGATTCTTGATATTCATTGCGCTGATCTTAACGCTATCGTTGAAATTGAATATCAGGTCAGCTACCTTGACCATACCTCTTACCAGAAATTTTCTGGGGTGTTGGTTAGAAAATATCTCTATCCTGTAGATATCCTGCAAACCGTATCCTGATGGTTCAACTTTAGAATAGTATCCTTCATAACCATCATTTATAGGATCAAAGAAGACATCATCATCGGTTGAGTTAAGCGGGTATCCTAAATTAAGCGGAACTGACCATTCTCCATTATTGAGAAGGGTGGAATAGAAAATATCATATCCTCCGATATTGAAGTGTCCCCTGGAACTGAAGAAAAGAGTCTTGTCATCCTTGCTCAGGAACGGAGTTTCCTCATTGTATGGAGTATTAATTGTAGGTCCGAGATTTAAAGCCGGTCCCCAGTCCCCTGTAGAATCCCTCTCCGATACATAGATGTCAAGTCCACCAAGCGTGCCTTTTCGGTTACTCGTAAAATAAAGCTTTTTATTGTCGTGGGAGATTGTAGCGTGAGATTCCCAGTATTTTGTGTTTATATTATCATTCAGTTTAACAAGAGGCCCCCATGTGCCGTTTGCAAAGGTCGAGGAGTAAATGATTCCGTCATAATCGGCTGAACTGTATAGATAAAGAGTTTTGCTATCCTTTGATATGGATGTCGGGTAAAGGTCCTTGTCAACTTTAAAAACCTCATTCATGTTTAAGGGGTTCCCCCATTTTCCGTCAGGATTCCTGGTTGAATATAGAATGGCATCATAGAATGCCTCGCTCCTTGAAAATACAATCATTTTCTCATCTTCAGAAACAACAGGGTTAAAATCTGAGTTATTGTTATTTATGTTGCTTCCCAGGTTTTTCTCCTTCATATAAAGAGGCATAGCAATAAGATCTTTTGCATTGTAGCATGATTGGATTTGCTGGTTTACAATTATTGAATCATAAACTTTGGGGTCAAGGCCTTTTTTAAAAATTGTATAGCTCTCAATTGCCTTGTCGAGCTGATTGTTGATCCTGTAAGCATTTGCAAGATAATAATATGCATCGTAGGGCGCCCCGGACTCCTTGAATTTTCCCTCTTTGTACTTCGGATTAATGTGTTTAACGGCATCTTCAAGATAACCTATCGCTTTATCCTTTTCGCCGGGTACATTTAAATAACATTGTCCGATACGGTACTTGAAATTATAATTACTGGGATATGACCTTAAAAGCTGCTGATACTCAGGAAGAGCTTCCTTATAGTCCTCAAAAAGCACCCAGCTTTCAGCATCATAGAAAGTTAGTTTATTCTCAACTTTTGCCTGGGCGAACAAATTATTTCCGGCAGCAAAGACCAGGATAAATGCAAACAGAATAACTCTTTTCATCATTTCAGAACAGGTATAACTGATTTAACGTAACCCCTAAATAATAATACATTATTCTGCAATACAATGTTTTACAGGGATTGAGGTTTTATATTACTCAAATTCAATTCATAAAGGTACTAATATAGCAGAAATAATAGAAAAAGGACAAAAACTATTTGTCCTTTTTTATAAACCTGCAGGATTATTCTGCCAAGCCTGAATTTCAGAGGATGAATTTCAGAATGATATATGTTGCAGAATAATATTAAATATCATCAGCAGTATAGTTCTCCAGAATATCCTTTATCCTGTTCAGGAATTTGCCTGCAAGTGCGCCGTCTATTACCCTGTGATCATAACTGAGTGACAGGATCATAATATTGCGGATTGCAATTACATCTCCATCGGGTGTCTCAATAACGGCAGGCATCTTTCTCACTGCTCCCGTCCCGAGAATGGCAGCCTGGGGCTGATTTATAATTGGTGTGCCGGCAAGATTATTATAGCTTCCGAAGTTAGTGATCGTAAAGGTTCCTCCCGTGATTTCATCCGGCTTAAGCTTGTTGTTTCTGGCTCTTTCAGCAAGATCATTTACGCTTCTTGCCAGTCCGGTCAGACTTTTTTCATTGGCATTCCTGATTACCGGTACAATGAGGTTTCCGTCAGGCAGAGCTGTGGCCATCCCTATATTGATATTCTTTTTCCTGATAATATTGTTCCCATCAACCGATATGTTAATCATTGGAAATTCGTGCAGTGCCCTGGCAGCGACATCGATGAAAATGGGAGTTAAAGTAAGTTTCTGTCCTTCAGCTGCCAGGAACTTATCCTTTACGGAATTCCTCCACCTGACAAGCCTGGTCACGTCAGCATCGATAAAAGAAGTTACATGAGGCGAGGTTCTTTTTGACATAACCATGTGCTCGGCAATCAGCTTACGCACTCTGTCCATTTCAATTATTTCGTCACCATTTCCGGAAGATTCCCGCTTTATTGCGTCATTGGCATGAGATGAATTTTTGACGGAAGAAGCAGACTCAATTTCTTCTTTCGCCTTTTGTTTAAGGCTGATTAACCTGGAAACATCGTCTTTTGTTATTCTTCCGTCCATTCCCGTTCCGGCAATATTGTCAAGCTCAGAATAAGATATTCCCTCGTTTGCTGCAATACTTCTCACCAGCGGTGAAAGGAATTTCCCGGATGGCGTCCGGCTTTTAAGATCATGTGAATCATTTTCCTGCTCATTCTTCTCCCTCTTCGACTCTTCAATAGTCTCGCGGATTCTTTCCACCTCTTTTGATACTTTTTGGACTTCCCCGGGCTGTGGGTCATAACTATTTTCAAGTATCGCAATTATTTCGCCAATTCTGACAACAGATCCTTCTGTTGCCATCAGGGATACAATAGTTCCTGCTGCAGGAGCCGGAACCTCGGAATCCACTTTGTCTGTCGCAACTTCAATAAGCGGATCATCTTCCTTCACTGTGGCACCCTCGGCAACAAGCCACTTGTTTATCGTTGCCTCTATTACTCCTTCTCCCATTGCAGGAAGAACAATATTCATTCTTGCCATATTGATAAAACGTCTTATTTATTTAACCTGGACCTCTTTGTCTTTCTCCAAACAGAAGATTCCCTTAAGAGGATCAGAGAGTTGATAAACTTATTAACCCTACCAATTAACAGTCAAAATCAAAAAAGGTTCAGTGATTATTAAGGCAGTAGCCATGATCATTTGAACAGCCTTCGGAGGCGTTCATACAACCTGTTCCAAAATGATGTCCCGTTCATGGATATTACATAATCATTAGGATTTACGTACCGGCTTCCTAAGATATATTTTCCGTCGGAGGATGCAATTTTAACCGATATATTGCTGTCAGCAAGAGAATGCATTAAACCGATTATGACTGAAGAATTAAGATTACGAGAATCAAGGATCACCTCCTTGATCTTGTTTATCCGTACAACTTCCTTAAGCTGCTGAAGATTGCCGAGTACTTCTTCGCTTTTGTCGTCAGGATTTATACTAACCCTTCCGGAAATGACATTTTCACGGGAACTCGATTCCAGCAGATCTTTGACGCCCTTGTATCCTTCAGAATCGGAAATAATTATTGTCTTCCTTTCCTTTTTGAAAGGATTATCTGCATATTCGGGCAGGATAGCTGACAGGACTATCCTCCAGAGGGCAACTGCCGGCATCGATATCAATCCTCCGATTATAATGACGGCTCTTGAAAACCTTATTCCGAGAGGCAGAAGTGCATATAAAACAAGAATCGCCAGTAAACCGGCGCATATTCCCTTTAAAGTTCCCCCTATTGCGGAAGGCTTCCTGTAGCCTGCGAACATAGCTATGGAAAGGACAATAATAATCGTATAAACCGGGACGATTACCCCGGTAAAAGCTACGGGATAATTGTATCCGGGGCCAAACCTGTAATTTCCCCAAACAGAAGCGGCCAGCCTGAAGATGATCCATACCATAAAGCCGTCGGAAATAGGGAGAAACAGCTTCTTGACGATTCTTTTCAACAGTGAAAGTCCTGCCCTGAAAAAGATAGCAGTCTGCATAAGGAATATATACCATTTGTGGGTCCCGCTGTTAAAATGCTTCCTTACAAAAATCAGCATTGCCCTGTAGAAATTCAGCAGGACGTTCAGTTGCTCTTTCTTGGTGCTTTCTCCTTTATAGTGAATGATCTTTGTACCAGGGTAATAATAATTAATGTAACCAGATTTTATCAGCCTGTAACTGAAATCAATATCCTCGCCATACATAAAATAATCCTCGTCAAGAAGTCCGGTCTTCAGTAAAGCTTCATGGCGGATAAACATAAATGCTCCTGAAATTACTTCAGCAGGGGTGGTAATATTATTGTCGAGGTTTCCGAGATAATACCTGTTAAAGAGACCTGAATGAGGGAATAAACGTGACATCCCTGAAATCTTGAAGAACGCGGTTCCAGGTGTCGGGATTGCTCTTTTTGACTCGGGAAGAAACCTCCCCTTGCCATCTATCATCCTGACTCCTGCTGCACCTGCTTCCGGGTGATCGTCCATGAATGCGATACATTTCCTGAACGTCTCTTCTTCAACTAACGTATCAGGGTTGATGAGAAGTGCATACTTCCCTTTGGCCAGCTTAAGAGCCTGGTTATTGGCTGCAGAGAAACCCCTGTTCTCATGATTAATTATGAGCCTGGCGTAAGGGAATCTGCCGCTGACCATCGAACTTGAACCGTCAGCAGAATTATTGTCTATGACAAATACTTCGGAGTCAATGCCTTCCAGAGCTTTATAAACCGATAGCAGGCACTGCTCAAGGAAATGCCTGACATTGTAGCTGACAATAATTACCGAGAGTTCCATTAATTGTTATTTATCGGCAAGTTCTTTCCTGATGCTGAAAGGAATCTCCTGACGGATTTTATCATTGCTGATACGGATTTCTGTTGTTAATGGCCCTTCCGAGAGTTATTTCATCTGTATATTCCAGCTCATCACCGATTGCGACACCTCTTGCCAGGGTTGAAATGGCAATGCCGTATTTGCTAAGCTTCCTGTAAAGATAATAGTTTGTCGTATCGCCTTCCATCGTTGTGCTGAGGGCGAAGATAATTTCATTAATGCCTCCTGCGCTGATCTTTTCTTCAAGGCTCTCGATCTTGAGATCAGAGGGCCCGATACCATTTATAGGAGAAATAATTCCGCCGAGGACATGGTACATTCCCCTGAACTGGCGGGTGTTTTCGAGAGCCATCACATCCTGTATGTTCTCGACGACACAGATAACTGACTTGTCACGCTTTGCATCACTGCAGATGCTGCAGATCTCCGTATCCGAAATGTTATTGCATATCTTGCAGTAATGGATCTCGCCATGCAGTCTTATAATACTCTCGCCGAATCTTTTAACATCCTCTGAATCGCGTCTTAAAAGATTCATAACCAGCCTGAAAGCCGTCTTCCTCCCGACACCCGGCAGTGATGCAAATTCATTCACGGCGTCCTCAAGAAGCCTGGAGGGAAATTCGGTAAAACTCATAGCAGATCCTTTCCGACAAAATTAATTCATTTATTGCTTTATATTAATGCATCTGATAATTTTTTGACTTCCTTTCTTTTTGCTAATCTTGCAAAATTAACTTTTGACTCTATGTCACCTACCCTTATCATTGTAATATTCCTGACTTATACAGTTCTTCTGTTTACTGTTACCTGGATAACTGCGAGGAAAGCTGACAGCCAGTCTTTTTTTATCGGGAACAGGAAATCTCCATGGTACGTAGTGGCGTATGGAATGATCGGTGCTTCATTGTCGGGCGTTACATTCATGTCAGTCCCCGGATGGGTAGGCGATACGCAGTTCAGCTATATGGTTGTTGTAATGGGCTACCTGTTTGGCTATATTGTTATTGCGCTCATTCTCCTTCCACTGTATTACAGGCTTAAGCTGACTTCGATATATTCATACCTTGACCAGAGATTTGGTTCATGGTCGTACAAGACAGGAGCTGGTTTTTTCATCATATCACGGACGCTGGGAGCATCACTAAGGATGTTTTTGGTGATCAGCGTTCTTCAGATCTTTGTTTTTAATGCATGGGGCATACCTTTCTGGGTAAATGCCATGATATTCATTATATTAATAATTCTCTATACGCTGAAAGGCGGAATCAGGACTATAGTCTGGACTGATACGCTACAGACGACATTCATGATTCTGGCAGTAGTTCTTTCAATTATTTTTATCAGCAGGGGGCTGGGCGTGCCCGTTTCAAAACTCTTTACAGATATCAGGGATAGCCATGTATCAAGGATGTTTATAACAGACTGGCATCATCAGAGGTTTTTCCTTAAGCAGTTTTTCTCCGGGATGTTCATTACAATTGCAATGACAGGCCTTGACCAGGAGATGATGCAGAAAAACCTGAGCTGCAAGAATTTAAAAGACGCCCAGAAGAATATGTTCACCTTCAGCGGGATACTCATCTTTGTAAACCTCCTGTTCCTTTTCCTTGGCGCTTTCCTGTTGCTCTATGCACAGAGGAAAGGAGTCATTGTTACCTCATCAGATGAACTCTTCCCGACGATCGCACTTAAGTATCTCAGTCCTGCTGCAGGAATCGTATTCCTGGTCGGGCTTATTTCTGCGGCTTTCCCAAGTGCCGATGGTGCGCTGACATCCCTGACAACTGTAGTAAGCATCGATTTCCTTGGACTGAACAGGAGGGAGGGATTATCAGAAAAAACTGCAACAAGGATCAGGTATATTGTCCACCTGTCGATTGCTTGTTTATTCTTTATCAGCATTTTAATTTTCAGCACGCTGAACAACAAGGCAATTATAGATAAGCTCTTTACGATTGCAGGATATACCTACGGTCCGTTGCTCGGGCTCTATTCCTTCGGACTATTTACCAAAAGGATACCCAATGATAAGGCTACCCCTTTTATTGCAGTATTATCGCCGGTTATTTGCTTCTTTTTAAGCAAATACTCTGTTCAGCTTTTCAACGGCTACAAGTTTGGTTTTGAACTGCTGCTTATGAACGGATTGCTGACTTTTGCCGGGCTGTTTGCCTTCAGCAGGAAGAAGAAAATGAAGTGAGAAACCGGGCAGCCTAAGGTTCCATTTTCTGATTATTCCCTGAACCTGAATTTGTCTGAGGTGTCACATCCTCATCAGGTTCTTCGGGCGGTTCCTTTTTGATAACGACATTGATTTTTTTGTACCGGAAATTCCAGACTAAAAAATAATTAATGCCTGCGCTGAATGCTTTTGCCGAGAGTCCGTATCCAGGGATATAGATAGGCCTGGTGTCTTTGCTGCCTCCTGAATATATCATTTTCCTCAGGCTTACCGTCCATCCTAAAGAAAGATTTCCGAGAAGCTCAGCCCTGAATCCAGGCGTAAGCTCAGCAAAATGACCCCAGTGTGATTGTGAGGAAACAGATGTGGTAGTTGTGCCCCAGTAATTTTCGGAGCTTAATTCCGGAATTTCATAGGTGAAAACGCTTATGCCATAATGAAGTCCGACTCCTGCCCAGTATTTACCCATTGATGTGAGCGGTTTCAGTAAATTGAAGTCGACACCTGCCCTGAAGAACACTCCATTTGTATGGTAGTTGTAGTTGTACTGAGAATACTTATAATTTGAATATCCACCTCCGAAAAAAAGCGATCTTTTCTCATTGAGGTCCACCGAAAGATACCCTTCTGACGTAAGATTATTTTTATCTGTTAAATAAATAACAGGACCCGCAATATCAATGCCAGCCCTTATGGCAAGGGGAATGACAACAGTATCAGGCGGCTCTGCTGCCGCAGGTTTCGGAGCCATAATATTACCTTCATGCGGCTCTACAGCTGCAGGTTTCTGAGCTATAATATCACCGGTTGAAATCAGAACCAGCAGGCTAATAATATATGCGTATGTTTTCTTCACTCAGAGTGGTGATACTGTTTTTGGTGACGCTTATCCTGACAATTTTATGATTTGTGGCATTAAGTGAATCAATATTATGATAGAACGTATAACCGCACTCTTTTGAGATAAGGTGCGGATATGTCGAATACCATGCGGTAAGGGTATCGTAAACATCGTTGATTTGTATTACGAATGAGCAGCTTTCAGATGAAGCATCGAGAGGGAAAAGCGCCTGCTTTAAGCTTTTTTGGGCCGTATAGATTTTGCTTGTATCCATTCCCGCACCCCATGATGATAGGCTGTCAGGCGCAGTCAGGTTGCCCGTACTGTCAGAATAAAGAGATGCTTTCATGAAGGCAGTCGTCTCATCGAAACATGCTCCCGGAGAACATGAGTAAGCAAGCAGGAAAAATCCTGCCAGGATTGATGCAATGAATAGATTCCTGGAACTTCTCATAAAATAATCCGAAGCCTCAAAAATATAAAAAAATAGTGGGCAAAACAGGGTTACAAAAAAATGGCGCGATCTTCTCCTGCAAGAAAAAGGTTTAAACAAAACAGATATGCCTGAAATTAAGGCAGGTTCTTAAGGTATTCAGCAGCCTTGGCTATTGCATTTCTGATCCCATCAGGGTTTTTACCTCCTGCTGAAGCCAGAAATGGCTGTCCGCCGCCGCCGCCATTTATTGCAGCCGAGATTTCCTTTATTATATTAACTGCATTTATGTTCTTCTCTTCGACAAGGCTATCGCTTACCATAACGACGATATTGGCTTTTCCTCCGATAGCAGACCCGATCACTGCAACAACATTTTCTGAAATGCTCCTCAATTCAAATGCTATTGCCTTCAGAGTATCGGCAGAATCTGTTTCAATCTTTCCTGAGATAAATTTAATGCCTTTAATGTCAACGCTGTTTTCTTCAAGTTCTTTAATAGCGTCCCTGGCAGCCTGTGCCTGGTATTTTTCAATTGTTTTCCTGAGTGAGTTGTTTTCGGCGATAAGCTTCACGACGCTGTCCTTTATTGATCCGGTGCTTTTTAAAAGGGAGGCAACCTCTTCTGATGCGAGGAGTTTTTCGTTAATATATTCATCGGCCTTTTCGGCAGTGACGGCTTCAATCCTTCTGATACCGGATGCAATTCCACTCTCCGAGATGATCTTAATGATCCCTATGCTGCCTGTAGAAGCAACATGTGTCCCGCCGCACAGCTCGATGGAATTCCCGAACTGAACCACTCTTACATTTTCACCGTATTTTTCACCAAAGAGCGCCATTGCACCCATAGCTTTTGCCTTTTTCATGGATACGTTCTCTGTGATCTTCCCTGGGTAATCTGCTCTGACCATCCTGTTTGCTATCTCTTCGACCTTAATGATTTCATCCCTTGTCATCCTGGCAAAATGGCTGAAGTCGAACCTGAGCCGGTCAGGCGTAACAAGCGATCCTTTCTGCTCTACATGGTTGCCGAGAACTGACCTTAAAGCATAGTGCAAAAGGTGTGTTGCTGAATGGTTATTTGCAGTCATAAGGCGTTTCCCGGAATCAACTTTTGCAATAAAATGCGCTTTAGGATCGGATGGAAGCTTTTCGGCAATATGAATAACAAGGTTATTTTCCTTTATTGTATCCTTTATTGGAATTTCTTCATCATTATGACAGATAAATCCCATATCCCCTGTCTGCCCTCCTGACTCAGCATAGAATGGCGTCTTATTTAATACCAGATGTATGACCTCATTGCCTTTAACCTTTACTCTTCTGAATTTATTAATAAGTACTTCATCTTCTGTTTTATCATAACCGGTAAATTCAGTCTCTTCGGAATCCCTTATCACGTGCCAGTCGCCAGCATCAAGGGATGCATCTTCCCGCGACCTTGTCTTCTGGCTATTCATCTCGCTTTCAAACCCTTTAAGGTCGAGCTGCATCCCGTTCTCCTTAAGGATAAGCTGAGTAAGGTCGACAGGAAATCCAAACGTATCATAAAGCTCGAATGCGACTTTCCCAGGAAGAATGTTTTTGTTCTCATTCCTGAGTCCGGCAATCATTTTATTGATCATTTTCAGACCTTTTCCAAGAGTTTTAAGGAAGGAAGTCTCCTCCTCGAAAATTACCTTTTTTATCTGTTCTCCCGATCTCTTCAGCTCAGGATAATGATCGCCCATAGTATCGGTAAGGACAGGAACCAGCCTGTAAATGAATGGCTCCTCTATTCCGAGGTTATTATATCCGTACCTGACTGCCCTTCTGAGGATCCTCCGGATCACATAACCGGCCTTATTGTTAGAGGGCATCTGGCCGTCGGCAATTGAAAAGGCGACAGCCCTTACGTGATCGGCAATCACTCTCATTGCGATATCGATTTTCGCATTCTCGCCATATTTTTTCCCTGTGATCTCTGATATTTCGCTTATGAGAGACTGAAAAATATCCGTATCATAATTTGATTTCTTCCCCTGGACAACCATGCAGAGCCGCTCGAAGCCCATTCCGGTGTCGACATGCTTTGACGGAAGCTGTTCAAGTGAGCCGTCAGCTTTACGGTTATACTGAATAAAAACGAGGTTCCATATCTCAATTACAAGAGGATGCCCTTTATTTACCAGTTCGTGACCGGGTACTTTCGACCTCTCGCTGTCGTCACGGAGATCGGCATGAATTTCTGAGCATGGGCCGCAGGGGCCTGTCTCACCCATTTCCCAGAAATTGTCTTTTTTTGATCCTTCAATTATATGAAGCGGTTTGGAACTAAAGCATTTCTGCCACTGTTTTAAAGCCTCTTCATCACGAGGCACCTTGTCATCAGGGCTTCCTTCAAAAATAGTGGCATAAAGCCTATCTTCCGGAATTTCAAGCTTGTCTGTCAGGAACTCCCACGCCCATTCAATAGCCTCTTTCTTGAAATAGTCGCCAAACGACCAGTTGCCTAGCATCTCGAACATTGTATGATGGTAAGTGTCGTGTCCGACTTCTTCGAGGTCATTATGTTTTCCTGATACCCTCAGGCACTTTTGAGAATTGGCAACCCTTTTGTCTTTTGCCTGGCTGTTTCCAAGGAAGATATCCTTGAACTGATTCATCCCTGCATTCGTGAACATAAGAGTCGGATCATTCTTTACCACCATGGGTGCAGAAGGGACTATTACATGTTTTTTTGACCTGAAAAATTCCAAAAACAACTCCCTCAGTTCCTGTGCCTTCATCTGCTATTAATCATTGAGTTATGTAAATATACCTGTAAATCGGTTTGTAAAATTAATTTATTTGATATAGATTTGTCAATTGTCAAAAATAAAAATTCATAATTCACGCCCGGCTGATGCGAAAGCATAAGTATTTTTTAGACCTTAATGATTTGCAGTACAAGCAGGTGCGGCTCTCTTTGGAGAAGAAGCTTCTGCGAGTAATTTTATGGTTTGCCGGAACCATTGCAGTAACTCTTTTCTACACTTCTGTTTTTCATAATTTATTCGGTTCCCCCAAGGAGGCGCTTCTGAACCAGCAGATAGACAATATCAGGCTTCAGTACAGGCTTGCAGACAGAAATATGAATAATTCCCTGAAATTGATCAACAGCCTCAGGATGTCAGATGAGATGCGTTACAGACCTGTTCTCGATATGGACAGCCTGCCTGAGTCATACAGGAATCCTGGTTTCGGAGGTGTTGACCGCTTTGCTGATCTTGATGGCTACGGGACCTCTTACCTGATGAAAAGCGCAAGGATGAAAATCGAGGAGATGAAGGATATGGTATCTATTCAGGACAAATCGTTCAGCACTGTAAAAGATAAAGCTGCTGAATGGAAAATAGAAATGGATCATCTTCCTGCTATCAGCCCGGTTGATCCGTCTTTCAGGCTGGGCGAAGGATATCATTTCCGCCCGGTTCACCCTGTGTATGGAGATAGCAGGATGCATTATGGTCAGGATATTGAAGTACCTTATGGCACAAAAGTATATGCAACCGGCGACGGGAAAATTGTGGAAGCAGGGAGAAATAATGGTGGATTTGGAAATGTTATCATGATCGACCATGGCTATGGACTTGAATCCATCTATGGTCATCTCAGTAAATTACTGGTTCCGGTTGGAATGAATGTCAAGCGGGGAGATCTTATCGGATTAAGCGGAAGCACAGGAGCGTCAACAGGACCACATTTGCATTACCAGATAAATAAATACGGTCAACCTACTCCTGCTATCAATTTCTTCAATAACGATATCTCACAGGATGAATTCAATGAAATGATCCAGGCGTTCGAGTCGAAGTCAAAATTCAGATAGAACCTTTCTGTCGATCCTGATTTTAATGATGGCCCACCGGGCCATATTTTGTTTTATGATGATTTGATTATCTTTGCAACATGCCAAAGTCACATTACAGATTTAATCCCGAATCTCTCAGTTTTGACAAGATACGTCTGGGTATATGGGCAATGCTGCTCAGGGGATTTGCTTATTTTGTGGGCTCGGTGATTATTGCGGCTGTTTATTACCTCATCTTCGCTTCGTTTGTCGACTCTCCCAAAGATAAGGCACTTCTTCGTGAGATAGACCAGCTGACCCTGCAGTACGATATAATCCATCGGGAAATGGATAATATCGACAAGGTAATCGGGCAGCTGCAGGAGACAGATGATAATCTTTACAGAACTATTTTTGAAGCTGAGCCTATTCCACAGACACTGCGTGAAGGTGGGACAGGAGGCATAAACAAGTTCAAGGAACTGGAGGGTTATAATAATTCAAACATAGTCATTGAGACTTCCAAAAGACTCGATAATATACGGAAGAAAGTTTATGTGCAGTCCAAATCATTTGACGAACTCATCTCACTGGCAAAAAGAAAGGGAGATATGCTTGGAGCGATACCGGCAATAATTCCTATTTCGAACAGGGATCTCATTCATATCGCCTCAGGCTTCGGATTGAGGATACACCCCATATATAAAATAATAAAATTCCATGCAGGCATGGATTTCACAGCACCAACCGGTACCGATGTTTATGTCACTGGCAACGGAGTTGTTTCTGATGTTGAGTCATCCAAAAGAGGCCTTGGGAATCACATAACAATTGATCATGGTTTCGGATACCAGTCTATTTATGCACATCTCGACAGGATAAATGTGCGGAAGGGGCAGAAAGTTTCAAGAGGTGATGTCATTGGCTTTGTAGGCAGTACAGGCTTGTCGGTTGCGCCTCATCTGCATTATGAGATAAAGGTCAACGGAGTTAATGTCGACCCTGTAAACTATTTCTTTAACGATCTTTCAGCTGCTGAATACGAAAAGATGATTGAGATTGCCTCGAAAACCGGACAATCATTTGATTAGGAGTTCCGGCTTGCAATTATGAACAGAAACCTCGTCTCCTTAACAATAATTCTATTAATCAGCTTCTTATTCATTCAGAATTCGGCCGGTCAGGCTGATTCTGCAGTCTTTCAACGGAAAATAACAATTGCAGGAGTCGGCGACATTATGCTCGGTTCGACATTCCCTGATTCGGATATGCTGCCGCCTGATGATAATCCGTTGTTGCTTCTTGGCAACCTGGCCGATACTCTTGCCTCCTTTGATATTACAGTAGGGAACCTTGAAGGTTCCTTCCTGGATAGCGGAGAACCTTCAAAAAAATGCAGGGATACAACAAAATGCTACCTCTTCAGGATGCCTGAAAGATATGCGGGGGCCCTGGCACAATCAGGATTTGACATCCTCAGCCTGGCGAATAACCATTTTGGTGATTTCGGATACCCTGCAAGAGTGAGGACAAAGATGCTGCTTGATTTACTGGGAATTCACTATGGAGGACTATTGGAGAGCCCATCGTCGATATTCAGGAAAGACTCCGTTCTTTACGGTTTCTGTGCGTTTGCTCCGAATGCCGGCACGCTTGATATAAATGAGACTGAAAAGGCTGAAGCGATTGTGAAAAAACTTGCTGATACATGTGATATAGTAATCGTTGTATTCCATGGTGGTGCTGAAGGCGCAGATTTTCAGCATGTTCCAAAATGTGAGGAGATGTTTTACGGCGAGAACAGGGGCGATGTTCATGCTTTTGCCCATAGGATGATAGACGCCGGAGCAGATGTTATTTTCGGAAGCGGTCCTCATGTTACCCGCGCCATTGAGGTATATAAGGAACGATTCATTGCATACAGCCTTGGCAATTTCTGCACCTACGGGAGATTCAATATCCTCGGCCCCAACGGGATTGCCCCTCTGATAAAACTGGAAGTCGATTCAAAGGGAAAATTTCTGAATGGAAGGATAATACCTGTCTTCCAGTCAAGACCTGAAGGGGTCAGGATCGATCCTGAAAAGAGAGTGATAAGGAAAATCCGCGATTTAACTGCATCTGATTTTCCGGATGCAGTTGTCAATATCTCGGAAAATGGTTATATTTCATACAAATAAATGTTATGCCATACATTGAAAAACCTGTCGAAAAGCTCTATTATTCAATAGGCGAGACAGCTAAAATGCTGAATGTCCCGGTATCAACTGTCAGGTTCTGGGAAAACGAATTCGACATCCTTAAACCGATGAAGAATAAGAAGGGTAACAGGATGTTCACCCCTGGCGATATTAAAAATCTGAAAATTATATACCATCTTCTCAAAGAGGAGAGAATGACGCTTCCTGGTGCAAAGAAGAGACTTTCCGGAAAATGGGAAGAGACCCAGTATAAATATGAGATCAATGAATCACTTCAGAAGATCAAAGGACTATTACTTGACCTGAGAGATAATATATGAAACTAAAAGAGCTAAGTTCATTCCTGGATACTGCAATTCCCTTATCGTACCAGGAAGATTATGATAATTCGGGCTTGCAGGTAGGTGTTCCCGGCATGGAGGTAAATTCGGCATTGCTTACACTCGATATTACGGAAGATATAATGGATGAAGCCATTGCTGACAGTTGTAATGTAATTGTCTCACATCATCCCTTGATTTTCGGACCGATAAAAAAATTATCAGGCGGATCAACGACAGAGAGGATAGTGGCAAAAGCAATAAAAAATGATATTGCAATCTATTCTGCTCATACAAACCTTGATTCACTTCCGGGAGGAGTCAGTTTCAGAATGGCTGAAAAAATGGGTCTTGTGAATGTCAGGGTTCTTTCACCTTTAAAAAACAGGCTCCTGAAGCTCGTCGCTTTCATACCTGAAAATTATCTCGAAAAGGTTAAGGATGCAGTCTTTGAGGCCGGAGCAGGGGTGACAGGTAATTATGACAGATGCAGTTTCAGCATACCGGGTACCGGAACTTTTCGTCCTGGTGAAAACTCAAACCCGTTTGTCGGCAAAAGGGGCAAAATCCATCTTGAGAGAGAGGTGCGATTTGAAACAATTATGTACACCGGAATGAAGGAGAAAGTTATTGAAGCACTGCTGCAGTCTCACCCATATGAAGAACCTGCTTATGATATCTACATGCTTGAAAATGAAAGTACGGAAGCCGGGCTCGGATGTATAGGCGAACTTAAAGAGCAAATGGATGCCGGTGAATTCATAAAGCGTCTTGCAGATGTTTTTTCAGCCAGCGGATTAAGATACTCGAGGGTAACGGGTGGTAAAATCTCAAAGGTTGCACTTTGTGGCGGCACTGGAGCATCTCTTTTAAGAGAAGCAGTCGCCTCGGGAGCGGACGCCTTTGTGACTGCCGATATTAAATACCATGCTTTTTTTGATGCTGAAAACAGGATACTCCTGGCAGATATTGGTCATTATGAGGGTGAAAAATTCTCTGTGGAAATTTTATACGATTTAATTATTAAAAAATTCCCTACATTTGCACTCCGGTTTTCAGAGATAAATACAAATCCGATTAACTATTTTTAATATGGAAAAAAACAAGACAAAAGACGCCGAAATTTCTGTTGAGGATAGGTTACGGGCATTATACAGCCTTCAGATGGTCGACTCAGAGATAGATAAGATAAAGACCCTGAGAGGCGAGCTGCCTCTTGAGGTTCAGGATCTCGAAGACGATATTGCCGGCCTTGAAACCAGGCTTGGCAATCTCAGGGACGAAGTTGCTACTCTCGATAAATCGGTTTCGAAAAAGCATACCGAGATCGGAGATTCTGAAATCCTGATAAAAAAATATGAAGAACAGCAGAAGAATGTCAGGAATAACAGGGAGTTCGATTCCCTTTCAAAAGAGATTGAATATCAGTTTCTGGAAATTGAACTTTACAACAAAAAAATCAAGGAATTCAATGTACAGATTGAGGAGAAGAAAATATTGATTGGTGAATCAGAAGTTCTGCTTGACGACAGGAAATCAGACCTGGATACCAAGAGATCAGAGCTCGACGAGATCATCTCAGATACCCAGAAAGAAGAAGAAGGTCTTTATAAGAAACATGATAAAGTGCAGGGGATAATTGAAGATAGACTTCTGACAGCATACAAGCGAATTCGTACAAATGCAAGAAACGGTCTCGCCGTTGTTCCGGTACAGCGTGATGCATGCGGCGGCTGCTTCAACCAAATTCCGCCACAGCGTCAGCTTGACATCAAATCGAGGAAGAAGATCATCGTTTGCGAATATTGCGGACGCATCCTGGTGGATGATGAAATAATTAAGGAAGGCAAGATTTAGCAATCTTTGATATGCCTTAGAAAGCTGGTCCGTCGTGACCGGCTTTTTTTATTAATTTTACCATTGTTATAAATCTGTAGCAATGACATCTGCTGAATTCAAAAGACTCGTTTCTGAAGGGATCCCTTCTGTACTTCCACTGGTGAAGCCATTCGATAAAAACATTAACCACGCACCGAAACGGAAAGATATACTAACAAAAACTGAGAAAAAGCTGGCGCTGAAAAACGCGCTGAGATACTTCCCGGTTGAATTTCATCCGGTGCTGGCAAGAGAATTTGCTGAAGAGCTGAAGAATTATGGAAGGATTTATATGTACAGATTCCGTCCCGATTATGAGATAAAAGCCCGGAATATTGACGATTATCCATCAATGTCACGCAAAGCAGCTGCTATAATGCTGATGATCACAAATAACCTTGATGTGAATGTTGCTCAGCATCCTCACGAACTTATCACTTACGGCGGAAATGGGGCTGTCTTTCAAAACTGGGCACAGTACAGGCTTACAATGAAATACCTGTCAGAGATGACAGACGACCAGACTCTTGTAATGTATTCCGGTCACCCTCTGGGCCTGTTCCCATCACATCCTGATGCCCCCATGGTAGTTGTTTCAAACGGTATGGTTATTCCCAATTACTCATCGCAGGACCACTGGGAAAGGTTTAATGCACTCGGTGTGTCACAGTACGGCCAGATGACTGCAGGATCGTATATGTACATTGGTCCGCAGGGAATAGTTCACGGGACAACGATCACAATTCTCAACGCCTGCAGGCTTATCAGTAAAAACAGGAAAAGCAACGAGCAGATGCTTTTTGTCTCTTCCGGACTTGGCGGCATGTCAGGTGCTCAGCCCAAAGCCGCAAAGATTGCCGGGTTGATTTCAGTAATAGCCGAAGTGAATCCGAAGGCTATAAGAACCCGACACTCTCAGGGCTGGGTTGATGAAGTATTTGTTGAAATGGATAAGCTGATAAGCAGAGTTAGAAAAGCCAGGGAACTCAGGGAAACGGTTTCATTGGGTTATCAGGGCAATATCGTAGACCTGTGGGAACAGTTTACCGATAATGATATCATGGTCGATATCGGCTCTGACCAGACATCATTGCATAACCCATGGGCCGGAGGATATTATCCTGCCGGGCTTACGTTTGAAGAGTCGAACAGGATGATCTCCGATGACCCTGAAAAATTCAAATGGCATGTCAGAAAATCCCTGGTCCGTCAGGTTGAGGCAATAAACAGGCACACAAAAAACGGTACTTATTTTTTCGATTATGGGAATGCATTCCTTCTGGAAGCTTCGCGTGCCGGTGCCGATATTCTCAAACCTGACGGAGAGTTCAGGTATCCTTCTTATGTACAGGATATAATGGGGCCTCTTTGCTTCGATTATGGCTTTGGTCCTTTTCGCTGGGTATGCTGTTCAAATGATCCTGCCGATCTAGCTATCACTGATAAGATAGCTGGCTCGACGCTGGAAAAAATTATGAAGGGTGCCCCCGGGGAAATAAGACAGCAGCTCGAGGATAATATTCACTGGATAAAGGAAGCAGGCAAAAATAACCTGGTTGTTGGCTCGCAGGCAAGGATTCTCTATGCCGATGCCGAGGGGAGAATTGCCATCGCCAATGCTTTCAATAAGGCTGTTGCAAAAGGGAAACTCAGCGCTCCTGTCGTTATTGGCAGGGATCATCATGATGTTTCAGGAACTGATTCGCCATACCGGGAGACATCAAATATATATGACGGGTCTAAGTTTACTGCCGACATGGCTGTTCAGAATGTGATCGGGGATTCATTCCGTGGTGCAACATGGGTATCTATCCATAACGGAGGCGGAGTTGGATGGGGTGAAGTAATAAACGGCGGCTTCGGAATGGTTCTTGACGGACTTAAATCGACAGGGGATAAGCTGAAAATGATGCTTCAATGGGACGTCGATAACGGAATTGCACGGAGGAGCTGGGCACGCAATGACGGAGCAATGTTTGCTATTGAAAGGGAAATGAAAAGAACGCCACGGCTTGTCGTAACCATACCTTCCATTGCAGATGATAAGCTGATTGATGAGGTAATTTAACCCGGGGTCATTTTTCAAGAAGCGCAACCGCAATTGCTACTGCGCCTTCCTCTCTTCCGGTAAATCCAAGTTTTTCGGTTGTGGTTGCCTTGATTGAAATATTTTCCGGCTCAGTTTCAAGAATTTCCGATATGGCTGTTTTCATCTCTCGAATGAAGGGAGCTATTTTCGGTTTTTCGAGGCATACCGTGCTGTCAATATTTATAATGTGAAATCCCCCTTTTTTTATCAGATCAAATGATCTCTTCAGCAGAATCTTGCTGTCGATATTTTTATATTGAGGATCATTGTCGGGGAATTGGTGCCCGATATCTTCAAATCCGGCTGCGCCAAGGATTGCATCACAAATTGCATGGAGAAGAACATCGCCGTCGGAGTGTGCTGAACAACCTTTTTCAGAAGGAATATTTATTCCTCCCAGCCAGAGCTGGATACCTTTTTCCAGCCGATGGAAATCGATGCCCTGGCCTATCCTTATTTTCATGTAGGGGATTTGCTGGCGTTCCTCAGTGCACTGAGGTCAAATGAAAGGGAAAAACGCAATGTCCTTGCAAGAGGGTTATTCTGTTTGACAGGCATCAGGTAGGAGAAATCGATAGTAAAGCCGCTCATCCTGAATCCTGCACCGACAGTATAATATTTTCTGTTGCCCTTTGATGCGTCTTCATGAAAGTAACCTCCACGTATTGCAAATTGGTTATTATACCAGTATTCTGCTCCCAGTGAATAAGTTATCTCTTTCAGTTCTTCGCTGAATCCGCCCGGCGCATCGTAAAATGACTGGAATATGGCAGCAGGCACTGAAAGATTGGTAGGATCCATGCCGGCCTTTATCTCCTTAAGTGCAGTCTTGACCGTATCTCCTTTGGCGTTGATTTCGCCGACTGAATAATATATAGGAGGTGTCGGGACAAGAAGTTTGTTAAGGTCGATTGTAAATGTCAGCTTGTTGTAAGAGTCAAGATTAATTGTACCGGCAGTACCTATCCTCAGGTTCATAGGAATGAAATCGGAAGCATGAGAATCAGAGTAGCTCATTTTCGTTCCGATATTCGAGAAATTAAAGCCGGCAGCGATTATGGCGTCTTTATTGAAAAGAGACACGGATTTCTGGTAATATCCTGATACATCGGCTGCAAAAGAGATTCCTGGTTTTGATGATTCGCCATTAATATATGATCCACCGGAAAGGTTTGAATAGATAAACCTGAATGCAATTCCGCCCGAGAAATGTTCTGTCAGTATTCTTGAATAAGCAGCATCGATAGCCAGCTCATTTGGCTTGAAGTTCATCATGAAGTTGCCATAGATGTCAGTAAACTGTACATCTCCGAGTGAAGAATAAATAAGGCTTCCGCTCATCACCTGCTTTTTGTCAATTCTTTTGTATCCCGTGAGATAGGCTATATTTATATCCGGCACAAGGTTACGCAGCCAGGGGGCATAAGATATTCCTACACCGGCTTTGCCGTCGATGAAAGCAAATTTTGCAGGATTCCAGTGCATGCTGTAAACATCAGGAGTGGTTGCCACTCCTGCATCTCCCATTGCACCGGCCCTGGAATCAGGGGCAATGATCAGGAAGGGGACAACAGTCTGGATGGCATTAAGCGACTGTGAGTAAAGCCTGGTACCGACCAGCAAGGCTGCTGATAGCAAGACAAATGCAATTAATCTGTGTTTCATTCTGGTTCAGGTAATTCTGCAAAGGTGCAAATATAAAACAATTTTTTTCCTGCGATATTGTACTAACCTTATAAAATGATTAAACGGCCTGACCCTTCTGCCATTTCACCACTATTCGTTTTAACGGTGATCCTGTAAGGGTATATGCCTCTTCCGGCCCTTTTCCCGCCTTCAAGCGATCCATCCCAGGGCACAGGAGGTATCTCGTAACCTGATACGAATGCCGTTGTTTTGATAACCCTTATAGCCCTTCCTCCGAGATCATATATCGTAATTATGATTTCAAGTTGCTGATCGGGACGATTTTGTTCAGCCGTAAATTTAGTATCATAACTGACAGGGTTAGGATAATTCATAAGGTTTTTCAAAATGAATTTTCCTCCCGTTTCCACTAAAAAATGAATAGTCTCCTCGGATGAGTTGTTATAATTATCCCAGGCTTTCAGAGTCAGTGAATGATTACCAAGGCTCAGATCGTACAGGTTATATAAAAGCTTGCCTTTCATGTAATTATCCAGGTCATTCTCGAAGTAGCTGTTCAGGACAATTGAATTATTCCTGTCCATGTCAAGGTAGGCTGTCAGATCGTGCCCGATGCCTGAACCTGTTGTATTTATTCCCCCGGTATCGGTGATAAGGGCTAGCAGAATCGGACTCTCATCGGTTATTCCACCGTTCCTGAAAAGGGTATCGTTCATGAACAGCCTTATGCCGGGACCAGAAGTATCTGCTGATATTGAACTTGCAAATCCGCCCACAACTACATCTGAAAAATAGCCGTTCATGTCCTTATCTGAATTATTTGCATAATAGCTTATCTTACCGTTCCCATAAGTATAATCAATATCCCTCGGGACGATGAAGGAGAATTTGAACCTGCCATTTAAGGCTGTGGTTTTGCCGCTGAAAAGAATATTATTCCTGAGTTCGAACTTAAATGCTAATCCGCCGTCGTTGGCGAGGGTACTTATCTCCGATGCCTTGTCGTAGACCAGTGGTGAAACGGTTCCGCCGAAGCCGTTCATCAGTTTTCCCTTATAGTCTTCTATATGGCCGGAGATGGTTACGAGGCTCAGTGCTTTCAGGCTGTCGGTGCCTGACGTGGCTGGTGAATGATTTATCGAATCTGTTACGACCCTGCCGTACCATGGGGATGCAAGACTTAACGCCGGATCGCCCAGAAGAGAAAAATTTCTTTTATTTAAACCGCTGCCCGAATCTTTTTTTGCCTGCCTGATAATTTCGCCGAGCGTAAGGGGGTTCCCTGCAGAATCGAGCCTGAAGGCATAATTGTAGATATTCTTGTTTAGGAAGTAGTTGGGTGCTGAATAAACGACACGTGTTGTGGACATTAATGCTATTCCTCCGCCGTTTTCATTCAGCAGAACCATTTCCCCTGCAGACTTCTTCTCCTTGATTTCCCTTGTTATGACATTCAGCTCCCCGTCGTCGAACCTGCTGAATTCACAAGTCGCCGTTATGAATAACGGGAGCTTCGATCCGTTTTTCCATGAATTTATATCATCGGTCTTTACGACTCTTTCATGAGCCAGACCGGTCTCGTTCCCATGGCCGATATAATTAAAAATAAGGCACCCTGCATTGATTCTGTTGTTTATTGCTTCCTCTACATCAGGATAGGTCTGCCCGTTTGCTGTGGTGACCTGCTTGTAAGCATCAAGATATATCTTATCTATATTGTAGACCGGAACACTGTCATTCAGTGCAGTCGAAAGCCCTTCTGCATCATAAACATGGGCATTCCCATCTTCGTCGTCAGCGGTAATACAAATAATATTCTTCCAGTCGCCCTTGTTTGAGGGATCCATATACCTGGCAATTTTCCTGGTTACGATACCTGCCTGTGCTGTGTCGTCGACAGGAAGTCTTCCTATCCCAATATCCTCTGTTCCATCAGCTTCTCCTTCACCATTATCGAGCAAACCGTAAAAATCATCTGATGTAAATGAAGAGACAATGACATTTGAATTTTGTGATTGATAGGTAGGAATAAAATTCGGATTCATGGGAGGAGCTGTCCTGTTTTCATAGGAACCATCGCCGAAAAGAAGGAGGTATTTAAGGGGGTGATCTGTTCCCTTCTGCTGAAGATATTTCATCCTGATAAAATTCCTTAAAGCCGATATGTCAGGCGTTCCTCCGGAAAACTCGTTGTAAATCTGTGCCGGTGTGACGATAAGGGACCGAAGACCCCTGTCCGCTTTATGCATGTCAGCAATCTTCTGTGCGTATTTATAGAACAGGGGATAGGTAATTATTAGCATATCAGCAGCATCCGATCCGTGAAGATCCTGGTTGGCTGTTGTGCTTTTCGGAAAGAAGGGAGAGAGCGTGTTCGACTCATTAAAAAGCACAAAAGTTCTGAGGCTGTCGGTTGATTCTTTGAATATAATATCGTCCTCGGTTTTTGTATATAGAACCTTTCGAACGTTTCCGGGATCTGAAATGTCCCAGACAACCGGGCTGCTGTCAGGGCTCTTGATAGTGAACTGGGTTAGATGGCCGGGTCCGACAGCCCTGGAATCTGAATAAACAGAAGCCTGACCGTGGTAAATATTATTTTTCCTGCATTCAAGCTTTACAAAATCAATCCAGCCTTTTGCTCCTGCTTCTCCATTGTTATAATAGCTTAAGGAAAATACGGGTGAAGATGAGAGCGGGTTTACAGCTCCGGAGGAATCAGTTATCTGTGCCTGGGTACCGGTATAATCGAGCATATCGACAGCATTGATCTGAATGCTCTGGTGAATTGTTGTCCCTTCGTTGAACCTGAAAAGAGTTGTGACCGGAGCCCTTGCCAGAACCCTTATTCTGAACTTCATTTTCTGATCTGTGAGAATGTCGGAGAACCCGGGGTCTATGGTTGTGCTGCTTAAAACTGATACTGGCTGATACCATTCTCTTCCTGACTTGAGGAGATTTTCAATTTCCTTCTCATGGAAATAGAGAGCATCTGATGAGGAAGAGTAATAGTCAGGCAAAGCTGGCGGCTGAACAGCATCGGCGATCTTCCTCGCCGGTGTGCCGCCTGAAGTAAGAAAATAATATGCGGTGTCAGAATAATTATGATGGACAAAATCGTAATCGCCTGATGAAGAGTTGAATTTCCACCTGCCTGTTCCCTGCCCGAAGAAAAGAAGATAATCGCCTTCATTGAATATGCCGTCGATCCCTGTGTTCTTATAAATCCCTATCTCATCAAGATCGTCCGGCTTAGGGTCGTCATTGTAGTATGATAGCTGTCCGAAATTATTTCCAAAGATTTTCGGATTTGACGGGTCTGTGAGACCCATCTGCTTCAGCTTTGAATAGTCGATCCTGTAAATGCCATCCTGCACGACAGCAATTTTAAACCATTGGCCCGAAGAGAGCACTGAGGAAGAAGAATAACTATCTTTGGGCGCCTGAGCCTGAAGGTTGCCCTGCAAAAGCAAAGTGATGAGCAACAATATCTGGTATGATCTGTTTATCATTCCGGGCAAAGATAGAAATGCGATTTATGTTTTTAACTAATTACGTTTCTTTTATAACCAGGCTTGATTTAAAATAATAACGTTTTCATTGCGTTGATATTGCTGTTACGATACATATGGCAAGATACCTGATCACTCTGCTTTTTATCATATCTTTCCTGGAAATCAGTAGTTTCGGGCAGGAATTGCTTCCGGACCTGAATTACCAGGGAACGATGATAAGCAACCCTGCTCTGACCGGCAGTGAGGGAGACGGGCTTTTAAGGCTTTCTTATCAGAATCTTTATCCAGGAAATAATTATAATCTTCATTCAGTTTGTCTCTCGTACGACAGTTATTTTCCTTCCCTTCACGGCGGAGCCGGATTTTACCTTTCAGATAATTACATGGGGGGTATGATTAATGATCTGAAGGGTGGCTTTTCATATTCGTATTTTTTCCGTGCCGGAACCGACCTGTTTATCGGGGCTGGACTCTCAGCCTCATTTTTTCATAGGGGTTATGATTTCAGCGGTACGATACTTCCTGATCAGATAGACCCGCTGGATGGAGTTGTTAGTATGTCCAGCGAATCTCTTTCATCACGAGGGAAAACAATTTTCGATGTCAGTACAGGATTCCTTTTTATTGCAGGCAGGGTATTTGGCGGAATTGCATTCAACCATCTTACTGAGCCCGATCTCAGCAATTCTGAACTGGCAAGCAACAGATTGTACAGGAAAATCCTTATTCATGGTTCGGGGAAGATAGATATTGATGCCGGGAAAAAGCTCTTCCTGCGACCAATCGGAAAGATTGAGATAAGCAAGCGACTGTTCACTGCCGGTGCCGGTGTTGTTTTCGAGAGCAGGAATCTGTCCCTGAATACAATATTGCTGGCCGACAATCTGAAGAATATAGATCTGCAGGCAGGGTTTTCAGTTAAAACCGGGATTATTGTTGTTTTTTACGATTATCGTTTTAATATTGCATCCGGAGAAAACCTTCTTCCGGTATCTCTGATGCATTATACAGGCATCGCTTTAAGTT
>Ga0075520_1000111_pt1 | contig 28025 bp, 24 predicted proteins | sample NGEPerB_FD_75100 | JGI IMG/M metagenome (GOLD analysis project Ga0075520, IMG submission 75100) | Arctic peat soil microbial communities from the Barrow Environmental Observatory site, Barrow, Alaska, USA - NGEE PermafrostAB12-B | ecosystem: Environmental > Terrestrial > Soil > Wetlands > Peat ... | reverse complement strand
ACGTAACAGTGCAACTCCGCGCTTGTAGTCGCCGCTTGAAAGGCATCCCACCGCCTCTTCTACCAGATCGGCAATAGTGCTTTCTTTCTTCCAACGGAGCGAGATCAAGCTCTCCGAAATCACGATTTCAACGAAGCCCCCGAGAGGTGCGAATTCCGACTCAAAATGTTCCTGCACTGCCTTACGGAAGGACTCTCCCTGCAAGGAACGTTTCTCAGCAGGCAATTGGTTACGGTCGAAATCGGAAAGGGGAAACTCAACTCGGTTCAACGGCTCAGGCATGGTAAAGACTCCATTCGTAGGTTCCAGTTAGCCCTAATGTGAGTGCCCACTGATCAACTAGGGCACAATCATGTTCGGGCTCGTCCGATATCGTGTCGAGTGCCTTGAGCAGAGCATCAGCTTGGCTCTCGTAGCCTAGAGCCTTGTATGGCACCCACTGCTGCGTTGCATCGAGTATCCGCGACCAGAACAGCGCGTAGGCCCCGTTCATGGCGGCATTACAGTTCACCACCTTCTTGGGCATCAGTTGTCGTATCTGAGGCGACAGCGCCTTGGCATTTTCCTGCAATTGCTGCTGCACGCTGAAATCTTGGAGTTGGCGCAACTCGGGGTAGGTCTGGCGGAGCCACATATCCACTCTAAAACCTACCGACATGCTGCGTAGCTGGAGCAAGAGTCCATCAAGTAGCATATCCTGAACCTTCGATGGAAGAGCTCCTGTGATTTGGAGCCGCCGAATGGCGTCGCCACGGCGAGACGTTGGTAGGTTGAAATCCAACCGTCTTTCAGCAGGCAGTGAAAAGAAACGCAGCGCGTGCCCAGCTTGGAAAGAAATCTGGTAGGATGGATCTCCTCCTTGAGGTTTGTAGCTCAGCAAATGCGCCGGTGAACCTCCGCGTGCGTAGTGAATGGTCGCGATTGTTGGCAGGCTTGGGTCTTCACGCACCAATACCGGTAGCCCCGACAGTTGCTCCACTTCGGCAATGATTTTTTCTGCAACAGGCCTCATGATTTAAACGGACGACTAAGGCTGCCTGTTGGAACAGGCAAGAACCTCTGGCAGTGGAGACTATCCGATTGGGCGGGAATTCAACCGTCGATATCGACTATTTCAGTCCGACTGCGAAAGAAGTTCTCGGTCTCTTTGTCTTGGAAGAAGACGTAGCACCCCTGCATCCCGCGGGTCAGGAGAACGCGATAGGTGTTCTTGACGAGCTCGGCGAACCGGTCTCCAGCCTTCTTAACCTCGGGGTCGCAGGAATGCTCACGCTGGCCGACCCAGCCTTGAGCGGCGCGATAAACGAGGTCGGTGCCGAAAATGACACCCACGTAGTCGAATTCAAACCCCTGTGCGGTGTAGACGCAGCCGACTTGGTTTTCACCTCCTGCTCGATAAGCCCAGAGAGGGGCTTTAGGAATACCCTTGGCAAGACCGGTAGCATTCGGTTTGGCATTCCAAGGACGTGAGAAGCCTTCGAGCTGCACATCTTCAACCAACGAGCCGTCTGACTTCGGATTTGACCAATGCCAGCAGTAGCCAGCTGTTAGCCGAGCCTTGTTGCCCTCCTGCAAGCGCTGCCGGATTGCCTTGTCTAGGTCTGACGGTGAATCGCAGATCCTAAATTCGAAGGACTGCTTCGTGTTCCACAAGACCGTCGGGGTCCGCTCGATTTCGAGCGTGTTCTCTACCCATTGGATGAATCCGTCAGAGCCCGCACATCGGAATTGCGCCTTGAGTGTAATCTCTTGCAAGTTTGCGCCGCTGGCTGCGGTTGCCTTTCGAATCAGATCCGCAGAACCAACTTCCTTGGGCCGCACAACCTGCTTGTCATCGATAAAAAAGACCGCGGTTCGCGCAACTTCCAACAACTCCTGAATCTGTGCCTTGTTGGTACGCCTTACTGCTGCCGTCCACTGATTAGTACTGGTCTTTCGCAGGCGATGTGCCTCATCGCAAACAATCACGTCCAACGCGTCCGGTTCCATGGCCGTGTAGCTGTTGAAATAGTTGAACAGGGAACCTGCACGACGTCCCACGACTTCACGCAAAGTCTGTGTAAAGGCGCTCGACCCGGTGGCATAGTGGCTTGACAGCCCCTCGCGGGCGAGTTGGGCAACGAGGTTAAGTGCTATGACGGATTTGCCAGTTCCGGGGCCGCCGATCACAAGAACCACGGCTTTGCGCGACGAATTCTTCGCTGCTCGGGCAGCGGCCAAAACTCGGTCGAACGCGATCACCTGATCGTCAAGAAGTACGTATTCGGGCCTGCCATCTAGAAGCCCGGAAACGTGCTCCATTAATTTCTTACTCGGTCGATACTTACTGCGTTCGATCCGATCCAGCACCGGCATACCGCTGCCGTGGGACAGCCGTGCCCCAAGTTCATCGATCAGCTTGGCGGCGTCATCAGCCGAAAATATCGGGTAGTCTCTGATCCACTGATCGAATTTCTTTTCGAGCAGCGGCTCGTCAGGGTGGAACGAGTAATTGTGTAGGTACGAACATGCCGTAAGGTTGATGGGATCTGAACCCTCGTGAAAAGCAGTGTGGGAATCCGAGAGATACTGACAGTACCCACCGACTTGGACTGAGGGATGAAGCACGTCCCTCCGCCCGCCACCTGTGAATGTCAGGATGCGATCACCCTCGGCAGGCGAACACTGCTCCCACTGCTTGAGTTCAATGATCGTGGCATGGGAGGTGCCAGCAGTGTCGCGACCAGTCACAAGGCAATCCAGCCTCAATGAGCACGCGGGCAATTCGAACTCCAAAATCACACCGTTGTCTCTGAGATGTGCGCGTTCCATCACCTGAGCAACCGCTCGCAACGAATTGCGCCAAGAATTCACCTCTGCAGGTCCGGGCTCGTAACGATAGGCGATAAGGAACGCCTTCTTGAGCTTGTCTGCGATCCGATTGTGGGCTGCATCTTCAGCGAAATCGACAGCGTTACCGGAATAGAGCCGCATTTTTGAAAAATAGGCGCTTCTCACTCTGATGACAAGGCAATGTGCGCCCCTACAGCAATGGGCAATCGTCCTCAAGACGTGATCGATTGGCATCGCTGCGCCGATGACCTTGAGGACTACACCTGTGCCGAGATCGAATTTGTAGTCAACGAGGCTGCCAGGATCGCGCTCTCCGAAAAACGCTCAATCACCAGTGGGGCTCTGCTCAACGCTGCGGGGAACAACCCACCTGCGAATTCGGCGGAAGGCATTGACAAGATGCGGCACGGATACGGGGCCATGCGGGGCACCCAGAAAACGAGATCTGCGACGGGCTGGCCGTCCAGGCTCGGTCCGCAGCGGATCTGCCGGCAGACCTCGGTTTTGAGAACCCTGCATCGGCGCTTGTGCCGTTGGGCCTGACACTCCTTTGAAGGAGGTGTTTGGCGAGCTGTCAGGGAACGGTCACGCCTAGGCGGCATTCGAGGACGCCTCAGTCCTTGGGGAGCGCATTGCGGCCATCAGGGCATCCTCGACCTCAGCTTGATCATTTCGCCATCCACGGTGAACCGGCCATGTCCATGATGGTGGATGGTCTTGGGATTCTTTTGCGTGGGGTCCGACCAGGCCTTGAGTACTTCAAGGACGAACAGGTTGAACTTGGTCACGAGGCGAGTATCAACCACCCGGCATTCGAGGTTTGCGAAGCACTCGGCTATCAGGGGCGGTGACACGCGCTTGGCTGGCACCGGTGTCAGACCGATCGCTTTGAACTTCTCCACCTCGCGGCCCGAGCAGTTACCAATTGCCACGACTTTGGGAGCCAGTTTCAGGGCCGGAATGGCAATCACGCACTCTTTCGTCTCCCGCAACGCTGCAAAGCTGTAATTGGCGTCGCTGACGACACAGGCCACCAACGGCGGTTCAAACTCGACCATCATGTGCCAGGACATTGCCATGACGTTGGCGCGGCCCTTGTGGGCGGTCGTCAGCAGGACTACCGGGCCCGGTTCGAGCAACTGATAGACTTTCGACAGAGGCAGATCTCTCATCGGGGTGCCCATTTGCATAGGCAGAACCAGCAGAACAGGTGTGTGGCAGCGATGATCTCTTCGCGACTTTGCTCCGAGTGTTTCCTGGGGTCGGATTCCATTGCGTTAGTCGAGAAGATCAACCAGGTGCTTTCGGATCGCTGACCAGTCGGCACCCAAATCGACGGTCGCTGCTCGGATACGCTGACCGTCGACGGTGTATTCCAAGTCGAGGTTTACACCGGATGTGGGATACAGGAGGAGACCCTCGCATTCCCGCCATTCCTCGACTTTTCGCTGCTGTGAAACATAGGTCCAGAGCTGGTAGAGATGGTCGCTGCGAAGTTTCAAGGTGAACCGTCCGGTCAGGGCTTCTGGGTAGAATTTGCAGTCGATGATCATGTGCCTCAAAGGGCCTTCGAGCGACACATCTGTCCTCATTTCCGGCAAAAGCCCTCCAGGGGTCTTCGATGAGGGCACCGCATCCCAGGCCACTTTCTTCGCCCCGAGGCATGTCATGCCCTTTTCAAGAGCGTGGGCGTGGTAGAAGTTGCGGACGAATTCCTCGAACAACGCATGCATGATCACCTCATCCTGGCAGAAATCTCTGAAGCGGATTTTCCCGCTCTGCCGAGATGGGGTTTCAGTCAGGTAGATCAGTTCGCAGATGGAGACTAGGAGCTGGTAGTGGGTGTTGCTTCGACTGGTCCTGACCCGGCGAAATGCATCTCCATCGACGCGCAGCGAAGGGATCGGCCGCAATTCTCGAAGCGTCGTACCAATCTCGAGCTGCAAGCCCGCATCGAGGCCCGCCGCCCCGATTACCCTTTCGAGGGTGCTTTTGATGATACGGTTTGCGAGCGACGCGTGATTCAATTCATCGAATGCGCAATGCATGTAGCCGCGAGAAAGGAGCATCCTGCGCTCCGATTCACCAAGGAGCGGTCTGCCGCGGATTCCCGCGAGATCGATCTCCTGAGTCTGGTAGTCCTGATGCAAGCCGCGTCGGATCGCTCGGCGGGTTCCAATGTTCAGGAGCATCGCCAAGAGATTCGTCGTGTCGCCGGTCCGCAGGGCGGCAATGTCGACAACCTCTCCGTCCGCCCAAAAGTCCCAGGCGTAGGCTAGAAGCCAGTAGATGTTCGCGATCTTGATCACCACGGCTACGCCTGACCGAGCTTCGCGACCTCGTCGTCGCAGCGAGTTTTGTTGTCGATCCAGTATTCGCGCAGGAGTGGTTCGATTTCGTAGGTCACGATGTCCTGATACCAGTGCTCGTGATCGTCGCCCTGGGCGTCACAGAAGAACGAATGGCCGATTTGATAGCCGGGACCGAGGTTCCTCGTATCTTCGGCTATGACCGCGTTGAGAGCCGCCATCTTTTTCCGGATCTTTGCCACGAGGGCCTCCGGGCGCTTGTTCTTCGCGAGATGCTTAGCAAACTTGGCGTTTTCGAAGGCCGGCTTGAGATCGTGGAAGGCGAACCGGCGCCGCAGGGCGTAGTCCACGAGCGAAATCGATCGATCCGCCGTGTTCATCGTTCCGATGACGTCGACGTTCTTCGGGACGGCGAACTTCACTTCCGGCGAATACATCAGCGGAAGCTGTTCCCCGCGTTTATCCGGCTCGATTAGCATCATCACCTCACCGAGCACCTTGGAGAGGTTTCCACGATTGATTTCGTCGATGATGAAGACGTAACGGCGCTCGGGATCTGCAGCCGCCTTCTTACAGAAGGTCAGAAAAACCCCGTCTTTCAGTTCGAACCCGCCGCCCACCCGAGGCCGGATGCCCTGAATGAAATCCTCGTAGCTGTAGGACGGGTGGAACTGAACTTGTTCGACTCGGGCGATGTCTTTGCTACCAAGCCTCGCGTAAGCAATGAGCTTTGCCGCGAACGTCTTTCCTACACCGGGCGGTCCTTGAAGGATGACATTCCGTTTTCTATCGAGCAAAGCGAGGAGGCGCTGAAGGTCCTCAAGTGGCATGAACAGGGTTTCGCAGGCGCGCTCGGCTGAAAATGGTTCCACCTCCGCGATCTTCTCGGCCTGGATCGGTCGATCGAGTCCTACGGTCTCAAACTCAATTCCCAACAGCCGTTCAAGAGCTTCGAGCAGGTCGGTCTTGTCGGTGATCCTGGTCACTGTTTTTGTCGCCATATTGGGAGCGTCGTCATCCAGCATCCCTCCCTCATGGTTGAGCCAGCGAACCGAACGCCGATGGCGGTAGTGCTCCTCGGTCGGAATGTAGGTGTATTCGCCTTCAACAACGCCGATGCCGTACACCGTGGATCGGCCCTGTTTCGCGACAATCAGGTCGCCGATCGCGATGCCGTTCGCAAAATCGAAGCAGCCCTTGCCGTCGTTCGTTGGAGACTTCTCCGGTTCATCCTTATCAGGATAAAGCTGGGCTAGACGCCGGATCAGGTCATCCTGATTCGCGTATTGCTTCAAGTTTTCCAATGCCGACCAGCCAATGGCGGCATAACCACCTGCCTTGAAGTGCTCCCATTCCTTCCCATTCTCCCCAGCTGCGACAAGCCAGTTGTTCCGTTTCGGGACTGGATCCGTAACGGGATTTGGTGGAGTCTGCTGGACGTCTTTCTTGAACATGTAGGCGGCATGCGAGAATTCTGCCAGTCCCGTGCCCGCCTTCTGCCGGATCGCAGCCATCCACGACAGGTATTGCTCGGGGGTCCGGTCGTCTTTGTCCCAGGGTATCCCCATAGTTGCAGCGTATTCGCGGTTTGGACCTGCGAGTGACAGAAACCGGTCGGGGTTCACCCAAAACATGCCCATTGTTAGGCTTCTTAGGTTGCCGCCGCCTTTGCTTAGGCAGGCCGCAATAGCTGACCTCACCTCCTCGTCGGAGGTTGAGTCGCTGTAGGAGACCTCCGCCAGCTTCCAAAGCGCCGGCACATCATTGGGTGAGCGCTTATTCTCGTATTCGAGAAACCACGCGCTCACCGGGTTCATAACCGGGAGCCCGTCGAAATCCTCCGGCACCGGCGCGCTCAAATCCCATTCCTTCTTGAGGGCGGCGAGCAGCGCAACCCGGTTCGCCGGTGTTGTGGAACGATTGTAGGACGCAACGAAGGTGAAGGGATCGATATCCTTGAGGGGCCCAGATCCGCCGCCCCTGTATTGGTCCTCAAATTTCACGACGTTTAGCCCTTGTTCTTTGAGCTGGACGAGCAACGCGACGAGGTCGACATGCTTTTCCCGATAGGAAAGAACTTTCTCAGCGATTTGTCTGTACAGAGGTTTCCAAGTGAACTGGGGCATGAACGAGTTATAGCTCCCTTGGCGATCTCGGTGCAAGGTAGTTTGAGGTAACGAGTTCAGGGTTTTACCTCGGGCTGCGAGGTTTTCGGATGTGAGACGTCGCAATGGTGCCCATTGATATCGGGAGGAAGCATACCTCAAAATCATCAATCAACTGGACGTTCGGCAGACCGTTTTGTGCGGGAGAGAGTGTGATTATTCCGGATGTGCTTGGCGATTACCGAGCTGATGTTCCGTTGGTTTATCGACTTGCCTATCGACGAGACAGTTTTTGATCCTTCTCTGTTCAGCCAGAGTTAATGGCGGCTACTGTGTTGGTGGAGGTGGTAGCCGCTTGTGTGTTGCGTCTGATCCATGTAGATGTCACACCGAGTTCAAAATCTGACTTTGAGCCCATTCTCTGAATTTGTAATTCTCGACCCTAAGAGGGATTCTGAACGGAAGACAGGACGGGCAAGCTGGTACCCCTATTATGCGGGGTTTTCCGAGGCCTTCGCCCGCTGCATTCTGTTGTCTGCGAAATTGGACCCGACTTCGTCCGTAGGAGACCCGTGGAACGGCTCGGGAACTACGACTGCCGCTGCGGCCGGTCTCGGGCACAATGCCTATGGCTATGACCTGAATCCCGTGATGGTGCTGGTCGCTCGCGCGCGAATGTTGAGTAGACGCGCTATGAATAGCCTTGTGCCATTAGGCAACGTCATCGCTAGAGGCCTGGAACTTCAGTCACCAACTCGGGATGAACCATTGGCCGTTTGGTTTTCGCCACAAACAGCTAACCACCTTCGTGCTTTGGAGCGTTCAATTCAACGGACTCTCATGTCCGTAGATCAGCCCTCCAGAATCCTAGACAACCAGCGTGTCCAACAGATTTCAGATCTGGCGGCCTTCTTTTACGTGGCGCTTTTTCGAACAACCCGCGCGTTGCTTCAACGATTTGGCGCCTCCAACCCGACCTGGATCAAGACCCCGGGATCCCCGCATAGCAGGCTGCGTCCGCCAGTCGCTTCAATAGAGGCTGCCTTTCAAGAGCAGGTTGCGGCAATGGCCATGGCAATCGAATGCGACGCATCCCGTGGAGACAGCGAAGTCAGAATTTCAGTAGGGTCATCAGATAGGATACCTTTGCCAGTGGATTCTGTCGATTTCATCTTATCTTCACCGCCTTATTGCACGCGGATCGACTACGCTGTCGCAACCCAAGCTGAATTATCGGTCCTGGGCTATCATGCCCAGACAGAGTTTGATGCGCTGCGGCGAAAACTTATCGGTTCTTCAACCGTCCCTGCTGTTGCCCCCGAACCGCGGGCCGACTGGGGCACCTGCTGTAATTCATTCCTACAGCAAGTCCAAGACCATAAGTCAAAGGCATCTGCAGGCTATTATCTTAAGAACCATCTCCAATATTTCGATTCTCTCTATCAATCCCTTGGAGAAATATCACGAACCCTAAGGAAGCAGGGCGCATGTGTATTAGTCATACAAGACTCATACTACAAGAATATCCACAATGACCTCCCAAAGACAGTGGTAGAAATGCTTGAAAACCACGGTATGCGTCTAGTGCGGCACCAACCCTTCCACCACGGACGTTCCATGGCAAGAGTGAATCCGAACGTGAGAATATATCGCACACAAATCGACACGACCGAATCGGTCCTCTGTTTTTGCAAGAACTAACGATCTACTTTTCTATATATGTCATCACCTACTTCCACGCTTCGTGAGATCATAGACTTAAAAGCGATCATGGCGAAGACCAAACGCTTAGATCTTTCGTTCAATGAACTGTTGAGTATGTATGTCGAAGGTGAACTCGAGATTCAACCTGCCTTTCAACGGATCTTTGTTTGGGACGAGGTGAAACAATCGCAATTCATTGAGTCTTTACTCCTAGAACTTCCCGTTCCTCCGATCTACGTTGTTGAGGTGGAAGAAGGTCGTTATGTGCTAGTTGATGGGCTTCAGAGAATGTCCACTTACCTTCATTTCCGAGGAGTTCTCGATAATCCTTCAAAGGAGATTAAAAAGGGGACCGCGCTCAAATTAACAGGATGCGACATAGCCGAGGAGCTAAATGATAAATGTTGGAATGACCTAGACACGACATTGCAGGTGCGGCTCAAGCGTGCGTTCGTGAGTGTGCAAGTAATACGGAAAGAGAGTGATCCGAGCCTGAAGTTCCATATGTTCAAGCGATTGAACGACGGTGGAACACCTATTTCACCCCAGCAGGTTAGGAATTGCGTAATCCGTATGCTCAAAAACGGGCCTCGTTTAATGGATTTTGTCGAGGAACTCTCAGCTACTCCTGCATACAGGTCATCTTGCATTGAAGCGCTTACAGACGAACAGAATAATGCTCAGTTCGATCGGGAATTGATTCTCCGTTTCTTTGCGCTAAAGAATTGGAGGGCAAAATTCAAGCATGATGTGGGTCTATTTATTGACGCTTTTGTTGAAGGCATTGCTCAACGAGATGGTGCGGAGGTCATTGGATTCGACTACGATAATGAAAAAGGGATCTTTCTGAAGACGTTCGAAGTGCTGGCTGCTAGCACGGCCGAACAGTCGTTTACGTTTCCTAACAAGACGGGCAATGCGCTGACGAAGGGATTTAGCGCATATCACTACGAAGGAGTGACGATTGGACTGCAGGCTAGCCTTCACCGACTAGACCCGGCGAATGTGGCGCAGATGGAACAGGTAAAGTCGGCACTCGAAGGCGTAAGGCTGAGTAATGATTTTAGGGTAGTATCTGCGGGTGGCGGTAAGAATTCACCTGGGCCGCTTGGTACGCGGATTTCACTCGTGGAGAAGGCAATAGCTTCGATCTTCTAGGGCATCTATGGACCCAGCTGCGGAGATCGAGGAAGAACAACGAATCCGGATGTCGGAGATAGTGTTTCTGGAGAATATCTGCACCCAACTTCCCGTCGACGAACAGAACAGATTCCGGAGAGCCATGGTCGTTATTCTATATGCTCATTTTGAGGGTTTCGCTAAATTTTCATTCGAGCTCTACAGAAGATCTATTGAAGGTAGTAATCTGAAGTGCTGCGAAGTACAGCCCTCACTGGCCACTGGGGCATTAAGGGATCTTTTCAAGGCGTTTAGGAATCCAGACACGGGTTTGAATCTTTTGCCACCCGCGATGAGGTCGGCGGTCGAGTTGAGACCATTAGCCATAGAACGGGCTTTCGCGGAGAAAGCATGGGATTTCGGGCAACGAACGGCTGTCGTTCCCGATAATTTCATTGATATGGAGTCGAATTTGAAGCCGGCAGTGATGAGAAAGAACCTATATCGTTTGGGTTTGCCGCATGACCTTTTTGATTCTTTGGAAGGCAGCATCAACAAGCTGCTCAACTTCCGTAACAATATTGCACATGGCAATATAGTGGCCGGCGTGGATGAGTCAGATTATGCGGATTTAAGAGAGGCCGTTTTGAAGATAATGAGTGAGCTCAAGACGACACTATTGAATGCGATCACTACTGAGGCATTTCGTCTGAGAGTAATTTGATTTGCGGCTTCGACGTTTAGCAGGCGTTCTACATGGCGGCGGTCAACCAACTGGAAACGGCTCAGAAGTTGCCGCCCAAGAGCCCGGCCGCCGCAACCCTCCGCGAGTGGTTCCACCAGGACTTCGAAAGTGCGTGGGCAAAGCTCCAGCGGGACCATGTGCGCAAACAAGAAGTGCTGCCACTCGGCCCGGATGGAACCGAATTGCCGCCGGATGAAGGTTGAACTCCATCAACTATCGGCTTTTCAATGCAAGCAACCGATCTGTTGTTCTTCGGGCGTCGTCGGAATGGAGGCAAGTGATCTCAACAATATCGCCAAGTCACTCCATGGACTCTGATCTTGCTTCGCTCCCAGTCGGGTATCGCTTGGGCGGCAAGATCAAGCTGCCGATAAGCTGGCGCCGCTATGATCGCTGCGCAGCGCGCATCCAGAATGAGCATCCTGGTGTGCGTTCTTTCCCTGGAGAGAACGCAACCTTGTTCGCGGTCCCGGCAGCCTGCAGCCCGGATGGGCATTTCACGAGTCCGTCCGGAAATGCAGCTGACCCGCCATGACACAGCAGAACACCAAGTTCACGTTGGAGCCCGGCGAATTCGTGGTGGACGATTTTCCTGCGGCACTGAACGGGTGGAACGGCCTTTTCCCCATGCCGGTGACGATGGACCTGACGGTTGGCGAGGAAGTCGCACTCTACTGGCTCGACCGGACGCCATTCGTGCATGATCTGGCGCGTATCCGCCCTTTTCAATTCTTCATGAAGAGCGGCCTGTATCGCACCGACTGCGGCCCTCTGATGTGGCTACTGTTTTACGTTCCCAACCCTGAACCGCTCCCGCGGCCTTTCGCGTTGATGGAGTGCCACATTAATCCCTGCGATAGTGACCAAGTGGCCCTGTGGCGTCGACTCGCCTGCCAGTCACACTGGCATCTTTCGCTGCTCGGAGCAGGCAACAAGGTTGCCGACTTCTTCGAGTTTGAGAATGTCTTCGGATTGTGGGCGACGCTTGATGTTGTGGAGGCCGCATGCCGCGGTTTGCGCGTCACCGACTTCCTGGCGGCCAAGCGGCAGTTCTCGGCCAGATTCACGATGGATGATTTGTTTGCGATGGCCTAACCCGATGCCGCTGGACGAACAATCGGCCGCTGCAACGGACGGGTTACCGCCGGGTGGCGCTGCTCCTCCCGTTGGTGCAGGAGTGGCGCCTGCTGTAACCGAGCGTCGTGGCCGGATCTAGAATGGTCGTCGTCATTGGTGTTTCCAGAAAGCCAGTGCATGATCGATTCTCAGTCGGACCTGCCATCAAGCTGTTCCTTCATGTAACGCAGCGCAGTCGCTCTCTCGCCATCGAGTTGGGTACGCTTTCTTGGGCGACGAAGCGGAACGACCTTCGACACCGACGGAGCAGCTGGACTCTGTGGAAGCACACAAACAACGGAGCGCATCAGTGCAGCTGTCTTCGACTGTGCAAGGCGCATGGCTGCACGACGGGACAATTTTGCTTCTGATGCGGGCATTGGGTAATCGATGCCGGGAATTGGGCGACGGGGTTTCTTCTTTTTTTGCTTTGTGTTCATCAGATACCTCCCAAATTCCGTCCGTCGTACAGTTGACGGGCCGATTACAGTGGTTGGCTAGTCGGACATGCTGTCGCGCTGGGCTTTGATGTACTTTGCCTGTGCAACGGTTTCCCGGGCCGATAAGAGGTCAGCGCGGTCCAAGAATCCGCCGCCTCCTGTCTTGATGTGGCGATTTTTGGCCAACACCGATGCCCCACCTTTGCGACGCATGCTTATCCTTTTCTTGGCGCACATAGGTCTCCTTTTGTGAACTGTTGAACGAATCGGACGTTGCTTGCTGTGGACTGTGGGTTCAGTGGGAATCAATGTGGGGTGCCTTCAAGTCATGGTCACTTCGAGTGCCCGTGTACGACTTCATTTGCCGCGACTATTGCCGCTTTCATGGCCATTGCCACTCCCTCATCATCAAGCACCGTGAATTCCATAGGTTTTGCTGATCGACACAACGCATGTCCGTGAGGGGGTAGTTCACTTGAGTCAGGGCGAAACGGAAATCCAGCCCTTTTCAAGCTGTTCATGCAGTTCTCGCATAGCGCCCACGGCGTATCACTGCATGCCATTTGGCCCACGAGCCCCTGCAGTGCCTCTGGGATTTCCAGACCGGTGAAGACGTGATCGGCAATCAGTCCGTTTAGATACAACACCCAGCATTCCTTGCTCGTGACGACTTCTTTCGTGCCGAGCAAACACGCCGGATTGTCAACAATAGTCGCGTCACAAATATCGCAGGTCATTCGATGAGGTCAGGGGCGATAGGAGGCCAAGTTAAGCAGCAGAATCAAAACATGAAATCTGGGTCCGGAGATTCATCGGTCCCGCCCCAATCGGAAAGCACGTCCATAATGTAGTACCCGAACTCATCGATGTCTTCTTCAGGAACTGGTCTGCCGTCGGCGAGGAATGCCTCAAACTGAAAAACATAGGGTTCGTTGCTTGAGAATCGGACAACGAGTCCGCCAGTTCGATTCCTCCAGAAATCGGTGGTGAGATAGGGCTCCCCACAGCCGACCCCGGGGAGGGTACATCGCTTATAACCCCGCCTCGCATCGAAAGCGCTAATCGGGACGAGTCGGAACTTCGGGTGTTTAGGTCGTTTGTTGATCGCCTTATTTTTCATCGAACAAGCTCCTCAAATCCCCGGACTTTCGTGCAGACAGACTATTGAGCTACTCCTCCGCCGACGACGGTGTGAACCATTTCGTCAAGTCATCCCAACTGATCTGTTTCGAAACCTTTCCGTTGCACGGCCACCATCGCAAACCCCCGACGCTGACAATGAGGGTGCCGAACTTGCTTTGCTTCTTCTTGCTCCACTTATCCCAGACCTCGAACTCGATTCCCGGCTTTCCGATGGCCACGGGCTCGCGGATAGTCGCCGAAACCCATTTTATGGGTCGGCCTTTTTGTCTGCCTTTCATGGTATTCTCCTCCAATTTTGACTGAAATGAACTATCGATGTGAGTGACGGCGATTCCTTCCGCCGGTTAGGGATCTACGCCACCCAGTCTACTCCTGTCTTTCCCATCGCTCAACCAATTAATGGTTGTGAAAATCAGAGGGAGAACCCTTCCATGCGGCCCAGCGGCATGGCATCCCGGTGGTGGATAGCTGTGAACGGGGACCATCAAGACTTCGATGCACGCCAACGACACTGTGCATGCTTCCATGGAGGTTGCAGAATGCCGGAAGTCCTGTTGCGATCGCTTCCTCCCCACACACAGCGTTCGAACTACCCTGCGCCAATCAATGATCCGCATCGAAGACATCACCACGGGAAATGCACTGGTCGGTCTTGAGCCCGCAGTCATCGGTAACGTCGTTTCCGTCGTTCGGATCGCGGAGGGCGCGGTGCAGGTCATTTATCGCACTCCGGACGGTGCATTGAAGGAGCGGTTGCTCAACCGGGGCGATGAGGCAAGCATCAGCCTTGCCACTACCGAGCGGCCTTGGTCATTCGAGGGAGACGGTGAGGAATTCAAGCTCACCGTCGAGGCCAAGCGGATCGACCTAGCATTCTTGTTCGACCCGATGATGGCTGTCCACACCTCAAATGTGGAGCCGCTGCCCCATCAGATCACGGCGGTCTACGAGTCCATGCTCCCGCGCCAGCCGCTTCGGTTCGTGTTGGCCGATGACCCCGGTGCCGGAAAGACCATCATGGCGGGTCTCTACATCCGGGAACTCATCATGCGGGCTGATTCTCGCCGCATCCTTGTGGTGGCTCCGGGAAGCTTGGTCGATCAATGGCGCGATGAGTTGTTCGAGAAATTCGGCCTCGAATTCAGGGTCTTTTCATCCGCAGTTGAGCAGGCCACGCCGGGAGGCAATCCTTTTGAGAATCTCGACCAATTGATTGTCCGTCTCGACCAGATGGCTCGCAATGAGGACCTTCAGGAGAAACTGCTTGCCGCGTCATGGGACTTGGTGATTTTCGACGAGGCGCACAAGCTCGCGGCCCATTTCTTTGGCTCCAAACTTGAGAAGACCGGTCGCTTCGTGCTCGCGGAGAAACTTGGTGCCCGCACGAGGCATCTCCTACTAATGACGGCCACGCCGCACAGCGGTAAGGAGGAGGATTTCCAACTGTTCCTGTCGTTGCTCGATTCTGATCGGTTCTACGGGAAGTTTCGTGACGGCGTTCACAAGGTCGATTCCTCGGATCTCATGCGGCGCATGGTAAAGGAGGAACTACGCAGGTTCGATGGCACGCCATTGTTCCCCGAGCGCCGTGCCTACACGGTCAATTACAAGCTCTCCAACATTGAGTCTGCGCTTTACGAAGCAGTCACGTCCTACGTGAAGCAGGAGATGGGCAAGGCCGATGCACTGAAGGGTCCGCGCAAAGGATCGGTCGGTTTTGCGCTTACCGCCCTCCAGCGTCGTCTCGCATCAAGCCCCGAGGCCATTTTTCAATCACTGAAGCGTCGCCGTGAACGGTTGGAAACGCGTTTGCGTGAAGAGAACCTGATGGCTCGTGGCCAGCAATTCTCTGCTCCGGATCTTGAGACGCCACCGGAAGACGATGACGATCTGAGTGCAGAAGAGCAGGAGGAATTGGAGGAAAAACTCACCGACACGGCCACAGCCGCCGAAACCATCGCCGAACTCGAAGCCGAGATCACCATCCTCGGCAATCTGGTTGAACAGGCCCGGGGCGTCGTGGATTCGGGGCTTGATCGGAAATGGGATGAACTGTCGAAGATCCTTCAGAACGATCCCAACATGCGTGATGCGGGTGGTCGCCAGCGAAAGATGATCGTTTTCACTGAGCACCGTGACACGTTGAACTATCTGGAGCGGAAGATCGGCGGTGTCCTCGGCACACCGAACGCCATCGTCACCATCCACGGTGGCACTCACCGCGATGAACGCATAAAGCGCCAGGCGTTGTTCCGTTCTGATCCCGAAGTCCGCATCCTACTGGCGACTGATGCTGCCGGTGAAGGCGTGAATCTCCAGAATGCCAACCTGATGGTCAATTACGACCTGCCGTGGAACCCAAACCGCCTAGAACAGCGTTTTGGACGAATCCATCGTATCGGCCAACATGAGGTCTGCCACCTCTGGAATCTGGTGGCGAAGGAAACCCGTGAGGGCGAAGTCTATCACCGCCTGCTGACCAAGCTCGAAACGATCAATGCTGCCTTCCAGGGCCGCATATTCGATATCCTCGGTGAGGTGTTTGAAGAAAAGAGTCTCAAGGATCTTCTGCTCGACGCCATTCGCTACAACGACAGGCCTGATGTTCGTGCCCGGCTCACCCACAGCATCGACAACGCCTTCGACACCGACCGCATCAAGCAGCTGATCGAACGCAATGCCTTGGCGAAGGAAACCATGAGCGCCGAACGGCTCTTCGCTGTGAAGGAACAGATGGAAATGGCAGAGGCTCGACGGCTCCAGCCGTATTTCGTCCGCTCATTCTTCGTGAAGGCGTTCGAGAGTCTTGGCGGGGCCATGTATCCTCGCGAATCGGGTCGCTGGGAGATCACCCACGTCCCTGCATCCATCCGTGAACGTGATCGTCGGATCACCGGACGCAATCGACGCGATTCAACCCCGGTGCTCAAACGTTACGAGCGGGTCTGTTTCACCAAGGAAGCCGTCAGGCCGCTCGACAATCCGGGTCTTCCCTTTGCCCAGATGATCCATCCCGGCCACCCGCTCATGCTCGCCGTCAGCGACATCGTGCTGGAGCAGAACAGCAATTTGATGCGCGAGGGGGCGATCCTCGTGGACCCGGCTGACGATGGGCAGGAAGCCTCGTTGCTTTTCCTGATCACGCACGAGATCAAGTCAGGTGACGGCACCGTCCTTTCCAAGCGACTCCAGTTCGTCCACGTGACTCCAGCCGGTAAGGCCGCTTTTGCTGGGTGGGCACCGCACCTCGACTACGAACCCTTGGCAGCTGCCGACCGGCAGTTGCTGGCGAACCTGCTGAAATCGGATTGGATTCGAGCAGACCAAGAGCAAAAAGCGCTCGCACTTGCCACTACAACTCTCGTCCCGGACCATTACCGGGAAGTGGCTGGCCGTCGGATTGCCCATGTGGACAAGACTCTTGGTGCCGTGCACGAGCGACTGACCAAAGAGATCGATTTCTGGACCGACCGCTGGGTGAAACTCAAGGACGATCAGTATGCAGGGAAAGACGTGCGCCTTAATCTCGAAAACATTCAGCGCACCATCAACGATCTCGAAGGGCGGCTGGAGAACAGAAAGAAGGAGCTTCAGTCCATGCGCCACGTCACCAATGGCACGCCGGTCGTGCTGGGTGGTGCACTTGTCGTTCCCATTGGACTCCTGCGCAGACTGCGGGGCGAGCCTGCGCCGGATGGTGCCGCAGGGACTTTTCCCGCTGATTTCGAAGCCCGTTCACACATTGAGCAGCTTGCCATGACCGCGGTCCGTCTTGCGGAAGAAGCCCGCGGGTGCCGTGTGGTCGATGTCTCGGCCCAGAAGTGCGGATGGGACATTTCTTCCTATGCGCCTGCCGTGGATGGCAAATTGCCTGATTCCCGCCACATCGAAGTGAAAGGCCGGGTCAAGGGAGCGAGCACAGTCACGGTGACGAAGAACGAGATCTTTGAGAGCTGGAACCAAGGCCCAAAGTACCACCTCGCCATTGTCTTGGTTGGTGAAGACGACTCCATCGACGGTCCTCATTACGTGGCCCATCCCTTCAAGGAAGAACCCGGCTGGGGGGTGTCGTCAGTGAACTATGACCTGAAGGCGTTGCTGCAAAGGCAACAGGCACCATGAACGAATCCAACACTCTCTTGCGAGTCGACCGTCTGAAGGTCCGCAACTTCCGGTGTTTTTCCGAATGTTCGTTGGAGCTGCATCCTACACTCACGGTCCTTGTTGCTGACAATGCCCTTGGTAAAACAGCTCTGCTCGATGGCCTTCGTCTAGCCCTCAACGTTTTTGTTACGGCCATGATCCGCAGCAAACAGTGTCGCGGTTTAGAGCAATCGGATATTCATCTAATTCGCGATAAGGAAGGACAGATGCAACCGCAATTGCCCACTCTGTTTTCTGCGGAAGGGTGCATTGATGGGGAGATGATCAAGTGGGCACGTGCACTGAAGAGTAATGGACTTCGTGCACGCAGTTCCACGAACGGCACGAAAGCGATACGTGCCGTTGTTCAAAGGATTTTGGGCCGCATGGATGACCGTGGAGACACCAGAATTTCCCCTCTGCCTATCCTCCCGCTAGTGGCATTCTACGGCACTGGTCGTCTTTGGGATGAGCGCCGACTCACCGAAGGCAAGCGCTGGCATGCCTCTGCCAGTCCTGTCCGCGTGTCGGCCTACCTAGACTGTCTTTCGCCATCATCCTCGTACAAGTCGTTTGTTGCGTGGTACGAACAGACTGCCGAAGCTGTCCGCGACCCACGCTTTAAGGTTGCTGGGCGTGATGAAAGGCCTGAAAGCGCCATCGCGGCTGTTCGCGAGGCGGTTCGATCTGTTCTCGGCCCCACAGGGTGGACTACAATCGATTGGCAATTTGCGCCCAAGAACTCCGTAGGACAACCCCAAGGCCGTGGGTTTGTCGTTGTGGAACACTCTGAGAACGGGCGTCTCCCTCTTTCCCACCTGAGTGATGGCGTCCGAAACATGGTGGCTCTCGTTGCCGACCTGACGCACCGGTGCGTGCAGCTGAACCCGCATCTGGGTGAAGCAGCAGCTCGCCTGACACCCGGCATCGTGATGATCGATGAAGTCGACATGCACCTGCACCCGCGATGGCAACAACTTGTTGTTGGGCTGCTGCAGGCGACTTTCCCAAAGATGCAGTTGGTTCTGAGCACACATAGCCCCCATGTGCTCTCCACTGTAGATTTTAGTTCTGTTCGCGTAATCCATTTGGCCAATGGCCTCGGCGAGGTCACGAAACCTGACTTTCAGACGCTTGGTGATGAAAGTGCCGATGTGTTGGCGAGGGTCATGGAGGTTGACCCGATTCCTAAGGTCGAATCAGCAAGACTGCTTAGTCACTACCGTTCGCTCGTGCAAAACAACCAAGACAATAGCGGCAGCGCTCGCGAAATTTGGAGCCAATTGTTAGGCCACTTCGGAGCTGATCACCATCTTCTTCAAGAAGCTGCGGTACTGCGCCGTCTTCAGGAATTCAAGCGTGAGAATGGTTTAGGGTGAATAGAGGCCAACATGCATCGCCTCAACAGAAACTCTGTTCCGATTCCGGTCTGCCTTGTGCCGACTGGTCAGCCGCGACGGTATAACGACTTACGAGGACCTGAGAAGACGCAAGTCCGAACGGCCTTGCTCGCAATGCAAGATGAACGATGCGCCTATTGTGAACGTCGCACTGGGCAGGCCAACAACGATGGGCACATCGAGCATTTCCGCAATCAGGCAGCACATACTCATCTCGAAACGGATTGGAACAACCTTTTTTGGTCCTGCACCGATGAAAATAGCTGCGGGAAACACAAGGATAATTGTTGCCATGTCGGAGGAACTGGCCGTTGCCGAGCGTTCAACGTGGACCACCTCATCAATCCATGCGTCGACAATCCTGATGATTTCATGCAGTTTGTCTCGGATGGGACGATTCATCCGCGCGATGGACTTGGTGGAGACCAGATTCATCGCTACGAAGAGACGTTGCGCGTGTTTAATCTCGCCGACTCGCCGTTTCTTAGGAGGTCCCGTGAGGACGCTGTAAAGCCTTACATCAGTGCGCTCAGCGCATTGCAGGCAGCAGGATCTGAGTTATTTCAGAGATACGTTTCGGGCGAACTGGCCCAACTCGATTCGACTCCGTTTGCTACTGCCATCCGCCATTTTCTTGAAAGCAATCTGCGATGAACCCATTCCCAATCAAATCCCCCCGCAAGCTCATTGAGGTCGCCCTCCCGCTGGATGCGATTAACGAGGCGGCAGCGGCGGAAAAACAGCCGGGAATCGGCGCACATCCTAGAGGCCTTCATCTCTGGTGGGCTCGTCGGCCGTTAACGGCCGCGCGGGCAGTAATCTTTGCACAGCTGGTCAATGATCCCGGTTTCCAGCAGGGTGGCGGATTCAAATACGGGAAGAACAAGAAGGAAGCCGCTGTTGAGCGAAAGCGATTGTTCAAAATAATCGAGGACCTCGTGCTGTGGGAAAACACCACCAACGAGGAAGTGCTGGAGCGAGCACGAGTAGAGATTCGCCGCTCATGGCGTGAGGTTTGCGAGCTGAACAAGGACCATCCTGAGGCTGGCGAGCTGTTCAACCCCGCGAAACTGCCCCCTCTTCATGATCCCTTTGCGGGCGGGGGAGCCATTCCTTTGGAGGCGCAGCGACTCGGATTGGAGGCCTACGCCTCTGATCTCAACCCTGTAGCCGTGCTGATCAACAAGGCGATGATCGAAATTCCACCCAAGTTCGCCAATCAGCCGCCAGTCAACCCAGAAGCTGCAAGACGTGGTGAGAGGTCCGCGACGTGGAAAGGGGCGACAGGACTGGCAGAAGACGTGCGCTATTACGGCGCATGGATGCGAGAGGAAGCGCAGAAACGGATCGGTCATCTATACCCTCCGGTCAAAATCACAGCCGAGATGGCACGCGAACGCCCCGACCTGAAGACGCTAGTCGGCCAGAAGCTCACCGTCATTGCTTGGCTTTGGGTACGCACTGTGAAAAGTCCCAATCCCGCATTCTCGCATGTGGACGTGCCGCTAGCTTCGACTTTCGTCCTGTCTAGCAGGGAGGGGAAAGAGTCCTACGTTCAGCCTGTGGTAAAAGGAGATTCATATCGCTTTACGGTCAGAGTAGGGACGCCGCCGCCAGAAGCGAAAGAAGGAACAGTCAGTCGCGCGGGGGGAGTATGCATAATCTCAAAGACTCCAATCGCATTCAAGTATCTCCGTTCAGAGGCAAAACAGGGCAGATTCGGCAAACGTCTACTGGCAATTGTCGCAGAGGGGCAAAGGGGACGAGTTTATCTTAACCCGACAGACGAAGCGGAGTCAGTTGCTTCTTCTGCAAAGATCGAACGCTTTTCAGAACTGGAAATAGGTCACTGGCCCGGTCGAACCAATGTCGTCGAGTACGGAATGACGAGGTTCCTCGACCTTTTTACTCTCCGTCAATTGGTGGCCCTGACGACATTTAGCGATCTAGTAAGCGAGACCCGCCAACGCATCCGAAATGACGCGATCACTGCCGGAATGGTTGGCGATAACAAAGGGCTCGAAGCTGGGAGTACAGGAGCCCAAGCCTATTCCGAGGCCGTTTGTGTGTATCTAGCTTTCGCTATCAGTAGGCTGGCAGACTATAATAGCAGTATTGCGACATGGAAGGCTTCTGGAGAGCAGGTTATGCAGACCTTCAAACGGCAGGCTATTCCGATGACTTGGGATTTTCCTGAATCTAATGTATTGGGAGACAGAGCGATTTGCTGGAATTTGGCTGTAAAATATGCGGCCGATAACCTTTGCGCTGCGATAGGTGGTCTTTCGCTTCCCATAGGTAGAACAATGCAGCTTGATGCGCAGTCGCAGACTCTTTCAGCTCTAAAGATAATCTCAACTGACCCACCGTATTACGATAACATCGGATACGCTGATCTCTCGGATTTCTTCTATATCTGGTTGCGGAGAACGCTAAGGGGATCTTTCCCCGATTTGTTCGCCACTGTGGCTGTGCCAAAAACTGAAGAGCTGGTGGCTATGCCATACCGACATGGGGGTAAGGAGAAGGCAGAGCAATTCTTCCTCGATGGCATGACCTTAGCCATGAAACGTCTTGCTGAGCAAGCTCACCCAGCCTTCCCGCTGACAATCTACTACGCATTCAAACAATCAGAAACCACTTCTGACGACACATCATCAGCTGGTTGGGAAGTATTCCTCGAAGCCGTACGAAGCGCAGGACTTGAGCTTTCTGGCACTTGGCCTATGCGGACTGAATTGGCCAACAAGGTAGGCATGGGTAACAACATGCTCGCCTCCAGCATCGTTCTCGTGTGCCGCAAACGTCCAGCTGACGCACCGACGATTTCTCGCCGTGAGTTCATTCGGGAGTTGAACGGTGTCCTTCCCGAAGCCCTTGACGAAATGACCAAAGGTTCCGGCGACGACCGTTCGCCCGTCGCCCCGGTTGACTTGTCCCAAGCTATCATTGGGCCGGGTATGGCCGTTTTTTCCAAATACTCTGCTGTGCTGGAGGCCGATGGTTCGCCGATGAGCGTTCGCACTGCTCTTCAGCTCATCAACCGGTTCCTCGCCGAAGACGATTTCGACGCTGACACCCAGTTCTGCCTGCATTGGTTCGAGCAACATGGATGGACGGAGAGTGGATTTGGTGAAGCCGACGTGTTGGCCCGGTCCAAATCAACAAGTGTGGACGCGATGAAGGAAGCCGGTGTTCTCCAAAGCGGTGGGGGCAAAGTTCGTCTCCTGAAGTGGGCAGAGTATCCCGCCGATTGGGACCCGAACACTGACGACCGCTTGCCTGTCTGGGAGGCGCTGCACCAACTTATCCGAGCGCTTAAACAAGGCGGCGAACGTTCTTCCGGTGCTTTGCTTGCCGCACTTGGTGGCAAAGCTGAATCTGTGCGTCAGCTCGCTTATCGCCTCTACACCCTTTGCGAACGCCTAGGCCAAGCCGAAGACGCCAGAGCCTACAACGAACTGATCACGAGCTGGACTGGAATTGAATCCGCTGCCGCTAGTGCACCACGACAGGCTGCACAAGGGGAGTTGTTTTAATGAGCGCACCTGCAACGATTGTCCACGAAAGGTCCTTGCTTGAGCAAGGCATGCGGGTTGTGCGTTTGTATGCCGCTCAGGCCAAGGGCCGCAATGGAGACAACTTCAGCCTGTTCCATTTGCTCGGAATCGGCCACCTAGAGGTATCGACCCATTCAAGCATTCTACGCGACCTGCTCGACCCTCGGGGCAGTCATGGCCAAGGTGCCGTGTTTCTGAAACGGTTCGTGGAGCGACTTGGGTTGCCTGCCTTTAATTTCGAAGCCGCCGAGGTTAAGCCCGAGGTCGGGATCGGTCCTGTGACGGAAACAAGCGGTGGTCGGCTTGACTTGGTAATCAGTGACGGAACTAGGAAGCTGATCTTGATCGAGAACAAGATTTACGCAGTTGAGCAGGCCAACTGGGTGAGTCGGTACCTCAATCACGTTCCGAACGCGAAACTGGTCTACCTTACATTGGACGGTCGGGCACCCCAGAATCTGGAGAAGGGAAGCCGCCCGATGAATCTGATCTGCGCCTCATACCGTGCGGAGATCACCGACTGGCTGATGGAATGTCGCAAGGAAGCCGCCACGGCTCCAATTCTGCGCGAGTCCATCAGTCAGTACCTGCACCTTGTCCAAGACCTCACTCAACAAAGCCGCAATTCCGCCATGAATGAAGAGCTAGTCAAAGCCGCTAGCGATAGTAAGGACGCCCTCGAAGCTTACTTTGCGCTACGCAACGCAGAGCGTGAGATCCAGCAGTCGATTATTCGCTATTTGCAGGAGCGACTTTCCGCCGCCGTGCAAGATCGCGGGATCACATTCTGCGGATCGCAAGATTTTGATTACAGCGCCAAGGGTGGTGGTTTTGAATTCAGAATAGCCAAGCTTGGATCAATGCCATTGCGCATCCGTTTTGAATTCGACAGATCGGGCTACCGGGACTTTGCCTTCGGTTTTGTCGATGATGGCGGATTGCCCGCTGAGAATCGGCAGCAGCTGAAGGCCATTTTTGCTCAAGCGTATGAGAACCCAAATGCCAGTCTGACGTGGCCAGCTTGGATCTACTGGTCGCGCTATCAAAATTGGAGCACAGGAGAGGCCTTCACCGGCATACGTTTCGGGAGCTTCGTGAACGACGTTTTGGACGTTCTTTGGAAAATGTGTGAGATAATCGACCTCTCGGGGATTCGTCCTGCCGAGAGTCAGAATCTGTCGGCAAACTGAGCACACGATTGTCACAAGAGCATGATCTTCCCATAGCCCCAACTACCCCATGAGCCTGAAACCTTGGAGAGAAGTCATTGTGCCGCACCCCGACGTGTTGAACGGCACATTCCAGCAATCCGAGTTTGCCGCTGACCTCACGGCTGTGCGTACGGGCAGGGCGACGCCGGAGTATGGCGAGGCGAAGGCATTCTTTGAACGGACCTTCATTACCGAAGGCATGGGCCGGTTGCTCATTCAGGTTTCGCAACGGCTCAACGGCAAGGGAGGGGAACCGGTCATCCAGCTGCAAACCGCGTTCGGTGGTGGCAAGACGCACACCCTACTGGCAGTCTACCATCTGGCCTCCCGACAGTGTTCGTTAAGCGACCTAGCTGGCGTTCCGGCGCTGCTCGGTCAGGCAGGGTTGTTGGATGTGCCTCAAACGCCGGTTGCGGTGTTGGATGGAACAGCACATGCACCCGGCCAGCCGTGGAAGCATGGCAAGCAGACCATTCGGACGCTGTGGGGTGAATTAGCTTGGCAGCTTGGCAAAGCTGAAGGTTTCGAGCTGGTGCAGGAGGCCGATGCCACCGGTACTTCGCCGGGGAAGGACGTTCTGTGCACCTTACTGGCCCGTTTCGCACCGTGTGTGGTTCTGTTGGATGAGCTGGTCGTCTACATTCGTCAGTTCGTTGAAAGCCAGCCGCTGAGCGGCGGCACATACGACAGCAACCTTTCCTTCATCCAATCGCTCACCGAGGCCGTCAAACTGGTCCCGACCGCGGTGCTGCTGGCGTCCCTGCCGGAATCAGACAGTCAGGCTGGTGGTCCACGTGGGGTGGCCGCATTGAAGGCGCTGGAGTCGGTTTTTAACCGGGTACAGGCCTTGTGGAAGGCTGTCGCACCTGAGGAGGCATTTGAGATCGTCCGGCGGCGCTTGTTTGAACATATCCGCGATGCCAAGGCTCGTGAACAGGTGTGCCGTGCATTCGCTGAAGCCTACGTAGCTGAAGGCGCGAAGTTGCCGCAGGAGACACAGGAGTCCCGCTATTTCGACCGGATGCTGCAGAGCTACCCAATCCATCCAGAAGTCTTTGCCCAACTCTACGAGGAATGGACGACAATTGAGGGGTTCCAGCGCACGCGTGGTGTGCTGAAGCTCATGGCCAAGGTCATCTATCGTCTGTGGCAGGACAACAACAAGGACCTGATGATCCTCCCCGGTAGTCTGCCGCTGTATGATGGCAGTGCACGCAATGAGTTGATCTATTATCTCGGCCCCGGATGGGACCCGGTGCTGGACCGTGACATTGACGGCGAGAGAGCCGAGACCACGATGCTGGACAACAAGGAAACGCGCTTCGGGTCCGTGCAGGCCGCACGGAGAGTGGCACGGACGGTTTTTCTGAGCAGTGCTCCATCATCTGTTAACGCAAAACCGGGAACACGCGGAGTCGACCGTGGGCGGGTGCTCCTTGGCTGTCTCCAACCCGGTCAGAATTCCGCTCTCTACTCCGATGCGTTGAACCGGTTGGCGGATCAGCTCCACTACCTGACCAGCTCTGGTGACAGGACGCAGGATTCGACCCGCTACTGGTTCGATACCCGTGCAAATCTGCGACGGGAGATGGAGGAGCGAAAGAAGCGCTTTGAGGACAGGAACGAAGTGCGTGGACGGATGGCGAAGATCGCCGAGAAGCTCACCGCTGGGGCGACGTTCTTTGACGGCACGCATATCTTCACCCCGCATAGTGACGTGTCCGACGATGGGGCATTGCGTTTGGTTGTGCTTCCGCCGGAGCAGTTCTATTCTCGTGAAGAACCGCGTCTAGCCTTCGAAGGTGTGTTTGACTACGTGCGGAACAACGGAGCTAAGCCGAGGTATCGCGGCAATCGCCTGATGTTCGTGGCACCCGATCACGGAGCCCTGACTCGACTACGCGACTGTATCCGGGTGGCATTGGCGTGGAACTCCATTGTCGAAGATGTCGCCGCAATGCGTCTGGTGCTGGACAATCTTCAGACTGAGCAAGCCAAGAAAGAACTGAAGAGCTCAGAAGACGTCCTGGCGCGTGTCGAACGAGAATGCTTCAAATGGCTTTTGTGCCCGTCACAGGACAACCCCACGGGCAAGGCCACCGTGGAGACGTTCCCACTCAACACAGCCGGCGCGGCATTGGGACCTGAGATCGAACGAGTGTGCATCGACAACGAATTGATCATCGCCACTTGGTCGCCGATCCATCTGCGCAACAACCTCAAGAGTTTCTATTGGAAGGCCGACAAGCCCGCAGTCAAAGCAGCCGACTTTTGGGAGGATACGCTCAAATACCTTTACCTCCCACGCCTGAGAGATCGTGGCGTGTTGGCGCAAGCCATCGTCACAGGTGCCGGGACACGTGATTTCTTCGGTACTGCTTGCGGGCAATTCGAGGGTAAGTTTGAGGGCTTCAAGCTCGGCGATGCCAACGTCCAATTCGATGACACTCTGCTGCTGATCCAGCTCGACGCGGCCAAGGCGTATGAGATCGCACATCCACGAGTCGTTCCACCCGGACCAACTCAGCCGGTGCCGCTTGTCCCGCCACAACCCGGACAAGTCCGTCCCGGCATCAAACTTTCTGTCCCGCCGATTCCCGGTGCGGTCAAAGCCAAGGCATTTCACGGCAATGTCGCCATTAACCCATCGACCGCCAAGATCCGTCTTGTGCAGGTGGCGGAAGAGATCATTGCTGCGCTGGCCGCTGATCCAAACGCGGAGGTGAAAGTCAGTCTGGAGATTCAGGCCACCTTCCCGAACGGAGCCCAAGACCAAACGAAACGGACGGTCTCGGAGAACGCCAAGATACTGAGCTTCAAGAACGCGGATTGGGAGTAACATTGTCTTCCATCTATCCAGGCCGCTCAACAGTAATTGCAGCTCCGCGCCGGTGAGCAGAACGGTCTTCTGGCCGCGTTGAGGCCAGCTCTGGAACGTCCCTTCGTGAAGTCGTTTTCCCAATACGCACATCCCTCGCTCGTCCCACCAGAAGATCTTGAGCAGGTTGCGACGCTGATTGGTAAAGACCCACAGGTTGCCGCTCTGCGGTTCATCGCCGAACTCCGCCCCGTTGTCGCAGCGCAGGTGGCCACGCGCGCCGTGGAGCGCGATCAGATTGGCCAGCGCCGCGACGACGTCGCGGGCGCCGAGCCGACGGCTGGCGACGATATCCAGGCAGTAGTGGCTGTACTCGTCGATGATCGTCAGGAATTTCACCGTGTTGCCGCCCTGGTGTGAGCGGCGGCGCGAACGGGATCGGATTCCGGCGGTTTGAAAAGACCCGTGCAGACGGGTGTGGGTGACATGATCGGCGGCGGCCCAAAAACGGAACGGCCGGCGATCTTTGGGACCGCCGGCCGGATGAAGACGAAGAAGCAGCGTCAGACGGGCGGTTCGATCTGGTCTTTCATGCGGTAACTGCGGCCCTTGATCACGACGGCCTCGGAACGATGGAGAAGGCGGTCGAGGATGGCGGAGGCGATGGTGGCGTCGTTGTTGAAGATCTCCGGCCAATGCTTGAAGGCCTTGTTGGTGGTGATGACCAGCGAGCCGCGTTCGTAGCGATGGCTGATGACTTGGAAGAGCAGATCCGCACCGATTTTATCAAGGGGCAAATAGCCGAGTTCGTCGCAGACGACCAGGTCAGGGGACAGGTATTTCTTGAGCTCGAGCTTGAGCCTGTGGTCGGACTGTGCGGCGAGCAGGTGGTTGACGATGTCGATTGCAGTGGTGAACAGGACTGAGCGTCCGCGCTGGCAGGCGTGGTAGCCCAGAGCAGTGGCCAGGTGTGTTTTTCCGGTGCCCACGGATCCGACGAACACGACGTTGGTTTTCTGCTCGATGAAGCCGAGACGGAAGAGGTTCTTGACCTTCATTTCGTTGATCGAGTCGGGCCAGTTCCATTGGAAGTCTTCGACGGTCTTGATCACGGGGAAGCGGGCGGCCTGGACGCGCCGTTCGACCGCACGGGCTTGGCGGCGCAGGTATTCGCCATCGACGAGCCGTTCAAGATAGTCGAGATGCGACCAGCGTTTTTCCGCGGCCTGCTGGGCCAGCGCTTCGTGCTGTTCGCTGAAGTAGTCGAGTTTGAGGTACCCGAGTTGGGCGCGCCGCGGCGGCGGGGGCACGGGGACGGTGGCGGTGACAGTCATGACTGGTTTTGATAGGGGGAGAGGTCGGGGGTGGGCAGTTCCAGTT
>Ga0075520_1000109_pt1 | contig 28266 bp, 20 predicted proteins | sample NGEPerB_FD_75100 | JGI IMG/M metagenome (GOLD analysis project Ga0075520, IMG submission 75100) | Arctic peat soil microbial communities from the Barrow Environmental Observatory site, Barrow, Alaska, USA - NGEE PermafrostAB12-B | ecosystem: Environmental > Terrestrial > Soil > Wetlands > Peat ... | reverse complement strand
GTGCTGCAATTGCCGCAATAGTTGGCATTGGTGTTGGTGTTGGTTTCGCAACCGTTGGCGGCGCTACCGTCGCAATTGCCATAGCCGGCGTTGCACGTGATGCCGCAAAGGCCAGCAGCGCAGGTGGCCGTGCCGTTGGTGCTGTTGCAGACCGTGTTGCAACCTCCACAATGCGTCGGAGTATTGAGATTAGTTTCGCAACCATTGGCGGCGTTGCCGTCGCAATCGCCGAAGCCCGAAGCGCAAGCGATTCCACAACTTCCGGCCGTGCACGCGGGCGTACCCCCTGATGCCGAACATATCGTGCCGCAGGCATTGCAATTGTTGATATCGGTCTTGAGGTTCACTTCACAGCCGTTCGCTGGGTTGCCGTCGCAATCGGCGTAACCAGCATTACACGTACCCATGGCGCAAATACCGTTGGAGCAGGTGCCAGTCGCATTGGCATAGGTGCACTTGGTGCCGCAAGCGTTACAGTTGTTGGCATCTGTCTTTAGATTGACTTCGCAGCCATTCGTCGCCGAAGCGTCGCAGTTCCCGAAGCCGGCCGTGCAAGCTCCCAGGGTGCAAGCGCTGCTCACACAGCTGGCGGCTGCGTTGGTAAAGGTACACTTGGTGCCACAGTTGCCGCAATTGTTGACGTCCGTGCTCGAATTGACCTCGCAACCGTCCCCGGGTAGGCCATTGCAGTCCTTCTGAGGTGCAATGCAGCTCGAAACACCGCAGACGCCCGCGGTACAAACCGGCGTTCCTCCGGCAGTCGGGCAGACGTGGCCACAGGTGAGGCAGTTGTTGATATCTGAATTAAGATTGATCTCGCAGCCGTTAGCCGCGTTGCCATCACAATTGCCAAAGCCCGCGCTACAAGTGCCCATCGCGCAAGTGCCATTGCTACAGGTTGCCGAGGCGTTCGTATATGCGCAAACGGTACTACAACCGTTGCAGTGCGCAGGATCCGTCTTGAGATTGATCTCGCAGCCATTGGCGGAAGCACTATCGCAATTAGCGTAGCCTGCATTGCAGGTTCCAATTGCGCACACCCCGCTGTTACACGCTGCCGCAGCATTTGCAAAATTGCAAACGTTCGGGCAGCCATTGCAATGATTGGGGTCAGAGGTCAGATTGATTTCGCAACCATCGCCGAGAAGGGCATTGCAATTTGCAAACCCTGCATTGCAAGCCGTAATCGAGCAGTTGCTACCCGAACAAGCACCGATTGCGTTGGCGGGCGCACAGGCTTGTCCGCAGGTGCCACAACTTTGCATGCTCGTACTGAGATTAGTCTCACAACCGTTTGAGACCAGGGTGTCACAATTGCCAAAACCGGCAGTGCAGGTGATTGAGCATACGCCACCGGTACAGGATGCAGTTCCGTTCGTGGAATTGCAGACATTGCCGCAAGCGCCGCAATTAGCCGCATCCGTTGTAAGATTGGCTTCACAGCCATTCGAGAACTTAGTGTCGCAATCTGAGAACCCAGCCTTGCAGGCCCCGGATGGGATTGTGCAGGCGGAGTTCAGACACGAGGCCGTACCGTTGGCGACGACGCAAGCAGTGCCACAAGTGCCGCAATTGGCGGCATCGTTCGTTGTCGCAGTCTCGCAGCCATCGCCGACATTGCCATTGCAATTGCCAAACCCCGCCGCGCAGGTGATGCTGCAGACACCTGCGGAGCAGCTGGGCGTACCGTGTGAGCTGCTACAGGTCAGGCCGCAAGTTCCGCAATTGGTCGCGCTGCTGCTAGTGTCCGCCTCGCAACCGTTCGCAGCGTTCGCCCCGCTGACATCGCAATTCTGGAAACTGCCCTTGCAAGACGTAATCGTACAAGTGCCCGCGACGCACGCACCCACTGCATTGGCCGGTGCACACACAGAGCCACACGCTTTGCAATTGTTCGTATCGGTATTGAGATTGACTTCACAGCCGTTGGCTAGAAGCCCGTCACAGTCGGCAAAGCCGGCGTCGCAGGTGCTTATTCCGCAGGCACCTAGTGTGCATTTGGCGGTCGCGTGAGGAATGCTGCACTTGATGCCGCAACCGCTGCAATTGTTAGGGTCGCTGTTCTCGTTAGTTTCGCAGCCATTGGCGGCGATTGAGTCGCAATCACCGAAAGGCGGCTGGCATTTGGAAACACCGCAACCGGTGGGCGTGCATATTGCCGTGCCGTTAGGCTGATCAAGGCACTTATTCGTGCACATACCACAATTATCAACGCTCAGGGTAAGATCGACTTCACAACCGTTGGCGACAAGGCCGTCGCAATTGGCGAAGCCAGCCGCACAGGTAATGCCGCATAGACCGGCAGAGCAAGTTGCGGTTCCGTGGGTAGCATTGCAAGTGTTGCCGCACGTGCCGCAATAGGTTGCCGAAGTTTGTAAATTGGTTTCGCACCCGTCGGAAGCTTTGTTGTTGCAGTCGGCCCTATTGGGCTGGCACGTTGCAATTGTGCAACTACCATTAGTGCAGGACGCCGTTGCATAGTCCAGACTGCAGGCTTGACAACTACCGCAGTGGATCGGGTCGCTACTCTCGTTCGCCTCACAGCCGTTGGTCAGATCGCCGTCGCAGTCACCATAGCCAGTGAGGCAACTGGGAGCGCACTTTCCCCCGGAACATCTCGTCACACCATGGTCATTTTTGCAGGCATTGGTGCAGTTACCACAGTGGTTGGCGTTAGCATTTAGATCGGTTTCACAGCCGTTAACTACACTGCTGTCACAATCGTCATACCCCGATGTGCAACTTATAATGCAATTGCCCGCATCGCAAGATGCCGTACCGTTAGCTTCGCTGCACTTGTTTCCGCAACCGCCGCAATTGAGAGGATTGCGCTTAATGTTGACATCGCAGACACCTGTCGGGTTGCCGCTACAATTCATGTAATCTGTGTTCGCGCAGGTTGAGTCGCCGCATTTGCCACTTATGCAGATTTGAGTACCACAAGCGACGTTACAATCACCACAATTGGCCTTATTTGAGAGCAGGTCGACTTCACAACCGTCAGTCCATGTGTTGTTGCAATCCTTGTAACCAACCTTGCAGCTAGCGATTCCGCATGCGCCGTTTAGACACTGAGGGTTCGCATTGGTATCGGGGCATTTGCTTTCGCACTTGCCGCAATTCTTGGCGTCCATCTTAGGATTCGCGCATAAGCCGCCGCAACACAGCCAATTCGTGGGGCAATTCTTATCGCCGCCGCAACCTGGAACGCAAGTCCCCGTAGTCGCATCACATTCGGCGCCGGATTTGCAGTCGGCGTCCGTTTCGCAGCCGCTGCACTGGTGCGTCGTAGTGTTGCAGATCAGGGGTGCCCCGGGCGAAGCATCGCCGCTCGTGGTGCCGCAGTCTGAGTCCTTCGCGCAGCCGACGTGACATTGATTGCCATCGCCGCAGTAGAGCCCAGTACCGCAGAGTGTACCCTTCGGGAGACACTCAACGCAGCGACCCGGAAGATTGGAAGTGTCGCAAACCTTGGTGGCCGAAAACGTCGTGCAGTCGAGATCTGAATTGCATTTAGATGCATCCTGCGCAGGTTGACCTCCCGTGCCAAGGCTCGAATTGCCGCCGCCGCCGCCCGCTTTGCTCGAGGAACCCCCGCTTGAGGTCGCGCTGCTACCACCCGTCGTGACAGGCGGCAGGACCCCACCCGAGTCCGGTATGTTTGAAACATTGTAATCCGGCACTCCGCAAGCGCCCGCGAGGGTCACAAGGAACGCCAATGCACCAGCAGTGCGAAGCTTCGCTAGACACAAAGAGGTCATCGTAAAAGCATAACATTATTTCAGCATGCTTCGAGCCAGAATCGTATCCATTTCAGGGGGTATTCCCGCGCAAAGCAAGCCGGTGCGCGCCGGGTTTGTAAACCCACCGAAAGTCCGAACTTTTGCCATGGCAGCCGCGCGCGGCCCACTTGGCTTTGGGAGTGGATCAGGGCCATGTGGAGTGAACTGTAGGTGGCTCGCCGCAAGAGTAGGAATCATGATCGCTTTGCGATTTGCACTCACGCTGGACGTACAGACTGCTCCCGTGCTTGCCGCACCCGGGCGTGCCGTTACGTTTCTTGATCCCCTTACCACACGTTGAAGGCGGCGTAAGTGAAGTTGCCTGCTCCCACGTTGACGCAATAGCCGCCGTTGACCTTGGCGGGCAAAGGCAACGTCCAGCTGCCGTTGCACGTCTCGGCTGTTCCGTTGATGGCCAGCGTTCGACTGCCGGTGAAATTGTTACAACCGCCGCCAGCAAGTGTACTCGTCGTCTGATAGCAAATGGCCGAGCTGCCGAGATTCGGTGAGCCGCAAGCCGCCTGTACGACGCCTCCGAACGTGCACCCTCCACCTGCGTTAATGCTGAAATTGATCGGATTGCTGCAGATCCCAGTGCAAGGCGTGGCACAGACTCCGTTGGTGCACGATGTCGTGCACACTTGACCGCAACCGCCGCAATTGTTCATATCGGAAGCAGTATGGATCTCGCAACCGTTGGCCGCACTGTGATCGCAGTCGGTGTATCCCCCACTGCAGCTTACGATGCTGCATGCCCCGCCCGAGCAAGCGGGCGTGGCGTTGTTCGTCGAACATGCCGCTCCGCAGACTCCACAGTTGCTCGTGTCGGCCGCGAGCGGTTTTTCGCATCCGTCGGCAGTACTTGTGTTGCAATTGCCGAACAAATACGCACAGCCACCCATCACGCAGCTGCCCGCCGGGCAAGTCGGCGTTGCGTTTGCGTATGAACAGACCGTTGTACAATTGCCGCAGTGGTTCACGTCGGTGCCGATGTTCTGCTCGCAGCCGTTGGCGGCAAGAGCATCGCAATTGCCGTAGCCGGTGCTGCAGGCCTCGTTGCACGCGCCCGCAGTGCAACTTGGTGTGGCGTTGGCTGAACCACAGAGGTTACCGCATGAACCGCAACTACTGACCGTGTTGAGCGCGACTTCGCAGCCGTCCGCCGTGCCACCGTTACAATTGCCGTAGCCGGTGTTGCAAGTACCCATTTGGCAAGTCGAGGAACTGCACACGCCCGAGGCATTCGCATAGTTACAGTGCGTACCGCAGCCACCGCAATTCGCTGCGTCTGTCGCGAGTGTGGATTCGCAACCGTTGCCAAAGTTGCCATCACAATTGCCGTAACCGGCCGTACAGGCAATGCCGCAGACACCTCCCGAACAACTGCCGGTACCGTTGATTGAGCCGCAGACGGTGCTGCAATTGCCACAATAATTGGGGTTGGTACTCGTGTTGATTTCGCAGCCATTGGCGGAACTTCCGTCACAATTGCCAAAGCCCGCATTGCAAGTTATGCCGCAGAGCCCAGCGGCACAAGTCGCAGTGCCATTGGTGCCGTTGCAGACCGTATTGCAGCCTCCACAATGCGTCGGAGTATTGAGATCGGTTTCGCAGCCATTAGCCGGGTTGCTGTCGCAATCGCCGAAGCCCGGAGCGCAAGCGATTCCACAACTTCCCGCCGTGCACGTGGGCGTACCTCCTGTTGGCGAACATTTCGTGCCGCAGGCATTGCAGTTGTTGACATCGGTATTGAGGTTAATCTCACAGCCGTTGCCCGGAAGGCCATCGCAATCTTTGTAACCAGCGTTGCAGGCGCCCATCGTGCAAGTGCCATTGACGCAGGTGGCAGCCGCGTTAGCGAAGCTGCACTTGTGGCCGCAAGTGTTACAATTGTTGACGTCAGTCTGGATATTGACCTCACAGCCATTCGTCGTCGCGGTGTCACAGTTATTGAAACCCGCACTGCAGGCGCCCATGGTGCACACGCTACCGACACAACTGGCAGCCGCATTGGCGTAGGTACACTTGGTGCCACAATTGCCGCAATTGTTGACGTCTGTGCTCGAATTGATCTCGCAACCGTCCCCGGGCAAGCCATTGCAATTCTTGGTGGGCGCCACGCAAACCGTAACGTCATAACCGCAAGTGCCGGATACGCAAACGGGCGTGCCGCCAGTCGTGGGGCATACGTGTCCGCATGTTCCGCAGTTGGTAACGTCAGAACTTGTGTTAATTTCGCAACCATTATTGGCGTTGCCATCACAATTGGTAAAGCCGGTATTGCAGGTGCCGATCGCGCAGGTGCCGTTGTTGCAGGCTGCCGAAGCATTCGTGTAAGCGCATACCGTACTACAGCTGCTGCAATGAGCAGGATCCGTCTTGAGATTGGTCTCGCAACCATTGGCCGCGGAACCATCACAATTATCATAGCCTGGAGCGCAGGTCCCCAGCGTGCACACGCCGCTGTTACAGCCTGCCACGGCATTCGCGAAGCTACAGACCTTCGAACAGCTGTTGCAGTGGTTGGGGTCGGAGGTCAGATTTGTTTCGCAGCCGTCGGCAATTAGAGCATTGCAGTTGTCAAACCCTGTATTGCAAGCTGTAATCGAGCAGCTACCACCCGAACAAGCACCAATCGCGTTGGCGGGCGCGCAGGCTTTTCCGCAAGTGCCGCAGCTTTGCATGCTCGTACCGAGATTAGTCTCACAACCGTTTGAGACCAGGGTGTCACAATTGCCAAAACCGGCAGTGCATGTGATTGAACAGAGTCCACCGGTACAGGATGCAGTTCCATTGGTGGAATTGCAGACGTTGCTGCAGACGCCGCAATTGGCCGCATCCGTGGTAAGGTTGGCTTCACAGCCATTCGAGAACTTAGTGTCGCAGTCTGAGAACCCAGCCTTGCAGGCCCCGGCTGGGATTGTGCAGGCGGAGTTCAGACACGTGGCCGTAGCGTTGGCGGCGACGCAAGCAGTGCCACAAGTGCCGCAATTCAAGGCATCGTTCGTTGTCGTGGTCTCGCAGCCATCGCCGACATTGCCATTGCAATTGCCGAAACCAGCGGCGCAGGTGATATTGCAGACACCTGCGGAGCAGCTGGGCGTACCATGGGAACTGCTGCAGGCTGCACCGCAAGTTCCGCAATTGGTCGCGCTGCTACTAGTGTCCGCCTCGCAACCGTTCGCGGCGTTCGCCCCGTTGATATCGCAATTCTGGAAACTGCCCTTGCAAGACGTAATCGTGCAAGTGCCCGCGACGCACGCACCCACCGCATTGGCCGGGGCACACACTGAGCCACACGCTTTGCAATTGTTCGTATCAGTATTGAGATTGACTTCACAGCCGTCGGAAAGAAGCCCGTTGCAGTCGGCAAAGCCCGCGTCACAGGTACTAATTCCGCAGGCGCCCAATGTGCATTTGGCGGTTGCGTGATTGATGCTGCACTTGAGGCCGCAACCGCTGCAATTGTTCGGGTCGCTATCTTCATTGGCTTCGCAACCGTTGGCGGGGTTTTGGTCACAGTTGCCAAACGGGGGCTTGCAATTGGAAACTCCACACTGACCGATAGTTTGCAGATTGGGATCGCAAGTGGCAGTCCCATTGGGTTGGTCTGGGCATTTGGTCCCGCAGTTGCCGCAGTTGTCCACACTCCTTGATAAATCGACTTCACAACCATTGGAGACAAGGCCGTCGCAATTGGAAAAGCCGGGTGCGCAGGTAATGCCGCATTGACCGGCCGCGCAAGTTGCCGTTCCGTGGTTCGTATTGCATGCGTTGTTGCATGATCCGCAATAGGTTGCCGATGTTTGTAAATTGGTTTCGCACCCGTCGGAAGCCGTGTTGTTGCAATCGGCCATATTGGGCTGGCATGTGGCAATCGTACAACTGCCATTGGTGCAGGCCGCCGTTGCATTGGCCAGATTGCAGGCTTGACAGCCACCGCAGTGGGTCGGGTCGTTACTCTCGTTAGCCTCACAGCCATTGGTCAGATCGCCGTCGCAGTCACCATAGCCCGTGAGGCAATTGGGAGCGCACTTTCCCCCAGAACAATCAGTGCCGCCATGGTCATTTTTGCAGGCGTTCGTACAACTGCCGCAATGTGCCGCGGTGGTATTCAGGTTCGTTTCGCAGCCGTTAACTACTTTGCCGTCACAATCGTCAAAGCCTGAGCTGCAATTGATGATGCAATTGCCCGCATTGCAGGACCCGTTGCCATTGGTCTGACTACAGACGTACCCGCATTGACCGCAATTCGCCGTGTCGGCGTTGGTGTTGGTGAGGCAGGCACCCGTCGGGTCATTGTTACAATTCTTGAAGTCCGGCTGCGCACAAGATGAAGGACGGCAAGCCCCGCTGATGCAGACCTGCGCTGGTGGCCCGGCAGGACAAGCGTTCTTACACGCGCCGCAGTTGGCCTGATCGGCGAGCGTATTTACTTCACAATCGTCACCCGGCAGGCCGTTGCAATCTTGGAAACCGTCATTGCACTTGGCGATCCTACATTGGCCATTGAGACACTGCGCAGTCGCATGGGCAGCTGGGCATCTAGTCGTGCAGTCGCTGCAATGGTTTGCCTCTAGCTCAGGATTTGCGCATAGGCCTCCGCAACATAACCACTTTGCTGGGCAATCTGTATCGCTGCTGCAACTGGGCGAGCAAATCCCGTTCGGATCACATGAAGTGCCGCTTTTGCAATCGGCATCCGTTTCGCAGCCGCTGCACACGTGAGTTGTTGTGTCGCAGGTCAACGGCGTTCCGGGTGAAGCATCGCCGGTCGTGACGCCACATTCGGCGTTACTCGAGCAACCCACGTGACAGGTCATGTCCGTTGCGTCGCAATAGAGGCCAGCACCGCAAGTCGAATTGTCCAGACACTCGACACAGCGACCCGGGGGAACCGTACTGAAGCAAACTTTGGTGGCCGGAAAGGCTGCGCAATCACTGTTCGAACTGCACTTAAACGGGTCTGTGTTAGGTTGACCTCCCGTGCTAAGGCTCGAATTGCCTCCGCCTCCGGCACCGCCCGTTTTGCTCGAAGAACCCCCGGTTGCAGTCGGGCTGCTACCACCCGTCGTGACAGGCGGGATAACGCCGGCTTCAGGGGTGTTGTTCGGAACGTTGTAATCCGGCACGCCGCAAGCGCCCACGACGGCCGCCAAGAAAGCCAATGCACCCGCAATGCGAAGCTTAGATACACACAAAGAGGTCATGATATGAGCATAACATTACTTTCACAGGCATCGAGGTACAATCGTATCGATTTCGGGCGACAATCTTGCGCAATGGCTGTGGGTTCAGCCCAATCTTTTTCTGGGAAATTTTGCCGATTTGCACGGAATATTACCTGCACATCGCACCTTTGTGCCGTGATCGGAGTGGTCAGGCGCCAACGTAGTTGCCACCGGTATGCTCTGCTAAACCCAGTTCAGAAAACGGTGCAACCCACTGAAAGTTCGAGCTTTTCTTATGGCCTTGCAGCGCGGCCCACTTGGCTTTGACGGTGGATCATGGCAGTGTGGCACTGAACTGTATGAAGCTCGCTTCAGGTGTTGGAATCGTCATTGGGGGGCTGATTGCCCTGGGGTTCATGGGTTGCCGGTCGAAAGCGAAGCGGAGAGTGGGGCCCAAACCGTCCGTTTCCGTTGTATCGGCACCTTCTGCAATTGCATCGGCAGCTCTCAGTGCCAATGAGATTCATCGCGAAGCCAGGCCGATAGATCTGGCGGAATTTTCGACAATTCGGAGTCGAGCGCTCTCCGCAATACGAAGTGCTGCGGACCCCAAGACGTCTCCAGGTGAATTGCTGGCACCCCTGGCACAGGTGCTGACGGACGCGCCGGGCAGCGCCGTACTGGCCATCGAATTGGCGAAGGCCGCCGCAAAAGCCCACGACCAGCGTCGAACCGCCAGGTACATTCAGATTGCGCAGCCCCTCACGGCTACACAACCCAGACTAAGACAACTACTAGCGGCAATCAGCGAAGGAAAGCACAAGAAGGCCGATTTTACGGCGCGTGGGAAGATCAACACGCAGTTATTGGGAACCAAGCCAGCGCTGAAGCTTGATGGCCTCACCGAGCTCGGCGACGTTTGCAAATGGATCAAGAAGTCCTTCGCCGAGGGACGACCGCCTGTTGATGATGTCGGACTGCAGGGGACAGATCCCATCGATTGCCAGATGCTTTCGCGATTTGCACTCACGTCAGACATACAAGCTGCGCCAGTCCTCGCCGCTGCGGGGGCGGGTGGAGAAAGTGTGTTTGCCTGGGTTGCCGCGCAAGCCAAGGGAACCGTATGGCTGAGCCCTGTTGTGGCAGAATCATTGTCACCGACTATTCAACCCAACGGTAATGGGTTCACGATTGAGCTGCAACGCGCCGCGGCCTACGGAGGTAACAATCCAGAATTGACCGCGTATCTAGTTCAGCGGCGGACGGTAATTGACGTTGCGCTCAATGAACAATACGTGGTTGACGAGCATCGGATCAGGGTCATAACCTTTGATCGGGACCCACCCGAAGTGTCGGCGCCCGTGGTGCTGCACTCGCGTCAGTTGTGGTCCCTGGTGGACGCGCAAGACAAGGCGCTGCCAAAGGGTTACGCGCATTCGCCCGACCTGGGGCAACCGAGCGAACAGTCTTATCAGCTACAATGGGGCGACAACCGCGTGCAATTGACGCCGATTGGCCAAGCAAAAGCGGTACCCAAGGAACAAGTCCTGTTTGGTGAGCAAGGAACCATTAGATAGCTCGGCTCGGTGCTGTTGTCCCCGAGTCGAACCCGCCCCTAATTCGTGCTAGGAGCGGTCCGCTTTGAGCGTTTCAACAATTCCCCCGACCACGCTTCCCGCGACTGCAGAAGCAGTTCTTACGTTTCTTGACAGCGTAGGTCGCCGCTCGGAGGCGGAACTCTACCTGCGTCTGTTTCGGGAGCTGCCGCCGGAGAGCTTTGCGATAATCGCGGCTGAAACTGGACCGATATCCGCTCAAGGGGCGTCAATTGCCGAGCAATTGAGGTTTCTCGCCGACTTGGGCTTGGTCGCGCCCGTGGTTGTTGGCCTCTTCGATCCCGCGCGCGCGCATACCTCAGCGGACCGTTTCATGCGGCGGCTCGGCTCGGTTAGGCTTGAGTCCAATATCTACCCCATGTCAGCCCGTGGCGTTGCCGACCTGGTGCGTGGCGATCTGCGGGCTGGGCTGGTCCCTGTGCTTTTCTTTGACGAGCAGTGTCTTGAGAACGCTGATCGATTTCACGCCATCGGCGATCTAGCGGCGGCCTTGGCCTCGCGAAAAATCGTTATCGTCAGGCAGCACGGAGCCCTCGGATCCAACGTGGAACGCGGGGCGGAGCTGGCGCCCCAATACCCATTGCTCATGGGCCGCAATGGAATTTCCGTGATTAATCTGCGGGCAGAATTCGAACTGTTGCACAAGGGCCAATGGCTCAATCCCGATGATTGGTCGCTCCTGGGCGGCATCCAAGACGTCTTGGATCGGCTAACGAATCATCCGATTGTCTTCAACGTCACGGGCCCCTTTGATCTGCTAAAAGAGCTCTTCACGGTCAAGGGTGCGGGCACAGTCGTGCGGCGCGGCACGACGATCACTAAGGCGCAAGACTACGATGCGCTTGACACAACTCGCCTCAGCGCCTTGCTGGAGTCAAGCTTTGGACGCCGGCTACGACCGGAGTTCTTCGATCGCCCGCTTGCCGCCGCGTACATTGCCCCGGACTACCACGGTGCCGCCCTAATTGAACCCAGCCCGCTTGCCGCCATTCTAAGCAAATTTGTCGTCGATCCCGTCGCACAAGGCGAAGGCATGGGGCGCGATATCTGGCAAGCGATGGTTCGTGAACAACCCGCTGTCATCTGGCGTGCCCGCTCCAAGAACCCCATTTGTTCCTGGTACGCCTGGCAATGCGACGGCATGGTGCGCCGCGGCACTTGGACCGTCTATTGGCGCGGTGTCGAACCCGAGCGCATCCCCGAAGTCGTGGAGCTAATGCTCGCGCGCCCGGATGATTTTGTGCGATAAACTTTAGCCAACCACCCACACCGCATACAAATACGTCATCGGTGCGACAAATAGTACGGCGTCAATTCGGTCGAGGATTCCTCCGTGACCGGGAATGATGCAGCCTGAGTCCTTAGCGCCCATTGACCTTTTCAGTAGGCTCTCGACCAAATCCCCCAATTGCCCGATGGCGCCACCTAGCAGGCCCAGCAAAAGGCCATGTAACAAGGGTAATTGCGGCAGATAAGTGAGCGAGGCTACGACGCCCGCGGTGGTACTGCCAATGAGCGCACCATAAAGACCGGCCCAGGTTTTGTTCGGGCTAACGGCAGGGTAAAGTTTGGTGCGACCAAAACGGCGACCGACGAAGTATCCGCCAGTATCCGCGAGCCAAGCAATGCTGAGCACGAGCAATACCCAACCCGCGCCGAAATCGCGACGCAACAATGACGTAGTCGTGAGGAGCCCTCCTATGTACCAGGGCGCTGCGACAAGCGTCATGAGATGCAGCCCCGAGCTAGCGATGTCTTTGACGCGAAACAGTGGCATCAAGAGTTCAATCAGGGGTGCGAGAATTGCGAGAGTGAGCAGGGCTCGCGCGTTGCCTGTTGCAAAGTAAATGGTGATTGCGACGGCAAGTGAGGAGAGTATTCCGAAGGCTTGCGTGACGCGGTCTCCGGGCACTGTCATCGCATACAGCTCCTGGCTGGCGATGACGGTGGCGGCGAATATAAGCAGCGCCCAGCCCAGGGAAGGTCCGCGAAACAACAAGCCGAGCAACAGCGGTACCGCCACGACGCTGGTCAGCACTCGGACGGTGAGGTTACTCTTGGCCACGTCCGCGTCGGTTATCAGTACAGATGACCTTTCACAAGAGGGCGCCGTTGAAATGGCCTATTTAGGCCGGCTGGGGGGGAGTAGAAGAACCGGGCTCTTGCCTCTTGCGCCGGAGACAGGGCCCGGCTAAGGCCCCGGGCCGTGTGGCGTCGCCACGAAATTTCTGAATATTGGCGCAGTCGCCGACTCTGGGTGGGCCTGTGCCTGGGCTTGGGCTTGGCTGCTTCCTGCCTGTCGTCTAAGCCAGCAACGCTTAGCCCTGAGGGTCTCGCGATTTGGCTTGGGGCAACCATCGACCAATCCGTGGCGGCGGATGATATCGGTTGGGAGCCGCAACGGGACTTTATCACCGAGGCGTTATTCGGGCGGCGTGTGTTGTTCTTGGCGGCAACTGAAAAGGGACAGCCGCGCGATCTGTATCGAGCCAATGTCCGCTTGGGCTACGGCGGTCAGCCCCTGGGGGTCTGGGGTATCAAGAACCTCACTCGTACGCCCCTCGGCGACGATTCTGGTCTTCAAGTGTACGGAGACCATGCGGTATTCGCCACAGTAGCCTTCGGAAAAATTCAAGGAATCACCGCGCTTGACCTGGCGGGCCTGCGTGACGAGGACATTTCCGGTTCGGTCTTCGAACGTCTGCTCTTGCACATTACTAATTTGCAGATGTTGGGTTCCTGGGAGGGCTTGGGCCGCACCGATCTGGTCTTCAGCGTGCCTTCGACGGGCGCGAGTCTGCAACTTGACGCGGAGCGCTTGGCCGTTAAGTTTCGCGAAGCCGAGCGCGATCTCAACTACGATCCGGTGCATCGAACACTGCGTGCCGCTGACGGCTCTCAGCCTTACGGTGTCAAAGTGGTTCCCAATCGGCACCCGGGAAAGCCCTTTGTACTTTGGTCTGTTGATACGACACGCGAAGAAGTCGGCCCCGAGGCGATTGCCTGGCTCGAGAATCAAGTATTCGGCGCGAAGGATGCGGTAAAGCGTGCAGCTTTCAGTCTTACCCCAACCTCTGACGTCAATGCACTGCGCGAACCTGACACGTCCGCGTCGGTCGCTGCATCGGCGTCATCGTCCGCGGCACCCCTTGCGTCCGCTACGCCCAAATCCCGCATGCCTGCGCCGAATTGGCCTCCGCCGCCAATTGCCACGCTCTTCAAACAAGCGGAACCCGGCGAAGGACAATGGGCGGCCGCAACAGAGGCCCTGCTGCGTCCGTCCCGAGCGATAGCGATCCCAAATAGTAGTCCGATCCCTGCTTACTTCTACAAGACGTTCACTCGACCTGATCCGAAGCGGCCCTACGCCAAGGTCTGGTTCATCGCTATGGACATGCGGCAGCTCACCCTCGGGATGCAGGCGGGTTTCGAAGATCCCGAGCCCCTCACGGGTCCGGCTGGTGAAGGTCGCCTGCCCGATGATGCCTCGGTGTTAGGTCGCGTCGTGGCAACATTTAACGGCGCATTCAAGTCGGAGCACGGAAAATACGGCATGATGGTTGGTAAGCGCGTTCTGTTGCCACCGGTTCCCGGTGCTGCAACTGTTGCACTTACGACGGCTCACGAAGTAGCTTTCGGCAGCTGGCCACGTTCAGCCACAATCCCGGATGATTTGCTGTCGTTCAGACAAAATCTCGACCCGCTCGTGGAAGACGGTCAGGTAAACCCGACAGGCCGCCAAATCTGGGGTTGGCAGCTGCAGGGGACGAGCGTGATGACCGAGCGCACTGCGATGTGCGTTACTCAGGCGGGTCACGTCTACTATGTTTGGGCCGAAGAAACCGACGCGACGATTTTGGGCGAGGCACTGCGTCAAGCGGGCTGTAGTTATGCGCTGCACCTAGACATGAATCCGGGGCATTGCGGATTTATTTACACCCACGTCAATGACTTCAAGAGACACGACTTTGTAGTCAAGCGCGCGGTGGACAAGATGTCCGTACCTCCCGAGCGCTACGTCCGTTGGTCACCGAAGGACTTCTTTTATGTCCTGTTGCGCGATCCCGTGCCAGAAGATGCGACCGAAGCTCATTGGGTGGCTGACGGGGGAGTTCAGCCACCGCCCACCTGGTGGCCCGCGCTGTTCACGGCAGAGGTCGATGTCTCTGGAGCCCATGTCGAGCTGCTAAGTATCGAAAAAGGTCGGGTGCAGTGGTCGGTTCGCGCCGGCACGCTCGAACCGAGGGATCTTGGGGCGCCATTGATGAAGACCGATCTCGAAGAAGAGCCGAGCCGCCGAATGCTCTTGGCGCTCGGCCTTGGACATACAACGTCAGTAACGCGGTATGGGCTTGCATTCGAGGGGCAAGCCTCAATTCCTTTCAAGACCCAGGCTGCTACTTTAGTTGTTTCGCCGCCGTATTCCATCACTCTGCATCTAACACCACCCAATCATCTTGAATCGAACGACGAAGCCGTTCAATTGCCGCTTTTGGCCCGCGACGGCGAACTGACGCCTGAAGGGCGATCGCAAGGCACTCAGCGTCAACGGGCTGCGCTGTGCGCTACCTCTGAAGGGCGCATTCTGGTTGGGAGAGCACGCAGTGACAACAGCATTCCCTTGGCGAGAGTCCTGTTGCGAGCCGGTTGTCGCGATGTGGTAGAGCTTGACCGCGGCTCGAGCCACCCGAGCTATCTACACCGCGCGGGAACGGATCATCCCCCCACCGGCGGTTATGAAACCACGACACTCTATGCCCTTGCTCAGCCTATGCTACCGAGCGGTGTTCGATGGAAACCCGCCGGCAGCAGCCCCTCGACGCGACCCACGTTGTACGACGCGCCCAAGCGAGAGAAACCGCGCGGAAATTGACGAACGCAACCCGAATGGCGACCCGGCGGGCACGGAGGCTGTCACGTGGTGACCAACGTCAATCGCCGTCATGACGGAATCTGACGCAGTAGGGGCGGGCCTCCGTGCCCGCCCCTGTCTCAGCCGCCGGGTCTTGTTGTCCTGCAGACATTCGTGGTCGCATTGCAAGAATTGTTGGTGCAGGCTGCTTGACTAAAAATAGTGCACTGAACGCAGCTACCAGACGGAGTGCCGGCGTCGGCGGCAAAGGCAACGTTACACACGGTTCTGCCAGTAATGTGGCTACAATCCGCATCGGTGGAGCAGCCGACACAGGCGCCGGCAATGCACGCGGCAGCCGCTGGGTTCGTGCAATCTGTGCTCTGTCGACATTGGATACATTTATCTGTGGTGGTATCGCAGATGAGCCTCCCCGTTAACGCGCAGTCGGATGGTTTGGTACACTCTACGCACCTCTTGGTACTGCTATTGCAAACTGGAGTTGTTCCCCTGCAGGCTGGTGAGCAGCTGGCTGAACCCCCAAGACCCGCATCACTTTTTCCCGATGCGGGGCTGTCACAGGAGGCGGTGTAGTCGCAGTCTTCTGCGCTCTTGGAGCAGCCTAGGCCGAAAATGACGCCCAGCAGTGCAATCGCGGAAACAGTCCCCCTACGCCAATTTGTCATAAGTATTTCCCTCCAGTTGTGCCTCGACTAAAAGTCACTTGAAATCCCCAAGCCAGAGTATTGCGACCCCAGGCTTGCATTGAGTCGCAGATTGCTGGCTCGCAGCGCCGATGAAGAGTTCGGACGCGGCCAATACCAGTAAACGGGCACGGCCACCAGGGCCATACCCGCCACAACCATCCCGGCCGTAGACCAGTTTCTGTCAGTGTCCTTCCTTTCAGCAGCGTTCAAGAGCGACGCGCAGTTAGGATTGGCCGGGCTTCCCGGGGCACAGCCGTTGGGGGAAATTGTGTTGCGGAGTGCCTCCGCCTGGTTGTCGTTGGAGTTGGCCGACAACCGAAAACCAATGGCCGTTCCCACTCCTATCGCAAATATTGCCCCGTCGATAATGGCAGGCACTGTATAGCGGTTCTTCCAAATCGTCCGCGTGCTAGGCGATGGCCTCGCGCTGTCTACCTTACTCGCACTAGGTGTCAGAGTTGGTGGCGCCGCAACAGGCGCCGGCACCGGTGGGGGAGCCACGTGTTCAAGTGGGACATCGACATTCAAATCCCCCCCCGATTCAATATCGATACTACTATTGGCCGAATCGACGCCCTGCTTGAACTCAATCTCGTGCTGCCCGGGGTCAACGTAGACAGGCGTTGTTAACGGCGACATACCGACGGGTTGTCCATCAACAGTGATTGATACGCCTTCGCGGTTCGTGGTAATGTGCAGAGTTCCGACGTGACTCTTCGCGTCAGTTTGAGCCTGCTTGATGGCTTCAAGTGTCTGCTGACTTGTCGAAGGCGCAACCGTCTCCAGGCAATATTGCAGGTGCATGACCGCCTCGCGATAGAGCTTGAGCTTCATCTCAGATTGCGCCAAAGCCGAAGCTACATCATAGGTCTGCCGAAGGGCCCAAGCTTGCAAGAGCAGCTGCCGCGATTCCTCGTAGCTATGAGCATTGTAGGCTGCGTACGCCTGACGAAACAGTGTGTGCGCTCGCGTGTTGGCGTCGTCACTAGTCTGCGCTGAAGTGTCTGTAACCGCTGCAAACACGGGTTGACTTGGCATGGCCAAAGCCACAACTGAAATAAGACGGATTGCGATTCGACGCATCTTGGGCTCCTCGGTCACTTGGGCTTCACTAACCAGTTATCATCGGGGTGGCGAGGCATAGCGGACACCGGTTTGCGTGCGGACGGCTTACTGTCCGGCGAATCCGACTCCGCCCCGGAAGCCGCCGGCGGGCTCACAATCACTTCCGGTATGCCTACCATTGTTACGATCTTGTTCGGTATGTTGTTTCCAACGTGCGGGATGGCTGATATTGGTGCCGCATCAGAAGCGACAGCCGGCGCTCGGGACGGAACAAGACGCTTGACGGAAATCCAGGCAAGGATGCCAAGGGCAATCAGGCCCAGCGCGAACGCGACTATTAGTTTTGATTGTAGCGGTCGCACGATGCGTCAACCTCCGGGCCCGACCAAAGTGTGACAGGAAGCGGTCAATTTCTTACAACGCAAACCCCTGGCTGACCAATTGAACTCGGGCGGATCCGCGGCCGGCCTCCAATCCGCTGACTCAGCGGCCAATTAAATTGAAGTTTTCCCGAAGGAATCGCCCTGGGTTATTTCCCAGTAAGATTTATTTTGTTTTTTCCGGCACTTGTACACCCTCGTTCCCGCGGGGTCGTCGTGCCTCGGGTCCCAGGGCGGCGGCGGCACACAGGCAGAGCAGGGGCGTTACCACCAAGTGATAACGGTCGTCACCGAAGAAGGCGACGTGAGTTAGCGCGGTAAGCGCTATGAAGCCCACCGAGAAGTGCAACGTGCCCGAGTGCCGCGGCTGACCGGGCAGCGGAAGCCAAAACAGAATACACAGCGCCACAATCAACCAAAAATAGGGATGAGTGTCGTTGTTGATTACGGCACTGGACAGCGCAACAAGTCCAGCCGTGAGTAGGGTTTGAACGATAAAGGCAAATGATCGGCGGCGACGCCAGCTCATGCCGGCCGTCACGCAGAACAGTGCCAGCACGATGAGAGCGCGATGAGCCGCCGATAGCCCATCGCGCCACGTTTGACGCAGCTGTTCGGGCCAAGCCGCGGGGTCGGCTTCGTGAAGGTACTCAACGACGAAGGATTCATGATCAAATGTTTGCGCTAGCTTCTTTGGCGCCATTGCCAAAAAGTGGTGCGGGTCATTGCGAATGATAGCAATACCTACGTGCCACCAACAACGATCTTGCTGCACTTGGCCCGTAACCACGGGACAGCCGTCAGCTGCCCGCAATGTGCGAAATCGCCCGGTATCCGTGAGGGCGCCGATGGCTAGGTTCCACCCAGCGTTGGTCGACACGAAGGCACATCCGTCCATTCGGTGGCAATTGCGAAGCGTCCAGGGAAGTACCAGCAGGACGCATAGGGTGGCGACAATAGCCGTGTGCGCGACGGCGCGCCAAAAAGAAAAGGGAAATAGGACGAGCAACAGCGGGACGGCCAAGAGGCTCGAGGGGCGCACTAGCACTGCCGCCGCAAGAATGGCGCCGCTCAACAGAAGCGTGCTTCGACGTTCCGGTGCGCGCACAATGACATAGATTGCGAGCACCACTAAGAACCCCGCAAAAGGTTCTGTCATGACAACGGCGCTGTACGCTATCAGACCCGGATGAACGGCGGTGAGAATTGCCGCGATGCGCCCGCGCCACACCCCAAGTGCCCGCAGCGCTAATCGATGGATGACAACAACGAGCCCCGTACCAGCCAGTGCATTGACGACAGGTGCCACCCAATTGTGCGGCCCCAGCAGCGCGTAGAATATCGCCAGAAATGCACTGTAGCCGACGGGGTAGTGCGTCCAGGGCTTCCAGACTTTCAAGCCATGACGAATGACATCTTCAGAGTAGCCAAGTCCTTCGGCAATACGGGTTGCCCCAAAATGATAATAGTGGCCGTCCCACACGGGTTCTTTGGCCCATACCAAAGCCACGTACAAACGGGGCAGGATTGCGATGAGAGCAATGATGAGGGTAAATACCCAATCCGGGCCAACGTTGAGCGAGCCTTCTACTGGTCTTCGTTGTAAGCACCTTATCCAGCGTTTCACGGCGGAAAATGGCCTCCGATGGCCTTGCCTTCGCCCCGCATTCGTCGCAAGTAAGTTCGCGTGACTTGCGCCGGATCCAATTCTAAACACTTGGCAACTTGTTGCAGAAAGCCGCGCGTGTACACCAGGGCTGGTAGCGACTGGTACTCCTCAGCCTCAATGGCGCGCAAGTGCGAGGCAGAGATTTTCGTACGTCGGGCGATCTCTTCAATTTCAATTCCGTGCGACTCGCGCACTTTCGATAATAGCGCTCCGGTGAACTCCGTTTCAGCGGAGATTTCCCGAGTCAGCTCGTCGCGCAGCATTTGCCTCTCCGCGGCCAAGGCGGAGTCCTCTGGTGTTGTCGGGCCCCCTTCGGGTTGCTCCGGCTCCGGAAACCGTGATATGTCGTAAGCGCGTCGCCGCAAAGGATCGAGCAGGGTATCGTAAGCTTCCTCGATGTTTGCGACGGCTTGCGCCAGCTGTGAACCGCTGAGAATGGATGTCAGCGCAAGACTGTCTGGGTGGTAGACGTCCTTTTGCCGTTTGTAGGCGCGGCGAATGTCTTCGTCAGTAGCTCCCCGATTCGCCCCCAAAATGTCGTAAAAACTGAGCTCGGGAGCCACGATCGGGGGCGCTTTTGCCTCGGTTCGCGGCTGATCACGCGAGGCGACCAACGCCATCACTCGGCGCGCAATGCGTTCGAGATTGCGAGCACTCTTGCTCGTCGGACTGTCGATGAGAATGGGCCGCTTCCGCACGACGCTTAGCCAAACGGAATCATCCTGCTCGATTTGGCCCACGTGATCTAGCCCAACACCCAGATAGCGCCGAGCCATATCACACATTGCTGCGCCGAGTTCGTTGTCCTGGCGAAGACGGATTCCATTTACGACCAAGCGCGGACGCATTTGCCCCAATTCGTGAGCGGCCAGTTCCGCCAGCGTCGTGTCGTAACGCGCTACGGCGTGCACAACGTCAAGCGGCGCCGGCAAGGGCGGTAGCTCGGCGAGAACTCGATCAATCAATCTCAGTTTGAAACGGTCCTTGATCAATAGGCGCCTGATTCGTCGCAAGAACAAGGCGCGCGTGAATCGGTAGGTTGCCTCAACGCTAGGGGGCTCAGGTGCTGTGACACATATGCCAACGTCCGCCGATAGAAACAAATCGAGAGTCGGGGGTGCCGTGCCTGCGCCCAGATCGAGAATGACATAGTCAGCCTCCTGGTGACGCAGGCGCTTAGCCCAGAGCGCCTTTCTACCGGGACGCACCGGAACAGTCGATGCCGTCGTATATAACTGCGGCATCAGAGACAGACCCGGCACGGGAGTTGGTACCGTGCGAAGCTCGGCGTCGATACTATCGTCGATCGTTGGATCGAATAGCTCCGATGACAAGCCGAAGTGCGTGTGAAGCTCCGCGCCCGAGGGATCGGCGTCAACCAAAATGACTGCTCGGCCCAATTGAGCAAAATAAACCGCCAAGTTCACCGCGAGCGTGCTCTTGCCAACACCCCCTCGTCCGCCACCTACGGCCAGCACTTGGCGAACCGTACGCGGCGCGGCAAAACCGTCGGGTTTTGACAGGGGGTCCAGCGGATTATCCTGCATAGGAAGGCCGTTTTAGCCTGACCGCGAGCCAAGCGCACCCCCCAGGGCATTCAGGCCAGTTAGCGGCTGCCAAACGGCAGGTCAGTTCCCAAGTATGGCCTAGCGCCGCCGATGCTGTACGCTGGGCGCCATCATGCGTGACAGGCTAGCCGTATTGGCTTCACTCTTGGCCCTAAGCTGCGGCACCGCGTCGGCGACCCGTGGGTCTGCTAAGGCCGGTTCCTCTTCTCCTCCGTCCACCGACGTCGATACCGCAAACCTCACGGCGCGCGAAAGATCCGATTACAACGAGTTAGTGCGTTCGCTTCTTGCACCCTGTCCGGAGTTGCCGCAAAGCATTTCTGAATGCGTTGAGCGGCATTCCGCCTGCAAGGCTTGCCTGCCTGCCGCATTGTTCTTGCGTGACGCCTTGAGCCACGGTCGAACCCCGCCCCAGGTTGAAGGGGCATTTCGCCTACGCTTCGATCCAAAGGCCGTCAGCCCTATAGACACCACAGGCTCACCACAAGCGGGCGATCCGAAAGCGCCGGTAGTTATCGTGGAATGGGCGGATTTCGAATGCCCATTTTGTGCCCGCGCCTCAAAATTCATTGACGAGATTTTGAAGAATCGGCCCGGACGTGTCCGGACGGTATTTAAGTTTTTCCCATTGAGCGGACATCCCCATGGAGAGCTGACGGCTGCCGCGGCCGCGGCAGCCGACCTGCAAGGCAAGTTCTGGCCCATGCACGACCAGTTGTTCGAAAAACAGTCGGGTGGACTAGATGAGGTGAAGATCCGAGAAATTGCGCGGACCATCGGTCTCGACCTTGCGAAGTTCGAGCAAGATTGGAGCTCCGACGCGGTCAAACAAAAGGTCGACAAAGATCGCACTGAAGCGGACCACTTGGGACTGACAGGTACCCCTTTCATTTGGATCAATGGTCGGCACGTGGACTCGCACTTCTTCAATTTGGAAGATGATCTGTTGCCTTGGATCGATCTTGAGTGGAATCTTCATTCCGAGTCAGCGAGTGCTAAGTGAAGTCGCCCATTGACCAGGGCTGTTTCCCGACTGGGATTCACTATCCGGGAATTGCCCATCTGCTGCGCGTGGCCGCCATCGGGATATCCGAAGAGTTTACGGTGGAAGCCAACGTGAGCGATCTGCGTATCGTGGCGATTGACACCGAGACGACGGGTCGTGATCCGGCAATCGATCGTATCGTCGAAGTGGCCGCCGTCATTTGGGATGGTGCCGACATCGTTCAGCGTTTGAGCTGGCTGGTAAATCCGGGCCGACCTATCCCCAAAGAGGCCAGTGACATACACGGAATTTCTGACCAAGACGTGGCAGGTCAACCGCCGTTTTCGAACATATTGCCGAGCTTGTTGCAAGCCTTAAGCGGTCATGTGCCGCTTGCCTACAACGCTGACTTCGACCGGCAATTCCTCATGGCGGAGTACAATCGTTGTGGCGTTCCCGAGGGTCGGCCCGTTCCGGCATTTCGTCGCAACGTAGAATGGATTGATCCCCTAGTTTGGGTCCGCGAAATACAGCGAAACGAGCGGAGCAAAGCGTTGGGTGAGGTTTGCCAGCGTCTCGGAATTCCCTTGGCCAATGCGCATCGGGCAACTGACGACGCTGAAGCGGCGCTGAAAGTGCTGATTGCGATATTGCCGGACGCAAGGGTGCCCCGAACTTACGCGGCGTTTCTTCAGGAGCAGCGCCGACTGGGCCGGCAACAAGAAGAAGAGCGAGCGCGCTGGCGCAAGGACCGCGTGCCTTAACTATTCCGGCAGCCCGGCCGTAACCAGGCGTTAGCGGGACAACGTCTTGTGTACGAGCCCGATAATGTGCTGCCATCAGGTGTACGTATGGGACGCTCCCAACAAACAGGTTACGAATCTCAGCCGCACCCGTCGATTGTTGGCGGACGAGAAGAGTTGCGGGCCAGCATTCTCAAACCGTACCTTCTGAGACTTCGCGACGAACGTGGCGAGTCCACGGTGCGCGCGCTGCTTTCGACGGTTGGATTGTCGTCCTCGATTCTCGACAACGAGACGGCTTGGATATCCGTCGGCGCTGCTCGGCGGGCCCTGGACGCACTGGCTACCGCCCTCGGACGCGATGCCATTGCTCACTGTGCCGGGTGGATGACTCACCCGGAAACCTTAGGCGGGTATGTGCAAATGTTGCGAGTCGCATCGGAGCCCATGGACGTCTATCGATATTTGACGGCCCACGCAAGGGAATCAACCCGCGTTGGTACCTTCGAACTGAAGGAGCAAGGAAGGGGCAGAGTCGAAATTGCCTATCTGCCCCAGGCTGGTGCAGTGGATGAACAAAGAGACCAACTGCTGTGTTTGGCGAGATCGGCTGAGCTCGAAGGGGTGCCTCTGTTTTGGGGCCTGCCAGCAGCCTCGGTTGAACACGCCGAATGTCTGGCGCGCAACGACGACGTTTGCCGGTATAGGATTCGATGGGAGGAGCAAAGTAAGCGCCAAGTGTGGTTAGGTGTCTCGGGCGGCATCGTTGCCACCGCAGCGCCGGTTGCCCTGTCCGGAAATTTTGTCGCCGCCGGTATTGGTGCAGCCGTTGGGGGAATATTTGGCGGCACGATTGGCTTTCTTGCGGAGCGTATTGCCCGCGAGCGCCGGGCCCGTGTGTTCGAGAAAAACCGCATCGCCGCCCTGGAAAGGGGCCTTGAACTACGTGGCTTAGGCATGTTGCCAGAGGGAGATTTGGGCGGCACAATACTTGGCGGCAAGTATCGAATATTGACCCGCATCGGATCCGGCGGTATCGGAGCGGTCTATTCTGCGGAACATATTTCCCTTGGACACCGCGTCGCCATAAAACTACTGCGTGGCGCGGCTGCCGCGGACGCTTCAGAGACGGCGCGATTGAGGCGCGAAGCGCAAGTTCAAGTATCCATCGAGCACCCCAACATTATACGGACACTTGACTTGGATCAGACGCCGGACGGCAGCATCTATGTCGTGATGGAGCTCCTGCACGGTATTAGCCTTGCAGAACGATTGCGAGCCGGGCCGGTACCGCAGCGCCAGGCGATTTTCATCTTCGTTAGCATGTGTCGTGCTCTCGATGCCGCGCATCGCATGGGTGTAATTCACCGTGACCTAAAGCCCGGTAACGTATTTTTGTGCTTTGACGGGTCGGTCAAGGTGCTCGATTTCGGCATGAGTAAGTTCGCACAAGCTGAGTCGCTGACTCAGGAGGGCTACACCCTCGGAACCCCCGAATATATGTCCCCCGAGCAGTGCATTGGCGCGCCCCTCGACCCGCGCTCAGATTTGTACACCTTCGGTGTTTTAATGTACGAATCGTTGACCGGCGATATACCAATTCAGAGTCGTAATCGACGCGACTTGCTCGAGCTGCACCAACGTGCCGTGCCGATTTCGATGCGCGAACGAAAGCCGGAATTGATGATATCCGAAGAGCTCGATCGGATTGTGCTGTCGTGCCTTGCTAAGCGCGCCGGCCAGCGGCCAACAAATGCGCAGGAATTGGAAAGGCTTCTAGGTCAGTTGCCCATGGAAAGGCCGATCGTCAGTGTGGCTTCGCGGGGCGGCCGAATCGGAACCGCTCCCCAATCGGACAGCTCGGTAGGCCTGCCAGTGCCGTCCGCGCCGAAACGGCACGGCAGCTGACATTGTTGTCGGTTTTGCATTAGAATGTACTAAACTCACCGCCATGCGCGGTTGGTGTTGGATATTCTTTGCTGGCGTGGCTTTCGTGTTAATTCCTTCCCGGGCACTCGCATTGGTACACGTGGTACAGCCCGGGGATACATTGGCGGCGCTGGCGGAGCGATACTACGGTCGCATTCAGCACGAACGCATTTTGGTCACGGCAAATCGACTCGACCTGCAAGGAGGTACGCCGCTTGTCCCAGGAATGAGGCTAGAGATTCCAACCGCGAGCCACTATGCGGTAAAGAAAGGCGACACATGGGCGGCGCTTGCAGCGCGTTTCTTGGGTGAGAGTCGGCGCTCAGATGTGCTTTCGATGTCCAACGGATCAAGCCCATGGATGACACCGGAGCCCGGTGCGCGTATTGTCATTCCATACAACTTGTCGCTGCTCGTCACCAGTGATGAAACCATTGTTTCAATCGCTCAGAAATTTCTAGGCGACCGAAATAAAGCATGGATGCTCACTCGATATAATGACCTGAAAAAAGGCAACTTAGAGCGGGGCGCAGTACTATTGATTCCGCTGGCCGATATCGAATTGACCGAAGAAGGTCAGCGCCTGGCGACGGATTTCAAGACCATGGAAACAGATACTGCTTCGACGGAGCAACGCCATGAGCAGAAGCGTATTGCCGGAGAAATTCCCGCGCTAATTGCCGATGTTCACGGGGGACGATACGTCGATGCCGTTGCGCGTGCTAACCGATTCGTTGCCACACATGCGCTCACCGTTCCGCAGCAGGCTACGGTCTTTCGACAGCTACTTGAAGCCTACGTCGCCCTTGATGCCCAGGGACTTGCGGCGGCGGCATGCGGCGATTGGAAAACCGCCGACCCAAGCGTGACGCTCGACCCAGTAAAGCTGAGTCCGAAGATTATCGCCGCGTGTCGGCAAAGTGCGAAGTAGACATGACGGCACAAGTTTCTCGGACTAGCCTCTCATCTTGGCACCTTGAACCTCTCGGCGAGCCCTAAAACCCTCGAGATTCGCTCGTCTGCGACAATTTGAGGTGTCACTAGCCCCGGGGCCATGCTTTGCGGTATATTGAGCCCGAGTAAGGAATTCTTGAAATGCGATATTCTGGCTGGTTCTTGACCCTTGGTATTTTGACCGTCGGCCTCGGGTTTGGTCATGCCGGCTGTTACACAAGCGGCACTCCCGGAGGCCTCGCGGTAGGTGGCAGTAACGCCGGAGGCACGTCCAATTCAAACCAGGGTGGTTCGAGCCAAGACGGTGATTCCGGCGCTGATGCGTCCGATGCTTCTGGGGGTTGCGTCAATTCACGTAGCTGTTTGCTCGACGAAGTTTGTGATCAGATATCGCACCGATGCGTTGGTTGCGTTGGTGATAACGATTGCGCTCCCAGCGTGCAGCGCTGCGCAAACCACAGCTGCCTCGATATCGTGAAATGCACCACTGACAAGCAGTGTACTCCGCTCGGTCAGCTATGTGACCCGGTGAATTTGTATTGCGTCGGTTGCATGGCCATTAAAGATTGCGATGCCGGAATGAATTGCACCGAAGGTCTGTGCATTTGACGCTCCGGCCTAAATAACCGCTGACGCAGGGCAGCCTTGGTCGCAACAAGCTCACGTTGGTGCCCCGAGCCCGCCGACGACCTGATCCGGGTTATGCAAAATATGTCCGGCGACCTGGCACCTGACCCGTATTCCGCCTACAGCCAAAAGACAAAAACTGTCGCACGGCACTTAGGCTGGACAAATTACGCAGGCCCCTAGGCCAATGGACCGTGGAAGGGGCGCAATACATTGTAGAAACAATCCAGAAACATTCATCGGAGTACTACCCGTGCAATTCGATGCGCGCTGGGCTAACCACCCAACCGCCTTTCGCCCTGTCCAAAAAAACTAGGCGGATTCGACTTAGGTCCGGTTCGTCGTGTGACCCAGCGGCTGCAACACCAAGGAGAATTGTCACCCATGCCCACTGCTCGTAAGCGCATTGCTCTTTCCCTCGAACGTGAGGTTCCCAATCCGGAGGAATACAAGAACTACCCGGGTCAGAAGATCTACGGTTCGTTAGTCTTCAATGATTCTGCGCAGAAACAATTTCTGTCCAAGGACGTCTACAAGAAGCTGCGCGGTACGACTCGGCGCGGCGAGCCCATTGACGCGTCCATTTCGAACCAAGTAGCCCAAGCCCTTCAAGAGTGGGCCTTGCAACACGGCGCCACGCACTACACGCATTGGTTCGTTCCCATGACAGGCCTAACGGCTGAGAAGCATGACTCCTTCCTTGAGCCAAACGGTGATGGCGGAGTATCTGTCGAGTTTAGTGGGAAAACACTGATAAAGGGTGAACCGGACGCGTCGTCATTTCCATCTGGCGGCACGCGCACCACATTTGAAGCGCGCGGTTACACTGTCTGGGATCCTTCAAGCCCGCCGTTCATTCAGGTAGAAGTGAATGGCGCCACGCTCACAATACCGACGGCGTTTGTCAGCTACACGGGGGAAGCCCTTGATCTCAAGACTCCCCTTTTGCGCTCCTGCGAGGCTCTCTCGACTCATGCCGTTCGCTTGTTGCGTCTGTTTGGCAACGATACAGCCTCTCACGTATTTACGACACTCGGACCCGAGCAGGAGTATTTCCTAATCGACCGCAAGTATTACGAGCTGCGTCCGGACTTGATTGCCACGGGTCGCACGCTCTTTGGTGCCCCACCCTTCCGCGGCCAGGAGCTGGAAGACCACTATTTTGGTGCCATTCGCGAGCGCATTTTGGCGTTTATGATGGACCTCGACCGCGAACTGTGGCGCCTCGGTATTCCCGCAAAGACAAGGCACAATGAAGTAGCTCCGGCCCAGTTCGAACTTGCACCAATGTTTGAAAAAAGTTCGCTCGGCGCGGACCATAACATGATCGTCATGGAGACGATGCGTCGCGTCGCACTTCGCCACGACTTGGTCTGCTTGCTACATGAGAAGCCCTTTGCCGGCATCAACGGCAGCGGCAAGCACAACAATTGGTCGATGTCCACCGACACCGGAGAGAACCTCCTTGATCCTGGCAAGACACCCCACGCCAACGCCCAATTCCTTGCCTTCCTCGTGGCAACGGTTGCGGCGGTTGATGAGTATGCCGAACTCCTGCGAATCGCGGTGTCCGGCCCTGCCAACGATCACCGGTTAGGGGCTAATGAAGCGCCTCCAGCCATTATGAGTGTGTTCCTGGGCGAGCAGCTGGACGATATCATGGTTCAATTGGAAACCGGACATCCAACGAAGAGTTCCGGTGGCGGCGTAATGGAACTTGGCGTGTCGACGTTACCTCCTCTCAACAAAGACACGACTGACCGTAACCGGACGTCGCCGTTTGCGTTTACCGGCAATAGGTTCGAGTTCCGAGCGGTTGGGTCATCGGCACCCTGCTACTGGCCCAATACCGTGCTTAACACCATTGTTGCCGAAAAAATCAAGCTAATGGCCGATACGCTTGAGAAGGCCAAGGGCGCCGACTTCAACAAGGCGCTGACGGACATTTTGCGCAGCTGGGTGAAACTGCACAAAAAGGTATTCTTCTCGGGGAACAACTACGCGGAAGAATGGCATGCAGAAGCAGACAAACGGGGCCTTCCAAACCTCAAGGACACCGTGGAGTGCTTGGTTGCGGCCACGAAAGAGCCGTACGCAGCCTTGTTTGAAAGACACAAGGTGCTCTCAAAGATCGAATACGAAGCCCGCACTGAAATCGGGTGGGAACGTTACGTCAAGATCCTTAATATTGAGGGCACGGCGACACTCGACATAGCGC
>Ga0075520_1000107_pt1 | contig 28400 bp, 25 predicted proteins | sample NGEPerB_FD_75100 | JGI IMG/M metagenome (GOLD analysis project Ga0075520, IMG submission 75100) | Arctic peat soil microbial communities from the Barrow Environmental Observatory site, Barrow, Alaska, USA - NGEE PermafrostAB12-B | ecosystem: Environmental > Terrestrial > Soil > Wetlands > Peat ... | reverse complement strand
TCGGTGGTGGCCTTGCCGTCGTTGACTTCCTGCGTCCACTGCTCGAGCGGCAGCTTGATCCCGAACGCCTTGTCGATGGCAAAGGCGATGTCGAGGAAATCCAGGCTGTCGATGCCAAGATCGTTGATGGCGTGGCTCTCGGGCGTGATGGAGTCGCGCGGTATATCGCACGTCTCGGCGATAATATTGGCGATGGTTTCAAATGTCGAAGACATCGGTAACTCTCTGATTGATTTGGGGTTCTAGCGATCTGACGGCCAAGGTGCCGGTCCTGCGCGCTATCCCCCCGGCACGGCCATTCACTGGCATACGGTTGGCAGCCCGTATAGCGAAGCGCCGTCTTAAGTTCAATGGCGGCGGGCATTTGACGGAAAATGAGGCAAACGGCCAAAACGCCTGCCGGCTTGAGGCGCTTTGCCCGGGCAGGGTCTTACCAGCGGTCCTTGTTCACCTCCACCGGCGAGCAACCGCGCCGCCCCGACAACACGCAATCCTGGTTCTTGCGCATCTGCGCCATGGTGTCGGCCAGCCAAAGACCGGCGCCGATCAAGGCGATCACAAACACGAAGACAACGATGTTGACGATCATGCGATGGCGATAGTCGTCGGTGCCATCGCCGCGCTCAAATTTGGCAAGATCGTCCACTGGCGGTGGAACCGTCGCCGGTGTGCGTGCGCCGGCCCGGCCGTGGGGGAACCTCACCACCCGCGGCTCGTTCTCGGACGAAGAAGATCCATCATCGGTCATGACGGACAAGTCTATCACGGCGCTCACGGCTGTTCGACCGGGTCATGGCGCGCGGTTGCTTACGTAGACGCTCATCCGTCATCCGCCTAGACTGGTCGCCATGAGCGAATCCGCACGATCCCGGCGAGTTATCGCGCTGGCCGCGGCCTATATGGTCGCGTTGCAGGCCTTGCTGTTGCCGCTGTCGGTGGAGGCCGGCGGCCCGTTCGAGTCAAGCCTTTGCGCTGCGGTCGCGTCGGTCGATGGCTCGCCATCGCCGGCCGGTCACGACAGCGGCTGCCCCTGCGCCGCCGGCTGCGGGACGCAATGCTGCGTGCAGACGCTGGCCGGCCCGCCGCAAGTTACTATCGCTTATCGGCATACCGGATTCAGCGTCTTTGCGCCGCTGCCGTCGATCGAGGCCGCCATCCGGCCGGTCATTCGCGGCCCGCAGTTTCCGCGTGGGCCGCCCGCCGCCTGACGCCATTCGCAATCGCATCATCAATTCACAGGCCGCGCTTGATCCAGGCGCGCGCCCGCCATGTCAGGAGCAAGACTACGATGAACCGCACTGCTTTGATCATCGCCGCGCTGTTCGCCGCTTTGGCGACGTCGCCGGCACTCGCTCACGATTATACCATCGGCAGTTTGAAGATTGGCCATCCCTGGGCGCGCACGACGCCGAAAGGCGCCAGCGTCGGCGGCGGTTATATGAAGATCACCAATACCGGAACCGCGTCCGACCGCCTTATCGGCGGCTCCACGGACATCTCCGACAGCTTCGAAGTCCATGAGATGACGATGGACGGTGGCGTGATGAAGATGCGGCCGGTGACCGGCGGCCTCGAGATCAAGCCGGGGCAGACCGTCACGCTCGACCCGAGCGGATATCATGTGATGTTCGTCGGGCTGAAGGACCAGCTCAAGCAAGGCGATCGTTTCAAGGCGACGCTGCAGTTCGCCCAGGCCGGCAAGGTCGATGTCGATTTCATTATTGAGGGCCTCGGCGCCAAGACTGGCGGCGGCGACATGCCAGGCATGGGCGGTATGCAGATGAAGTGACAACCGTCACTTCGGCTCGGCGAACGGCAGTTCGGCATCCGCCGGCGGCATCATGCGAAACACGTTGAGCGTCATCGAGATCATCACGTAATACCCGAGGATACCGACCAGCTCGACCATGGCCGCGTCGCCGAGGAAGGCGTGCACGCGCTTGTAGACCCGGTCACTCACGCGGTCGGTCTTGTAGAGCTCGCGGATGAAGGCATGGATCGCGCGCTCGTCCTTGGGCGCAGAGGTCGGTTCGCGACCGCTGCGCAGATCAGCGATCGTCTTGCGGCTAACGCCGGCTTTCTCCGCCATCGGCGCATGCGCGAACCATTCGTATTGCGCGCGCCACAGCCGTGCCGTGCAAAGAATGGCGAACTCCGAAAGCCGCGGCGGCAGCTCGGTCCGGTAACGGCAATGGCCGCCGAGCGCCTGCGCCAGATGGCCGAACTCCGGCGCATGCAGCCAGACCGCGAATGGCCCGCGCGGGGTGATCGATTTGCCGCGCGGTCCGGAGCGAATTGCCTCCAGCAGCGCGTGCTGGGCTTCGTTCATGTGCGCGTCGTCGATCAGGGCAAGGCGGGGCGCCGGGCGCTTGGCGGACATGGGATTTTCCTTGTGAGGCAGGGTGGCGGAAGGGGTAGGACATGACGGGGGACGCAAACTTTGAGTAGTATAGCGCAAAGCGGGTTTAACATTCACAATGCGCGGGGGCACACACCATGGTTGGCCATCGACTTAAATTTCTCACCGCCGCGCTGGGACTGGCGATGCTGGCGAGCCCCGCCTTCGCCGACGCCATCGACGGCAACTGGTGCCACAGCGACGGCCGCCGCTTTACCATCCGCGGACCGGAAATCGTCACGCCCGGCGGCAAGCGCATGGAAGGCAATTACAGCCGGCACTGGTTCACCTACACGGCGCCGGCGCCGGAACCGGGCGCTGGACAAACGATCTTCATGGCGTTGGCCGATGAGAACACCGTGCATCTGCGGCTGGGTGAGCAAACGTCCACGCCGGAAACCTGGGTACGCTGTTCGCCATCAGTCAGTTCACTGGTGGTGTTGCCGCGGTCGTAATCCGCCGGGCTACTGCACCACCACCGTCACTTTCATCAGGCCGCGACCGGTCATATGCAGCTCTTTGGCGGCGGCAAGTGACAGATCGATCATGCGGCCTTTGTTGAACGGTCCGCGGTCGTTGACGACGACCACGACACTGCGGCGGCTCCTGGGGTCGGTGACGAGGACGCGGGTGCCGAACGGCAAAGTGCGGTGCGCGGCGGTGAATTTATTCGGATCGTAATGCTCGCCGGACGCGGTCGTTCCTTGATAGTCCTTGCTGTAATAGGCGGCGACGCCGGAAGTAATTTTTGGGCTCTGCACGGATTCTGCTCCGCTCGCCAAGCCGCACACCAATACCAAGCCTGCTGCCGCGCCAACTCGCCAAGGCATGAGCCGATCCGATACAAACTCTTAGAATCAAGATCAAAAGCAAAGACCTGCAGCGTTACGTGTTGAATCCAACAGACGCTGCAAGCCCCGACGCTAGACTACTGCACCGCCGCCGTCACGTCGATTAGTCCGCGATCGATCATGTGCAATTGGGTGGCGGCGGCGAACGACAGGTCGAGCATGCGGCCGGCGATAAACGGTCCGCGGTCGGTAACGACCACGTCCACGCTGAGTCGCGTCTTGGAGTCGGTGACGCGCAATCGGGTGCCGAACGGCAAAGTGCGGTGCGCGGCGGTAAATTTTTTCGGATCGTACAGCGGGCCTGACGCGACTGGGCCGGCATAATTCTCGCTGTAATAGGACGCGACGCCGGAAAGCTGTTGCGCACCTTGCGCCGAGGCGTCCCCGCCCACGACGCTGCCCGCAAGCGCCAAGCCTGCCGCCACCCACATCGCGCGGGGCATGAGCCGATCCGATCATGAAGTCTTGAAAGCGGTCTTGAAATCCGCTGTTTCGTTAACTGCGTCGTTGAACAATGGTTCCGGTCGTCGCGCGTTTAAGATTTTTCGGCGCCATGCGCGAATGCATACACTTCTCAAAGCGCGGGCCGGTTCCAGAGTTCCATTACGCGAACTTCGGCAGCACCTGCTTGAAGCGCCCGATATTGGCCCAAGGATCCTTGCGCAGGCGCGCCAGCCGCGCCGGAAGATTGAGCACCGTATATTGGTTGGCGCCCTTGAGTGTGCCGAGCTCGGACCATTCGATCGGCGTGGATACCGGCGCGCCCGGCCGCGCGCGGGTGGAGTAGGGCGCGACCGCGGTCGCCTCGCGGCTGTTGCGCAGGTAGTCGACGAAAATACGCTTGTTGCGTTTGCACTTGGAGGCGGTCGCGGTGTAGCGCGCGGGCTCATCCGCGGCCATGCTGGCGGCGACGGCATGGGCGAAATCCTTGGCCTCATCCCAGGGCGTCGGCTTGATCGGCAGCACCACGTGCAGGCCCTTGCCGCCGGAGGTTTTGACGAAGCTCTTGAGCTTCAGGCGCTCGAGCCGCTCGCGCACGTCGCGCGCGGCGGCGACCACGTCCCTCCAGCCGGTACCAGGCCCGGGATCGAGATCGAACACCAGCCGATCGGCGCGTTCGCGGTCGCCGATGGTGGTGCCGCGCGTGTGGATTTCCAGGACGCCCGCCTGCACCAGCGAGATCAAGCCGGCGAGATCGTCGAGCGAGATGATCTTGTCGCCCTTTTCGGAGACCAGATGCAGGCGCTCGGTGGCGATGCCGGCGGAGGCATGCTTCTGGAAGAAACATTGTCCGGCCGCGCCCTCCGGGCAACGCAGCAGCGCGATCGGGCGCCCGATGACATGCGGGCGCATCCATTTCCAAATCTGCGCATAGAACTCGGCAAGATCGCGCTTGCTGACGCCGGCGTCATCCCAATAGACGCGGTCGGGATGGCTTAGCCGCACATTCCCGATCACGGCCTGGGCCGCGTTCGATGGCGTCCGCTTAGGTGTTTTGTTTGGCGCCACGGTGCCGATTGTACTCCGCAACGATTTCGCCGGATCCCATACTCCCAAATGGACATCGGACCAAATGTCTTACGGCTAAAATCCCTATGTTTTTCAGTTCATTCCGACTGATCCGCAAAAACATATTGCAATTTCTATATATGTCGTGGATTGATTTTGTAGCCGGCATCGTACCGGCTCAATTCAGCGCCGCTCGCGCGCTCAAAAATAAGTCAGGGAGGAATAACCAATGCCGAACGGGCAGCATCATCAGGTTCTTATTGTTGGCGGCGGCACCGCCGGTATCACGGTGGCTGCGATCTTGCGGCGACGTGGCCGCGGCCTGGATATCGCGGTTGTCGAGCCGCAGCAGGAACACTATTACCAGCCGTCGCTCACTTTGGTCGGTGCGGGTGTCTATCCGCTGGCAAAAACTCATCGTCCGGAAGCGAGCGTGATGCCGTCCGGCGTCACCTGGATCCGCGGCGCCGTTAAGACATTCGAGCCGGAACAGAACACGGTGCGCCTGCTCAACGGCGACGCGCTCACTTACGATTACCTGGCGGTCTGCACCGGCGTGAAGCTCGACTGGAACAAGATCGCGGGCTTGAGCGACACGCTCGGGCGCAACGGGGTGTGCAGCAACTATTCCCCCAAAACGGCGAGCTACACCTGGGACTGCGTGCAGACGCTCAAAGCCGGCGACAAGGTGGTGTGCACGCAGCCGCCAATGCCGTTCAAATGTCCAGGCGCTCCGCAAAAGATCATTTATCTCATCGCCGATCGCCTGCGTCGCCGTGGCATCTTGAAGGACTGCAAACTCGATTTCTTCACCCACCCGCCGGCGATCTTCGGCGTGCCCTATTTCGCGCGCGCCTTGGTCAAGGTTGCGGCCCGCTACGGCATCGGCGTGCGCTATCAGCAGAACCTGGTAGCGGTGGACGGAAAAGCTAAGACCGCACCTTCGAATTCGTCGGTGACACCCGCAAGGGCGAACGCGAGATCGTGCCGTTCGACCTGTTGCATGTCTCGCCGCCGCAAAGTCCGCACGACGAGATCAAATCGAGTCCGCTCGTCAATGCCGCCGGCTGGGTCGAGGTCAACCAGGCCACCATGCAGCATGTGCGCTTCGCCAATGTCTATTCGCTGGGCGATGTGTGCTCGACGCCGAACTCGAAGACAGCGGCGGCCGTGCGCAAGCAGTCGCCAGTCGTGGCCAACGAGATTCTCTCAGCCGTTGCCGGCAAGCTCATTCCCGGCACCTATGACGGCTACGCCTCGTGTCCGCTGACCACCGCGATCGGAAAGACGATCCTCGCGGAATTCTGCTATGGCGGCAAAGTCACGCCGACCTTGCCGCTCAATCCATCCAAGGAGCGCTGGGTCGGCTGGTGGATCAAGCTCACCGGCCTGCCGCTCATGTATTGGCATTACATGCTGAAGGGATATGTCTGGTTCCCCAAGCACAATACGGATTTCAAGGAAGAGGCGCCCTGATCGGGTCAAGCGTAGGCGTATGCGGTAACGGTCTGTACGGCCCCCATGCGACTGGCGTCGCGCGGGGCTTTGTTAATCATCCGCAATCGTTCAATAGCGCGGGTCGTACATTTGCGATTGGACGAGCGCGAGCAAATCGTTCGGCGCCGCTCCGTCGGCCAGGCCGCGTTGGTAGGCGACTGCGGCAACCGCCGCTCCGATCCGCGCCGAAACCTCGCGGATGCGCGGCAGCGCCGGATAGAGGCTGCCCTGCTTGAGGTCGGCTTCGGTGACCATTTGCGCCAGCGTTTGGGCCGCCGCCATGAACATCTCGTCGGTTATCAGCCGCGCCGCGCTGGCGATCGCGCCCAGCCCGACGCCGGGGAAGATGTAGGAATTGTTGCCCTGGCGCGGCACGAAAGTCTTGCCGTCGATGGTCACCGGATCGTAGGGACTGCCGCAGGCAAACAGCGCCCGCCCGCCGGTGCGGCGGTAGGCGTCTTCGGCCGAGCATTCAGCCTTCGAGGTCGGGTTGGAGAGCGCAAAAATGATCGGTTGCTTGTTGATCTGCGCCATCGTGCGCAGCACCTCGGGCGTGAAGGTTCCGCCGACCGCCGCGACGCCGATGATCGCGGTCGGCTTGATATCTTTTATCGCCGACAGGAAATCGCCGACCGGCGAATGCGCGTGGGCATAGCGAAGTTTTTGCGCGTTGAGGCCGGCGCGATCCTTGACCACCAGGCCGCGCGAATCCATCAGCCAGATGCGCCCGCGCGCGTCGGCTTCGCTCGCGCCGTCAGCTACCATGGCCGACACCACGAGATCGGCGATGCCGGTTGCGGCTTCGCCGGCGCCGAGGAACAGAATCGTTTGCTCCCGGAGCTTGCCGCCGGTCACCCGCAAGGCCGAGAACAGGCCGGCGAGCGCGACTGCCGCCGTGCCCTGGATGTCGTCGTTGAACGTCGGAATCTTGTCGCGGTATTTGTGCAGCAGGTGGAACGCCGCGTGATTGGCGAAATCCTCGAACTGGATCAGCACGCCGGGGAAGACTTCGCGCGCGGCGATGATGAACTCGTCCACGAATTCGTCATAGGCCGCGCCGGTGAGCCGCTTCTGGCGCAAGCCCACGTAATAGGAATCGGTCAGAAACGCTTCGTTGTTGGTGCCGACGTCCAGCATCACCGGCAGGCAGAGCTTCGGGTGAATGCCGGCGCAGGCCGAGTAAAGCGAGAGCTTGCCGACCGGAATTCCCATGCCGTTGGCGCCGAGATCGCCGAGGCCTAGGATGCGCTCGCCGTCGGAGACGACGATCAGCTTGGGTGAATAAGGCCAATTGCGCAGCACCGAACGGATGCGTCCGCGGTCGTTCGCGCTCACGAACAACCCGCGCGGGCGCTGGAAGATGTCGCCGAACTTCTGGCAGGCAAGGCCGACGGTCGGCGTGTAGATGAGCGGCTGGATCTCATCGATATTGTCGGCCACGATACGGAAGAACAGCGCCTCGTTGCGGTCGTGCAGCGCGTTCAGCGCCACGTATTTGTCGAGGTCGTTCGGCAGGCGGCGCAGATTGGTCATCACGCGCTCGGCCTGCGCTTGCATGGAAAGCACATGCGCCGGCAACAGACCGCGCAAGCCCAGCGCGTCGCGTTCCTGCTCGGTGAAGGCCGTGCCCTTGTTGAGAAGCGGATCGCGCAACAGCGCCATCCCGTGCGGCAGATCGGTATCGGTCGACGGTTTGGCCGCCCGTTTGAGCGTGTTCATGGAAAAATCCCCAGAAAAATCAACGTACAAAGACAGGCGATCATCTTAGCCGTCACTAAAGCTGACCGCACTCCTGATCCATGGCTAAGCGTTAGCGGACGCGCCGGGACTTCATGTTGAGCTAGGTCAAACGTGCCCTACCGCATATCAGAGGCTTCTTCCTTGACGCACGGCAATCACCTGCTCGGCGGCCGAAACACCTGTGATCCAGCCGCCATGCGCGGTCGAGAAGTCGCCGCGCGAGCACGCTTCGCCGGCAAAGAACAGGCGGTCGTTAACCGGCGCGGCCAATGCGGCACGGCAGTCCGTCATGCCCGGCAGGGCGTACGAATATGAGCCGCGCGCAAACGGATCGGCGCCCCAGCGATGCATATGCATAGGCTTCACCCGGCGCGCGAAGGTACTGCCGAAGAGGGCGGTCAGTTCCGTCACAGCGAAGTCGAAAAAGGCGCGCTCGCCCTCTGCTTCCAACGCGGCGGCATGGCTGCCGCCGAAATAGGCCTCGATCTGCGGCCGCCCGAACGGGCGAAACTGATAGCTGGCGGTCGCGATGCGGTCGGTGTGCCCAAAGACGCGACTGTTCGGCTCGAACTCTTCGGCATCGGCGAGCGCGATGAACAGCTTATCCGCAAGACCGAGCGGCAGGCCGCGTGCGGCTTGCGTCTTTTGCGGCAGAGCCGGCGAGAACAGTCGCTCATTCTCGGCGAGCACCGCGGTCGGTAGCGTGACGATCGCCTGGCCGGCGGTGATCGTGCCCTTTGCCGTTTCGATTTTTAATTTCTGTCCGTTGTGGTCGATCCGTCTGACCGGGGATTCGAGCGACGTGCGCAATTGCGTCGCGGCGGCCGCGATGGTCGCGCCATAGCCCTCGATGACGCTCCAGTTCACTTCCGAGTCTTGATAATTGATGAAATCGCGCCCGGAAATCAGGTTGAGTTCGGCGCCGCTGATATAGGTTCCGACCGCGGTCAGCAGATTGGTCCAGCGGCCGCCCGGCTCGAGCGCGTTAGCCGCGGGGACATCGCCGCCCTTGGCAAGGATGGCTTCGAGACGGTCATAGAGCGCATCCATCGACTCTCGGAAATCCTGCTGCTCATCGAGTGGGAAACGGATCGGCAGCGCGGGCTTCGTCCACGGCGGCGGCGTCCTGTCGATGGTGTAGCCCTGAGATTCGGCGATCTTCGTCCACGGGTTGCGGTCGGCCGAATGCAGCCAGCCGCACCCGAGATCGAGCGCGAAACCCGATTGGTCGGTAACGGTCCAGGCCCGTCCGCCCAGCCGCGGCCGCGCCTCGATCAGCAAGCAGTCGATGCCCGCCGCGCGCAGGCGCCGTCCGGCCGCGATGCCGGCCGCGCCGCCGCCGATGATTGCGACTTCGGTTTCGCTATTCGTCATTGCGGAATTCTAACTTGCCGCCGGCGTATGAGAACTCTGAGAGTGGAACGGGAAATATACCGGGCCGCAAAAAATAATCTAAAGGCCTTACTCCCCGCCGCCGGCCATGACGGCCCGCGTCTGCTCGTCCGGCCCGAAATCGTCGACGCCGTCGATCGACATCAGTTCGGCCAGCCGCGTGCGCGCGCGATTGACGCGCGACTTGATGGTGCCGACCGCGCATTCGCAGATATGGGCGGCCTCCTCATAGGAAAATCCCGAAGCGCCGACCAGGACGAGCGCCTCGCGCTGGTCCGACGGCAATTTCGCCAGCGCCTCGCGGAATTCGCGAAACTCGACGTGACCGTATTGCTCGGGCTGCGTTTTCAGCGTTTCGGCATAGCGGCCTTCGCCGTCCTCCACCTCGCGCCGGCGCTTGCGATATTCCGAGCGGAAGTGATTGCGCAGGATGGTGAACAGCCAGGCCGCCATGTTGGTGCCGGGCTGGAACGAGTCGATATTGGCGAGCGCGCGCAGCAACGTTTCCTGCACCAAGTCGTCCGCGCGATCCACGTTCCCGCAAAGCGAGATCGCGAATGCGCGCAGGCTTGGCACCGCGCCGAGAACGGCTTTGCGGACCGACTCGTCCATGCGTTATTGCCCGTCCTTGTTGCCGGTGACATTGATGCGATTGAGCAAATCGGTGAACCGGTCGGGTACGCCCTGGTTCACCACATCGTCGTACATGGAGCGGAGTTGCTGACCGAGACGCGCCTGCACCTCACGGCTGAGCTTGGCAGGCTTGGATTCGCTTTTCCTGTTGCGGGTTTCCGCGGTTTCCATCGGTATTGGTTGTCCCACGGGTTTGCGTTCAGTCATCGATCAACCCCAAAATCCCCTTGCCCTACCCGGGCGCTGGAGCCCCCCTACGGCGTTCATGCAAAACCCATGAATTGGCAGATGGTTCCATAAGTAGGGAACTTTTTTCCAACGACCACGTTAGGAGAGCTAAGAACGGTTGAATGCATTTTTTGGGGGCAGGTGCCCATTAAGCCTAGGGCGCATTGGTTCTGGAGGGATTCTTGTCGACATCTCAAACGGTTGCGCAGCATCTGCCCTATCTCCGCCGCTATGCCCGGGCGCTTTCGGGCAGCCAGGCCTCGGGCGATGCTTATGTGGCGGCGACCCTGGAGGCGCTGATCCAGGACCCCAAGGTGCTGGATAGCACCGCATCGACCCGGATCGCGCTCTATCGGCTGTTCACGAAGATCTGGAATTCAGTCGCGCTCAACGGCAAATCCGGCGTGCCTGACTCCAACCAGCCGGTCGAGCGGCATCTCGCGCAGATCGCGCCGATGCCGCGTCAGGCCTTTTTGCTGGTCGCGCTGGAAGGGTTGTCGGAAGACGACGCCGCCAAGGTGCTCGGTATCGACGTACCGAAGCTGCGCGAGCTGGTTGAGGATTCCGGCCGCGAACTCGCCGCCGAGATCGCCACCGACGTGCTGATCATCGAGGACGAAACCTTCATCGCGCTCGACCTCGAGGGTCTGGTGGAAGGGCTCGGCCACCGCGTGCTCGGTGTCGCGCGCACCCATAAAGAGGCGATTGCGTTGGCTAAGGTCAAGCGGCCGGGGATTATTCTCGCCGACATCCAGTTGGCGGACGGTTCATCGGGGCTCGACGCGGTCAACGAGATGCTGCGCTCGTTCGAGGTGCCGGTGATCTTCATCACCGCCTATCCGGAACGCTTCCTCACCGGCGAGCGGCCGGAGCCGGCGTTCCTGATCGCCAAGCCGTTCCAGCCGGCGACGGTATCGGCGGTGCTCAGTCAAGCGTTGTTCTTCGAGCGCAACGCCAAACGGCGCGAGCGGAAAGCGAGCTAGCTTACTCGGCCGCCTTTACGGGCCAGAGCATAGCCGAGTATCACCGCTTCCACGAGCATGGCGATCTGCATGTCGCGCTGGTTACGCAGCGCGCAGAGCGCGGCCGGAACATTAATCGCCGTCAGCCGTTGCTATCAGTCCCTTGCAAAAGTCGTCGCTACGACGTCCACGGTGCGAGGGTGCTGGAGACTGTCGATGCGCGGTTTTGCTTCATATCTGTTGGCAGGCATCCTGGTGGTGCTGGCGATGGATTTTGTCGCGCCGCCGGCGGGTCTCGGCTTGGCGGTTCGCGCATCGCCTGTGACGGAGCTCAGTGCAACACCGCAATTCGTCGACCGCACCCATAAGGGCGACCGCTTGAGCCCGCCTGCCTCCGTCGGCGAGCAGCAGACGCTGGAGCCGTCGCCAGGGATTATGATCGGATGCGATCCGCCGTTCAGCCGGTTATTGGCGTCGGCGCGCGCCAATGTCTCCGGCCGCTGTGTTGCGGAGATGGCGCATCCGCTGGCCGGATAAAGAGCAACACATGCAACGCCGCGTGCTGTCGGAACCTTTCGCGGCGCCTCACGTTATTGAATAATCTCAATCAAAATGGGAGTTTGACATGCATAGGCGTTTCAGCGCTCTCGCCGCCGTGGCGGTCGTCGCGGCAGTGGCATTGCCGGCACCGTCCATGGCCCAAGGCCGCGAGCGGACCAAGGTCGGCAGTTTGACCTGCGATATTTCGGCCGGCATCGGCCTCATCATCACATCGAAGAAGGAGTTGACCTGCATGTTCACGCCGTCCCAGCCGGGACCGCGTGAGGTCTACACCGGATCGATCACCAAATTCGGCCTCGATCTCGGCGCCACCGCGGGCGGCGAGATGATCTGGGCGGTCTATGCGCCGACCAATCGCCGGCTCGGCGCGCTGGCCGGCCACTACGGCGGCGCCAGTGCCGAAGCGACGGTCGGCGCCGGTGTCGGGGCCAACGTCCTGGTCGGCGGCTCGAACCGCACCGTGACCTTGCAGCCGGTTTCGGTGCAGGGGCAGGCCGGCCTCAACGTGGCGGCCGGCGTGGCGGAAATTGATCTGCGCCCGGCGCGGTAACTTTTCGTAGCGTTGCGTTTGTACGGCCGCCCTCGTCGTGGGGGCGGCCGTTGTTTTTGCGACGAGTTGAATCAGCCGAAGGTGAAAGCGTCGTGATAGGCGCCTTGCACCTGGCCGCCGGGCACCGGCCCGCCGCCCGGCACGTGCACCATGTTGCCGATCACCGCGCAGGTCGCTCCATGCAGTCCGTGGCGCGGTATCGCCATCGGCGTGAGCGCTTCCCAGCTATCGGTCTTGGGATCGTAGGCCTCGTTGGTGCCGAACACCCTGCCGGTGGCTTCGCCGCCAAACACCACGATCTTGCCGCCGATATAGACGCAGGAGGGACCGCTGCGCGCGGTTGGCAGGGGCGCGCGGAAGCTCCAGCCATCGGTCTTGGGGTCGTAGACGGCATTCAGGCTGGTGTTGAAATCGTAGCTATCCATGCGGCCGGCGATGGCGTGGATTTTTCCGTCCACCACCGCGACGCCCATATGGTCGCGCTGGCCGACGAAAGGCTGCGTGCCGGTCGAGCCGCGCATGCCGCCGAGGATCGTATATTTGTCGGTCGCAGGGTCGTAGATCTCGTGCCATTCCACCGAGCGTACGTCGCGACCGCCGAGCAGATGGATCTTGCCGTCGAGCACGATGGCCGAGATCGCGCCGCGCGGCCGCGCTAGCGCTGCAATCGGCGCCCATTGGTCGGTGTCGTCGTCGTAGACGAAGCACTTGGAATGCGGGCAGCGGTTCTGCTCGACGAAGCCGCCGAAGGTGTAAATCTTGGATCCGATCGAAACGCCCGCCACGTGATTGCACGGCAGCGGGAAGGGCGCCTTCAGCTTCCAGGATTTGCTCGCCGGATCGTAGACCTGATGGAAATTCTGATCGACACGATGCTTGGCATAGCCGGCGATCGAATGAATTTTGCCCTGGCATTCGATCACGGCGTGTTCGCCGGTCGGGATCGGCATGCGCGGCTGCTCGACCCATTTGCCCGGATTGGCGGCCTTGGGCGCGACGCTGGTCATGTAACGCTGCTTCTCGACCGTCTTCGGGATGTCGGTGACGGTCTTGTCGTTCAGTCCAAGAAAGAGCGGGAGTTCTTCTGCCATGATCAAGCCCTCAACTAACGTAACTCGGGACGGCGTCCCGCAATAATTTGCGCGTGAGTTCGACGCCCTCGCGCGCGACGTCGTAGGGCGAGCGCGCCCATTGCTCGGGGTTGGGCGCTTCGTAGGAGAGATATCCAGTATAGCCCTTTTCCGCCAACAGACCGAGCATTTCGCGCCATTTGACGATGCCCTTGCCCGGCGGCAGCCGGTCGGTCGGGCGGCGCACGCCGGTCACCGGGTTGGGCGACAAGTCGCTATATTGGAAGCAGAAGATTTGATCGGCCGGCACGCTCTCGAAGCCGCGGCCGCCGGCGCCGCTGCGCGTGAAATGATAGGCGTCGATCAGATAGCCGCAATTCGGCTTATTGGCGCCTTCGATCAGTTCGGTCAGCACGCCGAGGCTGTTGAGGACGTCGTGCTGCGAATTGAATTCGATGGCGAGCCGCAGTTTGTATTCGGCGGCGATGTCGCCGGCTTCGCGCAGATATTTGATGGCGTCCTTGATCGGGCCCTGCACCTGGCCCGGCGCGCTCATCAGCATAGTGCAGCCAAGCGCGACCGCGTTCTCGCAGGATTCGCGGAATACCTTGAACAGCCGCTTGCTCTCCTCGCCGGTGGCGAACAACCAGCCATATTCGACGCCCAGCACGCCGACCGGAATTCCGCTCTTGCGGATCAGGTCGAGCACAGCATCGTTGCTCATGCCGGCATCGAAGCAGCGCTTGAAATCGGTGCGGCGCAGCTCGACGGCGTCGAAGCCCCCGACCTTGGCGGCATCGAGCGCGGTCGCCAACGGCGTGGTGTCGATGGTCCACATATGCAGGGCCAGCCGTCCGAACTTTTCACTCATGATCGATCAGTGTCCTTCATATTGCAGAATATAGAGCCCCGCATTGGTGTCAGTGAGATACATCAAACCTTCTTTATCGACGAAGACGTCGCATGATTGGATCACTTTGGCGGGGTTCGGCCGCTGGTCGACGATTTTTTCCGGTGCCGGCGGCACGAAGTAGCCGATTTCCTTCGGCTGAAACGGCTCGCGTACATCGTAAATGCGCAAACCTGCATTGTGATAGGTGGCGAAGATAAGATCCTCGGTTTGCATCGAGCCTGGCCGGTTCTCATGTAGATTGTGCGGCCCGAATTTTGCGCCCTTGGCGCAGAAATCCTCTTCCGCCGGCGTTGGCAGCGTCGCAATCGAAACCGGGTTCGACGGTTCGCGCACGTCGATCAGCCAGGTGTACGCCAGCCCATTGGCGCAATTCGCCGAGGTTGCCTCGTCGGCGAGCACGAGAAGCTTGCGGCCCGGCAGCGGCAACGGCGTGTGCGCGCCGCCGCCGAAAGGCGGCGCGTAATTGCGGTGGCTGATCAGTTTCGGATTGGGCGGATCGCTCAAATCATGAATGGTGAAGCCACCGTCGCGCCATGCGGCAAAGCCAAGGTTTCCCGCACTGATAAGGTGATGGAGCGCGGTCCGCTTACCGAACGACGCAGGTGGCGTCTCGCCGCCGGCGCGGTTCATCCCGGGCAGCCAGTAGCGCCCGGCCAACTTCGGCTTGCTGGGGTCCGACACATCGATCACCGCCAAGGCGTGATCGATGAACCCCTCGAAATGCACCGATACATAGGCGTAGCGGCCGCCAACCCACCAGATGCGATGGGCGCCAAAGCCGGGCATGGCGAGGAACGCGATTTCGCGCGGGGCTGCCGGTTTCGACACGTCGAACACGCGTAGGCCGGCGGCGAATGGCTGTTCGGTCTGAACCGAATCGATCAGCGACTTTGCGTAGTAGTCTTGCTGGCTGGCATATTGCTGCATCGCCCAGATATTCGGGCCATTAACGGCGAGCAGAACATTGCCGTGGATTTGCAAATGGTGCGACCGGGTGTTTTTCGGCGCCGCGACGAAGGCGACCGTCTTGGGATGGAGCGGATCGCGCACGTCGACGACGGAAAAACCGTCGCTGAACATATGCCCGATAAAGGCGTGACCCTTGTGCAAAATAACCTGCACGCCGTCCGGCCGCCCGCCCTGGTCGCAACGCGACACGAAGCGGATATTTTCGGCGCGCGCGCCAGGAGGGGGAGTGGTCATGCGAACGAGACTATCAAATTGCCAGTATTAATTGGCGAGGCCCGGCCCGGCATCGCGCCGAACCGGGCCCCGCAGCTTTGTCGAACGCCGATCAGCCGGTCGGCGCGGCGATTTCGTCGAGACCCTTCTGACGCGATTCCGGACCCAACTGAGTCACCGCCGCCGCGGCGACCACAAGCAGGATCGCGAGGCAAACGAACACCGTCGTCAAGCCATAGCCGCTCTGCACCCACAGAATCGTCGGCATGATGAAGGCCGTCGCCAACCGGCCAACGCCCGCAGCCCAGCCAAATCCCGACGTCCGCGCGTTGGTCGGGAACACTTCGGACGCGAAGATCTGCATCGAATTGCCCGCGACCTGGACGAAGAAGATCATAATGAAGCCGGCAACCATGAGCTGGGCGGCGGTCTCGGCATTGCTGAAGACCATCGCCATAATGCCCGCACATATGAATGCGCACACCGACGTGATCTTGCGGCCGAATTTATCGAGCGCGTACATCATGAAGAGGCTGGCGCACGGCACCGCGAAGTTCATCGCCAGGGTATATTGCAGCGACTTGGTAATGCTGAAACCCTTTGCATTCATGATGTTCGGCAGCCAGGCGCCGAGCCCGATCGCCACGCCGAAGAACGCCGTGAAGCAGATCATACCGGCGATCACGCGAACCGGAAACTGACTGAAGACAACGGCGAATGGATCGCTCTTGGTATTGCTGGCGGCGTCGGTGGTGAGCTTCTCCTTTGGTCCCGCGATGCCGAGGCGCGTGAGCACGCCAAGGGCCTCATCGCCGCGGCCATGGGTCGCCAGATAGCGCGGTGATTCCGGCAGCGCGAAGCGGAGCACCCAAACGATCAGTGCACCGATGCCGATCGCGACCCAGATGCCGCGCCACACGTGCTCCGGCGTGTCGAGCATGCCGCCGAACAGAAGCACGAGCGCCGTACCGATCGGCCACACGCAGGCGCCACCGATGAAGTGAACGATGGCCAGGATGCGGCCGCGAATGGCCTTGGGCGAATATTCGCCGGCATAGACGAAGCACAGCGGCTGCTCGGCGCCGAGGCCAACGCCGGCGATGAAGCGGCAGACGATCAGCAAGGTGACGCTCGGGGCGAGCGCGCCGAGAATGGTGAAGATGCCAAACAGCAGCAGATTGAACTGATAGATGAACCTGCGGCCGAAGCGGTCGCTGAATTGACCCTGGCCGGCGGTGCCAACGAACAAGCCGAAGATCGTGGCGCTACCGATGGCCGCGGCTTCAGGTCCGGTCGCGAATTTGGATTGAAGTAAGTACGGAACGAGTGAGCCGAATATGGTGAAATCGATGACATCGAAGAAATATCCCGCGGCGATGAGCGCGACGATTTTTCGATGGAGCGGCGAGATCTTTGCTTCGTCCAGAGCGGAACCGACGAATCCCTCGATTGTTTGAGCCACGGCGTTGTCCCCCTATCCCGTTTATAATTTGTGCTTGTGAGGCATCCCGTAAGAATGATCCACAATCGGACCGTTGCCTAGCCCAATTTCGCCGGGGCGGGAGAAACGCGATGAACGGGTTTGGACAGTTTCGATTGGTGAAAAACGAAATAAATTGGCTGGGGGACCTGGAGCCGCACCCACACTCGACATGCAGAGCTAAATCGCTCGGCCAGCAGCGCTTTTTTTCAAGCCGCGATGGTCGCCTTACAGCACTGTGGACCACACTTGTGGAAGATTGCAAGCGGGCGGCGCGAGAAAAATATTCTACCTAACTGATGGGAAGACTGCGCGTGAACGCTGCCGTTTGCCCCAGACAAGTGTTACCTTTCCTCGGGAAAAAAGTTTCCGATCGTCGGTAAAAAGTTTCCTGTTGCCAAAAAAAGTGTTTCCTTTCCCTCAAATAATTGTTTCCTTTTGGGGGTAGTAACGGGGGGAGAAGTTGTAAAAAGCGCCCGCAGCTGTTTTTTTGGTCGGCGCGGCGTGTCCTGACGACCCTGCCGCCGGGACCGCCGCCGACGTCAAAGGTGTTTTTGCTGCCACGCGTCGGCGCCAATTCTGTCGCCGCAGAAAATCATTCTATCACGTCCGCCGGCAAAATTGCGTGCCGGCGCGCCGGCGGGAACGCCGCTCGCTTGAATTGCTGTATGTGCTTGGGCGCGGCTCGTAGCAAAAAGGGGGCCGTGTCAACGGCCCCCTCAGCGACGTTGTGCCCCGGCCGGCGGCAGGAGCCATTGACAGGCGCGCGCTAGGCGGCGGCGTAAACGTGCTCGGCAACCTCGAAGCGCTGGCCGCCGCCCTTGCCGGCGTCGGTCTTATCGAGGGCCGCCACCAGACCGGCGTTCAGCAGCAGGCCGAGCGCCGCGTCGAGGCGTGGCACCGGCATCGTCTTTTGCCAGGCGCGCATGATCGTCCGTCTTTCGAACGTACGGTGGTCCAAGCTGGTGATCGCTTGTAGATGCGCGATAATCCGTCGGGCGTCGCGCTCGACCTCGCTCGAGCTGATCGGTCCGAGCACGGCCTGGGCCGCCGGCACGACGACCGTGTTCACGATCGCTACTGCGCGCTGGACGGTGGCCGGCGCGATCCCGCCGCCGGGGCCGCCGGCGGCGCCGGCCGTGGCCGCCAGGTGGAGCAACGCCGCCAGACGGCGCACCAGATCGGGCAGGCCGGCCAAAAAGTCCGACAGCGGCGGCGTATTGGCGGCCGCGATCTCGGACCAGGCGGCGGCCGCGGTCTTGAGCGCGTCGCCCTGCGCGGGCAGGCGCAGCACGACCGGTTCGTCGCCGATCGCACGTACTGAACGCATCAACTCGACGAGCGCCGCGCCGTCGCCGGCGGGCGGCGGCGCGGCCGCCGTTACGAACACGGTTGCAGCGAGCTGCTCAGCGCCGGCGTGATGCAGCGACGCGAATTCCGTAGCCGCAAGACATCCGATTACGCCGGCCGGAAACGATCTCATGGTGATCCTGCCGGTGGCCGGGTCCGCGATCGGCACCGCATGACCGGACGACGCCGCATTCAGCAAGGCATCGGTCGGTTCGTCGTGAAAGTCGCCGATATGAGCCATCGACGCGACGCGGCGCTCGTCGACGACCAGCACGCCGGTCAAGCCGGCGGCGGCGGCCCGGATCGCGGCGCCGGCGCCGTCAAGAACGACGATCCGGGGGCGGGCACCGAGTTTGGCCGGGATGGCGTCGGTCAGGGGTGGCGGCGACGGTATGCCGAGCGTCATGGCGGCCCGGACGGCCTGCTCATGCACGCGCCGCCGCTGTTCGGCGGCACGGCGCCGTTCGGCGCCGCGCTCGACGCTCACATTGTAAAGGTCGAGCTGATCGTTTTCGGCGGCATAAGCGCCAGCCATGATCGCCGCGGGCACCGGCGACGCGCGGCGGTCCGGCGCCAGCAAGGCGACGCGCAGCGCCAAGCCGCCACCCATCATGCCATGAGCGCCGTCGGCCGGCTCGCACCGCACGTGGGGGCCGGCGATGGCGCCGATCGCCGCCAGCGACATGAACGCCGACGACGGCAATAGGGCAGGGGTGCCGAGGCCGGCGGCGTCGAGCGCGGCAACCAGTTTGGGCGGCAACAACCGCCGCTCCAGCGTGACCCGCGGTAGTTCGACGCGAGCCAACAAACGGTCGACAAGGCCGGCGGTCCTGCGCCCCGATGGCTTGCCCTTGGTCTCAGTCCGCTCACCGGCGGTGCTGCCTTTGTGCTGTCGGGATTTCGACCGCTTGCGCGAGCTTGCGCCCGACCTCTTGGCCGTAGGTTCGGCTTCGGCACCGGCGGTGCCGACGTCGCTCGATGCCGAGCTCGAAGTTTCCGGCGCCGGCGCCGGCGGCGTCAGCGGCGCCGCTGTGCTTGCCGGCGTTGGCTCGGGCGCGGCGGTCGTCGTCGCGGCTGGTGTTTCAGCGTGCAGTTGGTTTTGGTTGGTCATGGTCGTCATCCTCATCATGTTGTGTGAACGCAGAGGACCCGCTACCGAAGACCGACACCTGACACCGAGCAGCCGCCGTGAAAAGCGCACGAGCGACGACGATGACGTCGTTGCCGCGCAGAATCACGCAAAAATTGTTGACGAGGTCATAAATTCTGGGAAATTTGGTGATCTATGCGCGCCGGCGCCATCCACAGGAATCTTTTCGTTGACGCGAGCACTCCATATCGCCGCGTTGCCCGGAGGGTAGTCGGGCGATTTCGCAAAGAGGGTTCGCCAGTACTCTCTATGGTCGCGCTTGGACCTCGCCCAGGTTCCGGTAGAGATTTTCCGGCCCGCGCAAGAGCGGATCGAAATTCTCCAGCCATTGATCCGCCCAACGGTTTCCTAAACCGAAGGTCGGAGGTTCGACTCCTCTCGGGACCGCCATGAAATCACATAAGAATTTCCGATTTGTAGCCCGCGCGAATCTCACTTTGTTCGCGAAATAAGCATCTGGGGCTACACGGGGCTACAAGCCTCGATACACTTGCAAGCTGGTTAAACGCAAACGGACGCTTGCAGCGAAATACTCAGGTCGTCGCAATCGGAGAATAGCGTAGCAGGCTAATTGCGTTGCTCATTTGAGCGCTGGACGAGCGGCCTTTTCAGATTGCTCGAAGGCCTCGCGCATCATTCGGTCTAGATTGCGCTTGGCTATCTCTTTGGTCGCCATCACGTCTTCTACGAAGCCCTTCATGAGAGCCGCTAATTCCTCGTCGGTTGGTTCCTGGTCCGGGTTGAGTAAATCAACTTTTCTGCGCGTCATCGTAAAAGATTATAGCTAGGTAAGCGATTTGTCGACGACACCGCGGCGCAACTGGATTGTCCGCTAAGTCATAAGCGGACATCCAGTCGGGCGCGCTCATAATTTAATTTAGGCGGCTATGGGAACGAACCTTAATGACATTAATGGCCGACCCCAGACTACGAATCTGGGGGTCGGAGGTTCGAATCCTTCCGGGCGCGCCAGCACTTAGCACCCAACTTCCGTGCAAAAAATTACCGATTTTTACGGTTTTTGCAAGGAACCGTCGGCCCCGCTGTTTGCGATTGTCGCGAACCGTATCGTGAGTTCGAATTTCACTCCCCCCGCCACCATCGCTTCGCGAACGGCTCTCAGTCGCGAATTTGCCGGGAGAAAACGCGAGGAATTTGCAGCATCCTGAGACCGACCTCTGCACCTTGGAACGCGGCTAACTCCTAAATTCGTTCTCTAGAGCGCGAACGACTCTCAGTCGCTATTTTGCCACGAGAAAACGCGAGGAATTTGCAGCATCCTATAGGTCGCCCTTATGCCAACTATTACAATGACATCAGAACGCATCGGTCGCTGGACAAGGATGTGCCAATCTTTCGGCCCGTTCAGCGAACTGGAAGCATCAGTTCACGCAAGGTCTTTGGCGGACTTCACCACCACTACATGCGGGTTTAGGTTTTCGGTACACACAGGCTATCGTCGTTTCCTACAAAGTCTCAGATGCAGACTGGAGATTGGCCATCTCCGACAATGGGGCCGGAAAGCCGGAAATGAGCGCAAACGACAAAAAAGGCGGATTGGGCACTAGCCTTGTGCAATCGTTAGCCAAGCAGCTTGATGCCGGCGTGAAGACCGCAAGCGATTCTCACGGCACTGCGGTCACGATTACGAACGCAATATTCAAAACCCAACCACACAAGGCGGCCTAGGCTATTGCCGGCCAAAGTTCTGGCTAGATTTTGGTCGGCTAGGTCGACGTTTGAGCGCAGCTATAGGTAAAATTGCCTTCTACGAATAGCGCCCAATTCCCCAACGATTCCAACGGCCCTTAAAAATCGACCCGTTCTTAGCGCGCAAAGGCCGTTTTCGACTCGTTCTTACTGTCAAATTTGACTCGGACCGAGAACGCACGGTGGTGGGAAATCAAAGGTGGACGGACCCCACTGAGTGGCCCAGGTGGAATGTTAGTTGAGAGTTGGCCGTTGCGCCAGCGTGGCCGGCGAAGCCGGTCGACGTAGCGCAGCCGGCCACGCGGCGAAGGCTGGCACGAACACCTCGGGCGCCGGTGGCTTGTAGCCGAGAGACTTATGCGGCCTGATTGCGTTGTAGTGACGCCGCCAACTCTCGATGACGATCCAGGCCTCGCGCAACGTGTAGAAGATTTCGCCATCGAGCAGTTCATCGCGCAGGCGACCTCGCTCACGCCGATCTGGCGGATGGCGTCGCCAATGTTCTGGCCCTGCGAAACCAAGACGTCGACCTGCAGCAACTTCGTGACGATCTCTTCAGGCGTATATCTCTTCCTCGGCATATCGGTCCTCCTTGATGCCAAATGACATATTTCAGGTCGGACCACTTTTGTGGGGGTCGATCAGCGTCATCGTATGGGTTACAAACGCACGCGAATACAGTGGAAGTGAGCTGGTCATGGCGGTTTCAGGTTCACGTAAGGTCATCTTTGCGGCGCTCGCCGGCAACTCTCTGATCGCCGTCACCAAGTTTGTTGCCGCGTCGTACACTGGCAGTTCTGCAATGCTGAGCGAGGCTGTCCATTCATTCGTCGATACCGGCAACCAGAGTCTGCTGCTTTACGGCATGAAGCGGGCTGCCCGGCCTGCCGATAAGCTTCACCCGTTCGGTTATGGCATCGAGCTTTACTTCTGGGCGTTCGTGGTGGCAATCCTGATCTTCGGCGTCGGTGCGGGGGTGTCGTTCTATGAGGGGATCGACAAGCTGCAAAACCCTCATCCGGTGAGCAGCCCCTACATCAATTACATAGTCTTGAGTGTGGCGATCGTGTTCGAGACGGGGAGCTGGTGGATAGCGTTTCAGGAACTGCGCAAGGTCAAGGGCGAGCACGGCTATTTCGAAGCGGTGCGGTTCAGCAAGGATCCGACAGTGTTCACGGTCCTGTTCGAGGACACCGCAGCTATGCTCGGCCTGATTGTTGCCTTCATCGGAATCCTGCTCAATCAACTCCTCGACATGCCAGCGATGGACGGCGTCGCCTCGCTCGTGATTGGCGGCATTCTGGCTGCCACCGCAGTTTACCTGGCCTACGAATGCAAAGGGCTACTCACCGGAGAGGGTGCGAGCCGCGCCGTTGTCTCCGAGATCGAGCGAATCATCGCCGAGGAATCGGACATCGTCCGGCTGAATGAACTGCTGACAATGCACTTTGGTCCTAATGACATACTGCTGAACGTCAGCCTCGATTTCGCCGACCGCCTGTCGTCAGCCGAAGTGGAGAACCACGTCTCCGAACTGGAGCGGCGTATTAAGAAACGATTCCCTGACGTCAAGCGCATCTTCATCGAGGCGCAGCGTTCGTCGGCTCTCACCGTCGGAACCGCCCCGTGAACTCGACGCCATTCAGTTCTCGTCTACTGGGCACGTCGGTCGCAAGATCATGAATGCAATCCGGTAGTGACTGGAAACATATGGGGCACCCAAGCCGCGGCGTCGGGGCCCTGGCACCGGTTGACACCCTGACGGTCGCAGATTGTCCGCGATGAGACCGTGACCGAACGCGGCGCTCGGTTCCATCACGGCGAAAGATGCCTTCGCCGCCCACGACCGTTTATTGCCATCAGCCAATCACGTGGCTGCCAGCTCTTACGGTTAGCCAAGCTGGCGCGGACCTTCAACAGCTCAAAGGAACGGATTCAGGACCGTCGCAACGTGCGCTCGCCATTGACGGAATTGAGCAAGACCTGATCGTGTGTCAATCCGGCGTTGCACGATTGGGCGGCGACAAAGCCTCGTCGGGCATGTCGGCTCCGGTCGAATCTGGTCCCGGCGGCTGGACCGTTTGCTCGTAGGTTTCAAGCGCGGCGTCTTTATCTTTTTTCACTCGAATCGACACGATACTGCTTTGACGGGATTTGCGCCGACCTGAAATCGAGACTCCGTCGGAATCTGGGCGATGCTTGGGGCGTCTTGGCATTTTCATTTTCCTCGAAGTTCTCATTCGCCATCTGATTGGGCGATGCCGTCAACGATAAGAACGCAAGCGTCGATTTATTCTATCTTGAGAGCAATACGCGGACGTTGAAACGCGTCAGCTAATCCAAATTCACGGTCATCCACCAACATTGGTCATAATTACGGGTTGCCGCGATCATTCGTTGATTTGCATCAAATCATGTCTGCGAGACTGGCCTAAGTGTTTTCAAACATTTAGCATGCCTAAATCTGTCAATTGTCTCAGGAAGAACGCCATGACCATGCTCAAGGTAATCGAGGTTCTCACCGAGTTATACCCAAACTCGGAAATCTTGACTCATGGTGCCCAACGTTGTGCGGGGATGATCGCATTGTAAATGCGAATCGACTCAAGTGCTTGGATGGGCGTGACAAACCCGCGGCAACGCCGCACATGGGTCGCGAGCAACGCGAATTGGTATTAGTCTGACAAGAGCTGAGAGGATGCAGCGAAGCAGGCCGTCACGGATGCGAGCAAGACCGTGCGAAGCATCATGTCGATCTATGTCAAGAACCTAGAGGCAGCGGTCGAAAACGGGCAGATAAAAGAATATCGCATCAATGCGAAATTTCGTTCGCGCTCGAGTAGCCAGGCTGATAGAGGGCATATTTTCGCGGGCGCCGCGTGAACGATTGGCTCGGTCTTGCGATCAACGTACCCTCCCTTGACGCCCTACGATGTTTGGTACCACGCTCACGCCATTCGTTGCGCGTCCAGAAAATGTCGAATTAAGTCAGCACGCTGAACCTCCCGACGCTGAGATGACGACGCTGATATGATAAACGAAACTCCAACCTTCTTGTTGCCGTCAGGATTTCTCGGGATCGAGCGCAGCGATCCCACGGCGGCAATCTGCATTGCCGGCATTCCGTTCGATATCGGTACAACCAACCGTAGCGGCGCGCGTTTTGGCCCGCAAGCCGTACGACAGGCAAGCCGAATGCTCAGGGATGGCGCCCACCCCCGCACATTTGCGGACCCGCTCGCGTTGTCGCTCGCCGACATCGGCAATTTTCGGATCGCGCTCGGCGACATTCCGGCCACGATGTCTCTGATTGAAAAGCAGGCGAGTGAATTTACTCATTTGATCGGGCTTGGCGGCGACCATGGCGTGACCCTGCCGTTGCTCAGGGCACTCGCACGTCGAACCGGACCGCTGGGGCTGATCCATTTCGATGCCCACGTGGATACTTGGCCGGAGAATTTCGGCCAGGTGTTCGCGCATGGCTCGGTTTTCTATCATGCCATCAACGAGAGCCTCGTCGACCCGCGCCGCATGATCCAGATCGGCATTCGTTCGCCGGTTGAACGCGAGGTCTACGAGTGGACGCTCAGCCAGGGGGTGACGGTCATTCCTGCCGACGAGGTTCACGTGGGCGGGCCGCAGGTAGTGGCGGAGCGTGTTCGCCAAGTGGTCGGCGACTCGCCGGTTTATCTAAGCTTCGATATCGATGCGCTCGATCCGGCGTTCGCGCCCGGCACCGGGACTCCTGAGATCGGCGGTTTAGCGTCCTGGCAGGCGCAATCCATTCTGCGCCAGCTTGGTGGGCTGCAATTTGCCGGCATGGACGTCGTCGAGGTAGCACCCGCCTATGATGTCGCGGAAATAACCGCGCTGGCCGCCGCGACCATGGTGTGGGAATACTTGGCGCTTCTTGCTGCGAGGACCGACTCGCCTGCCGAATAATCTTAAGGCAGTGAAGGGGAACGCGCGTCATTCCCGGATCCTGTGGGTGTAATAAATTCCGATGACTTCCCGGAGCGTTTTCAGACGAAGTGGATATCCGCGGGTCAAGCCCGGGGACTTGGCCGTCGGCAAAAGCGACCAACGCAAAATTAGAGCGGTTTCCAGTTTTCAATGAAACTAAAACCGCTCTTAGAGAATGAGTCGTTGTCGATCACAGGAGCCTGGCAGAGATGTTTCCAATTCCAACCAGCATATTCCTCACCCGTGGTGTCGGAATCCATCGGCATCAGCTAACCGCGTTCGAGTTCGCCTTGCGCGACGCCGATATCGAGCAGCAGAATCTCGTGACCGTCTCTTCGATTTTTCCGCCACGCTGCGAGCTCATTTCACGGGATGCCGGGGTCACTACCCTTAAACCCGGCGAGGTGACGTTTTGCGTCATGGCACGGGCCGAAATTAACGAGCCCGGCCGATTGGTTCACGCCAGCATCGGTCTCGCCAGGCCTGCCGATCCGGCCATGTATGGCTACATCTCGGAGCATCACGGCTTCGGGATGACTGCGGGACAGAGCGGCGACTACGCCGAGGATCTTGCGGCCACCATGCTGGCCTCGACGCTCGGGATCGACTTTGATCCCGACTCTGCCTGGAACGAGCGCAAGCGCAATTATGAGCAAAGCCAGTTGATCATCGACAGCATGTCCATCACAGCCGCTGCCCAAAGCGATGCCGGTGGTCTATGGACCTGCGTGGTGGCGAGCGCGGTGCTTCGGTTCTAACCCATCAGACCCGATGTGGGATTAGACCTCCATGGGTCAGCGAGCTTGATGGTCCAGCCCCCGGTCTCGACAGCTAGCCCGAGACCACCTTGCTGCGCCACAAACGCTGAGGGGTGTGCTTTTGCCGATCCGACCAAGACCCACTCCACTCAACCTGATCACGCCGCATTCCGTCGGCGAGACGCGGGTCGCTACGAGGACACCGTAATCGATCTGCTCGTCGAGAACCTCGAGCGCCTATGGTGTGGCGAAGCCGAGCGCAAGGCTTGTGAATGGGCGCAATCTCGGAACCCCACAGGAATTAATCAAATCAGATTGTGTGTACCGAAAACTCATCTGGTGATGATTTCAGTTTTGGTTAGCCCAAGCTATTCTCTCGTAACGCTATGGGTGGTTAGTCGCGACGACGGAAAACCGGGTTCGACGGTTAGGGGGAGCCAAAAATTTGTGGATATGCACGTGCCGGTCGCCCCTTTTCATTGAGTCGACCAGGTCCATCGGCACAAGGAGACGTTCACGTGAATAAGTTCGGCCTAGTAGCCCTAACGTCCATCTTTGCTCGTGGGCGGCACCGATCAACGGTCGCACCCGAAGGGTCGGCCGCGAGTGGAAAAGCCTTGAGTGAAGTCGCTCTCCTTTCGCCCGACGAGGCATTGCAGCGACTTGCCAGCACCGCGGGCGGCCTCACGCCCAACCAGGTCAAGCAGCAGCTCCGTTCGGTCGGGCGGAATGAAGTCGCTCACCAGGCGCGCCATACGATCCTCGGCGAACTGGTCAGCCGGTCTATCAATCCACTCAATCTGCTTCTGCTATCGCTTGCGACCGCGTCCTATTTCCTGGGCGATCAGCGGGCCGCGATCGTGATTGCGGTCATGGTGGGTCTTAGCATCGCACTGGGTTTTATCCAGGAACACCGTTCGAACAAGGCTGCTGAAGCGCTGCAACGGATGGTCCTGATAACCGCAGCCGTGCGTCGCAAGGTACCTGGCGCAGCGCAAGATCATGTCGAAGTGCCGATTGAGCAGCTTGTGCCCGGCGACATCGTGTTGCTGTCGGCCGGCGACATGATTCCGGCGGACATGAGGTTGATCTCAGCGAAGGACCTCTTCATCAACCAGTCGGCACTCACCGGCGAGGCGATGCCGCTCGAGAAAGTCGCTGCTGCCCACGCCGGCACAGCGGAGACGCCGTTCGATCTCCCGAACATCTGCTTCATGGGCAGCGCTGTTGTTAGCGGCGTCGGCTGCGGTGTTGTCGTACTCACCGGCGAGCGGACGGCTTTTGGTCAAGTAGCAAGCACGATCGCCGAGCAGCGTGTGCTCACGAGCTTCGACAAAGGCATCACCCGTTTCACTTGGCTTATGATCGGTTTTATCGTGGTGATGGCGCCTCTTGTGTTCGTGATCAACGGCCTTACCAAGGGCAATTGGCTTGAGGCACTGCTGTTCGCGGTCGCCGTGGCGGTGGGGCTCACGCCGGAAATGCTGCCGATGATCGTGACGGTCAATCTGGCCAAGGGCGCCATGGCAATGTCGAAGAAGAAGGTCATCGTCAAGCGCCTCAATGCAATCCAAAACTTCGGCGCGATGGACGTATTGTGCACGGACAAGACGGGTACGCTCACACAAGACCGCGTTGTCCTTAAGCGCCACCTCGACCTCCAGGGCAAGGATTCCGACCGCGTCCTCGAATATGCCTATCTGAACAGTTTCCACCAGTCCGGTCTCAAGAACCTGCTCGATGTAGCAGTCCTCAAACATATCGAACTCGATGAGAAGTTGAAGGTCGACGAACAGTTCAGAAAAATAGACGAGATCCCTTTCGACTTCGAACGGCGTCGAATGTCGGTCGTTCTCAAGCGAGGTGATGACGCCCACATTCTCATCTGCAAAGGCGCGGTCGAAGAGGTTTTCGCGGCCTGCAAGTACTATGCGATCGACGGCGAGACTGGCCCCCTCGATGAGAGCCACTTCGCCCAGGCTAAAGAGACAACGGCCAAGCTCAACGCGGACGGATTCCGGGTGATCGCGGTCGCTTCCAAAGAGATGCCGCCAGCGCAGGCTGCGTATTCCGTCAAGGACGAGGCTGGCCTCACATTGCTTGGTTATATCGCGTTCCTCGACCCGCCAAAGGAGACCGCCGCTGCGGCCATTGCCACCCTGAAGGCGCGTGGCGTGCAGGTGAAGATCCTGACCGGGGACAATGACATCGTCACTCGCAAGATCTGTAACGATGTCAGCCTTCCGGTGGATCATATAGTTCTCGGCCATGAGATGGAGACGCTGTCGCCCGCTCAGTTGGCGGACTTGGCCGAGACCGCGACTGTGTTCGCGAAGGTCTCGCCGGCTCAGAAGGCTGCGATTATCGATGCCCTGCACCGCAAAGGACACGTGGTCGGTTACTTGGGTGACGGCATCAACGACGGACCGGCACTGAAGGCCGCGGACGTCGGTATATCGGTGGACAGCGCCGTCGATATCGCCAAGGACTCTGCGGACATCAT
>Ga0075520_1000106_pt1 | contig 28433 bp, 26 predicted proteins | sample NGEPerB_FD_75100 | JGI IMG/M metagenome (GOLD analysis project Ga0075520, IMG submission 75100) | Arctic peat soil microbial communities from the Barrow Environmental Observatory site, Barrow, Alaska, USA - NGEE PermafrostAB12-B | ecosystem: Environmental > Terrestrial > Soil > Wetlands > Peat ... | reverse complement strand
GCTCAGCCGACAGTGATCCTGATGGACATCAACCTGCCCGGCATCAGCGGTGTCGACGCCATGGAAATTTTGCGCGAAGACCCGGCCACGGCGCACATCCCAGTCGTTGCCCTCAGCGCCAATGCAAATCCCCGCGACATCGAGATGGGCCTGGCGAAGGGCTTTTTCCGCTATCTCACCAAACCCATCAAGATCAAAGATCTCACGGAGACGCTGAACGCGGCACTGGAACTTCAAGCAGCGAACCTGCGCTAGCTCAATTGAAACAGGAGATATAACCATGGTCAGGGCTTTTGATATTCTGAGCGCCAATGTGCTGATTGTCGACGATGAGGAAGCCCATGTCCTTCTGCTCGAGCGTACGCTGCGCGGCGCCGGCTATACTTCGATTCAATCAACGATGGATCCGCGTGAGGTCTGCGAGCTTCACCGCAAGAACCGCTACGCCGCGATCCTGCTCGATCTCAAGATGCCTGGCATGGACGGTTTCAAGGTCATGGACGACCTGAAGGCGATCGAAACCGACTTCAATCTTCCGGTCCTCGTGATCACCGCTGAGCCGGGTGAAAAGCTACGGGCGCTGAGAGCGGGCGCTAGGGATTTCGTCAGCAAGCCGCTCGATCTGGCGGAGGTGTTGATGCGCGTTCGTAACATGATAGAAATCCGTCTGCTGCACCTGAAAATGAAGCGATTCTACAGCCAAATCGTTGAGGAGCAGCAGTGAGGCATTTTGAAGGATCAGGTACTTCATTCTGATTGAACCGGCCCGTCCTCCACTACGTCCAACGCTGTAACTAGTTGAATTTACTGGTGTCTGAGCGATGGCATCAATGTTGCTTAACTTGCTGACAACGTGTCTGAGATTTTAGACCCGTCGGCAAATTGAGATGTGCTTGTGCACAATGTGAGGTCCGTTTAGATGCTCTACTCCCAAACGACTGAGACTGTTGGTCCCATGCAGTTAAGTAGGATACACAGCGAGCGATTTAGCGCTCACACTGTGCCACTAAAGGCCCACTTGCAGACTTTTAACGATGGGCTCGTGCAGGCAAGCCCGGTCATGCGCGAACTCGTAGAGTCGATTGCGCTCGTGGCGCGCTCCAATACACCTGTGTTGATTCTCGGTGAAAGCGGTACCGGCAAGGAACGCGTGGCACGTGCAATTCATGCCGGCGGGAGCCGTGCCAATCAGCCTTTTGTCGCAGTCAATACAGCGGCCATTCCCGAACAGCTCCTAGAGAGTGAGGTTTTCGGGCATGTACGCGGGGCATTCACAGGGGCGATCCAGGCTCGACGTGGGCTCCTAATGGAGGCCCATGGCGGCACATTGTTGCTCGACGAAATTGGTGACATGCCACTCATGCTTCAACCCAAGCTACTGCGCGTATTGCAATTCGGCGAAGCGCGACCGGTCGGGAGCGATCGAATCGGGCAAGTGGATGTACGGGTAATTGCGGCCACACATCGCGATCTGGGCGTGCTCGTACGTGAAGGGCGGTTTCGCGAAGATCTACGCTATCGGCTAAATGTCATACCCCTTCTGGTACCGCCGCTTCGTGACCGGCGGGAAGACATTATGCCGCTCGTCGAGCAATTCCTGCGCGAGGCGCAAGAACGAACCCCCACGTCACCTGTAACCTCGGTGAGCGATGAAGCGATGAGCGTGCTGACTCACGCTCCATGGGCTGGCAACGTCCGCGAGCTCGAGAACACTATCGAGCGACTGGTAGTACTCGGCCGCGAGGCAGTGGTAACTGCCGGCGACCTTGCGTTCCTGCAGGAGAAGCCTCCAGAAGAAAGCTGGCCTGCCATTGAGGGTGCACCCTGGACGCTCAAGCAGATGAACCAGCGTTACCTTCACCAAGTGCTAACTCAAACTAATGGAGACAAGGCACGCGCCGCAGAGATTCTGAATATAAACCTTTCGACGCTGTATCGATGGGAACGCGCGAAGGGTTGAGGCGGAACGTCCGGAAGCGCCGGTTGGCGCCGGCGCGCGTTGTTGCTTAGAGGAGTTAGCAATGCAGTCCATGGGTGCACAGAAACGCAAACTACATCATCGCAAGTTCAACGGTCGCGCGCCCACACTGCCAACTACAATATCGGGCATATTTCCACTCCAGCCGACATTTCGAACCGGGTTGAAGCTCGGTGGACGCTATGAAATCGTTGGGCTGCTCGACCGCGGCGGCAGCTCCGAAGTCTACTTGGCAAGAGACCACCTTGCCGCTTTGCCGGTTATCGTCAAAATGCTCACCGATGAGGCCGCGAGGGATCCGCAACATCGCGAGCGCTTCATTGTTGGCGCCCGCTTGACGATGGGCATCGATCACCCGGCCATTGGCCGCGTGTATAGCGTAGAGGTCCCACTCGATGGGCCTCCCTATCTGATCATGGAGGCCCTACAGGGCGAGTCATTGTACGAATACCTCGACCGGGAAGGTACGATGCCGGTACGAATGGCATTGGCGCTGGCGCGCGAGGTCGCCTCCGGTTTGGTTGCGGCGCACAGCGCTGGCGTCATTCACCGGGACATAAAACCGGGGAATCTTTATTTGTTGGGTCCCCAAGGGGCACCGCATGGCATCAAAATTATCGATTTTGGACTGTCCAAAGATATCCGCCACACCGGCACCGGACCCGCCAGTATTAACTTGGTGCTTGGAACGGCGCAGTACATGGCCCCCGAACAAGTCCTGGCGGATCCCGTTGATGTTCGGACTGACATTTACGCCTTCGGCGTAGTCCTGTTTCGAATGCTCACCGGACAGTTGCCGTTCGACGTCGACCCCGGGGCAGATCTCTTCAGCCACCAGATATTCTCACCGGCGCCGCCCCCTTCCTGGCTTCTGGAAGACATCGACCCTCGACTCGAACAGTTAGTTCTCCGATGCCTGCGCAAGGATCCCGAAAATCGCTATGCGTCAATGCAAGCGTTGCTTGATGATCTGATTGACATTGATAACCACTCTCTGAAGGCGGCAAGTGAAGTTGAGGTGCCCGCCTTGCAGCGCCAACCGGACGTCTACATACCCCGCAATTCGAAGGGGCGCGACGTCGCAGAGGATCTCGCCCGATATTTTGGCGCGCAAACACCGCCCCCTGGCTTCAAGACAGCGAGCTGAACTGAAAGACACTCAAGATGAGGCGGACTTCGAGTCGCTGCGCATGTCACCGCGCACGAATCCATCACGACAGTGACACGATCCGTCAATAGTGCCGGCGTGCCTTAGGCAGAATGTCGACATTCGAGCAACTGGCACACCGCTTGCTGATTATATCTCTTGAGCTCGGCGTGAGCCATCTCGGTCGTCTCTATTCCGAGCAACCAAAAAAGGAGAATCGCATCATGAAGATGTCGCTTGTCATATTAGCAATTCCGATCGGCGTTCTCGCGTTGACAGGATCGACTCGAACGGCGAAAGCTGACGACGTAGCCCCTTCCAGGCAGTACGTCGTAAAGGATCAACCGGTAACGACGGGGCCCAACCGAGCCCTTCTGCATTCGGGTATCTGGATTCTTGGCCTCTCCTACGTGCCGGCGGTGATCGTGGCGGCAGAAAGTAATCGAGCAGGCGATAAGAGTCTCTACATCCCGGTCGCTGGACCGTGGATGGATCTTGCTACCCGCAGCCGCTGCCCGCCGAACCTCGTGTGCAACGAGACGGCAAACAAGGTGCTCATCGTGGTCGACGGCATCTTCCAGGGGATCGGCGCACTCGATATCGTCGGCGCGTTCATCTTCCCCGAAACGCGAACGGTGACTGTCAGCGCCTCCGAGCGTGGCGAAACCCGCGTATCTTCATTGTCGCTTCGCGTTCTGCCAGCAAAGGTCAGCGCCGGCGCTTATGGGCTCGTGGCGGTCGGCACATTTTAAGCACTAGTCCGACAGGGCGACAGCGACTTCGGGCGGCGTTCCGCCTTGAATAGATTCAAGCTCATCCGTCACCGCGTGTACGTCCACAGCTTCGGTCATCGCATCCGCGAGAGAGTCCCTACGGTTCTTCACGGAAGGCAGGTCACGCCGAAGCTCTTCCACGAGAGCGATGAGCTTTGCGATCTTCTCCTCGGCGATTAGGTTCACCTGCAGATCGAGATGAGCGCGCTGCTGAGCGAGCTTTGCGACGCGATTCTGTGTGGTAAGGATGGTCACTGTCATCAGCAATGCGGCGATGCACGCGGCACCTTGCAACCAAGGGAAGGGCGGCGGATCAAGGCTTCGAAAGCCGTAATGTGGTGCCATCCCGTTGGCCAGAATCCAGCCCAAGACTGCGAACGCGAGCACATAGATCGTGGCTGGCCGTCCGAAGATATCGGTTATTCTTTCGATCGCTAGTTGGTGCCGTCCGACTCGTCGCTCAGCTTTGGCGAACAGGGCAGCAATCATCTGTATGTTGTGGCCAATGTGCTCGGGCATAACCACTTCATCGCGCAAGGGCTTTATTTTTCGGTCAGTCATTACCGAGATCGCCTTTTTCTAGCCGGGGAAAGCCTGCACCGTTTCAAGCGACACTCGCTCTTCACCCGTCAGCGCCGGCAAGCCGTCACCGTTCATCTCAGCCAAAACGATCGTGATATTGTCCTCTCCTCCGCGACAATTCGCTAGCTCGACTAGCTGCGAGCACGCAGCGTCCAAGCTGGCGGTGGCAATCAATACGCTGCGAATCTCTTCGTCTTTAATCTTACCCGACAGCCCATCCGAGCAGAGCAGGATGCGGTCGCCCCGGCGCAGCGTAAAGCGATTCAGCGCAACCACCACGTTCGGTTCGGTTCCAATCGCCTGCAAAATGACGTTCTTGTATTGGAATGTATCCACTTGTTCGCGCGTGATCTGTCCTGCGTCGAGCAGGCGTTGTGCGTAGCTCTGATCGCGAGTTAGCTGTATGAAGCGACTGCCGCGCAAGACGTAGGCCCGAGAGTCCCCAACCTCAGCCACATAGGCGCGATCGCCGTGAATGAGCACCGCGGTTAGCGTCGCGCCCATCCCCGTTCGGCCCGTATCAGCGGCCACTTGCCACACCCTTTGATTCGCCTTCTCAACGCTTGCCATGAGGGCAGCTTCGGCGCTCCCTCCCTCACCTCCCGGCATTTCCGAACGTAGACAGTGAAGCGTCAGGGCGCTGGCGACATCACCGGCCTGCGCACCCCCCATGCCATCAGAAACGGCAAGTAGCACTCCGCGACTGTCCACCTGAAGCTCAATCGGTTCGGGCATAGCGTGGATTGGAAGCGACTGCATCAAATCCGCAATCACGAAAGCGTCCTCGTTCTTCTTTCGCACCTTGCCGATATCGCTGCATCCGAAAACACTGAGACCTACGCCTTGACCTGTCATTTCGAACCTCAAGGATAGACCCACGCACACCGCGTGCCAACTGAACTCGTTGGTGATTCAGGCTCCGATTGACAAAAATTGCTGCCTTCACCCAGGGCCGTCGCGAAATGAAGACCCAGCTGATAACCAGTTGCGTCAAACCCGGGGCCGCGCGGACCCATTGCTCCGGATAATTCACTAAGCGATGTCATGGGTACACACTGTCGCAAATTGCAAAACATCGCTGCAGAATGCCAAAACACCTTCTGAGTTCGGCTTCATTTCCCGAGCTGTCGGCCCGCCAAGTCTTCCATCGAATGGGCCAATTTCACATCGAGGTTCGTGACACCGCTGGCGTCATGGGTTGCAAGATCGATCTGGACCTTGTTCCAGACGTTGAACCACTCGGGGTGATGGTCCATGCCCTGGGCGACAAGCGCCGCGCCTGTCATAAAACTAAAGGCGGCAACAAAGTCGACGAATTCGTACTCGCGATGGAGCTTGCCTCCCTGCAACTTCCAACCGGGTAGCGTTGATAACGCGACCGCAATTTCGGATTCACTCAACTTGACGGCCTTGGGCGTGGACATCTTTTCACCTCCGTGGACACTCTAGCGCATGCTCGCCAAAAAGCTCTTCGTCGTTTCAGCTGTCGCGGGTTCGCTAAACACCGTCGGGGCGGAGACGCCACGTCCTGCAATGCGCTGGGAGATTTAGAGTGAATTGACCGGCGTTGTCACAGCGTGGCCTGATACGCGAGGTATCCCTGGAACAGCGTATTACCGACAATGCTGCGACCCGCCGAGCACAGTACGTGATGGTGCTCTGTAAGATCGATGACAATCCCGATATTGAAACGCGTGTTTCCTTCGCCATTGATCTGGTCAGAGGTCGCGTAGAAAACTTCACCGCCTAGTGTCATGAGATCCGAGAGGCGACGCTGAACTTGCCAACCCAAGTACCAATAATTTCGATTAGTTGATCCAGGGTTGATCCAGTAACCACCGCCACCGTAGGTGGTCCATTTTTGGAAACTCTTTTGGAACCAGAGCGGAATAAAGACGTGTAGATGTCCAGTACCAAGCCCTTTCGATTCGTTGCCAACGGGCAATTCGAACATAGGGAATGTCCCCACCATCGGCCGGTAATCGCCTTCCTGGATAAAGCGCAGCTTCGCACCGAGCTCAACGTCACCGGGACCGTAAGTTGTGGGGCCACCGCTAGGTCTTGCGTAAGCCAGAGGCGCGATTACATGGAGCTGAATACCTTCCATGGCCCCATAGTTCACCTCTACATGCGGGGCTGTGCCCGAGGCACCCCGGCGGAGGATTTCATCTTGAGTTGCAAGATAAACTTCCCAGTGGTGATACTCAACGGGCTCGGGATCATCCGTCACATAGGGTGGTCCTGCCCGCGCAACTGTGGGTATGAGCAAACCAGCAAGCAACGTTGTTAAACACCAACCGTGCGACCTCATAGATTCCACCGCTTAACTGCGCCGACGAGGCCTGCGCCGAGCCCTTGCCCCGCATGGTAGAACCAGTCTGCACTCACGTCGAATCCATTGGGTCACGCGGTTGCCCCGTCAACACCGCTCTGCAAAGCCGGTGTACCCAAGCAGCGTCGACTTCGTGACCTGAAAGCAAAAGTCTGGCGGAACGATACCGGTGGCGAGCATGCGAAAGAACGCCTTGGAGCGTACCACGGGCGCGGAGCCGTGAAGCTCGACCACAGTGAGTCCACTGGCCCCACACATCTTGCGAAGCTCCTCGGGTTTTACAAAGAGCCGGAGCAGATGCATGTCGGGCGGCGTGTTTTTCACGAACCACTCGACACCTTTGATTACGATGAGCCACGCCAGCAGGTTGCGATTGAATGTATGAAAGAGGAAAATCCCCCCAGGACGAAGCACACGCGCGGCCTCCGCTACAACCGCCGCGGGATCTTCGACGTGCTCCAAGAAATCCATTGCAGCGACCGCGTCGAAGGACGCCGTCTGATAGGGCAACGCCAAGGCGTCGCCGGCATCATAGCGAACGCTTTTCGTTTCGTCGTGACCGCGTGCCACGGTCAAGCTCGCCTCGGACGCGTCGAGACCAACCACGTTGAAGCCTTCACGAGCCAGTGCGTTAGAAAGAAACCCTGCGCCGCATCCGATGTCGAGCAGGCTTGCGCGGCTTCCGTACCGCTCGCGCAGTCGAGACGACACCCATGGGTTTCGTAGCCTGGACTCAGCGCGCAGCAGCGCCACGGGATCGTCATCGGCGGTGTACCAACGTTCACCAAGCTGGTTGTAGAGCTCGTTGTTTATGGAGTGCGCAGCGACCTTATCCATGACGTGTTCCAATAGAGGGTTTGGTATAGGCCGAAAGCCAAGGTGAGCGCCCCCTGCACGAGCATTAGCGCCCGAGCGTCTTTTAGCCACAAGTAACCCATGCTCGCGAGCACAATCGGGTGCAGCACGAAGAGCAGCGCATGGACCCAGTGTTCGAAGGGCTCACAATACTTCGCATGCACGATCTCGTCTTTCGTCACGAAAAGGCATGAGAAAGCGGCCAACGCCTCGTAAGTGCGCAGCGACGCTGCTGTGAGCGGAAGCGCTAGGGCGATTGCGAAGCAGGCGAGCACGGTCAGCGTGTCGAGGGGATGGCCGATACGTTCCCACCGCGGCAGTCCTCGTCGTCTGTGAAAGTAGAACTCGTCGGCCACCGTGGCTAGAGCCTGCGTGCCGAGGGGAACGGCGGCCAAGAGCACAGTCATGCCATGGACTTTCGCATCACGGCTCCACACAGGGTGAGGCCCGGGCCGAACGCTGCGCTCACGATGAGCTGCCCATCAGCCACGCTCTCATCTGCCAGCATCTTCATCCACACGTGAGGCAATGTGGCTGAAGACATGTTGCCGCGAGAAAAGAGAACCTCGCGACTGTGTTCGACTTGCTCGTCACGGAGGTCGAGCAGCGCTTGCACGCCGTCGACAATCTTTGGCCCACCCGGATGGATGGCGAACTGCGCCTGGGCGCGCTCTGACGGAGTCAAGCTCGCTCGATCACACAGCTGGTCGATGAAGGGGCTGAGTACAGCGATGAGGCGTTCAGGAACGTCGCGTGCCAACGTCATCTGCATGCCCCAGTCCGAGCAGATCCACTGCATGGCTTCACCCGAGTCGGGGACGACCTCCTCGGCCAGAGCAAGTAGCTCCAGAGCTGGCACGCCGCATCGGGCGGACGCATCGCAGACTGAATAGGCAATGAACCCGTCAGCGAACAACGTTTGCACGACGAGCTGCTCCGGTGTGTGAATGAGCGGATTCAAGTGCAGAGTACAGAGCTCGGTGTGGACCACGTCAACTCGACGCGAACCGTCGGGGCGCAGCGCACCTGGGGCGGAAGCGAAGCCTCCCGCGATGCGTAGCGCCGGTAGCGAGGCGTAGCAACCCATGTGATAGGCGTGGGTGACGCGGGTGTGCCGTCCCCAGCCCCTCTTTGATACGAGACGTTGTGCGGCGCTCGGCGAGGTGTAACCAGTACATGTGACGTGCAATAAGTCCGAAGGTGGTCGATCTTCTTCTGCGTAAAAGCGCTCGAAGGCCCCTGCCGCAACGTCACCATAGAATCGCATCCGGCTCAGTGCGCCCACACCCTCCGGCTGCTCGTCTAGACGGAAGATCCGCATGTCAGACCAGGTGGTGTGAGTGCCGTCAGCGAGCTCCACGCCGCGCGTCGCGATCTTGTCCGCACTGCAACCAAACCGCGCCAAAGCATGCGCAATTCGCACGCGAAAGCGGCTCTCCTCAAAGTGCGTCCCATTGCGCGTTGCCAGCGTGGCTTCCGCGCGCGTGTGCGCTTCAACGAGCCAATCCAGCGTTTGCGGCTGAGTCATCGTGTACGCTGGCTGCAGGGCGCGGAAATGGGTGACAAACGTTTGGGCTGGCATTCAATTGACGATATTAATCGTTCCCGTCATGGCTGCATGGACCGAGCAGTCGTAAAATAGGGTATTCGGAGCATTGGGGTCCACAACAAAGGTCACATTTCCCATTTCCGTCCCGTTGCCGGTCACCCCTGTACTATACGCATTGGCAGTGCCTGCGCTTTGGACGGTTTTTTATGTAGAAGGGATGTCCTGTCGCATTGATCGCAAAAGTATAGGTGTTGCCACGGCATATTGCCAATATGATCTTTTGGGACGCAGACTGACGGCCACGCCATTCAGCCCTTTGCGCACCAGAACACGACGCGCGGCTTCCACGCACGACCTAGACGCTTACCGCATTCACTTTGTTCAATCGCACTTGAACCGTTGAAGCTAAGATGGCGAATCGGACCCACTCATCCTGACTGTTGTCTGCGCGCGGCGCGACTGGACAGCTACGCGCCATGGTCACCGGGCGAGACTCGGTTCCAGACCTGACCGCGCCCAATTTTGATGATGACTCGAACGTAACCGAATAGTTTTAGGCGCTTGCCGCCATCGATTACCTGTATACTGCCGTGGTAAATTTGCCCTTCTTCGGGATCAAGCACGTAGCCATCACTCCAGCCCTTCGCTTCACGCTTGAATCCCCAAAGAAATTCCAATCCGCGCACGGGCTTGTTCTTCTTGTCGCCCGTGCATTTCTTGCAGATCGGTTCGGGGTCGTCTTTGGGAGGGGCCAGAAGTTTCTCAATCCTCCCTCGCAACTCGCCACTGACCTCGACTATTCTTACAATCGACCGTGCCTGATGGGTCTTGTCGTCGATGGTCTTCCAATACCCCACCGGCGTTGCGCCGGCGTCGTCTGCCCAGGCAATGCCGCGGAGCGCCACGAGAACTACCAGCGATAAAATGATCCTGCGTAAGTACTTCATGGGTCAATATTCGGTATCAGTTCAGTTATCTCGAAGTGTGAATTTAACCTTTATCTCCGCAAGCGTGCCCGTGTGGACGCCGGCGAATGAAGGCCGCTCAATATTGAAGTCTTTCAGGTTGATCTTGATCTGGCCCTGAACGTGAATATCTCCGCCCGTTCGCTGCGCGGCGTAGTGAAAGCTGAGCGGCCTTTTTACGCCGTGCAGTAAGAATGTACCCGTCGCGTCACTTTCGGGCTTTTCGTTGTTGTTGGGTACTTTCAGCTGGCTGCGCTCGACTGACAACGTCGCTTCCGGAAACTTGCCGGTTTCCAAATACTTCCAAACGTGCTTGTCACGCATCTCGATGCCAGTCTTGACGCAGCTCGTATGACTCTTGTCTTCCGTTACGCAATCCAGCTTGGCGGTGACCATGATCACGCCGCCTGACTCCGTTGCGGTAAGATTAGACGATTTCCCATTGATCGTTAGACCGGCTGTGCCGCCGGGTAGATGCAAGTCAATTTCTGGGGTTCCAACCGATTTGAGTTCGGCCGAGGCCAGCATCGTAAAAGTTAGTGCGGCGACGGCGGCAGCTGAAGTTAGGCGACAAATACGGATTGGCATTTTGATACCTTCGGTGGGCTAAAGAGGGAGAAATTTACATTCGCAGCCCTTGCGCTTGCGAGGCCTGCGCTCAACGCTTTATGGCGCGACGCAAGACTTGAACTGCCATAAGTCTGCGTAAGCAGCCGTCAAGTCCTGGGCGTACCGTCGATTGAAGCGCTCAGCGAGACCTTATCGCTCGATGCAAATTTCATATGCGCCACTTTGGAGTACGGATGGTGCCAAATCCTGTTCGAAGCTGAATTGGGCCGCATCCAGATACGGTTCACCTATATTCCGAGCAATTACTTGTGTCATTTTTGAGTTGCAAAATGCGAATGCGTTGCAAATCGCGAAACGGGTGCGCATCGACGATGCAATGGCCAAGCCTAATTCATCGGTCAACGGATACATGGGCCATTGGACGACAATTCAACTCGGGAGTACGAGCTAAGATTGAGACTGCAAAAAGTAGGGCTAGGCAGACTACCCAGCGAAGGATCCCATGAAAATCCTAGTTATTGATGTCGGTGGCACGCATGTGAAGGTGCTGGCCACCGACCACCAAGAGCGAGTCGAGATTGCGTCCGGTCCAAGATTGACTCCCGCCAAGATGGTCGCCGAGGTCGGAGCCGCGACAGTCGGGTGGGAATATGATGCCGTTTCGATCGGTTACCCCGGGTCTGTAGTTCACGGACGTCCCATCATTGAACCTTATCATCTCGGGTTAGGCTGGGTTGGATTTGACTTCAACCAGGCGTTTAGTCCCCGACCGGTGAAAATCATCAATGATGCGGCGCTGCAGGCGCTCGGCAGCTATCAAGGCGGTCGAATGCTCTTTCTCGGTCTGGGCACGGGCCTTGGCTCAGCGCTGATCGTGGATAATGTGATCGAGCCGATGGAACTGGCCCATTTGCCGTATAAGAAGGGGCGAACCTATGAAGACTATGTTGGCGTTGCGGGATTGGAGCGCCAGGGAAAAAGCAAATGGCGTCACCAAGTAACCGAGGTCGTTAAGCAACTCAAGAGCGCGATGCAGGCTGACTATGTTGTGCTCGGTGGAGGTAACGCCAGACTGCTCAAGAAACTTCCGCCCGATACGCGCCTGGGCGACAATTCCAATGCATTTGAAGGCGGATATCGCCTTTGGACCGAGCTTTACTGCGGCACGACTCATAAACGGTTCGTACATTGACTCATGAAAAGGATTCCTCCCAAACGTTCGGCTCCCGCCAAAGTAGTTTTCCTATTCGACGTGGATAACACGCTGCTCGACAACGACCAGGTCATCGCCGACCTCAGCGTGTATCTCAAGCGCGAGGTCGGCACCGAGCGGGCGCGCTGTTACTGGACCATTTTCGAGCGGTTGCGAACTCGGCTGGGCTACGCCGACTATTTGGGCGCTTTGCAGCGTTATCGAATCGAGTATCCGCACGAACTAGGCTTGCTAGGCGTTTCGCGATTCCTCATAAACTATCCCTTTGCCAACCAACTTTTTCCCAACTCACTTGACGTTATTCAGTACTTCAAGAAATGGGGTTCTGCCGTCCTTCTCACGGACGGAGACGTCGTCTTCCAACCCCGCAAAGTGGACCGGTCCGGACTTTTTGAGGCGGTCGATGGGCGCGTTTTGATCTACGTGCACAAAGAGCAAGAATTAGCTGAGGTGGAAGCCCGGTATCCGGCGGTCCATTACGTAATTGTGGACGACAAACTGCGCATCCTCTCTCGCGTAAAAAAAATTTGGGGCCTGCGGGTGACAACTGTCTTCGTGCGGCAGGGTCGCTATGCTCGCGATCCAAAGATTTTGGCATCCCACCCGGCAGCCGATGTGAATATCGAGCGAATTGGCGATTTGCTAAATTGCCAACTCCAAGAGTTGAAACCTAACCAGTCCAAACGTACCCCAGCATCCTGTAACGGTGTGAAATGAGCCTATCCGAGAACTCAGTCGCGTTTGGCGCGCCCGGTATCGAACCCCGTTGGACCTCCAGTGCAAAGGAAGGCCTTGGCACCGCTTATCACACGAGTTGCCGGGTCTGGTTTACGCTCAGCCATGGCATCGTCAACGAGATCTATTACCCCTCCGTTGATCAACCGAACACGCGCGATTTCCAATTTCTCATCAGCGACGGAGAAACGTTTTGTCATGAGGAGAAGCGTGACCTCGAGCACCGAATCGAATACCCGGAGCGGGATTGTGTCTTTTACCGTATTACCAACTCAGAAGCTAACGGGCGCTACCGGCTGATAAAGCACATTCTCGCCGATCCGCATCGCTCGGTGGTGCTCATGCACACAAAACTCGAGGTACTTGATGCGTCGTTGCGCGGAAAATTGCGTCTCTATGCGCTGCTGGCTCCACACCTTGCCCGTCAAGGCGCAGGCAACTCCGGTTGGTGTTCAGATATCGGCGGAAACAGCTTGATTCATGCCCAGCGCGAGGACGCGCATTTGGTCATGGGATGCAGCGCAGGGTTTTCGCGACGCTCCATCGGGTATGTCGGTACCAGCGACGGTTGGCAGGATTTGATGGATAATTTCAAGATGGACTGGGAATTCCGCAGTGCAGTGGACGGCAATATCGCGCTAACGGGTGAAATTGATCTTAAAGGCGGAGACGAGTTTGCGATCGCAATTGCGCTGGGAAGGACCTGCCAGAGCACAGTAGCAAAGTTGCTGCAATCGCTGGCCGAACCGTTCGAGGTTCATCGCGAAACCTACGTGCGCCAGTGGCAGCGTACGCTGGTCAATCCGAAATATGATTTCAGCCAGGACACATCCGACGGCGGACACATGTACCGCCTGAGTCGATGCATCTTGCTCGCCCACGAAGACAAATCTTTTCAAGGCGCCTTGGTGGCATCGATGAGCATCCCTTGGGGAGAGACCAAGAACGACAAAGATCTGGGCGGATATCATCTGGTCTGGACGCGCGACCTGGTACAGAGCGCGACCGCCTTGTTGGCAACGGGGCAAACGGGGACCCCGCTGCGAGCTTTGATTTGGCTAGCAGCGATACAGGGCGCGGACGGTAGATTCCCGCAAAATAGCTGGATTGATGGGCACGCCTTTTGGCCCGGAGTGCAACTCGATGAAATAGCCGCTCCGATTCTGCTAGCTTGGCGTTTGCATCGCGAAGGCGTCACGCTGGGCCGGTTCAATCCTTGCGTGATGATTTTGCATGCGGCGGCCTATCTCATTCAGCAGGGTCCAGTAACCGCACAGGAGCGCTGGGAGGAGAGCGCCGGCTATTCTCCCTCGACGCTTGCCACGGTGATCGCGGGACTGGTTTGCGCCGGGGAAATTGCCAACGAGCACGGTGACTCGTGCACCGGGGAATTTATTCTGCAGTATGCGGACTGGTTGGCGGCGCACGTTGAAGAATGGACTGTTACTACAGCCGGTGATTTAGTCGAAGGATTCAGGCGCCATTACATTCGAATCAATCCGACTGATTCGGTGGCGCCCGATCCGCACGCCGACCCGAACACCACGACACTCACCGTTGCCAATGGCGGCGGACCTCATCCAGCAAAGCGCATTGTCGGCGGCGACTTTCTTCACCTAGTGCGGCTGGGTATTCGCGCGGCTAATGATTCGATCGTGCGCGATTCGCTTGTCGTCATGGATCGAGTGCTACAGATCGATTTGCCGCAAGGTCCGTGCTGGCGCCGCTATAATCACGATAGTTATGGTCAAAAAGACGACGGTAGCGCTTTTGATGGCACGGGCGTCGGTCGCGCTTGGCCGATTTTGACGGGCGAGCGCGGCCATTACGAACTTGCGGACGGGCGCGATTCAAAACCGTTCATTGCCGCAATGGAAAAGTTCGCCAACGGTGGTGGAATGATCAGCGAGCAGTTATGGGACGCCAAAGACCTACCGGGCAAAGAATTGTGGCGCGGGCGGCCTACGGGTGCGGCCACACCCCTATGCTGGTCGCATGCTGAATATCTTTCCCTCGTGCGCAGTAGCCACGATGGCGTGTGCTTTGATCGAGTGGAACCGGCCTATCAGCGCTACGTCGTAAACGCGCTGAAAAATACGCACGAAATGTGGACCGCTCGTCATTCGATTCGCCGCATGCCGCCTGGACGAATTTTGCGCCTCATAGTTGCTACAGACGCGACCATTGAGTGGTCCGCCAATCGCTGGACAAGTACCAACAAAACGGACGCCACCCAGATCAGCGCACTGAATCTGTGGTTCGCCGATCTTCCAACGCAGGACTGCCCGGAAGGTTCAGTGATCGAGTTTACTATCTGCTGGAAAGAAGCCCAGCGCAGTGAAGGGAGAAATTACTCAGTCACAGTTAGCGGGTCAACGTAAGAGGGCGACGCGGCTGGCCTACGTGTCGACAATTGCCACCGGATCGTCTTGCTCTGCTATGCGCGGCTTGTCTTCAACATCCATGAAGTGCCCAGACCGGGTTGCCTTGGTCTGCAAGTAGAAACGATTGTACTCATTCGCAGGGATCACATGTGGGACGCGGTCGGTGACGCGGATGCCGTAACGCTCTAGCTCCGCGACCTTTTTGGGGTTGTTCGTGAGCAGGCGCACGGATCCGACGGTTAGACTGGCCAACATGTGCGCGGCCACGGCATAATTTCGCTCGTCATCGCGGAAGCCCAACGCGAGATTCGCGTCAACTGTGTCGAGCCCGGCGTCCTGCAGCGAGTACGCGCGAATCTTGTTCATAAGCCCTATCCCTCGCCCTTCCTGCCGAAGGTATAGCAGGATGCCGCACGGTTCGGCGGCAATGCGCTCAAGCGCAACGCCTAGCTGGTCGCGGCAGTCGCAGCGAAGGGATCCCAGTGCATCGCCCGTCAGACACTCCGAGTGGAGCCGAGTCACGACATCCTTCGCTTCGAGCACGTCTCCATGAACGAGTGCAAGGTGCTCTTTGCCGTCGCGGTTGTTCCAGAACGCCACGACCCTAAATCGGCCGAAGCGCGAAGGGAGATCAGCAACCGCTTCGACCTTGACGCAGATCTGGTGCGCGCCGAAACCTTCGCAGTCATGGTCCCGGTCGCGCTCAACAAGGCCGTCAAGACGAGATACAGGCGTCAGCGACTTAATACAAGGGGTCGAACTCATGGGTTCCTCCATCCAACTTTGCTCTTTTCGAATGCAGCTTCCGCTTGCAGGCTTTCCAGATCTTGGCCGATGGTGACTACGGCGAGAGTCTTATCACCTTGTCGAAAGTTCAGGGTGCATTTGTGCTCGGCAATGTTCCCTTGGACGTCGATTCGGTCCCATTTCTCGGCGTGGCCCACGTATGAAATCGATATGTCGTAGTGCTGGCTCCAGAAGAACGGGACGAGCGTACACGGTGCCCTCTGGCCGAGTATGTTGCGGGCTGCGATCTGGCCGTGACGCTCGGCGACGACCCAATGCTCGACACGGATCTTGTCTCCGGTGTGAGGGTCGGGCCAGCGTGCGATGTCTCCCGCCGCGAAAATTCCCGGCGCGCTCGTTTCCAGGTATTCATCCACAACGACGCCGTGATCCGTAGCAAGGCCCGCCGCTTCCGCGAGCGCGATGGCGGGCCTCACTCCGATGCCGGCGACCACGAGATCGGAGGCGAGTACATCCCCGTTCGAAAGGATTACGCTATGCGGTTCGATGGACTTTGCGGTTTGGCCAAGATGGAACGTGACACCGTGCTCTTCGTGCAGCGCGCGAATGAAGTCGCCAAGCTCGGGCCCCAGCACGCGCTCGAGGGGGCGCGCTTCTGGGGAGACGACGTGAACCTCAAGGTTGCGAGCGCGGAGCGCCGCGGCGACCTCTAGTCCAATGAAGCTCGCGCCGAGAACGACCGCACGCTTGGCCCCTTCCAAGCTTTGAATGATGGCGCGGCTATCGGCGAGCGTGCGCAGGGAGTGAACGTGCGGCAAGTCGCTTCCAGGGATGGTGAGCTGAATCGGATCTGCCCCGGTGGCTAGCAGCAGCGCGTCGTAGGCGTACGTCCGGCCGCCCTCGACGGTCACGGATTTCTTTGCGACGTTGATCGCCGTCGCGCGGGCGCTCAACACGAGTTCGATCGCGTGCTCGGCGAAGAACTCAGGAGGGCGCAGCGGAATCCACTCTTCCGATGCGCTGCCGGCGAGGTAGTCCTTCGAGAGGTTCGGGCGATCGCAAGGCGGCGATGCGTCGGCGCTGAGCATCGTGATCTTACCCACGTAGCCTTCGCTGCGAAGCGTCTCTGCGGCGGCATGACCCGCCGCGCCACCGCCTAAAATCACGATGGACGACACATGGCTCGGCGCGAGTGGGGGCGAAGTCACGGGCGCATTCGATTTGCTAAGCACGAATAGCCTATCGCCGCGCCTTTCCACATCAAAGCAAGCGATTGGGTTCAGCGCGGGCGCGCTCACCGCTCGTCCCGTGCGAAGACTGAAGCACGCGTGGTGCCAGGGGCAGCGAACCGTGTCCTCCACCATAAGCCCTTCGGCGAGCGGGGCCCCATAGTGCGTGCAAGTCGCGCCGACCGCGAATACCTCCCCGCCCCTTCGAGCGAGGATCACCGCCTCGCCGTGAATGTGCCCAACGATCATGGCACCGTCGGCCAGTTCCTTCGCGTCAATGCCGTCTGAGAGATCGGGCCCCGAGAGTTTTTGGTCGCCACCTGACATATTTACTTTCTCCTACTGGCTAATTGGCCCGGTCCGCGGCCTTCCTCGCGTAGGCGGGGAGGTGCGCCAGCCCCCAAAGTCTGTGACAGGGATATTTGGCCGATTCTCTTATCACGGAAAATGACTTTGAACCACATTCCCAAAAGGTAAAATCAACAAGCGGACCTCGGCTCGATTCTCTGTGGACCATCAAAGTACGTTACGCTTCAGGGAAAGCACGGTGTCCGTCGAGACCTCATCGTTATGTCAACAGCTTTCAGAACCCCTTGGCTCGTACAGCGATGCAATTTGTTTATAGTGATGGCAAGAGTTTGCGGTCTCGGCTGGATGGCGATTGGCTGCCAGCGCGAACCCAAGCAGCAGCCCGCTGCACCTGCAACGCACGTACCGACTGCGACCGTGTTGCGCACCCTGTCCGATCCACTGAACCCGGATCGGCCGATTGAATACGACTCGTCTCCGCGCACTATGCCCACCGACTGGGTGACGGCACGCCCGGGATTTCAGTATTCGCTTTCGGCCGCTGAACGCGGCGGCGTCAACCCTTGCGCGCCACAAAAAGTGGACACTAGCGCCTATGACGACTGGGCGCCGCTGACCAAAGGCCGATTCATTGCGCCCCGTGAAGGCGCGCTTGACGCGTCCGGACACTTCGACCTAGTCATTCATTTTCACGGCGAAGACCCGGTGCGGCGGGAGCTCATGCATAGCGGACAAAAACTCGTACTCTATTCACTGACCCTCGACCCGAGCCAAAGCTACCGCACGCTCTTCATAGGAACCGGACTGTTCAACTCCCTCGTGCTACAAGTCGAGCAGTCGCTCAGTAAAAGCCGCGGCAGCGAGGCGCATGTCGGCCATCTCGCGCTCAGCGCCTGGAGCGCGGGGTTCACTGGCATATCCGCGATCTTGGCCCAACCCGAGGCCAAACTTGCCGACGCGGTGGTGTTAATTGACGGGCTGAACGCCCCACGCCAAGCAGATATCTTCAAGAGCCAGCTGCAACCTTATGTCGAGTACGCGCGTCGCGCTGCCGTCAGCGAGCGTTTCATGTTCGTTACGCACTCCTCGATTGACCCGCCGAATTTCGCCTCAACCACCGAGTCGGCACATTACTTGATCGCTTCCCTCGAGGGACGTCCTCAAGCGGTAAGGCGAAAGGATGCGCTCGGTCTCGAATTGGTCGAATTCTTTACGCGCGGCAGCTTCCACGTGCGCGGCTACGCAGGCAACGACAAAGCCGATCACTGTGCACAACTGGCGCTGCTGCGCGACGCCTTCACGGCGCTCGGTCGGCGCTGGCGGCCCTAAACGTGCGCGGGTTGTAGTGGCGCTTTCAGCTCTCGGACGAGGGCCCCCCAACTTTCGCCTTGCTCAATGCCGAGTTCGTGCGCGATTTCCGCCAATGCCCACTCTTCGCCCTCCGTTACGGAGGTGGGCGCATCCAAGGCTTCAGCGGTCGTGCGAGCGATCGCCTCTGCGTACGCAAGTAGACCCGGCAACTCGTCCATGTCGAATTCCAACTCGTCGGAAGCCAGAGCCAAACGGAGAATGTCGTGCAAGCCTTCCTTGAAATAGGCCGTACCCGGATGCTCGCTGATCCAACCTCTGAGAATTCGCTCTCCATCCTCACCGATGGCGAAATGATTGTGGGCGAGGTCCACGAGCCGCTCCTCACGCAGGGGAGTGATCTTGCCGGAAGCCCACCCTACGTAGACGAGGGGCAATAGCTTCAGCACTTTGTAGTTGGAGGCGTTGATGCCCAAGTGCTCGAGTGTCTTTTGCATACGATCGTGCTGCATGCTGTCACGGAAGCAAGTTACATGCTCGGCGGGGTCCCGCCCACAGCTTGCGCAGAATGTCCGCTTGTCGGCGCCGGATTAAATGCCTTGTTTGTGGCGTGCCGGCACGGAAACGCGCCTTGCGATCGGACATCGAAAAACACCGTTCTCGCTCGCGAGGTACCGCGCGATGCGAAAACCTAGGGATCCTGGTTTGGACCCACGGGTAATTGACGGTGGCAATCACCGGAGGCCCTGCAACGGTCGCGCCTTCGATACAATTACTGGAAGCGAGTACTCGCAAGGACCCGATTAGCAAATTACCAACCGCGTTTCGCACAGCGCGAACGACTAAACCTCAAGCTATATGTAGCAAGGAACTATCGCGTCGTTTCCCGATCTGGTCGCGTTCCTTTCGTGAGAATCGTGATATTGACACTCGACTAACAGTGCGGCACGGACTTTGCTCCGTGCTGTATCCAGAAAGTCTGGAATAGTTGCGAAAGCCATGGCGCACCGGGCTGATGTCCGCCGAAGGACCACGTCGAGCTCCCTCGGTTATCCCGTGCGCGAGTTGGAGAATTGAAGGGGGAGTTACTGAGAGGAATGTTAAATGCGGTCCATGCGTGCGCCGAATTACAAACGCCATCAACGCGGGTTCAAGAGTCGCGCGGTTCCACGGCCCAATTTGATATCGGGCGTATTTCGGGTCCAGCCTTCGTCCCGAACCGGGCTGAAGCTCGGTGGACGTTATGAAATCGTTGGGCTTGTCGACCACGGGGGCTCCTCCGAAGTCTATTTGGCCAGGGACGCACGTACAGCATTACTGGTCATCGTCAAAATGCTTACCGCGGAGGCGGCGATGGATCCACAACATCGCGAGCGCTTCATTATTGGCGCCCGCTTGACGATGGGCATCGATCACCCGGCCATTGCCCGCGTGTATGGTGTAGAGGTACCACCCAATGAGCCACCCTATTTGATCATGGAGGCCCTGCAGGGCGAGTCCTTGGCCGACTACCTCGATCGCGAAAAGACGATGTCGCAGCCAATGACATTGGCACTGGCGCGCGAGGCCGCTTCCGGATTGGTTGCGGCTCACCGGGCGGGCATCATTCACCGCGACATCAAACCAGGAAATCTGTACTTATTGGGTCCCCCAGGTACGCCCTATGGCATCAAAATCATTGATTTTGGACTTTCCAAAGATATGCGCCACATCGGCTCCGGACCCATCAGTGTAAACATGGTGCTGGGAACGGCGCAGTACATGGCCCCCGAACAAGTCCTGGCGGATCCCATCGATGTTCGGACGGATATTTACGCCTTTGGGGTAGTCCTTTTCGGAATGCTCACCGGTCAGTTGCCGTTCGACCTCAAACCCGGGGCAGACCTCTTCAGCCACCAATTATTCTCACCTGCTCCGCCCCCTTCCTGGCTTATGCAAGAAGTAGATCCTCGGCTAGAACAGTTGATTCTCCGATGCCTGCGCAAACATCCGGAGAATCGCTACGCATCAATGCAGGCGTTACTCGATGATCTCACTACCATTGAGAACAATCCTTTGACGGCCGCCAGTGAAATCTCGGTGCCCGTGTTACAACACCAACCGGACGTGTACGTACCTAAGGGCTCGGAAGGGCGCGGCGTCGCCGAAGATCTCGCCCGACATTTCGGTGTGGAAATACCACCGCCACCTACGTTACGAATGGGAGCTGAACCGGAGGACACCTTAGACGGAATGGGCTTCGAGTCTGTGCGCGAGAGGCCGCGTAACAAATTATCAAAATGGTGACAGGTTCCGCGGCTGGCCCCGGCCACGCCTGCTCGATTTCTTCCCGACCAGGTAAAATCCACAATCGTTTGCAATGCCTAATCCCGACAATATCAAGACCGGGACAATTCGGTGCGGCCCGGAATTGGTGGGACTCATAACCTGCCGGCCTTGCACATTTTTCCCTTGAAGCGTTCGAGCAATCCTTGAGAGATTTGTCAACTAGATCCCAGTTGCTGCCCGAGCTTGGCAGTCAGCCTGTGCAGCTTGATGCCGCCAGCTCGATCGTCCTTTGACAGCGAAAAGCCAGATCCGGTATGGTCCGCTCCTCGCCCGGCAACTTTGCGCCTGGGCAGGGAGAATATTGTGTTCGACGTCACCGAAAAGATCAAGAAGCTCGTTGGGTGTGATTTACCCGATCCGTTTGAGGTTCTGGGCCCGCACCAGGTGATGACCCGCAAAGGAAACCGGCTGGCGATTCGCGTCTTCGAGCCCGGGGCACGCGAAGTGCACATCGTTGATGCACGGAATCTCAAGAAACAATTCTTGATGAAGGAGCTCTACGAACCTCAATTTTTCGAATACGTTTTCGAAGACGAGCGCGAGGCATTCCCGTACCAGTTGCGGGCGGTGTACGACGGCGGCAAGGAGAAGATCTTCCGAGATCCTTATTACTTCGGGAAATGGCTTGCCGATGAAGATCTCTACCTTTTTGGAATTGGAGATCACCATCGAATCTACGAAAAGCTGGGAGCCCACCTGAGGACAGTCGAAGGAGTGCAGGGCGTCAACTTTGCCGTTTGGGCACCGAATGCTAGAAACGTGAGCGTTATCGGTAACTTCAACCAGTGGGACGGCCGCAAGTGCCCGATGCGCTCACTGGGTTCCTCTGGGGTTTGGGAGCTATTTATCCCAGATATTGGCGAGGGCGAGATATATAAGTTCGAGATCAAATCCCCGCAGGGCCATCTATACCAGAAGATTGACCCCTATGCGTTTGCGTCCGAGCTCCGACCCAACACGGCCTCCGTAATCGCCGACCTCAGCAAACACATTTGGAAGGACGCCCAATGGATGGACATGAGGGCCGAGACCGACATCCTGAATCAGCCAATTTCAATCTACGAGGTACACTTAGGCTCGTGGATGCGCGTTCCAGAGGAGGGCGACCGTTTCTTGACCTATCGCGAGCTGGCGCCTAGGCTCGCCGAGCACGTAAGAAAGCTCGGATTCACACACATTGAGCTAATGCCGATTGCGGAGCACCCACTCGATATCTCCTGGGGATATCAAGTGCTCAGCTATTACGCGCCAACATCTCGACACGGATCCCCAGAAGACTTCATGGCTTTTGTCGACTTCATGCATCAAAACGGGATAGGCGTCCTAATGGACTGGGTGCCGGCGCACTTCCCCCGGGATTCGCACGGCCTTTCGTATTACGATGGCACGTTCCTTTACGAGCACGCCGATGACCGCCTGCGGGAACACAAGGATTGGGGCACGCTTGTCTTCAACTACGGGCGCAATGAAGTGCGCAACTTCCTCATCGCCAATGCTCTTTTCTGGTTCGACAAATACCATCTAGACGGTCTGCGCGTGGACGCAGTCGCCTCCATGATCTATCGGGATTACTCCCGCAACGAAGGGGAATGGATCCCGAACTGTGACGGCGGCCGCGAGGACTACGACGCGCTGCACTTTCTCCGACGGCTAAATGAAACGGTTTTCCAATATCACCCCGGCATTATGATGATCGCCGAGGAATCAACGTCCTGGCCCGGCGTCTCCCGTCCGACTTCCTACGGCGGTTTAGGCTTCAATTTCAAATGGAATATGGGGTGGATGAACGACTTTCTTAGGTATATGTCTGAGGACCCAGTACACCGAAAATACCACCAAGACTTGATCACCTTTGCGCTGCTTTACGCGTTCCACGAGAACTTCATTCTCGTTCTCTCGCATGACGAGGTGACGCACGGCAAACGCGCGCTGCTCGACAAGATGCCCGGAGATATGTGGCAGAAGTTCGCAAACCTTCGCGCGCTGCTCGCATTTATGTACGGCCACCCGGGGAAGAAGCTCCTTTTCATGGGGACAGAGATGGGCCAATGGGACGAATGGAATTGCAACAAGAGCCTAGATTGGCACTTGATGCAGTACGAACCACACCAAAAACTTAGCAATTTCATTTCGGACATCAATCAGATCTATCGCGGCCGGCGCGCACTCTGGGAACAGGACTTCGGCTGGGAAGGATTTGAATGGATTGACTTTAGAGACAGGGACAACAGCGTTCTCTCTTTCATCCGCTGGGCGCGTGAGCGGGAACAATGCGTGTTGTTCGTCTGCAACTTCACCCCGGTACCGCGGCACAATTACCGAGTCGGCGTTCCTCAAACCGGGCGATTCCGTAAGATACTGGATACGGACAGCGCCGAATACGGGGGCTCCAATTGCTCCGTACAATGCGACTATCACGCGGACGCTATTGCGTGGCAGGGCCAACGTGCATCGCTCAATCTGACACTTCCGCCGTTGAGCACGATCCTGTTGGTGCCCTGGGATATGGATCAACCGTGACGGCCCAAGACGTTCGCGTTTTGCGAAGCGCGACCTTGCAAATTGCGCGGCGCAGAATGCGCGTCTGCGATGTCCCATCGCAAAGCGCGTTTCCGTGCCGTTACGGCATAATTCAGAATCCTCCAGGTAAATCAATCTGAACAGGGCCCACACTTTGCAAGTCCGCGGGAGTGCCCAACGAAATTTCGAAACGGGGGTCACTGCACCCATACCTCGCATCTATTCAGTTGTCTCGATGGCGACAGACTTGGGCGATCGTCCTCGAGACGGTTCGCAATTGGAACGAGGACAACGTCTCTCGATTGGCCGCAGCTGTTTCCTGCTACACACTCATCTCCATCGCCCCCTTGGGTATCTTGTCGGTGGCCATTGCTGGGGCAGTGTTTGGTCAAGCAGCAGCACGCGGCCAGATCGCTTCCGACATGGGTTCATTGGTCGGAACCAAAGCCGCACGAGCGATTGAGACCATCATCTTGAATGCCCGCGCCCCCGGCTCGGGCATTTCGAGCACGGTTTTCGGGGTCGTTGTGCTGCTCGTGGGTGCGTCAGGCGTTTTCGCCGAGCTGCAGTCCGCCATGAATACAATTTGGAAGGTGGCGCCCAAGGCCGGCCAAGGCGTGATGACATTCATTCGCCATCGCTTCTTCTCGTTCGCGATGGTGCTCGCCGTTGCATTTCTCCTGCTCGTATCGCTGCTCTTGAGTGCGGCGCTACCCGTCGTCGGAAAGTACTTCGAGGGATACTTGCCCGGCGGCGAGCCCGTCTGGCAAGTGTTAAACGTGTCGGCAACCGTCGCGATTACTACGGTGCTATTTGCGCTTATTTTCAGAGTAGTTCCTGACATCGAAGTCGCGTGGAAGGACGTGTGGCCAGGGGCCTTTGTCACGGCGCTCTTGTTCACGTTTGGCAAACTGCTGCTCAGTCTCTACATCGGAAGATCGTCGGTGACTTCATCGTTCGGTGCCGCAGGCTCTCTGGTTGCGCTCGTGATCTGGGTCTACTGCTCAAGTCAGATCGTTTTCTTTGGGGCCGAGCTTACTGAGGTGTATTCGCGCCGAATCGGGACCGGAGTTCGGCCGACAGCGTGAACGCGCTCAGTACGAATTGCCCCGAGGTTGGCACGGGTTTCGCTTAGTCAATTACGCGGAATGCTTCCGAAAGCGCCGAAAGGTTCAAAATGATGAAACGTCTATTGTGTCTAATGCTTCCGTCACTGCTTACCGGCTGTTACGCTGAAAGCGGTTACGTCGTCGATGAGCCAGTCGCCTACGTCGCGCCTACCTACTACGCCGCTTATCCGTGCGATTGGGGTACCTGCTACTACGACGGTCCTCGAATGGTCTATCACGAACGCGCAGCGGTTCGCTTGTACTATGGCGGAGTGGGCGTACGCTACCACGATACCGCATACGTCGCGCCGCGAACCTATGAATCTCGCGCCCCAGAGGTTCGCAATTCACGACCTCCCGAACGCGAAATGCGACCGGTACAGCGTGAATCCGCGCGACCCGCGCAATCTGAATCCGGACGCGTGGCGCAACGTGAGCACGCACAACTGGTGCAAGTTGAAGCCGGACGGGCGGAGCAGCGTGAACACGCAGTGCAGGCCCAACATGGAGCCTCCCGGCGTGCGCAACGTGAACACGCACGACCGACACCACATCAACCAGAGCAGACAAGGAGCCAGTGACCGCGGGACCCCCGACCCAACCGCACACCAAGCGCCGACAACGTGTCGATATAACGTTCAAAACGCTGGCACTAATCGTCGTCACGTTAGCAGGGTGCTGGGTTGCGATTCACCTTTTGCCCGTCCTACTCGTCGTTGTGGTCGCCCTCTTTCTGGTGGGGACGCTCAATCCAACTGTCGAGTGGCTGGAGCATCGGGGGCTCAGGCGTAGCTGGGGGATCGCCATAGTATTTGTTGCTGTTTTGGTAACAACCGCGCTCCTCGGTATTCTGACAATCCCCGCACTCGCAGAACAGGTGCGGGCCCTCATCGCGCGCGAGCCGGACATTCGGGGTCGCATAGCCGACGTGCTGGAGCGCCATCGAATGACCGTGGCTATGGCTCAATCCCTCCGGGATCTGCACTACGACGCTGTCGCCAGGGCCGCCGCAGGAACCGCATTCGCAATATCGAGTCGCGCAATCGAAATCGTCGCGTACCTTGCTAGCTCCGTATTTTTGGCGCTCTATGTGATGATCGATCGCGATCGTTTGCGTGGTGGATTGTTCGCAATGTTACCGCGCTCGCAACACGTCCGGCTTTCACGCGTGCTACTCAAGTTAGAAACGATCGTCAGTGGATACATCCGGGGTCAAGTACTCACGTCCGCGCTGATGGCACTATTCGTTTTCGCGCTTCTCTCCGTGTGCCGGATCTCGAATGCACTACCGATTGCGGTGTTTGCCGGGCTGGCCGACGTGCTTCCTTACATTGGCGCGATTCTTTCGATTGGCCCTGCCGCGCTGGCCGCGTCGCCTAAAGGATGGGTGGTCGTAGCGATCGTAATTGCCGTGCTACTCGGTTACGAGGAATTCGAGAGCCGCTTTTTGGTGCCCAAGATTTACGGCCGGGCTCTGCGCTTGCCGTCGTCCATCGTTCTTCTTGCGCTTCTGATTGGGGGCACGTTAATGGGAATCGTTGGCGCACTTCTCGCCCTCCCCGTTGCGGCGGCGATCCGCATGATTATCGAAGAGCTGCGCGTCACGCTTCCCGGCGAACGGCTGGACGATGCTGTCGTGCGCCATCGTGATGAAAGCGGCGAGGAAGAATACGCTCAGCGTACCGAAGGGGTGCCGGCGGCTAAGGCGGCAGCCATCGCCATTGAGATTTCCGAGGAACGTCAGCACAAAGAGGATGCCCACGAGACGGCCGCTGAGCGTCCACCAGAAGTTCGATCGCCGCCGTCGTTGGTCTCGTAACCAACACGTGCGTCGGTCGGTGCGCCGGCATTCGCAAATTGCATTGCATTTTGCAAATTGTGCTCCGAAACTGATATCCGCCGAAGATCCCAATGAGGCGGGTATCCCAGCGGGAGGCGACCGGATTGTCCTACGACATCGATTTGGCACGACGCGTGCTCAATGCGGCACGCCTAAAAAGTGCTTTGCGCGGTAAGGTGGTTCTTAAATGACTGATTATGTCATACCGGAAAAAGCGAAAGTAGTTGTCCTCGTCGCCCATCCCGATGACGAAACGCTTTGGGCTGGGGGGACTCTGCTCATGCACGGCGGGTGGACGACCTTCGTCGGCACATTGAGTCGGGCCGGAGACGAAGATCGCGCACCCAAATTCTTCCGCGCTTTGGACCGACTCGGTGCAAAAGGCGTCATGGCAGATCTGGATGATGGACCCACTCAAGTTCCCCTTGGCGCAGAGCAAGTCCGCGCGACGCTGCTGTCATTGGTGCCCAAGGAGCATTTCGACTTGATATTGACGCACGCGCCAAAGGGCGAGTACACAAGGCACCTGAGGCACGAGGAGGTCTCCCGCAGCGTGCTGCAGATGTGGGCCTGCGGGGAGATCCAATCCCGAGAACTTTGGCTGTTCGCTTACGAAGATGGAGGCGGCCGTCACTTGCCGCGCGCCGACAGCAGCGCAGACGTTTTGGTTGACCTGTCCGATGAGGTCTGGGCGGTCAAACGCCGCCTCCTCACGGAGATCTACGGCTTCATCCCCGATAGTTGGGAAGTTCAGACCACGCCCCGGCGGGAAGCATTTTGGCGACTGATGGTGCCTGACGATGCTTGGGCTCGGCTGGAACCAGGAAGGCTGCAGTAATGAAGATTTTGGTCCTGTACGACTATCCCCCGCCGCCCGGTGGACTCGCCACCCAAGGTGATCTCCTCTACCATGGCCTCAAAGCGATCGGCGTGGAGGCCCGCAGCGCCCACGTTGAGTCAGCGGTGGAGAAGGAGTGGTACTATAAGTGGTTCAAGCCGGACGCAGTGGTCGGCATAGGCTATTGGGGAATGACCCCCGATTTAGTGCTCCACGCCCAACAGTTTGGCGTCCTTCCCGTGCCGTGGCTCGTGGCCGATGGATACATCGCCAACTACAGAGACGTCTTGAGCGCCCTGCCGCTGATCCTAGTGACTTCCAATTGGGTCAAGGATGTCTACATGCGGGACGGCGTGCGTGGCGACAATATTGAAGTGCTTCCCGTAGGGTGCGAAACAAATAAATTCATCCCTTACAGCTCCGAGGAGCCCAAAGTAAAGGCCGTCCGCGAAATCCTGGGCGTGTCGGAGGACCAGCTCATGATTCTCACGGTGGGCGGAGACGCAGCCTCCAAGGGTGCACGCGAGGTCATGGAAGCGCTGGCATCGCTCAAGGACGAAGTGCCGGATTGGCGATACGTCTGCAAAGTGTGGTCACAGCCACGCACGGATCTTCAGAACTCGCAGGATGCGCAGCTCGCATATAGCTTGGGTCTCTCGAAAAAAATCATCTTCTCCTCGGGACGGGTCTCTCGAAACTACATGCCCTATATGCTTTCGGCCTGCGATGTGTACGCGGCACCGTCTCGTCTGGAAGGTTTCGGGATGCCCCAAGTGGAGGCCGGGGCCTGTGGGAAACCGGTGCTCGGCATCAAGGCCATGGCCATGTTGGACACACTGGTTCATGGGGAAACGGCCCTTTTAGCTGGCGTGGCCCAGGAGATCTCAGTCAGCGAAACAATTGTGGGACAAGAGGCGGGTTTCGAACCCGGGCACCGAGTGGAATTCGCCACGCCGCGGATTGTCGGTTACCGAGCTAGCGTCAAGGACATAGCGGATCACCTGCGTCTGCTGCTAAACGACGCAGATTTGCGCAAAAGGATGGGGGAAGCGGGTCGGAAACGCGCAGTAGAGAAGTACGATAACCTTGCCGTCGCCCGGCAGCTGGTGGAGATCCTTCGAT
>Ga0075520_1000105_pt1 | contig 28621 bp, 26 predicted proteins | sample NGEPerB_FD_75100 | JGI IMG/M metagenome (GOLD analysis project Ga0075520, IMG submission 75100) | Arctic peat soil microbial communities from the Barrow Environmental Observatory site, Barrow, Alaska, USA - NGEE PermafrostAB12-B | ecosystem: Environmental > Terrestrial > Soil > Wetlands > Peat ... | reverse complement strand
TCCCAAGGTGCCGGGATCGAGACCCAGGCGGCCCACCAGTAAAAAAGGTTGTGGAACTGTTTAGTGGTTCGGTGCAGAGAGAAAACCCACGCCTCATCCGATGATCGACCCAAGAAATGAATTATCGCCCGCGACGACGTTCATGGGCCAAGCGAAATGCTCTGCACACTTCGCTGCCACGAATCTCATCTTCTTTGAATCTCCCCGTGATCCCCAACGGTCGCAGCGATTGGAAACTGGACTGAGATTTCGAAGGGAACAAGCCATTTCTCAGGCTGGAAGGACCTCAATTCCTGAGCCAGTAACTGCTTGGCGACGCAATGGTTGAGTCGCAGCTCCTCCATTGATTGCTACCGCGTCGAGACCCTCGCCGGGCCTAGCGCGCCCGCGTTCGCGAGCGCATTGATTTCCGCGTCCGAATAACCGAGCTCCGCGAGCACCTGCGTCTCGTGTTCGCCCAGAATCGGGGCCGCGCCACCCGTGGAAGTCGGCGTGCGTGACAGGTGCAACACGCTACCGAGAGTGCGAATCCTCCCCGCTCGCACATGGTCCATTTCAATGATCGTGCCGCTCTCGATGACGTGCTGGTCGGTCATTAGTTCTTCCACCGTGCGAACAGGACCGCTCGGAACACCCGCCTGTTCCAGGCGACCCAGCAACTCGGAGCGGGTCTGCTTGAGAAACTGCTCGTCGAGGAGAGCCAGCAATTCCTCGCGGTTGGCGACTCGCGAGGGGTTCGTCGCGAAAGGCTCAACGTCGGCGATATCGGGAACGTCCAGCGCGGCGCAAAGACCATGCCAACTCTTGTCTGAGGCAATGCCAATGACGAGCCACGCGCCGTCGCCGCATTGGAAGGCACCATTGGGGCAGGTGTCGTCGAAGCCCGGCAACATCACGTGATCCGCCGGGCTTATAATTCGGTAACCCTGGGCGGCGATCAGAGCCTCGAAAAGTCTCACTTCCACCCACTGGCCCACGCCATCGCGACCTCGAGCAATCAGGGCCGCCAGGATCGACTGCACCGCGAGGGCCGCCGCGTACGTATCGGCAATCGTGACAACGAGCAATTCCGGACGGCCGTGACGACCTTGGCGATCCATCACGCCACCCATCGCCTGAAGGACGATGTCCAGCGCCGGTCGGCTGGCGTAGGGTCCGTCCTGCCCGAACCCGTTGATGGAGCAGTAGATCAATCCGCCGTTGTCTTTCGATAGTGCCGCGTAGCCAACGCCGAGCGAATCGGCAACGCCGGGGCGGAAGTTCTCGACCACGACGTCGGCCTCCGCGGCGAGGCGACGAGCCACCTCGACAGCTTCGGGCTTCTTCATATCGAGGGTGATGGAACGCTTGTGGCGATTGAGGGCCATGAAGTTCATGCCCTCGCCACCGAGGAACGGAGGACCGAAGTGTCGAGCGTCGTCGCCTCCCGGCGACTCCACCTTCACGACGTCGGCACCAAGGTCGGCCAAGGTCATCGTCGCGTACGGTCCCGCGAACAAGCGCGAGAAGTCCAGGACCTTGATGCCGGCGAGGGGGGCTGGTGCGGTCATGAGTGGGCTCCTGCTGCTTTGAGAAACGATTGGTAAATGGCGCGACCGTGTTCGTGCCCGAGCATCTGTTCGGGGTGCCACAACACGCCCAGCACGAAGTCTGCCGTGGGGTCTTCGAGCGCCTCAATAAGTCCATCACCGGCGACGCCCGTCGGGCGTAGTCCCGCACCTACCTTGTCAATCGCCTGGTGATGCAGGCAGTAAACCTCCACCTCTTCGGCCTCCACGGCGCTCGCAACCAGCGTTCCCGGAGTGAGCGATACTTTCGTCGACTCGATTCGAAGGTTGGGACTATCGACGATCGTCGAGTTCCTGTGGGGGCGATGCTGCTCCAGGGTTCCGCCGTAGGCGACGTTCAGCATCTGGAATCCTCGACAGATCCCCAGGATCGGCAGTTCCCGGACCCGGGCCTCTCTGATCAGCGCCATTTCGAGGCGATCACGTGGCGGATCGGGATCATGGGTGTTCTCCTCATCAAGGGTGCAACCGTACGTGGCGGGACTCAGGTCGGTCCCTCCGCTCAGCACCAGTCCGTCGGCCAGGGCAATCGCTGCGGCCGCCAACTCATCCTCAAACCCGTCGACGCTTCCCATCACGAGGGGCAGTCCCCCACCCTCGGTGATTGCACGGACATACCCCTCGCCAACGTAGTAAGAGGGGAGAAAGCCCTCGGCAATCGGAACGTTCGCGGAGCCCCCGGTGACCAGAATACGGGGCCGAGCGCCCACTATTCCCCCAGGTCTGGCAGGAAGTTGAAGACGAAGGGGTAGCCCACCGGAACGGGTTCGACGTCGAGTTGGGTCGCACAGTTGGGACAGTAGAACTCGCGCAATGATTGCCACACGGGGTCGGCGCCCTTGTTGGGCTGGAACACCACTCCATCCTGGGGATGACGTTCGTAGACGAGTGCCTGTTCCTTCCAGTTGCGGCGGTAGTCCCCGAACTCTTGCCCGCAGTAACACTTGACGACGCGGGCCCCATCGCCACGTTCGACGACGTAAAGATTCTCCTGCAACGGGACGAGAATCCGGTCATCCCACGAGACTCGCGCCTGCTCGATGGCGAGCACAATCTCGGCTCGGTCGCCCGTCTTGGTCTCGCGTTGCAGGTCCGCCAGCTGATCAAGCGAAAGGACTCCCTCAATCAACTCGCGTACACGGTCCCGCTTGGCCTCGTCACTCGTTTGATTCGCCTGGGTCATTTGCTCACCTCAAATTCCTCCGGCAGGTCCCAGAAGGAGCGGAACTCCGCCGCCCAGATCGGGGAGATCTGCATCACGTCGCGGTACATCGCACGGGCCGGCTCGGGAATGTCGCCCTTCACCAGTCGCTCGCGTTCGCGCAACTTGTACTGCGCGGCGGGCACCCCGCGTTCAAGTCGCTCTCGACGATGCTGGGCGCGCAACGTCTCGGTGGCGTCCTGGTCGTAGGTGACGGCGCCGTCGGCACCGATGTTGACGACAACTCCGTAGACGTCCGCGGCGACCCGGGTCCCGCTCAAGCCGTTCTCCACGTCGCGCACGATATCGGCCGGTGCGCGCAGCAACGGGTCGCCGTAGCCGCCGCCGTCGCCGCTCACCACCGAGAAGAGCGAGAATGGTTCCAGTGACGCGGTCGGCACGTTCTGGCCGAGCACGCAGTACCAATCGGCTTTCACATCCTGTACAAATTGCGGTATCGGCAGATCCAAGCCTTCGGTGTTGGGCAATGGGTTACCCGCCTCGATCTGGGCCTGCACGTTCGTGCCGGTGCCGATCCACACCCGCAACGCGGCCGCGGGGTATCCGCCCATCAGGCCGGCCGTCGAGAAGATCGGTGGTGAACCGAACGCCCCGATCTCCATTTCTATTCCCTCGGGGATCATGTACAGCGAGTGGATGCCGTTGCCACCGCGGAACTTGCCGAAGCCGCCGCCGTCCTTGCGGATCTCGCGGGCGAGCCACACTTGGGGCATCTGCTGTTCCCAGATCTCCGCGTCACCCATGTCGCCCTCGGCGTTGAAGTCCGAGAACGCGGTATCAAGACCATCCATAAAGCTCGTGGCGTACATGCCCGACGAAGCGAATTCGAAGCATTGACTGCCGAAGTGCCGGCCGTACTGGTCCTTGCCGCCGGCCAGGTTGCCACTGGTGAGCGGCCCCGACGCGTGAACCTCTTCGCGGTAGCCCTTGGCGAAGTATGCCCTCGACACCGCCTGCGAGCAGGCCTGCATACCTCCGTAGGCTGGACCCCAGAGGGTCGTCGGCAACTGGATATTGTCCGGATTGCAGGCGCTTCCGTAGGGCACGTGAAGGTCGATGGCGAGGAACGTGCCGTCGTTATAGCGCAGGTCGTAGAAGACGTTCTGAATCAGTCCGTTGAAGAGCATCCCTTCGAAGAGCGGCAGGGTGGACTGGAAGGGCTGGCGCTGGGCGGACGGTAGCCCTTCGAAGCTGAGGCTTAGTCGACCTTCGCGAGATACCACCAACTCGCACGGACTGTGCATGAGTCTCTCGAGGTTCTTGATCGTGACACCGCGCCAGGCCACCTCACGGTACCGACCGGGAAAGAGCGAACGACGGACCTTCTCGTGGGTCGCGCGTCGCGTGTCCTCGATGTACTCGCGACAGACCTTGCGGTACACGTCAAGTCCCACCTCGCCCAGCAGCTCCTTCACCTTGTCGCGGATGATGAGGTTGCCGGTCAGTTTCGCCCGATTGTCTGCGAGCCACGAAATGGAACTGCGCACACCGCGGTCAACCAGAACGTCGAAGTCGTAGAAGAGTTCGTCATTGGCGGCGATGCGCATGCAGGGCAGGATCAAACCCTCGGCGAAGCGACTCGTGAACGAGGAACCCATCGCACCCGGTTCGACGGCACCGGTCTCGGTCACGTGGGTCAGTCCACCGATCCAGCCCTCGAGCTCACCGTTCGCGAAGAACGGGGTCATAAGCATCTGGTCCGAAGGGTGACCACCACCAATGAACGAATCATTGTTGAAGAAGTAGTCACCTTCGTGGAAACCCATCCTCGTTTCGTAGTCGTTGTTAATCATCCACTTAATCGCGCGCGACATCGTGTGGACGTGGATCATCAGCCCGGTCGACAGGCAAACTGCGTCACCCTCGGCCGTAAAGAGACCGAAGATAATCTCGCCCTGTTCGCGCGTGGACGGCGAGGCCGAAATCGACAGCGCCACCTCGCGGGCGTTGGTCAGGGTCTGCAGCAGCCGAGTGAACAGCACCTCGAAGGTGACTGGGTCGGTCTCCTTCATGCTGAGGTCACTCTCGTACACCCCCGTTTCGCGAAACAACTCCTCGCTCTCGAACAGGCGCTCCTTCAAGCTGCGTCGTGTAGTGATCGTCATTTCTGTTGTCCAATCCAGACTGATAGGTACTCATCGATGCGGGCATTGCGGTTGGGCGGCAGCACCAGCGTGGTCGTCGGCGCCTCGATGATGACCGGACCCGTAACGACGTTGCCAGGTCGCAGCGCCTCCCACCGGTAGCGCGGTGTCGCCACCCACTCCCCATTCCAGTACGCCGGTCGAGATTCATAGAGTGCGGCGCTCGCGTCTTCACCCTCGAGGGCGCGTCGCACGAACCCGGGCTTTACCTTGCGCGCCGCCGCGACGAGTCCCACCTCGAAGATCTCGTAACCGGCCTGGGGGAACTGGGCACCCTTGGCGAATACCCGCGCGTAGAGGTCTTCAAAGGCCGCGATCACCGAACGCAGGTCGTCGGCGGTACGACAACGAACTACCGGCGAGGTCGTGATGAGATCGTTCAGCTGGCGTCCGTAACGCACCATGGCGAGCGGCTTGATCGTCACTTCGCTGCGATCGAAGCCCTCGAGAGTCATCTGATCGAGGGCCTGCTGCTCAAGTCGCTCCCAGGCGGCACTGATGCGCACACCGGCGGAAACCAACTCTTCGTCGTCCGCGTTGGGTGCCACCACGACGTTCACCGCACGGCTGTAGTGGTGCTCGTAATCGGCCGTGGACGCACCGAAGGCAGAGAACGCTGCCGCGTACGGGAAGGTCAACACCCCCTTCAATGGCAGGTTCTCGGTATAGCCGCACACGTGGCCGGGACCCGCCCCGCCAAAAGCAAGCAAGACGTAGCCGTCGAGTTGGCTTCCGCGCAGGGACACCAGTCCGGTCACCGTCTCGCGCATCTTCGCATCGATGACGCGCCGGATCCCGTCCGCGGCGTCCTCGAGGCTCAGCCCAAGGGGCTCGGCGATCTTGGTCTGAATCGCCTCGCGAGCGGCCGCCACGTCGAGGCTGATCTTGCCATTCAAGAGGCCGCGCGGGTTCAGGTAGCCGAGCACCAGGTCGGCGTCGGTCACCGTGGGCTCGCTTCCGCCAGCCCCGTAACAGACGGGGCCGGGACGTGATCCGGCCGACTCCGGACCGACCACCAGACGACCACTCAACTCGTCGATACGGCTGATCGTGCCTCCACCGGCACCCACCGAATGCACGTCCATCATCGGCAAAGACAGCAGCATTCCCCCCAGAACCGGCTCGCGGTCGATGCCGATGAAGCCATTGGACACAAGACCGACGTCGAAGCTGGTACCGCCAACGTCCGTGGAGATCAGGCTCTCAAACCCGTAGAGTTCGCCCATGGTCCTGGTGCCGACCAGACCACCCACCGGACCGGACATGGCGGTGTCGATGGCGCGAACATGACGGGCCGGGGCGAGTCCACCGGCGGACTGCATGACCTGCAGGTCACCTTTGAATCCACCGGCCTTGAGATCCGACTCGAGGCGCACGAGTGCCCGCAGGGTCGACGGACCGGAAAAGGCCTCGATAACCGTAGCGTTGGCACGGGGCAGTTCGCGCAAGGTCGGACTCACCTCACTGGACAAGATACAGGGAATTGCGCCTGCGCCGAGGGCGTCCAACTCCTTCAGGATTAACTGCTTGCTGCGCTGTTCGTGATCGTCGTCAAGGAACGACCACAGATAGACAACGACAATGGAGTCGACGCCGAGGGCCACCAGATCTCGCACGGCTTCGCGCACATCGTCTTCACGCAGAGGGATCACTTCGTTGCCGAGTGAGTCGACCCGCTCGGAAATACCGCGCACCCAGTTTCGTCGGATGAGCGGAGGTTGGTGACGGTGCACCACCGGGTGGATGCGGTCGACTCGTGTAAGTTGCACCCAACTCTGCTTGCCTCGCTCCATCAGCAACAAGTCTTCGAAGCCCCGGGTAATCAGCAGACCGGGCTTGCCACCGTTGCGCGTCAACACCGAGTTGAGGACCGTGGTGGCACCATAACCAACGACTTCTAGACCCCCGAGGAACTCCGCGCGTTCAAGACCCAAGGCTTCACGAGCCATGTCAAGGGCCGACATGAAACCCGACGCAATGTCTTCAGGGGTGGTGGGTGACTTCCCGAGCGCGAACTCGCCGGTCTCGGTGACGACGAAACAGTCGGTAAAAGTTCCACCAACATCCGAGTAGCACACCACCGGCCTCGAACGAGTTGCCATAGCATTCCTTTCGACTCCCGCCCCCACTGGCAGCGAGCTCACTGCTTACAAGCCTGTCCGAGGGCCAAAGACCACTGCCTCGCAACCTGCGTTTAGTGTACACACTGAACACAGTGAGTGCAAGTATGTCATTACTCATTCGTGACTGTCCTAAACACCAACTAAACAACAGAAATGTAGCGGCGCCGTTCCCAATCCGAGGAGTTCGCGAGAACTTCTTCGAGTTCGGGGCGCAGCATGTCTTCATAGAGATCGGCGGTAGTCCCGAGCAGTTCGCGCGCCGCAATGCTCTTGGAAAAGACCGCCATAGCCTCGATGAAGGTCGCGGGCAGGTGTTCGGTCACCTTTTCCTCATGGGCATTACCGACGACGGGCGGAGCCAGTTCCAACTCCCGGTGTATGCCATCAAGGCCGCTGGCGAACTGACCCGCGAAGGTGAGATAGAGGTTGCAGTCGGCCGAAGCGTCTCGTTGTTCGATCCTCGTTGCACCCTCGGACCCGACAATCGCGCGAACCGCCACAGTTCGATTGTCTATCCCCCAGCAGATGGGCGACGGGGCGAATGAAATGCCGGCTCGACGATGGTAGGCGTTGGGGTTGGACGAACCTAAGAGCGACAATTCGCGTATGCGCGCCAGCAAGCCCGACAGGTAGTTGCGAGCCAACGGGCTCAACTGGCCCTGCTCGTGCATTACATTCTTGGTGCCGACCCACAGACTCTGGTGGACGTGCAGACCACTTCCCGCTTGCTCGGTCCAGGGCTTCGCCATGAATGTGGCATCCAGACCCGACGAGCGAACAATCTCTCTCGAGAAGTAGCGCGATAGCACCGTGTAATCAGCCGCCTGCTGAGCGGGTGCGTGGCGGATATTCAACTCAACTTGTCCACCCGAAAACTCCGGGTTCATCGCCTCGACAGGGATTTCGGCCGCGAGCAGTTGGCGTCGTATCCGACCAAGCACCATCTCGAGTTCGCCGCCCTTGGTTACCGAATACTGGTTCACGTCAGTCCATAGCGGTTGACCGGTCTGGGGTTCCATCAGGAAGAACTCGAGTTCCGCCGCCGCCTGGATCCGGTAGCCCTCGCGATTGAACCTGTCGAGAACCCGCGCCAGCACGCTTCGAGAACACCATGCGCTCGGCGAACCATCATTGTCAACCAGTGAACCGACGGCCAGGCCGGCGTCAGCGCTGAAGGGATTTGGTCGCTCGGTCGATCGGTCCGGCACCAGCAACAGGCTCCCGGGTGTAGTCGATGGCGCCACGTAACCGGCGCCCACGGTCGCGATAGGAATCGGAACGCCGTCGTCAGCTTGCTCGTCACGCACTCGCGTCACGTGACAACGCCCGAGCAGGTCCGTCCACGCGACGTCCAACCAAAGGGCGCTCATGCAACACCCCAGTACCGCTCTATTTCCCAATTCGTGACGGCCAATGCAAACAGGGCCGCCTCGTGCTCAAGTAGGGGAACCGTATTCTCAAGGAACGAAGCGCCGAGCCAGTCACCTAACCATTCGCTCTCGTGCAACTGCGCGGATCGCGCGAGGTCGTCGATGCGCGGTCCCTTGGCTCGCGTGCCCTGCGTCGCGGCGCCCACAGCGGCGAGAACGGTGGCGAGAACGGTGGCGCCGTCAGCTTCCGCACTCGCGCTGACGCTCACGAGGGACCCATCGCGATCAATGGATTTCACCATGGGGATGTCGGCTTTGCGCATGGCGTTGACCGACGGAAACAACAGTGGCCTCGCCTCGGCGAGTAACTCCTCCAATAACTCCTTTGAGAATTCCACCGACGGTGCGACCGCGACCGTAACTTCCAGTAGCGCCGGTTCGCTCGCTCCGGGACGCCTGGTCATGAAGATTGCTTCGCCGCCGCGCAGTCGCGCCAGTTCCTTCGCCGAGCCCTTGGCCACTACGATCGCTTGCGCCAGTTCCAGCGGCGTGACGTTATCGAGTCCCAAGCGAAACGAGCCGGGGTCAAATCCCGGATGGCAGTAACGCACGGGCACCCACGAGGCTGTCAGCGCGTCGAGCCAGAGATACGGCAGATGTCCCGTCTCACCTACGACCATGGCGCGCAAGGCGTTGGCATCGCGGTCACGGAATGCCCCTGACAATTCCGCCGAAGCCGTAGCGGCGAAACCCTGGGCCTCCAGTCGTCGCAGGACTGAAAGCAGTACCGCCGTCGGTGCCACCGCAAGGACCTCGCCGTGGTGATCGCGGGGCACGCCAAACACGAACGCTTCGCCAGGGCGCCAACCCATTGGTCTGGCTTCACGCGGGTCGAGGGTCACGTGCAGGTCCGGATAGCCCGTCGAGTAGTTCGAGAACGGCGTCTCTTCGATGACCCCGCACTGAATGTCACAGACAATCATGCCGTCACAGAAACCGAGCGTTGTCGACCCGTGCTCCACGAAGTCCTTCGCGGGCACGCGCTTACCCCTCCACGCACCGAGTCGATCGGCAAACGAGAGAGCCACCGTATCGATGCGACCGCTCGCCACTTCACCGGCCAGCCAGTCTGCGCGCATCTTCGAGGCGCTCATGCTTCAGGATTCCTGACCAAGACTGCCACACCCATGCCGCCTCCGACGCAAAGGGACGCGATACCGAACCGGATCGAGCGACGACGCATTTCGTGGACAAGTGTGACCAGAATTCGCGTGCCCGAGTTCCCCAGTGCGTGACCCAAGGCAATTGCTCCCCCGTTTACGTTCAGGCGACTTTCGTCAAGATCAAGTTCGCGAACGCACGCCAATGTCTGAGCCGCGAACGCCTCATTTATCTCTAGAAGACCGACGTCGTCCAGGGAGAGTCCCGCGCGTGAGAGTAGTTTCCTAATAGCGGGCACTGGACCGAGCGAGAAATCCGCCGGCGCAACGCCGGCGACGGCAGTCGCCACGACCTGTGCGAGGGGCTTCAGGTCAAAGTGTCGCGCTGTGGCCACATCCGCAACGACCAGCGCGCTGGCGCCGTCGGCCACGCTCGATGAGTTTCCAGCCGTAATGTCGGGGCAACCCGCGAAATAGCCCCGCAATCCGCTCAGAGCTTCTAGGGTCGACTGACTCCGAAAGGTCTCGTCACGGGTCATCTCTCCCGCGCCAGTCGCGACGGAAAACACTTCATCGTCGAAGCGGCCCTCGTCCCAGGCATTCGCGGCCCGCTGCTGGCTGCGCAGGGCGAATTCGTCCATTTCTTCACGACGGATTCCGTAGTGGCGTGCCGTTTCCTGCACGCCTTCAGGCATTTCAATCATGGTGCCGTTGGCTTCAAGCTGGGGGTGCTGGGGCCCACCGGCACCGCTCCACATAGCGTTGCGTCCGCTCAGGATGCCGGGGTACCTCTCATTGACCGGAATCGCCACCGGCCAGGTCGAACGACTCATCACCTCGACGCCGACCGCCACACCCGCTTGCGCCGATCCGAATCCCACCGCGTGCGCCAGTGACGAAAAGGCGCTGAGACCCGATCCGCAGTAGCGATTCATCGTAAGGCCGCTCGTCGACGTTGGAAGACCAGCCAACAAGGTGGAAAAGCGCGCTACGTTACCCATTGCTTCGCCCGAGGCGTTCACGATCCCCGCGTGGACCTCGTCAATCGCATCATCGGGCAGTCCCGAGTGGTCAACGGCATTTCGAATAGCGCTCGCCGCCAGGTCGTCGGGGCGGATCCCCGAAAGGCTTCCCCAGTGGCGCCCCATGGGGGTGCGTCGACCGGCCAGGATCAGCGGCAATTCCAGCGTCATTGATGTCCCCGGTGTCAAGCGCTCTCCCGATCCCCCGTGGAGAGAAAATGGCTGACCTCGTTGCGCGCAGTCACGAGATGTTCAACGAGTTCTGACTGGAGCGCCGCGCTGTCACGATCGCGAATGGCGCTGATGATGGGCTGGTGATCGTCGGCGAGACCAGGCACGTCATCACGCTTCGCCAACTGACGGCGAAAGACGCGACGACTCATGGGCTGCTCCCAGGTGTCCCTGATGATCTTCACAATCAGTCGGTTCGGGCAGGGCTCGATGACCGCCATATGAAATTCCCGATTGAGGTCGTATTGGTCGACGTTGGCGAACAAGGGGTCCTTGATGTTGTCGTTGATCTCTTCGAGCCGACGCAGAGCCGCGGCGCTGAAATTCGGCAGTGCCAAGAGAGCCCCCTGGACCTCGAGGCTCAGACGCACTTCATAGATGTCGAGGACGTCGCGCTCGGAAAGCGCCTCGACGACGTAACCGCGTGCGCCGACGCCACGGACCAGGTTCTCCTGAGCAAGTCGCAACAGGGCGTCGCGCACCGGCGTGCGAGAGACTCGCAACTGCGCCGCCAGGTCACCCTGAACCAGGTGCGTGTGATCGGGAAAGACACCATCGCAAATGGCGTCTCGCAGGACCAGGTAGACCTGCTCCGACAAAGGTTCGCTATCCAGAAACCTGGATCCCGGCTTTAACTGCAAACTCTCAACACCTGACATAAGCACCCCTGTTCTTGGTATGCAATGTATACGTATTGGAAAGCGAATCGAACAGTTGGCTGCCCCGTAGTAAGGGGTATTCATCAAACTGCCACCGCAACTTTCCGATCAGAAAGTTCCCAAGTTCCCAACTCGGTGGGTGGTCGTGGCGAGCAGACCTGGCGGATTGAATTGCAAACGAATTGCCAACCGCATTGCGTTGGTATCTCTTCTCCTGCACTCTTCTGCCATGGTTACAAATACGGGTCATGGACACTAGATCTGTTCGCGACGCTCGGCCAGCGTGGACACAGCCACGAGCACAACCACGAAGGCCAGTAGGACAAAGGCGATGGCGGACCCCAACGGATAATCGCCGGTCGCCCCGAACTCGCTGTAGATGATATTGCCAATCATCGAATTATTGGGACCGCCAACGAGCAGCGGCGCCACGAAGTCGCCCGCTGCCAAACCGAGGGTGAAGGTGGCGCCCGCGATGACCCCCGGCAACGAGAGCGGCAGAACGACCTTAAAAAATGTTCCAAGGCGCCCGACTCCCAAGTCCTTTGACGCGTTGATCAGACTCTCCGGCACTCGCTCGAGCACCGAATAGATCGAGAGGATCATGAACGGGGTGAAGATATGGGTGAGAGTGATAATTATCGCGGTACGCGAGTAGAGAATGCTGTTGAGCGACGAGTGGCCCAGACCGATGTGATTGAGCACCGAGCCAAGCAATCCGTTGTTGCCGAGGATAACCTTCCACGCGTAAGCCCGCAGTAGGTAACTGGCCCACAGCGGCACGATGACGAGGGTATAGACGAGCATGCGACGTCGGCGAAGCTTGAATGCCAATAAGTAGGCAACGGGAAAGCCAATAAGGGTGGCGAGGACAGTGACCATCATGCCGTTTTCGATGGATGTCAACAGGACCGGCAGGTAGATGTTCCCCGCGAGTGACTTGCCAAAGAGCACGGCGGTGTAGTTCTGCAGGTTCCAGTTGTGCAGCGTCGACCATAGGCCCGCCACCCAGAAACTCTGCAGCAGCAAGAGAATGTAGGGGAAGGCGAGGAAGAACGCCATCCAGCCAATAATCGGCAGACCCAGCAGTACGCCACCAAAGCGACGCCGTTCGCCCCGGGTCGCCATTTTGGCCATGTCGTCAAATGATTCCTCGTTGCGAAGCTCCGGCGCCAGTCCCGGATTGGTCAGGGCGCGGCTCACTTCGGGAACTCCCCCATCAGCGTTACGCCGCGGGCTCACGCCTGCCCCATTGGATAAACGCAAACTCGAGACCCCTCAAGCTTCAGCGCGACCGACGTCCCGGGCAACTCCGCAGCGCCGCGTGGGACCAACGCCGACACGATCGTGTCGCCGGCCACCATGGTGAGGTGGATCGAAGAGCCCACGAGCATTGCGTCTCGAACGGTAATGGGAGAATCGGCCATTGGTATCACGCTCACGTCCTCGGGACGCACACTCACGCACACCTGGTCGCCGACTCCCACTTCCTGGCGACAAGACCCCTCGATCATTCCCATGACCCCCAGATCAACCGTCACTCGACCGCTGCGACAGTCGCGCGCCAGACCGCTCACCAGATTGGTGTCACCCACGAACCCGGCAACGAATGGCGATGAAGGGTTGTCGTAGATTTCCTCGGGGCCACCCAACTGTTCGATCCGTCCTTCGTTCATCACGACGATGCGATCACTCATGGTCATCGCCTCTTCTTGATCGTGGGTCACGTAGATGAATGTCACCCCGACCTCGTGGTGCACGCGCTTCAACTCCAGCTGCATGGCCTTGCGCAGTTTGTAGTCGAGCGCCCCGAGCGGCTCATCGAGCAGAAGGACCTTGGGTTCCATAACGAGCGCTCGCGCGAGCGCGACGCGTTGTTGCTGACCCCCCGAAAGCTGGTTGGGCTTACGATCACCCAGGTCCGCTATCTCCATCAGCGCCATCTTCTGGCCGACGCGCTGGCGAATCTGCGCCTTCGCTACGCGCGCGTGGCGAAGGCCGTACGCAATGTTGTCGTAGATGCTGAGATGCGGGAATAGCGCATACTGTTGGAAGACGGTATTGACCGGACGCCGGTACGGCGGTTCGTGGGTGACATTCTTGCCGGCCACGTAGACCGCACCGGAATCCGGACGCTCAAAACCACCAATCAAACGCAACGTCGTCGTCTTGCCGCAACCCGACGGCCCGAGCAGCGTAATGAACTCCCCGTCGGCGACGTCGAGTGAAAGCCCCTTCAACGCCTCGACGGAGTCGTACGACTTGGTCACCCCGTCGAGGCATACGGCCAACGAGCCAACCGCGTCGGAGCGGTTGCTTCTCTCAGGGCGGCGAGCGTCAATAGCGTTCATGATGCCGCAAGCACCGCGTTCATGATGTCGAGGTAGGACTGACGACGAGGCACCCGCTTCCAGAAGTTCAACTTGGAAATAAACGTCGGATCAGACAGGTGATACGAGTCGCGGTAGATCGACGGGACCTTGTGCACGGCATTGGTATTGGTAATCCCGTACCCGGTGTATTTGGCAATGTCCACCTGAGTTGTGGGACTTTGGATGTGGTTGAGCCATGCCTCGCAGGTTCTCACCTTGTTCGAGGTCTTGGTGATCATCCAGTTGTCGAACCAGGAGGTGGCGCCTTCCTTCGGAATGATTTCGGCCGCAGGGTAGCCTGATTGACGCAGCTGGTTGACGGTCAGTCCGCCGAAGGATTGTCCGATGATGACCTCGCCGCTTTCGAAAAGTTGGGAAAGCTCGGCCGCCGTGCTCCAGTACTTTCGCAGCATCGGCTTTTGCGCGATGAGCTTGGCTTTTACTGCCTCGAGTTGTTTGTCGGTCATCGTGTACGTGTCCTTGTAACCGAGCAGCAAACTCGTGGTCCAGAGCATCGAAATGTCCTGCCACATCGAGATCTTGCCCTTGTACTTTGGATTCCAAAGATCCGCCCACGAATGAGGCGGCACTTTGATCACCTTGGTGTTGTAGACGAGCGGAATGAACCCCCACGCCATTGGCACCCCGTAGTGCTTGCCGCCGACGTAAACATTCGGAGCGGTCAGAAAGAAGGGGAAGGTGGTCTTGGCATTGGGCACATTCGCCAGGTTGATTGCCTGAACCTGGTTGGCCTGGATGAGTAGTCCGGTGGTATCACACGACGGGGTGACGAGATCGTAGAGACCAGGGTTACCGCGCAACTTTGCGACCAGTTCGTCATTGGAGCCAATGAATGTCGAGTTGATCGTGACGCCGGTCTGTTCCGTAAATGACTTCGTGAAGTGCGGATCGGTGTACCCCTCCCAGCACAGAACGTTCAGAGAGTTCGCGAGTTTTCCGGTTTTCGCGGCACCGGCCACGCCCGTTTCCCACATACTCGCCGTGACCAGAGCGGCCGCGCCGACAGCGGCTCCCCCGAGAAGTTGCCGTCGCGAGAAGTCTTGAGCCCCATCTCCGTATATCTTCATTTGATAACCCCCTTCATGTTGTTTGATTCTGGAAACTGGAGACTTAGGATTTACGGTCCTCACGCGAAATCAGTCGCGCGAATATCACGACGACGATGCCTCCGACCACGGCCACCATGGTGGCGAGCGCGTTCAACTCAGGCAGTTGGGCGCCAGTGCGTAACGACGACCAGATAAACATTGGCAGGGTGTTGCTTGCGCCGATCGTGAAGATCGTGACTGGAATCTCGTCGAACGAGAGCGTGAAGGCGAGCAGTCCGGCCGCGATAATTGCGGTTTCGATCGAAGGCAACGTGACGAAGAAGAAAGTGCGCAGTGGCGGAACGCCCAGATCCAGTGACGCGTGCTCGGGCGAGCGCTCGAGCCTGAGAAGTCGCGCGTACACGGTTGTCAAAACGGTCGAAACAAGAGCCGTGCCGTGGGCGAGCGTCACCGTGATGAGCGAACGCTCGAGCCCGATGATCTGGAAGAAGGTCTGGAACGCGACGCCGGTGATGACGCCCGGCAGGATCAGGGGAAGCAGCACGAACTTCTGGAAGATTCGTCTTCCGGGGAAGTTGTAGCGGTCTACGAGGAGCGCCCCCGGTACACCTACGACGGTGGCGATGGCCACAGCCCCCAGGGCGACAAAGACCGAGTTGCGTACGGCGACGAGGAGCGCAGTGTCGTGGAAAGCCTGTTGGTACCACTCGAGGGTGAAGTGGTGCAGCGGCAACGCGGAAACCGTGTTCGAAGCAAACGAAAAGACGGCGAGCACGGCGAGAGGCAGATAGAGGAAGAGAAACACCAGCGTGGTCCACGTAACCAGGGCCCAGGTCGAGGCTCGGTCGGACATGAACGTCGCTCGCAATCGCTGTTTCAACTTGCGCCCCCCGACCGCTGCATTTACTGAATGCAAGGTATACAGTAACCTATTATGCTCTGGTTCTGCTGTCAAGCGAATCCGGGAAAACTTTGGAATCAAGTGCTCTCGAGTAACCGGAGGCGAACGGACGTTTGTGGTCTCTTGACCTATCGATGGTTGGGACATGCTGTTTTGGTAACGAGCAAGCCTTAATCGGAGCCTGTGCCTCAAGCAACGACCATTCCCGGCGCCAGTACGGCCGAGAACGACCCCGCTCGTTGACGTAAAAGGGCTCAGTGCTCAAAACCGGCAGTGGAGTCGCGGTGCGTGACTCTTTTGCACCAAATGGAAAATTGGGACAGGAGTTGAGAACCACCTACTCCAAACGCTCACGCCGAATGAACGTGATCTTCGTCGCACCAGGAGCAACGGCGCCACGAACCCTCGCCTACGTCCTGGTTGCGCTTGCCAACGCCCTAGGTTGCGGAAATCGACGTAGCCCCGCCGCCGTCAACTACGAATTCTCCCCCGGTCAAATAACTCGATTCGTCAGCCGCGAGAAACACGATCATGTTGGCCACGTCCTCGGGTTCGGCGAGCCGGCCAAGGACCGACATGCTTTGGCCCAGTTCCTCCAGGGTCCCCCCGACCATTGCCGCACCGTAGACGGCCATGGCGGTGTTCACGTACGTGGGGTGTACCGAGTTAACGCGAATGTTCTGCGCACCAAGCTCTGCGGCCAGATCCTTGGTCATAATTCGTACTGCGCCCTTGCTCGCTCCATAGAGGGTATGGCCAGGTGTCCCGATGATCCCCGCGACCGAGGACATGTTGATAATTGACCCTCCGCCACGCTCAGCCATGTAAGGCACGACGTACTTCGAACCCAGGAAGACGCTGGTGACGTTGATCGAAAAGAGCTTGTTCCATTGGTCCAGCGAAGTCTCGGCCAACGGAACGATGACGAAGATCCCGGCGTTGTTCACGAGAACATCGATCCCGCCAAAATGTTCCTTCGCCGAGGCCAGAACCCGTTGCCACTGCACTTCTGAGACCACGTCATGAGGCAGAAAGATCGCTTCTCCCCCTTCGGCGATGATCCGATCAGCCGTTTCCTGACCTTGCATTGGCCGAATGTCAGTGGCAACAACCTTCGCTCCGCACTCGCCGAAGAGTTCGGCCGTGCACCGGCCGATCCCCGCACCGGCTCCCGTCACAACGACAACCTTGTCAGTAACGGTCATCATGGCCTTCTCACTCTTATCCCTTCGACGCATGGTGTCACTCTGTCAGCCACCACGACAACCGCAGACTCGATTCGACTGCGCGACTCATTCAGTCGATACTCTCCAATGATGTCATGTGGCAGATGGCCTAACAGAACCGCGCCGTACCATTGCCATCTTTGGCGCGACTTTCCAACCCACAGCTATTGGCCGAAGCAACGAGGAAACGCCTATGTCGAGCACCGCTTCCCGGCGGCCCTCGGGGTCCTGCCGGTTTCCGGCGTCGTGATGACACCAACCGCGGCGTCGCTGATTCGATTGATTGCAGTCGTCGTGTCGGATTACGTCAATACGGGTCGCTAGTTTCTAGCGAGTTGTGTAGCCGCCGTCAACTACGTATTGCGAACCCGTGACGAAACTCGCTTTGCGCGAGAGTAGGAAGAGCACCAAGTTGGCGACCTCCGTCACGGTTCCGATGCGCCCAGTCGGGTGCAAGCTAACAAGCCCGTTGTAGTCTGACCGCGGCAAACTCTCCAGCATTGGCGTCTCGATGTAGCCGGGATGCACCGAATTGATGCGCACTCCTTGGTCGGCGTAGCCCAGTGCAGCGGCCTTCGTCATGCCGGCTACTCCATGTTTGGCGGCGGCATAAGGAGCCGCATTGGCGTCGCCAACCAAACCGAGGATTGAAGACATATTGACAATTGCGCCGCCACCAATTTTCAACATTTCGGGGATTTCGTAGCGCATCCCGTAAAACACTGAATCGAGATTTACTGCCATCACCCGCTTGTAGTCATCTATATCGACTTCAGCCAGGAGACCGTACGGACCCTCAATTCCAGCGTTGTTCACGGCGAGGTTCAGCCCTCCGTAGTGTGCCACCGTGATATCGACCGCGGCCTTGACGTCTTCGGGAATACTGACGTCTCCCGCCACCGCAATCGAGTTCCCACCAGCGGCTCGAATTTCGTCTACGACCCGTTCAGCCACCTCGATATTGAGGTCATTCACCGCCACGCTGGCGCCATCCAGGGCCAGAGCGAAAGCGATCGCCTTGCCGATGCCCGAACCACCGCCCGTAACCAGCGCCACTTGACTCTCGAATTGCTTTTCTATTTCTCGCCCCTTCAATCACTCGTGACATCAGCCACCTAGATCTACATTTGGTCAAGTTGTGCTAGGTCGAAGTACTTCAATTGTCCGCGAAACCAGATCGTCCGAGGAATTGTCTACTCCTTCACCATCCGGGAGTCAAACACCTCGCCGTCGCACTTGGCAACCAAGCGCTCTCAACACCTGGACTGATTTCGCTTTCGTTGACATCCTTGACCTGCCAAACGAAAACTTTACCCGCGGAAGTGTGGACCTCAGACCCTTCCTCTAGTTCGAGATATATGGTCGGGCATGAGGACACCTAAACGAGGAGGTCTGCGTGTGCGTGAACGATTCAAGCCACCACTCGCTCTTGGCGTTGCTCTTCTAGTACTTCTTTGTGCCGCAGCGCTAGTAGTAATTCACAGTTCGAATCACTCTCAGGGAGAACAGCAGCGCGCATTGTCCGCGACCATCTGTTCGTCTTCCTCAAACGCGCCATCGTGTCCCGAGGTGATCGCCGTGACGCAGGTAGGAACAACGCCACAACAAATTTCCAGGTTTCTTACAAATTTGTGGGCTACCAATTCAAAAAGCGGTTCCCCGATTCTTGGGGCCCACGAATTGCAGCGATGCGGGTATCCGGGATCATCTCACCCTTATCGGATTACGTGTGTGCTGTGGTCGACCGGAACCAATCAAGACGTCCAGGCGATAAGGGAAGTGTTCGTATCGTCTCGACTGTTTACGACTGTAACGATTGCCAGTTCGTAGGGCGGTTCAGTGGCGTCATTCTTGTTAAGCGATACAAGCGCGTGTCGGCCTTACGGCTCGAACCCGCGTGCTGAACGTTTGCAATGGCGGCTTCAAAAATCCCACGTTCTATCCCACGGACCGATCCGACACCACCGGACGGATCTTCTTTGAATCTCGGACAAATCCGACACTACCGGACCATTTCGACCATCCACATCCCTCTTTTAATCCCAAGGTGCCGGGATTGAGACCCGGGCGGCCCACCAGCCAGGCGCACCAGTCTCACTGGCCCGCCAGGAGTTCCGGAGCGCTGGCGGCCGACAATTGCCAAGAAAACCCACGCCTTGTCCCACGGCGGAACCGACGTACGCGGCCGTTTGAATCGAAGGTGCGCGATGCTGATCGAATGTCGGCGCAACAATTCAATCCAGATCGGTTCGTAACGCTACTCACCCAATGCGACAAGCCATTTCAAAGACAGCCTCTGAAAGATTCGTACTCTCCAACTTTGCCAGAGTGATTCACATCAAAGGCGCAAGGTGAGCAGTCGTGACGATTACTTCTTGGCCGCCTCGTAGTAGGGATTGGCACCGGCGGCGTGGTCAGTGACATCGATGATCCTATTGATTTCGTTGACCGACTCTCGGATAGCCACTTCGATCCCTTGACTCAATGTCACTGCCGCCATGCCGCAGCCGGCGCATCCACCACTCAAGCGAAGATACGCAGCATCACCCTCGACAGCGACGAGTTCGGCCCGACCGCCATGCGCCGCAATGCTTGGGTTGATCTGTTGTTCGAGGACCTGCAGAACCCGTTGTGCCACATCCCCACTCAGGTCCGCCGGCGGAGCGGCCATTTGCGGGCTCGCGCCGACGGGGCGGGGCGGTCGGTTCGGGTTCTCGATGACCATTCCGCCTTGGTCACCGTCGGGATTGACGTCGAAGACCGAGCCTCGAATCTTGTCAACGCTGTCGGCTGGAACCACGATTGTGAGTCCGCTTCGCTCGGTGGTCCAGTCATCGAGTCTGGCCTCGCCAACCGCCTGAAAGTAAATGCCGTAGGTGTAGGCGCCCTCGCTTGAACCGGCGACCTCGATCCACAGAGCCAGTGACTCGCCACCGTCCTCTTGGGAGCGCAATTCCAGCACCATTTCCAGAACCGCGTCAGTCGTGTGCAAGACGGCTGCGTTATCGGGATCGCTGTGAATAATCGTGCCTCATCTCGACGTAGGTGAACTACGGCCATCATAAAGGGGTGCCCCGAATTTTATTACTGCTGCCCACCGCCACTTACCGGGCCACGGCGTTTGTCGACGCCGCCGCTCGTCTCGGAGTCGACGTGGTGGTTGGATCCGAACATCGTCAGGCTCTGTCCCACTCCATGGGTGACCGAGCAGTTGTGGTCCCCCTTAGCGATGTCGACGCTGCGGTGAGCGTTATTGCGGCTCTGCATCGTCGCACACCGCTCGACGCAGTGTTAGCGGTAGACGACCAGGGCGTGGTGATCGCGTCTGCTGCGGCCACGCATTTGGGGTTGCGCCACAATCCTCGCGACGCGGTCGCCGCAACCCGGGACAAGTCCATAATGCGCGAACTCTTGGCGGCCGCTTCGCTGCCCCAGCCGCTGTACCGGATTGTCCCTTGGGGCGGCGACGTTGTCGTTGCCGCCGCGCAGATCGGGTACCCGTGCGTGGTCAAGCCAGTGTCACGCTCGGCCAGTCAGGGCGTCATCCGGGTGGACGACGCCGCCGAAGCTGGCGCGGCCGACATCCGCATTCGTGCCATGCTGGCGAACTGTCGCGAGTCCCTGCTCGTTGAGCGCTTCGTACCGGGGGACGAGGTCGCCGTAGAAGGTCTGCTCACGTCGGGACAATTCGAAGTACTGGCCGTGTTCGACAAGCCCGATCCCCTCGACGGCCCCTTCTTCGAAGAAACGATCTACGTTACGCCGTCACGCCAGCCTCGGGCAGTCATCACCGAGATCGAGACCACCGCCTCTCAAGCTGCTGCCGCTTTGGGGTTGTGTGAGGGCCCGGTCCACGTAGAACTGCGAATCAGCCCCGGTGGCGCCGTGACCGTTCTCGAAATTGCAGCCCGGTCCATCGGGGGCTTGTGCGCGCGGGCTCTGCGGTTCGGGGCGGGGGTGAGCCTCGAAGAGGTGATCATTCGACATGCACTCCGTATGGGTCTCAACGGCGTCACTCGCGAGGCACAAGCGTCGGGCGTGATGATGCTTCCAATCCGCGCAGCAGGAATACTCGACCAAGTGGCGGGACAGCAGCGTGCTCTGGCAGTCGAGGGAGTGGTTGGTCTCGAGATCAGTATCGCTTCAGGGCGTCCGGTGGTGCCTCTACCGGAAGGCGACCGTTACCTGGGGTTCATTTTCGCCCGCGGAGCGACACCGCAAATTGTCGAAGCGGCCCTCACACGCGCCGAAGCGTGTCTCGACGTGCGCCTGCGCTGACCCTTGTTGAGCATCGATATCGGTCCGAGAGGGTTGAGGCGTTGTGAGGGGCGAAGTATTCACCAAAATGAGGTAACTAAACCATGGGACGAGTCAGACCGCCAACCCTCAGCGGTCCCCAGTCCCATTAGGTCACGTCAGTGAGCAATGCCACCGAAAGACCGCTCTCAGACGAGCCGTATTGTTAGTGACTACTGTTGTTAGTGACTACTGCACAATGCCCCACATACGGGGTATATCGCAGTGGTAACACGCAACACAACCCTAGATCGCATCGCGGAGCTCGCTGAAGAGCAGTGGGGCCTCGTGACCCGCCGTCAACTCAAAAACGGCGAAATTCCAGCAACGACGCTCGAGCGCCTTACGGCTCCAGACTCACTACTGAAGCGAGTCGCCTACGGCGTCTACCGGCTCGTGGGTTCACCGGTACCGGATCACATGGTACTGCGGGCCGCGCGTGGCTCCAACTGGCTCCCGACGTCCCCGCATGGGAGCGCACTCCCGCAGAGGGCGTGGTGTCGCACCGATCGGCGGCGGCGCTCTATGGGATAGGCCACCTCCACGCGGACCGGCACGAGTTCACGCTGGCCCAGCGCAAGCAGAGCCGACAGCGAGATGTTCGTCTTCACCGGCGCCCCCTCGCGGAAGGAGAATGGATTCATCTTCGCGGACTGCCGTCGACCCGGCCGGCACGAATCGCCTCTGATCTGCTGTACGACCACGAGGACCCTGGGGCCGTCGCTCAGGTCATCGCCGACGCCATCGGCCCGGTCTTCGATTACCCCGGAGCCTTCGCGGCGAGCGTCGCCCCCCACGCCGGACGATTCGGACTGCGCCGCGACGATGGGCTCGCCCTCCTTCGCTGGCTGCTCGAACTCGTCGGTGATGAGGAGACCGAGAAGTGGCTGCGAGAGGCGCGCAACTCGATGACGCACTCTCGCCCTGATCCGACTCACCCGCCTTCAGCGTCACGACCGAGGCTCGCGACATGAGCGAACGCCAGCGTACCTATTCGAGTCCGGTGGCCTTCCGTCGGGTGCTCACGGACAAGCTCAAGGTAATCGCGGAGACCAGTCAATGGAACCTCTCGCAGCTCCAGCGCCAGATGGCGTACGACCGCTTCTTAGAGCGGCTGTACCTCGTCGATGACGGGTGGGTCGTGAAGGGTGCGACGGCGCTCCTCGCCCGCGAAATTGGCGTTCGAGCCACAATCGATGTCGACGTCTATCGAGCGGCGCAACGTCAAGTTGCCGAAGCCGACATCGGTCGAGCCGCGATCCATCAGGACTCGGATCATTTGTAGCCCAGAACGATGCGTGGTCAACAATTCAGTTGACTGATCTCCGAGGATCCTTCCCCATGGCATGAGGTCGCTTTCCGTGTCAAACAGGCATAGCGTTAGATCCTCTTGGACAGTTTCATCGGAGAATGTGTAAATCAATGCGCGAGACAACTGGCTCTATTCTGAGAGTTCTCAGACTCGTAGTTGCGTGCGGCCTCTTGGCGACGGTCCCCATGAGTCTCGGCACTGTCTCGGCTGCGCGCCTGAAAAACAACGCTTCAGCATCGTCTGCATACGTGGCGATTGGAGATTCCTACGCATCGGGCGAAGGCCTGCAGTCCAATGCGACGACGTACATTTCTCCCTCGAACAATGACGGATGTCATCGAAGCGTGACGGCATATCCCGTCTTGGTGGCGGCGAGCCTCAACGTAGATCTTGGTCAATTTGATGCGTACGGGTCCGGTGGCTTTGTGGCGTGCTCTGGCGCCACATCAAAGGACATCTTGAAAGGAGAAAATGGCGAGCCGGCCCAACTAAGTGCACTGTCGTCAGCTACGCGTTGGGTCACGGTGACCGCCGGAGGCGATGATCTTCATTTTGCAAATGTCCTGCTCGCGTGCTTAGACCTCCGTGCGAGCGTCACAGTCCATCGGACGACGAGGAGCTACACACAATCGGGCATCGTACGTGAGAGCAAGACGTGTGATGAGTACCTCGCCAGTGCGAACTCACTCTTCGACGTAACGAACGGAACTTCCAAAGAAGTGGCCGCGCTTGAACACGTCTACCAGCAGATCTTCGTTCACGCACCAAATACTGTGCTCGCGGTGTTAAATTACCCGCAACTCTTCATCGAAAGCTCTCCTGAGTTCTGTCCCGTCGCCCCCGGAATCAGTCTGTCCTCAGTATTCAAGGTGCATTCCGCTCAATTGAACGTTGGCTATTCAACGAGTCAGATCTCACAATTCAATCGCGTGGAAAATGAATTGAACGCCGCCATAGCAAGTGCCGTCAGTGACGTGAGCGCACTGGGACACGATATTCGACTGGTTGACGTCAACATCCTCACTAGGGCCGAGGCGATTCCCTGCAATCTCGCGACCAACGGGCGATCCGACATGAATGCTCTTCGATATTCTGTGGGTTCGCCGCTGACGACAATCGTCAAGAACTGTCACCTCGACTTAGCACACCTTCTTTCGCTACGGCCCTTCGTTTCGTGTCCCTCGTATGAAGGAGCCGTATTCCTGCAGCACATTGTGGCGAACGAAACTTTTCATCCGAAACAGAATGCGAACGAGACGATGGCGCGAGCTGTTGAAGCTCTCTTCAATCAGGTTTCGCCGACAACGACCACACTGAATCCTTGAAAACAAACGACCTGCACGACCAGACCGACACCACGCAACCATTAGCAAGCTTCTTTTAATCCCAAGGTGCCCGGGATCGAGACCCGGGCGGCCCACCAAACCATCGCGACAACTCGTCCTCGTGGGCCCCAATGGTCGGGGCTTCTACCAACTCGAAGAAAAAGTCTGCGGATACAAGAAATCTCGTCTACACAAAACCCGGCGCGATTCAATCTTTCCCGGCCACCGACTTTCGACAACAAGTGAACCCATCGTGACCATCCGACCGGGGCCGTCGTCGTCAGCGACGGACACTCAGGCGATCACTGGCGGCAACCACAGCGATCGCCCTGAAGCAAAGGGACTATCGACCCTTGTCATCGGGTCGTCCAAGCAACCACAGTCTTGATGAAGCAGAAGCGATGGACGGCCGGCTGCGTCTGCGCTCGATGAAGGGGTTCCTAAGAAGCTCGCTGACTCGAAGAGAACGCCATCACCAGTAACGATCAAGGGAAAGGATAAGCAATGACGACAATCAATTCCGACGCAACCATCCCAAAGCCCAGTCACTCACTCGAAGCAAGCGTGACTGAGGCCGCGGGTACCATGAAAGCGATCTACCAGCGCCGCGCCGTTCGGAAATATGACGACAAGCCGGTGAGCCACCAAGACATCCAATTGGTGCTGGACGCCGCTATCTATGCCCCCAGTGCCGTCAATTGCCAGCCGTGGGTCTTCGTCGTCATCCAGGAGCGGAAGGTCGTCGCCCGCTACGCCAAGGAGGGAAGGCAACTTTTGCTCAATGAGCCCCCCGTCGTTGAGGTCGTCGAGAGCGGGCTGCCGGACATGGATCGGCTCCGCCAAATGGCCTCCGGCCCAGACTTCGAGTTGTTCCACGGCGCTCCAGCCTTGGTCGTGATCTACGCTACAAGTGCCGATGGAGTGCCGGACTGCTTTCTCGCTGCGCAGAACTTGATGCTGGCGGCGTGGACGCTCGGCCTCGGAACCTGTCCGATCGGTTTGGCCCGCCCCTTGTTTAATCGAGCCGAGGTGAAGGAGGAGTTGGGCGTATCACCGGAGTGGCCCTGCGCGCTGCCGATCGCCGTCGGGTGGCCTGATGGCGAGACTCTGCCGACCTCTCGGCGCCCGGCGCAGATCATCGCCTGGAAATGAGCCCGTCAACGAAGCCAGGCCGAGAGAGCCGGACCAGCGTTAACTGTTCGAAGGGCCCGTTGCCAATGGTGGAACTTCCGCTCTCAGAGGTCTATCAACTCCTCGAACCCGGTCCTGTCGTTCTGCTCACCACGGCCCAGAAAGGCCGAACCAATGTCATGACAATGTCCTGGCTCACGATGGTCGAGTTCGTGCCGCCGCTGGTAGCCTGCGTCGTGAGCAGCGACGACTACAGTTTTGCGGCATTGGTGGCTGAGCACGAGTGCGTCATTGCGATTCCCGCCGTGGAATTGGCGCCCGTCGTGGTCAGGGGAATTCGTCGGGCCGCGCGGTTGACAAGTTCAAGAAGTTCGGACTCACGCCACGGCCAGCCGAGTCCGTGGCACCGCCCCTCATCGCCGAATGCTTCGCTAACTTCGAGTGCAGGGTTGTGGACACGAGCTTGGTGGATAAGTACAACCTCTTTATCCTCGAAGTGGTAAAGGCCTGGACGGATCCCAAGCAGAAGCAACCAAAGACCATCCACCATCACGGGTATGGGAACTTCGTGGTCGACGGCAAGACCATCACGCTGAAATCGAAGATGCCGTAGACCGCAAGACCGCGCATTCGCTGGACCCATCGTGTCACCTAGGACGATCTCAGCCCCGTCTGCGACCTCAAAGCACGGTGGGCGAGCTAATGGTGGTCGACGCCACGGGTCCGAAACGAGCCTCATTTCAGACCTCATATTTCTGCAACGGGGCTGCTGAAGGATTGCTTGTCACCTTGACAAGTGAAACGTCAGCGACCCCGACCATCTCGCGTGTGAACGGCGTGTCACCCGTCGCTCACATGTCGCTCACATGTCGGTCATCGCATTGATGAGCGCGGGTAACGTTGTCGCCGGACTCGAAGAGACGTCACGACAAGCGCAATAGATTGGGTTTCAATGACGAACTATTCTTCCGGCTTTGAGATGGCTCCAGAGTGCTCGCGTCGTGGTCCGCGTAGGTCGGAGACTGGTTCTCTTTTCTCGACGTTGGACTATTCGGCGCATGCTCATCGAACACGCCGGGACTTCTCGCGACAATCATGGTGTCCAACGAGGGTGGCCCAGTGACGACGGACGACTCCGCGTCCATTCGCGAACTCGCCGAACAACTGGAGGTACTGCGTGAGGAGATGCGCCAGCGTTACGTCGACGCGGCCGACGCCCTCCAACGGGTCCTACCTTCCCACCGGCTCAGCGCCGCAAACCTGATTGACTACCTCACGCTTCGCCACTTCGAACTACGCGAGATCCAAGAGTCGCTCGCGCAACTCGGTCTCTCCTCTCTTGGTCGTGCCGAAGAGCACGTCATCACGACGCTCGAACGTGTGATCGACAACCTTCACGTCCTCGCCGGGGACGAACACGGGCGACGGACCGAATCGGCGGTCAGCTTCGCGGAGGGTCAGCGGATCCTGGCGGCGAACAGTTTGGCTCTGCTTGGCCCAAATCGGCCCGGCCGGCCGGCTCGGATCCTCGTTACCATGCCAACCGAGGCTGCTGTCGACTACGGACTCGTTGCCGACCTCGTGGCTCGTGGTATGGACTGCGCACGAATCAATTGTGCACACGACAATCCCGATCAATGGCGCCGCATGGCCGAGAACGTCCGCCGGGCCGCCGAAGCGTTTGGACGCCCATGTCGTGTGCTCATGGACCTACCTGGACCCAAGCTGCGAACGGGTCCGATCCAGCCCGGGCCCCGAGTGATCCGGCTTCGCCCCAAACGCGATCAGATGGGTCGCCTCATCGCGCCGGCAACAGCCGTGTTGTACTCCGATGATCCCGCGCAGTGGGCGACGCCGCTCGAGCTCGAGTCCGCGACCTTCATCCCCGTCGAGCGCGAATGGCTCACGCTGCTTCGCCCGAAGGACCGTGTGACGTTAAACGACACCCGCGATGCCCAACGCGAAGCCATTGTCACGCGTGTGACCGACACCCACGCGACGGTTGAGTTCGCGGACACGACGTATGTCGCGACCGGGATTCGACTCATCGCGCCGGGAGGCCACGAGACACGCGTGGGACTGCTTCCGGCCCTTGAGCAGAGCATCGTCCTTCATCCCGGCGACGTGCTCACCCTCACCCAAGACCTCTCGCCAGTCGATCCTCGCGAGCTGTGCATTGGTTGCACTCTCCCCGACGCGCTGGCGACAACGCGCACCGGTCAGCGAGTACTCTTCGACGACGGCAAGATCGGTGGTCTCGTCGTCGACGTGCGTTCCGGAGAGATCGACGTCTCGATCGTGAGCGCCGCGCCTAAGGGAACCAAGCTGCGTGCCGAGAAGGGCATCAGCCTGCCCGACACCGACCTCGACGTCGCGGCGCTCGGGCCCGAGGACCTGAGTCTCCTGCCCGTCATTGCGGAGTGCGCCGACCTGGTGGGTCTTTCCTTCGCGCAACGCGCCGACGACATAACCGCACTACAGGGCCACCTCAAGACGATCGGCGGCGCCGGACTCGGCATCGTATTGAAGATCGAGACGGTCCGTGGATTCAATCGACTGCCGGAGATGCTCCTGGCGGCGATGGCGTCGGAGCGGGTCGGCGTCATGGTGGCGCGCGGCGACCTCGCGGTCGAGTGCGGATTCGAACGTCTCGCCGAGGTGCAGGAGGAGATTCTGTGGCTCTGTGAGGCGGCCCATATTCCGACGATCTGGGCGACGCAGGTTCTCGACCAGTTGGCACGCACAGGTCGGCCATCGCGAGCTGAGATCTCGGATGCGTTTATGGCCGGCCGAGCAGAGTGCGTGATGTTGAACAAGGGACCTCACATCAGTGAGGCGGTCACTGCACTCGATGACATTCTTGGCCGAATGGATAGCTACCAGCACAAGAAGACGGCGCTGTTGCGACGACTCACCAGCTGGTCGCAGACGCCGACGTGACGCGATGTCGACCGCACCACGAGCACCGTGGCGGATAGGGCCAGGAATGCTCGATCGGTGAAGAGTGGGCCAATCGATTGGCCACCTATGGAAGAGCATCGCGGACGCTTCCCACGTGATTCGACTGTTTGAGTCGCGACGGGTTTGTCGGAGACAAGTCTGTCTCCAACGTGATTAGGCGTAGAGACCGGTGCAGGATCGGTTGACGGTGTCAGCTCACGTCGGATTTCGTGACTTCGTGGTCGTCAAGGACCACTACGTCGACAGTCACGAGCCGCCTGCCTCTATGACGGACAACTCGTCATTTCGACCCGAAAACAGGAGTTTCATGTGTGCTTGACATACCAAGCAAATGCGGTGTATACTGTTCTTGTGCCGGAGACGCCGCGCACCCCTAGCGTGAGGAACTCACTATGGACACCACCGCGACAACCAAGAAGCCGACGGACAAGAAGATCAACACCGAGAGCGCGAAGGCGCAGGACCAGGTATTGGACGCCATCAAGCGTTCCCAAGACGCCACCCTGCAAATCGTGCAGGCGTGGTCCG